>Ga0247727_10001133_pt1 | contig 64963 bp, 83 predicted proteins | sample WisWelCaveWW1625_FD_202498 | JGI IMG/M metagenome (GOLD analysis project Ga0247727, IMG submission 202498) | Biofilm microbial communities from Wishing Well Cave, Virginia, United States - WW16-25 | ecosystem: Environmental > Aquatic > Deep subsurface > Groundwater > Cave microbial mat | place... | reverse complement strand
TATCTGGTATTCCCCAAAGTATCGCTAAAGAAAGTTATTTTTAGAAGACAAAAACAATATTGACCTGTGAAAATTCGTTTTTTGTCTAAAAAATTACTCCATTCTTAGTTCTAATTAGGAGTTCGGGGGCAATGCGCCCCGAAAATATTAATTGACAAACTATACCTTTATAAGGATAATTGGGTACTTTAAAATCGGCCAAAAGTTTTATTGTGGCCAATTTTAAAGAATTTAACTAAAAGGGGTGACGTTTCATGAGTGAAGATAGACGCTCAGCAATGATGGAGTTGTATCACAGTTCCTTAAAGGACATTAAAGAAGGTGAGATTGTCAAAGGTAGGGTTGCCGATATCACCAAACAGGAAGTGGTGGTGGACGTCGGTTTTAAATCGGAAGGATTCGTTTCTTTAGAAGAATTCCGTAAAGGCAGTGAACCGCATATCGGCGATCAGATCGATGTTTTAATTGAAGCCATTGAAGATGACGACGGCAAATTGGTGCTGTCGTATGAAAAAGCCGAAAAGTTCAAAGGCTGGCAGAAGATCACGACTGAAATTAAAGAAGGTGATTTAGTTGAGGGTAGAGTCGTCAAGGTCGTCAAGGGTGGGTTTATTGTGGATGTGTATGGAGTAGATGCGTTCTTGCCGATGTCACTTTCTTCGTTTAAGAATATGTCCAACCATGAAATTATGTCGAATAAATATAAGTTTCAAATCACCAAGATGAATACCTTGCGCCGCAATCTGATTCTTTCCCGTCGTGATTTGGTGCAAAGAGAACGCGAAACGGCCAAGGCCAAACTTTGGGATTTATTGGTCAAAGGCCAGAAGATGCGTGGCACGGTCAAAGGCATCACAGATTTTGGCGCCTTCATAGATTTAGGCGGCATCGACGGCTTATTGCACATCACCGACATGAGCTGGTCACGGATTAATCATCCGTCCGAGATTGTCGCGATTGGCGATAAAATCGAAGTGCTCATCCTTGATTTTGACCGGGACAATGCCAAGGTTTCTTTAGGCCTCAAACAGATTTTACCGAATCCCTGGGATGACATTGAGAGCAAGTATCCCGTTGGCTCGAAGGTCAAAGGCAAAGTGGTCAATATTATGCCGTACGGGGTTTTTGTTGAAATCGATAAAGGTATTGAGGGGCTTTTACATTCTTCTGAAATTTCTTGGAAGAAAAAGAATATCAATCCGCAAGAGATGTTCGCCATCGGTGATATTATTGAAGTGCAAATCATCAGCATCGATAAAGACTCCAAGCGGATTTCTCTGAGTCTTAAACAACTTGAGACCAATCCATGGTTAGAGGCTCAGAATAAATTTCCGCTGAACACGTCCGTGATGGGTCGCGTTAAGGGATTCACCGATTACGGCGCCTTCGTGGAATTAAAAGATAATTTAGAAGGCATGATCCATGTGTCGGATATGTCCTGGACTAAAAAAATTAACCACCCGCAAGAGGTGATTAAAAAAGGACAGGATGTCGAAGTCATGGTCTTAGCCGTCGATGCGGACAATAGAAAGATTACCCTTGGCCTAAAGCAGATGACTACGAATCCTTGGTCCGAGATTGCTAAAAAATATCCGGTGGGGACGGAGGTCGAGGCTGAGGTGGTATTAAATTCGAATTTCGGGGTTTTTGTGAAACTCGAGCAGGACATCGAGGCCCTGGTGTATTCGTCGGAGATTGATAAAGCTGAGGCGGCCGCGTTAAAGCCGGGAGATAAAATCAAGGTCAAGGTGATTAAAGTCGACATTGACCAGATGAAAATCGGTTTGAGTAGTCGTTTATAAAGTTCTTTGAATGTCTTTTGTATGCACCCTGATGAGATCATTGAGAAAATATCTCGCGGAACCACTGAAATTATCAATATGGATAGTTTCAGGAAGAAATTACTTCATTCCGCAAAATCAAAAAGACCACTGCATATCAAAGCGGGTTTTGATCCAACCGCCCCGGATATTCACCTGGGGCATGTTGTTCTGCTTAAAAAATTACGTCAATTCCAAGATCTCGGCCATAAGGTTTTCTTTTTGATTGGTGACTTTACCGCGCAAATCGGAGACCCGACTGGCCGAGATCATATCCGCCCCAAGCTCGATAAAAAAGAAATCCAGAATAACGCTAAAACTTATACACGACAGGTCTTTAAAATTCTTGATGAAAAAAAGACCACGGTTGTTTTTAATAGTTCCTGGCTGAATAAATTAAAGGCTCAGGATATTTTGAATTTGGCGTCCCGGTGTACCGTCGCCCAGATGCTGGCCCGGGCGGATTTCAAAAAGCGGTTTGAGGACAATAAAGAAATCAGTTTATTGGAATTTATTTATCCGTTGTTGCAGGGCTATGATTCCGTTGTTCTCAAAGCCGATGTGGAGCTCGGCGGATCTGATCAGAAATTTAATTTATTGATGGGCCGCCAGTTGCAGGAATCTTACGGTCTTGAACCGCAGGTCGTGATGATGACGCCTCTTTTAGAAGGGACCGACGGGGTACAGAAGATGAGCAAGTCTCTGGGGAATTATATTAGTATCAATGAATCAGCCCAAGAGATGTTTGGTAAAACCATGTCCATCAATGACGAATTGATGCTCCGGTATTATGAGTTTTTAACTGAATTTGATTTGGAAAAAATAAAAACGGTCCACCCCAAGGAAGCGAAATTAAATCTTGCTAAAGAAATAGTGAAACAGTTTCACGGGGACAAACAAGCCCAACTGGCCCAGGAAAATTTTGAAAAAGTTTTTAGTCAGCGACAGACACCGGATGAAATGTCGGAGTACAAGTTTGAGAAAAAAGTCGAGGTGTCCTTATCTGAGATATTAGTGACGACTCATTTGGTCGATTCCAAAAACCAAGCGCGCCGTTTGATCGATCAGGGAGGCGTGTCGTTCGGTGGTCAGAAGATTATGAGTGATCGTTGGGTGATTCAAGAGGGTGTTTTAAAAGTTGGCAAACGAAATTTTTTAAAATTGTCCCAAAAATAAACTTTTGGAATCCTTGCTCACACCCGCATTCTCGTCTAAGAGTGTAACTTCAATCGTTTTAATAAATTATATTCTTAAAAAGTCATAAAAAGCAATAAAATTTCTTGACAGAAATATTATATCTGGATATACTTTAGCACTTCTATTTTCTGCCCCTGTAGCTCAGCCGGTAGAGCACGTCCTTGGTAAGGACGAGGTCACCGGTTCAAGACCGGTCGGGGGCTTTTAACGAGTATATAGAGATACTACTAACATGCGTGAACATATACAATTTGAATGCACTGAGTGTCGTCGGATTAATTACAACAGCACCAAGGACAAAAAGAAGCATCCGGATAGAATCGAGCTCAAAAAGTACTGCCGTTTCTGCCGCAAACATACAATACACAAAGAAATTAAAAAATAAACTTTAGGCCTGTAGCTCTAATTGGTAGAGCGACGGTCTCCAAAACCGAAGGTTGCAGGTTCGAATCCTGCCAGGCCTGTAGCTTTCGATTGTCGGTATAAAACAATGATTGGGAAAGTAAAAAATTTTGTCATGGAAGTTGCGGTTGAGCTGAAGAAAGTCACCTGGCCAACCCGAAGAGACCTGATCGACGCGACCTGGGTTATTATCATCAGTTCGACGTTTTTCGGATTGTTTATCGGGGCAGCCGATTTTGTTCTTTCAAAAATTGTCGGGGTCGTTATTCGATGAAGTGGTACGTTGTCCATACGCAGACCGGATCGGAAGAGAAGGCAAAGGTAGGACTTGAGAAGCGGCTGGCAACGACCGAGCTTAAGAATTACGTTAGCGAGATTGTTGTTCCCACCGAGCAAGTTTCCGAAATACGGGGCGGTAAAAAGCGGGTCTCTTCGCGCAAGTTCTTTCCGGGGTATATTCTCCTGAAAATGGAAATGAACAAGGATAGCTGGTACCTGGTAAAAAGCACACCGGGAATTACCAGTTTTATCGGACCGGGCAAAAAACCCACCCCGCTCTCGGATGATGAGGTCAACACAATTTTAAAACGCACGCATGATACTGAATCTAAACCAACTCCCAAGATTATTTTTGAAGTCGGCGAGGCCATTCGTATTGCCCAGGGACCTTTCGCGAATTTTAACGGCAGTGTGATGGAAGTTTACCCCGAACGAGGAAAATTAAAAGTGAGCGTTTCGATTTTTGGCCGTTCCACCCTGGTGGAAATGGAATATTGGCAAGTTGAGAAATTATAAAGGATTGTGAAGTCAAAATGGCAAAAGAAGCTGTCGCGCAAATTAAATTATACGTTCCCGCCGGACAGGCTAATCCAGCGCCGCCGGTAGGCCCTGCTTTAGGTCAGCATGGCGTGAATATCATGATGTTTTGCAAGCAATTTAACGAAAAGACCAAGGGGCGAGAAGGCTTGACCTTGCCGGCCATTATCACGGTTTACAAAGACAAATCTTTTGATTTTATTATCAAGTCGCCGCCTAGTTCGGTTTTAATTAAACGCGCGGCAAATCTCGCCAAGGCGTCTGGGACAGCGGGTAAGGAAAAAATCGCGACGTTGACGGTCACGCAGATTACAGAAATTGCGAAACAAAAAATGGAAGACCTTAATACCGCCGATATTACCAAGGCGATTGAGGTTATCAAAGGGACAGCCCGAAGCATGGGTGTTGAGGTGATTGGATAATGGTTAAACTCAGCAAAAGAATGAAGACAGCGACGAAAACCTTGGGGGATCCCAAAACATATTCCCTTCAGGATGCGATTGCTCAATTGTCCAACCTTCCGAAGGTAAAATTTGATGAGACTGTGGAGTTGCATTTTCATTTAAATATAGATTTGAAGAAGAATGATCACGCGATTCGCGGAACGGTGATCTTGCCCCATGGAACTGGTAAAAAAGTGAGAATCGCCGTTTTTGCTAAAGGGGCCCAGGCGCAAAAGGCTGAGGAATTAAAGGCTGATTATGTCGGCGCGGAAGAATTGATCAGCAAGGTCGCCGACGGATTTTTAGATTTTGATTGTATTATTGCCACCCCGGACATTATGCGCGAGTTAAGCAAGTTAGGAAAAATTTTAGGTCCACGCGGGCTTATGCCCAGTCCTAAAGCGGGAACGGTCACCATGGATATTGAGCGGGCCATCAAAGAGGTCAAGGCCGGTAAGATTGAATTCAAGGCCGATAAACAGGCGGGCATTCACGTGGGGATTGGCAAGAGATCTTTTTCTTCCGACCAGCTCTATGCGAATGCTAAGTTTGTCATTGACGCTATCAGCCAAGCTAAACCGGCTTCGGTCAAAGGCGATTTGGTTAAGAATCTTTCATTGGCCACGACCATGGGCCTGGGCATGAGGATTGCGCTATGAAAAAGATCGGCAGCATTGTCCGTGAAAATTTAGTCAGCCATATCAAGACGGTGATCGAACAGCGTAATAGTACTTTTCTGGTCAGTTATAAATCTCTCACCGGTCCGCAAATGAATAATTTTCGGAAATCTTTAAAAAGTCTTGGGGGCATTATTTATGTTTCCCGCAACACCATTGCCCGGCGCGCGTTAAATGATTTAGATCGCACATCCCTTTCCGAGAAACTCATTGACCAAACCGCTTTTGTCTCGAGTGATGCCGATTCTGTTGAGGTTTCGAAGCTGCTGATTAAGTTTGCCAAAGATTATGAAGGGTTTTCGGTCCAGGGTGGAATTTTAGAGGGAAAAATTTTAGAAAAAGATGATGTCAAGAGGCTCTCTGAGTTACCGTCGCGGCATGTCTTGTTAACCATGTTGGCAACGACGATACAGTCGCCGTTAGTCCGTTTGGTGGGTGTCTTGAGTGCCAAGCCCAGAGAGTTGGTGACTGTTTTGAAACGAATCAGTGAAAAAAAGGGAGGAACATAAAATGTCCGAAAATGCAGTTGTTGAAAGCAAACAGCTTTCACCCAAGTTAGAAGAAGTCGTCAAGACCATCGAGGCGTTAACCGCTCTCGAATTGTCGGAATTGGTTAAGGGTCTTGAAACAAAGTTTGGTGTTACCGCTGCCGCTCCGATGATGGCTGGTCCGATGATGATGGCGGGTGGGGCAGGTGGTGGTGCCGCCGCTCCGGTCGAAGAAAAGACCAGTTTCGACGTTGTTCTGCAGGAAGCCGGCGCTAACAAAATTAATGTCATCAAAGAAGTCCGAGCCGCGACCAACTTAGGTTTGAAGGAAGCCAAGGACTTAGTGGAAGGTGCTCCAAAAACTGTTAAAGAAAGCGTTCCAAAAGAAGAAGCTGAAGAATTAAAAAAGAAATTAGAAGCTGCTGGCGCCAAAGTCGTACTCAAGTAAGTGTCCCTTAAAAATTTTTTTCGAGAGGATCTTCAGAGCGATTGTTCCCCCGCCCAAAGCGGGGTCAGTCTGACGTTAACACATAAAAAAGGTTATTATGAAAATTCTTAAAATAAGAAATTTCAGTAAATTTCACGACAACTTTGAACTGCCCGGGTTGTTAGATGTGCAATTGGAATCTTATGAGAAATTTCTGCAAAGAGACGCGTCTCCTGAAAAACGATCCGACCAGGGTTTAGAGGAAGTTTTTCGTGAGGTCTTCCCCTTAGAAAGTTATGACGGGCAGATCCGACTGGAATATATTAATTATAATTTTGGTAAGGAAAAATATTCTTGTACCGAATGCCAGCGACGCGGCATGACCTATTCGGCACCGCTCAAGGTTAAATTGCGTTTGATCACGCCCAATGATATCAAAGAACAGGAAGTTTATTTTGGTGATTTTCCGCTGATGACGGATACGGGTTCATTTATTATTAATGGCGACGAACGCGTGGTGGTTTCCCAGCTGCAGCGCCCGCCGGGGGTTTCCTTTGAAGAAGAGTTGCATCCGACCGGAAAAAGTATTTATCATGGACGTATTATCCCATCTCGCGGCGCCTGGTTTGAAATCAAATATGATTTAAATGATGTCCTGTTGGCCTATGTGGACCGCCGCCGGAATTTTCCGGCTAGTCAGATTTTAAGGATCATGGGTCTTTCAACGACCGAAGACATGCAGAAAATGCTGGGGGCGGATTTTGAGAAGCTAAAAAACACATTAGAAAAAGATCATACCACCACCAAACAGGAAGCTTTACTTGATTTTTATCGCAAGATGCGTCCCACCGAACCGGCGACGGAAGAAGTAGCGGAGGCTTTATTTTTTAGATTATTTTTTGATCCCAAACGTTATGATTTAACCAAAGTCGGCCGGCACATTATCAACCGGAAATTGCAGATGGAAATCGCCCTGGATAACCGCATGCTTGATTTAGCGACGGTGGTTCAGGTTATCCGTTATCTCATCGGGCTTCGTGAAGGCCGTGGGGAAACGGACGATATCGACCATTTGGGAAACCGCCGCGTAAAAACCGTTGGGGAACTTATCCAGAATCAGGTGCGTATCGGGATTGCCCGTTTAGAGCGGTCGATTAAGGAACGTTTGGTAGTCATGAGTAACTTTGAAAATTTAACGGTTCATCATTTGATCAATTCCCGATTATTCTCAAACCAAATCCATGATTTTTTTGGACGCAGCCAGTTGTCTCAGTTTATGGATCAGGTCAATCCCTTGGCGGAAATGACGCATAAACGCAGGTTAAGCGCTTTAGGTCCGGGGGGGTTATCGCGCGAGCGCGCCGGTTTTGAGGTTCGAGACGTGCATCCCACGCATTATGGACGTGTTTGTCCTATCGAAACCCCTGAAGGTCCGAATATCGGTTTGATTGCGTCTTTATCCACCTGCGCCCAGGTCAATGATCTGGGTTTTATTGAAACACCGTATCGCAAAGTCGCCGATGGCCGGGTCTCAAAAAAGATTGAATATCTCACGGCCGATGTGGATCAAAATAAATATATTGCCCAGGCCAATACGGTAACCGATAAGGACGGAACCATCACGGATAAAGAAGCCGCGTGCCGTTTTAAAACAGATTTTCCGAGAATCAAGCCGGACAAGGTGGAATATATGGACGTCTCACCGAAACAGCTGGTCTCGGTGGCGACCGCGATGATCCCCTTCCTTGAACACGACGACGCCAACCGCGCCTTGATGGGCTCCAACATGCAGCGCCAAGCCGTGCCTTTAATGCAAACCGAGGTCCCGTTTGTGGGAACCGGTATTGAAGGAAAAGTGGCGAAGGATTCCGGAGTTGTCGTTGTGGCTAAAGAATCAGGCAAGATCACTAAAATCGACGCTCACGAAATTGTTATCAATGACCATATCTATACGCTAAAGAATTTTCAGCGCACCAATGCCAATACCTGTATTAATCAAAGTCCAATCGTGGAATTGGGCGAACATGTTGAAAAAGGCCAGGTGATTGCGGATGGGATTGGAACCAAGAGCGGTAAGATTTCTTTAGGCCGTAATGTTTTAGTGGCTTTTATGCCCTGGAGAGGATACAACTTCGAAGACGCCATTCTCATCAGCGAGAAGGTTGTCCGGGAAGATAAATTCACCTCGATCCATGTGGAGAAATTTGAAGTGGAGGCGCGTGAAACCAGATTAGGTAATGAAGAAATTACCCGCGACATTCCGAATGTCGGCGAAGAGGCGTTAAAAGATTTAACGGAAGACGGGATTGTCCGTATCGGCGCGGAAGTCAAACCGGGAGATATTTTAGTCGGGAAGGTCACTCCGAAAAGCGAAAAAGAACTTTCTCCGGAGGAACGGTTGCTGCGGGCCATTTTCGGTGAAAAGGCGGCTGATATCCGGGATACATCCCTGACTTTACCGCCGGGGGTTGAAGGCGTGGTGGTCAATGTCGAGGTTTTTCAGCGCAGTGAACGCGGCCGTAAATCCAAAGAAGATAAGACCAAGGAACTGCAGGCGATCAAAAAAATTAAGGAATATTACCGTCAGGAAATCGAATTTATTGAAAGCGAAAAAGAACGCAAGCTCTGCAAAATGCTGGGCGTTGATAAGAATAAATTAAGCAAAATGTCCGTGAGCGAAATTGGCAGCGATGGCGAAGCCCAAGAATTGCAGACCTTTTTTAATGACAAGATAAAAGAATTGGCCGAAGAGGAAGCTCAGGAAATTGAGCGGGTCCGCCGGGGCGATGAATTGCCGACCGGTGTTTTAAAGCGTGTTGTCGTTTATATTGCTACCAAGAGAAAACTTTCCGAAGGCGATAAGATGGCCGGCCGTCATGGAAACAAGGGGGTCGTGGCCAAGATTTTGCCGGTCGAAGATATGCCGTTTTTAGCGGATGGGACTTCGGTTGGGATCGTATTAAATCCGCTAGGTGTTCCTTCGCGTATGAATGTCGGACAGCTTTTGGAAACCCAGCTGGGCTGGGCGGCGCAGGCCTTGGGATTTTATGCCGAGACCCCGGTTTTTAACGGAGCCACGGAAGATGAAATCCGCCTTCTGTTACGAGAAGCCGGTTTGCCGGAAGATGGGAAGACCACCGTTTATGATGGGTACACGGGCGAACCTTTTGATCAGAAAGTCACGGTTGGTTTTATTTATATGATGAAGCTCATTCACTTGGTTGATGAAAAGATTCACGCCCGGTCCATTGGCCCTTATTCTCTAGTCACGCAGCAGCCCCTCGGTGGCAAGGCGCATTTTGGCGGACAGCGCTTTGGTGAAATGGAAGTCTGGGCGCTGGAGGCTTATGGCGCGGCGTATACTCTTCAAGAAATGTTGACGGTTAAAAGCGACGACGTTACGGGACGAAGCCGTATTTATGAAGCCATTGTCAAAGGCGAACAGAAATTGACCCCTGGGACACCGGAGTCATTCAATGTTTTGATCAAAGAATTACAAGGTCTTTGCTTGGATATCCGGGCCGAGAAAAACGAAGGGGATTCAAAAGAAGAAAAACTGGAACTCAAAAAGGAAAAGCAAAAATAAAATGGAACCCGAATTTAAAGGTTACGATCGCATTACCATTAAAATTGCTTCCCCTCAGGTGATCCGTTCCTGGGCGCACGGCGAGGTCAAGAAGGCGGAAACCCTTAACTATCGCACCCTGAAACCCGAGAAGGACGGCCTGTTCTGCGAAAAGATTTTTGGCCCGGTCCGGGATTGGGAATGCAACTGCGGTAAATACCGCGGGATCAAGTTCAAGGGAATTACCTGCGACCGCTGCGGTGTTTTAATCACCCGTTCCTCGGTCCGGCGCGAGCGTATGGGCCATATTGAACTGGCCTGTCCCGTGACCCACATTTGGTTCTTTAAATCCGTTCCCAGTCGTTTATCCGCCCTCCTGCAATTGTCCTTAAGAGATTTAGAGAAAATTATTTATTATGAAGAATATATCATCCTCGACCCTGGGGAGACTCCGTTAAAGAAACACGAGTTTGTTAACGAAGAAAAATATCAGGAATATCTGATCAAGTACGGCGGGGCCTTTAAGGCCAAGATTGGCGCCGATGCTATTCGTGAACTTTTGAGAGAGATTGATGTGGATGTTTTGTGCAAAAAACTTCGCAAGGAATTAGAGGCCGCTAATCCCGCGGGAACGAATGCCAAAAAGATCGCCAAGATGCTAAAGATCTGCGAAGATTTCCGGGGATCAGGAAATTTAGCGGAGTGGATGGTCTTAGAAGTTTTGCCGGTTATCCCACCAGATTTAAGACCGCTTGTCCCTCTGGAAGGCGGACGGTTCGCCACATCGGATCTGAATGATTTGTATCGCCGCGTTATCAATCGTAATAATCGTCTGAAAAAATTGATTGATTTAAAAGCGCCAGAGATTATCATCCGCAACGAAAAACGCATGCTCCAGGAATCGGTGGATGCCCTTTTTGATAATGGCCGCCATGGCCGTCCAGTTTTGGGTTCTGGAAATCGTCCGTTGAAATCTCTCTCCGACATGCTTAAAGGAAAACAGGGGCGGTTCCGGATGAACCTGCTTGGTAAACGCGTGGATTATTCCGGTCGTTCCGTCATTGTCGTCGGACCAAATCTCAAATTACATCAGTGCGGATTGCCTAAGAAGATGGCGTTGGAACTCTTTGAACCGTTTATTATTCGTAAGCTGCGTGAAAAAGGTTTTGTCCACACGATCAAAGGCGCCAAGAGAATGGTCGAGCGTGCCAAGATCGAAGTCTGGGATATTTTAGATGAAGTCATTAAAGATCATCCCATCATGCTCAATCGCGCGCCGACGCTTCACCGTTTAAGTATTCAGGCGTTCCAGCCGACTTTAGTTGAAGGCAAGGCAATTAAATTACATCCTTTAGTTTGTACCGCGTTCAACGCTGATTTTGACGGCGACCAGATGGCGGTGCACGTGCCGTTGTCCCTGGAGGCGCAAATCGAATGCCGTATTGAATTGCTTTCCATTAATAATATTTTTTCTCCAGCCGATGGCCGTCCGATCCTTTCGCCAACTCAGGATGTGATCCTGGGGCTTTATTATTTAAGCAAGGATAAGATCGGTGGGCTGGGTGAGGGAAGATTATTTTCTAATTCGCAGGAAGTTTTAATTGCGTACAATGATGGATTGGTGGGGTTGCACTCGCGTATCAAGTTACGGGTCGATGAGATTTGGGGCGACGAAAAACCATCCTTAGTCATATCGCAGGATAAGGTTGTAGGGACGAAGTCTAAGGTGGAAGAACAAACGCCATCCGGGATCAAGGTTAAACAAACCGTTGAGACCACCGTCGGCCGGGTCATGCTCAATGAATTATTGCCAGAGGGTTTTGGTTATGTGAACCGAACTTTGGATAAAAAACAGATCGGTTCCGTGGTCTCGGATTGTTTTAAACGATTCGGCCAGCATTGCACGGTGATCCTGTTAGACGATATCAAAGATTTAGGATTTAAATTCGCCACGCTTGCCGGGATTTCCATCAGTTTATCCGACCTGGTGGTTCCCTCACAAAAACAAGATATTATTAAGAATGCCAAGTTTGAAGTGTCGAAAGTAGAGGATCAATACCGCAAAGGGATCATTACCGGCCGCGAGCGGTACAATAAGATCATCGATTTGTGGACACATACGACGGAAACATTATCGGACCTGGTTTTTAAAGACATGGATCCGTTTAATCCGGTTTTTATTATGTCGCATTCAGGGGCGCGTGGAAACAGATTGCAAATTCGCCAGCTTTCAGGGATGCGTGGTTTGATGGCTAAACCATCCGGTGAGATTATTGAAAGTCCGATCACGGCCAGTTTCCGTGAAGGTTTAACCGTTTTGGAATATTTTATTTCGACTCACGGCGCGCGTAAAGGGTTGGCGGACACGGCGCTTAAAACCGCCGACGCCGGTTATCTGACCCGCCGTTTAGTCGACGTGGCGCAAGAGATTGTCATTGCCGTATTAGATTGCGGGACGCTCAATGGGATCACGGTCGCGGCGATTATCGAAGGTGACGAGGTTGTGGTTCCGCTCAAAGAGCGAATTGTCGGCCGTGTCGCGTTGGATAATATCGTGGACGTTATTACCGATCAATTGATCGTGGGCGCGGGCGAAGAGATTACCGAAGAGAAAGCGGATGTGATTGAACAATTGGGCATTGAGAAAGTGCGTATCCGCAGTGTCTTGACCTGTGAAGCCGAGCGCGGTATTTGCGTGAAGTGTTACGGGCGAAATCTGGCCACCCAGCGTTTAGTGGAGCTTGGTGAGGCCATTGGTACGATCGCCGCGCAGAGTATCGGCGAGCCCGGTACGCAGTTAACGATGAGAACATTTCACATTGGAGGAACCGCGTCGCGTACGGTCGAGCAATCCTATATTCGTTCCAAAAATAAAGGTATTATTAAATATCATCGGTTGCGGGTTGTTCAAAAGGGGACGGAATACATTGTCCTGAACCGCAACGGTTCCATCAGCATCAATGATGAATACGGCCGAGAATTTGAACGTCATCAGCTTCCCCAGGGCGCTTCCATCACGATTGCCGATAATGCCGAGATCAACAAGGGAATTATTTTTGTCAATTGGGATCCGTATACGATTCCTATCATCACGGAAGTCAAGGGGAACGTTAATTTTGAAGACCTTAAGGAAGACGTGACCGTGCGCCAGGAGCAGAATCCGGTGACCGGTGTTGTCGAACGCGTGGTCGTTGAACATAAACAGGAATTTCACCCGCAGATCATTGTTACCGACGATAAAAAAGAGGTTATGGGGATTTATTCCATTCCGGTCGGCGCGCATATTTTAGTGAAGGACAAACAAGGCGTGGGAGCCGGCGAACTTTTAGCCAAAATCCCCCGCGGCGTCGGCAAGACCCGGGATATCACCGGCGGTCTGCCGCGCGTGGCGGAACTGTTCGAAGCCCGTCGCCCAAAAGATCCGGCGGTCATCAGCGAAATTGACGGCTTTGTGGAATTCGGAGAAGATAAAAAAGGAAATCGTAAAATTATCGTGCGTTCTCCGACCGGTATGGCAAAAGAATATACCTTGCCCCACGGCAAACATCCCAATGTGTATAAGGGCGACCGCGTTTTTGCCGGACAGCAATTAACTGACGGTCCGGTTGTCCCTCAGGATATTTTAAGAGTCTGCGGCGATAAAGTTTTGCAGGAATACCTCTTGAATGAAATTCAAGAAGTGTATCGTCTTCAGGGCGTGCGTATTAACGATAAACATATAGAACTTATTATTTCTCAAATGTTAAAGAAAGTAAAAATTGAGGAGTCCGGCGATTCGCATTTCCTTATCGGCCAGCAGGTAGACCGCGTGGAATTCAGAAAAGCGAATCAAGAAGTACTCAAGAAAAAAGGGAAGCCCGCTTCGGCCACGCCTTTATTGTTGGGGATTACCAAGGTTTCCTTGACGACGGAAAGTTTTATTTCGGCGGCAAGCTTCCAAGAAACAACAAGGGTCTTGACAGAAGCCGCCGCTTCAGGTAAAACGGACTACCTGCGCGGGCTTAAAGAGAACGTTATTGTGGGTCACTTGATCCCGGCCGGGACCGGTTTTCAAGACTATAACTCAATTGAAATGGAAAAATATGCCGACCATACAACAGCTGATACGAAAGAGACGTCAGCAAAAAATAAAGAAGAATAAGTCGCCAGCCCTGACGGGTTGTCCGCAGCGCCGCGGGGTGTGTCTGCAGGTAAAAACCATGACACCCAAAAAGCCAAACTCGGCCTTGCGAAAAATCGCGAGAGTCCGATTATCCAATAAAAATGAGGTCACCGCCTATATTCCTGGTGAGGGCCATAATTTACAGGAACACTCGATCGTTTTGGTACGCGGCGGACGCGTTAAAGATTTACCCGGTGTCCGTTATCATATTGTGCGCGGGACCCTGGATACGGCGGGTGTAAAAAATCGAAAGAAGTCACGTTCAAAATATGGAGCGAAAAGAGAAGGCAAATGAGAAGACGTGTCGCTGAAAAAAGAGAAGTTGCCGCAGACGCAAAATACAATAACCAGTTAGTCGGAAAGTTGATTAACATCGTGATGTTTAAAGGCAAAAAATCCATCGCGGAACGCATTGTTTATGGGGCCTTTGATATCTTGAAACAAAAAACTTCCGAGGAAGACGTGATCAAGGTTTTTAACAAGGCCATGGAAAATGTCCGTCCGCGTTTAGAAGTGAGGCCCAGAAGAGTCGGTGGGGCAACGTATCAAATTCCTATCGAAGTTCCTGCCGCCCGCGGAAATTCCATCGCGATTCGTTGGGTCAGAGATTTTGCCCGGACCAAAAAAGGGCGATCGATGATGGTGAAACTGGCCGATGAACTTTTAGCGGCGTATAAAGCGGAAGGACCGGCCATTAAGAAGAGAGATGAAACCCATAAGATGGCGGAAGCTAACCGGGCTTTTGCCCATTTAAGGTGGTAGAAAAAAATGTCCAATAACATTCCTTTAAATAAAATTAGAAATATTGGGATTATCGCCCACATCGATGCCGGAAAAACGACAACGACCGAGCGTATCCTTTTTTATACCGGGACGATTCATAAAATGGGAAACATTGACGACGGCAACACGGCCATGGACTGGATGCCTCAGGAACAAGAACGCGGGATCACGATTACCGCCGCCAGTACAACGTGTTTCTGGAAAGACTGCAAGGTCAACGTTATTGATACTCCGGGCCACGTCGATTTTACTATGGAGGTCGAACGTTCGCTAAAAGTTTTAGACGGTGCCGTGATTGTTATTTGCGCCTGCAGCGGTGTCCAACCGCAAACAGAAACGGTCTGGCGTCAGGCCGACCGCTACAAGGTTCCGCGGATAGCATTCGTCAACAAGATGGACCGGTTAGGTGCCAATTTTGATGATGTGTTAGTCGAGATGCAGGAGCGCTTGGGCGCGCATGCCGCCGCCATTCAAATTCCGGTCGGGGCTGAAGATAATTTTCGCGCTATTATTGATATTGTTGACGAGGAATATCTGTCGTATACCGATGATAAGGGAATGGATATCAAGAAAGAAGCCATCCCCGCGGAGTTTAAAGAACAGGTGGCGAAATACCGCCACACCCTGATTGAAAAATTGGCAGACGTGGATACGGAGATCATGGAAAAATTTGTCCATGAACAGCCCATCACCAATGCCGATCTAAAAGCGGCTATCCGTCGCAGCGTTGTCAGCAATCAATTTGTCCCGGTGATGGTGGGGTCTTCCTTAAGAAATAAAGGCGTGCAGATGGTTTTAGACGCGGTGTGCGAATATTTACCGTCTCCATTGGATTTACCGCCGGTCACGGGAACGGATCCCAAAACGAAAGAAACGATTCAGCGTTTTCCGAAAGATGAAGAGCCTTTAAGTGCTTTGGTGTTTAAAGTGGCCTTGGATCCTTTTGTTGGAAAATTGTTTTATACGAGAATTTATTCTGGCAAAATCGTCTCCGGGAGCAATATTTACAATTCCCGCCGGGGCGTCCGGGAACGCATTGCCAAGATGTTAGTCATGCACGCCAATAAACAGGAAATCATTACCCAGCAGGGCGCCGGTGAAATTGTGTGTTTGGTCGGTCTGAAAGATACCAAGTCCGGCGATACCATTTGCGATCAGGATCAAGTCATTCTCTTAGAGAGCATGAGGATTCCCGAACCGGTTGTGTCTATGGCCATTGAACCTAAGACCAAGGCTGATCAGGATAAAATGGGGTTGACCCTTAAGAAATTTCTTGATGAGGATCCGTCGTTTAGAGTCTTTTATGATCAGGAAACGGCCGAGACGATTATCTCCGGGATGGGCGAATTGCATCTGGAAATTATCGTGGACCGCATGAAACGTGAATTTAATTTAGATACCAACGTGGGCCGGCCGCAGGTTGCTTATCGCGAAACCATTACGAAAAAGATAAAAGATGTTTCCGGAAAATTTATCCATCAATCCGGCGGTAAGGGTCAATACGGCCATGTGGTTATTGACGTGGAACCGACTGAAGAAAAAGGCAAAGGAGTTTCCTTTGTTGATAAAATCAGAGGCGGCTCAATCCCGCGGGAATTTATTAAACCTGTTGAAGAAGGTATTTTTAAAGCCGCGTTAAACGGTATTTTGGCCGGCTATCCGGTTACCGATATTGTCGTGACCTTAGTTGATGGTTCGTATCATGATGTTGATTCCAGTGAGTTGGCATTCCAAATGGCTGCCAAGTACGCTCTTCAGGAGGCCCTTCGCCTAGGCAAGTCTGTTTTTTTAGAACCGATCATGGATATCGAGGTGGTTGTTCCCGATGAATTCATGGGAACGGTCATCGGCGATCTCAATACCAGAAGGGCCAAAATCGCTTCAATGGGGACGAGAGGAAAGTTGAAGACCGCCCGTTGCGAAGTCCCCTTAGCAGAAATGTTTAATTATGCCAACGCGGTGCGTTCCTTGTCCCAGGGACGGGCATCGTTCTCCATGGAGCCGGCATTCTACGCCGAGGTTCCGCATCACGTGGCAGAAAAGATTTTAGGTCAAAAAGTAGCGTCAGCGAGTGAAAAGAAATCATGAAAAAATTTGAATTAAAAAAGGGGGGTAGTCATGGCTAAGGGAAAATTTGTCAGAAATAAACCGCATTTAAACATTGGAACCATCGGGCACGTCGATCATGGTAAAACAACCTTAAGCGCCGCGATTACGATGGTACTGCATCAAAAGGGATTGGCCTCGGAGGCACGCAGCTACGATTCTATCGACAATGCTCCGGAAGAAAAAGAGCGCGGCGTTACGATCAATATTTCGCATTTGGAGTATGAGACCGAGAAGAGACACTATGCCCACATTGATTGCCCTGGCCACGCGGATTACATTAAAAACATGATTACCGGTGCCGCTCAAATGGATGGCGCTATTTTAGTCGTTTCTGCCACCGATGGTCCCATGCCCCAGACCAGAGAGCATATCCTTTTGGCCCGCCAGGTGAATGTTCCTTCCATTGTTGTGTTCATGAATAAATGCGATCAAGTTGAAGATAAAGAGTTGCTGGATCTTGTTGAACTCGAGATCCGCGACCTTTTGACCAAATATAAATTCCCTGGGGACAAGACCCCTATTATTAAGGGAAGCGCCCTTGAGGCGATGAATAATCCAACCGACACGACCAAGACGCAACCTATTGCCGATCTGATGAAGGCGGTCGATGATTTCGTTCCGGAACCGGTTAGGGATTTAGATAGACCATTTTCCATGGCGGTTGAAGACGTTTTCTCAATCTCAGGCCGTGGTACAGTCGCCACCGGCAGAGTTGAACGCGGTATCGTGAAAGTCGGCGAGGAAGTTGATGTTGTTGGTCTTCGCCCTCAGGTTCAGAAAACGGTCGTGACCGGCGTTGAAATGTTCCGTAAAGAACTTGATGAGGGACGGGCCGGCGATAACCTCGGTGTTCTTTTAAGAGGTATGGATAAAAATACTATGGAGCGCGGCATGGTTTTAGCTAAACCGGGTTCTATCACCCCGCATACGAAATTTAAGGCTTCAACATATATCTTAACCAAGGAAGAAGGTGGCCGGCATACTCCGTTTTTCAAAGGGTATCGTCCGCAGTTTTATTTTCGGACAACGGACGTGACCGGAACCGCTGAACTTCCCGCGGGTGTTGAGATGTGTATGCCCGGGGATAATGTTATTTTGGAGATCGAATTGATTTCACCGGTGGCCATGGAAAAGGAACTGCGTTTCGCTATCCGCGAAGGCGGACGTACCGTCGGCGCAGGTGTTATCTCTGAAATTATCAAGTAGGGGCGATTCATGAATCGCCCCTACAGCTGTTGTAGGGAATAGGAATATAAAATTATGCAAAAAATACGTATCAAATTAAAGGCTTATGACCACCGGTTGATTGATCAATCGGCCCAGGAAATCGTGGACACCGCGGTTCGGACCGGCGCTAAAGTAGCCGGCCCGATTCCTTTGCCAACGAAAAAAGAGTTGTACACGGTTCTGCGCTCTCCAGTGATTGATAAAAAGTCGAGAGAACAGTTTCAGTTAGCGACGCATAAGCGTTTGATTGATCTGATTGAACCGACATCAAAAACCGTTGAAGCTTTGCGGAAATTAAATCTTCCGGCGGGTGTTGATGTGGAGATTAAACAGTAACAGGAGAATTAAATGATCAGCGGTTTAATAGGTAAAAAAATTGACATGACCCAGATTTTTGATAAAGAGGGCAACATCGTTCCGGTGACTGTCCTTGAGTTGGGGCCATGTATTATTTTAGAGTTAAAAAATTCTCCGTTAAAGGTTAAGCTGGGGTTTGGTTCTGTTAAGGAATCGAGGTCCAATAAAGCGCGGTTAGGCCTTTTTAAAAAGGTCGGTTGCGCGCCACTGCGGATTATGCGGGAGTTTCGTTCCAGCGATAATAAGGATTACACGGTCGGCCAGGAACTAAAGGCGGACCTTTTTAAAGCTGGAGACTTTGTGGACGTGACAGGTGTTTCCATTGGTAAAGGGTTTCAGGGTGGGATGAAGCGCTGGAATTGGAAAGGCGGCCCAGGAAGCCATGGCTCCATGCATCATCGCCGAGTCGGTTCCATCGGATCCAGTACTTATCCTTCTCGTGTTTACAAGGGGCAGCACATGCCCGGGCATATGGGAGCGCATCGTGTCACGGTGCAAGGTTTAAGAGTCATGGTGGTGGATATCGAAAAGAATATAATTCTGTGCCGGGGTGCTGTTCCGGGACATAAGAATAGTTATTTGATGGTTAATCTTTCCCGCAAGAAGAAATTTAAGGCTTTGGATGTCGTCAAAGATGTCGTGGCGGTTAAGAAAAATCCGATGAAGCAAAGTAAGGCGGCGGCCAAAGGAAAAGGGGCGTAGTTTAAATGCCGAATATCCCTATTCATAATTTAGCCGGGAAAAAAGTTGAAGACCTGAATGTCTCGGATACGATTTTGGGCGGCGTCGTTAATCAGGATGTCCTTCATCAGACCATTGTCATGTATCAGGCCTGTCAGCGGCAGGGGACCCTCTCCACGAAAGAGCGGGGAGCTGTTTCCGGCGGCGGGATAAAACCGTGGCGGCAAAAAGGTACGGGGCAGGCGAGAGCCGGTTCTATCCGCTCACCCGTTTGGCGCGGCGGCGGTACGGTGTTCGGGCCAACACCGCGTGATTTCAGTTATTCGATCCCAAAGAAAGTCAGGGTTGCGGCTTTGCGGGCAAGCATTAATGCGAAACTTCATTCCAAAGATTTATTCTGCGTGGACAAAATAAGCGTGATGAGTCCGAAGACAAAAGAATTTGTTAAAATTTTATCCGGTCTAAAACTTAAAGGAAAAATTCTCGCGGTGCTGGATAAACAGGATAAAGATTTTACCTTGGCCTCACGCAATGTTCCATTTTTTAATCTCATGCGCGCCGAAGACGTTACGGCCTACGATATTTTAAGAAGCAATAAAGTCTTGATTACTAAAACAGCCCTTAACCATTTGATCAAACGGATAGAATGATTACCTGTTACGATATTGTCAAAACAATTATTCGCACGGAAAAAGGAACCACCTTAGAGCCGGATCGAAAATATTTGTTCCGGGTCAACCGTGATGCCACCAAGATTGATATCAAGCGAGCGGTGGAAGAGATTTATAAAGTCAAAGTCCAGGATGTCAATACGGCCATTTCCCACGGGAAAAGAAAAAGGGTCCGGCAGCAGTTTGGCTTGACTGTGGACTGGAAAAAGGCCGTGGTCACGCTTAAGGACGGCCAAAAAATCGAGGTAACGTAATGGGAGTTCGACGTTTTAAACCAACAACGAATGGTCTGCGGCACACGATAATCTCCGATTTCGCGGAGATAACTAAATCCAAGCCGGAAAAATCCCTTATGGAACCGTTACGAAAATCCGGGGGACGCAATAATAATGGCCGTATCACCATACGATTTCGCAGCGGCGGTCATAAACGTATGTACCGTTTGGTTGATTTCAAGCGAAAAAAAGATGATGTCGTGGCGAAAGTTCTGGCGATTGAATACGACCCCAATCGCAATGTGCGCATCGCGCTTATTCAATATGCGGATAACGAGAAGTCTTATATTTTAGCTCCTTTAGATTTAAAGGTTGGCGCCGAAGTCATCAGTACCCAAACCGCCGACATCGAATTAAATCCTGGAAATTGTTTACCGCTGGCGAAAATTGCCCTGGGTACGCCTATCCATAATATCGAGTTGCGCCCCGGCAATGGCGGACAGATTGTCCGATCCGCCGGAACATCTTCGCAGATTATGGCCAAGGAATCAGGGTACGCGCATGTTCGTCTGCCTTCCAGCGAAGTACGTATGATTCATTTAGAATGCCGGGCAACGATTGGTCAGCTTGGAAATGTGGAGCATGAGTCCATCTCCATTGGTAAAGCCGGCCGAAGCCGCTGGTTAGGTCGCCGCGGCCATGTCCGTGGTGTAGTCATGAATCCAGTGGACCATCCTCATGGTGGTGGTGAAGGTAAGGCCCCTCAAGGAAATCCCCATCCGGTAACGCCCTGGGGCAAGCCGACCAAAGGCGCGTACACCCGCAAGCCCAATAAATATTCCGACCGATTTATTATCCGTCGAAGGAAAAAAGGAAAATAATATGCCGCGTTCCGTTAGCAAAGGACCGTTTGTCGATGAACATCTTATTAATAAACTCCGTCGGATGCAGAGCAGCGGCCAAAGGCAGCCTCTTAAAACTTGGTCGAGACGCTCCACCATTACGCCGGATTTTGTTGGGTACACGGTGGCGATTCACGATGGACGCAAACACGTTCCCGTCTTTGTCACTGAAAACATGGTGGGACATAAATTAGGCGAGTTCGCTCCCACGCGGCTTTTTAAGAAACACGGCGGCGTTAAATCAAAGAAGGCTCCGGATAAGACATGATCGCTAAAGCAAAAGGAAGATTCATTCGCGTGGCTCCACGCAAGGTTCGTCAAGTCATTGACTTGATCAAGGGACAGGCTGTGTCCAATTCTTTGACGACCCTGGCGTACACGAACAAGGGTCCAACCCCGCACATCCGCAAGGTTTTGAATTCTGCCGTGAGCAATGCCAAACAAAAAGGCTTTACGGAGGATCAATTGGTGATCTCCAGGATCACGGCGGATGAAGGGCCGATGTGGAAAAGGTTTAGGGCCGGATCGTTTGGCCGGGCAACGCCCATTTTAAAAAGAACAACACATTTGACTGTTGAGTTAGATCTTAAAACGAAGTAAGGGGGGAAAAACGTGGGACAAAAGGTTAGTCCATATTTATTACGATTAGGGTATATCAAAAACTGGCGCAGTCTTTGGTTCGCGGATAAAAAAGAATTTACCCATAACGTTGCCGAGGATTTCAAAATCAGAAAATATATTAAAACAAAATTTGTACAGGCGGCTGTTTCGGATGTCATCATCGAGCGTATGGCGAATCAAGTAAAGATTCGAATCCGTTCGGCCAGGCCCGGTGTTATTATCGGCCGGCGCGGCGCGGACATAGATAAGCTTCGAGAAGATTTAAGCAAGGTCACGCCCAAAGAAATATCGATAGATATTGAAGAGATTAAAAAACCGGCGATTGATGCCCAATTGATCGCGCAGAATATTGCCTTTCAGTTGGAAAAACGGGTTGCGTTTCGTCGGGCCATGAAACGAGCCATTGACCAGGCCGTATCGACCGGAGCCAAAGGGATTAAGATCAGTTGTTCCGGCCGTCTTGGTGGAGCGGAAATGGCCAGAAGAGAAACATATAAAGTTGGGAAATTACCTTTGCACACATTTCGGGCCGATATTGATTATGGTTTTTACGAAGCCCAGACCACCTACGGAACGATTGGTATCAAGACCTGGGTTTATAATGGTGATGTCATTTTAGAGAAGAAAAAAGAAGAACAACCCGCCATTATTCCGGCCGTTGAGATTTAGAGGAGATCCTTAAAGATGTTAATGCCAAGAAAAGTTAAGTACCGCAAATCGCAAAAGGGAAGATCCCGTGGAATCGCTATCCGTGGCAGTTCGCTCACGTTTGGTGAATTTGGTCTTAAAGCGCTGGAGAACGGACGAATTCGTTCCAATCATATTGAGGCCGCGCGCGTCATCGTTGCCCGGAAATCCCGCGGCGCCGGTAGATTTTGGATCCGGATTTTTCCCCATAAACCCGTGACGAAAAAACCTGCGGAAACCCGCATGGGAAAAGGTAAAGGGGATCTGGATCATTGGGTTGCGGTGACCAGACGTGGCGCAGTTCTCTTTGAAATGGGCGGCGTGCCTGAAGATTTTGCCCGGGTTATTTTTCGTTTGGTGGCGTTTAAATTGCCGCTGAGAACACGATTTATTTCACGTGGCGGCGGCCATTAATTTTTAATTTGATATTACAGACGTCTGTACAACTAATATGAAAAATTTTTTGAGATAACAGACGACAGTATTGACTACCACTGTTCTTATTGCTTTTACAGAAGTCAAAAGGGAAAATAAAATGAAACTTAAAGAATTAAAAGAATTAGCAGACAGGGAATTGATTCAGAAGGAAAAAGCCTTCAAGAAAGAATTGTTTGATCTTAATTTTCAAAAAGAATTTGGGCGCGTGGAGAAACCCGGCCAATTCCGGAATTTAAGGCGAACGATTGCCCGTATTCAAACCATTTTAACCGAGAGAGAAAAACAAAATCATGGAACAGCGAACAAATAGGCATAAGTTTCTTTTAGGCATGGTGGTCAGTGACAAGATGAACAAAACTCGGGTCGTCCAGATTACCTGGAAGTCCAAACATTCGATTTATAATAAATTGACGAAGCATAGCAAGACATTCAAGGTTCACGATGAAAACAATACCTCAAAGACGGGGGATCAGGTAAAAATTATGGAGACCCGTCCGCTGTCAAAAGATAAACGCTGGGTTGTCAGCGAGATTATTAAAGGTTAACGAACAGACATGATTAATTTAAAAAGCATTTTTGTTGTCGCGGATAATACCGGAGCCCGCAAGGCTTCTTTTATTGGTGTTTTAAACCGCAAAGGAAAATTAACCGCGGAAGTCGGAGATCTGGTCAGGGTCAATGTTAAAGAATCCTCCCCGGAAGGCGCCGTCAAGAAAGGTGAAGTGGTCAAGGCCGTGATTGTCCGAACCAAGGCCCCGATTCGTAGATCTGATGGAACCTATGTTCGCTTCGATACCAATGCCATCGTGATTGTCGATGAAGCTGGTAACCCCAAGGGGACAAGGGTATTTGGTCCGGTAGCCAGAGAGTTACGCAATTTGGAATATATGAAAATTATTTCTTTAGCCCCCGAGGTTGTCTGAAATGTTACGCATAAAAAAGAACGATATTGTTTCTGTCATCGCTGGCAAGGATAAAGGGAAAAGAGGCAAGGTCATTGAGGTTTTGCCGTCTTTATCCCGGGCCATTGTCGAAAATATTAATATCTCCAAGAAGGCGGTCCGGCGTACCCAACAGAATCAAAAAGGCGGGTTCGTCGATTTGGAAATGCCGATCCATCTTTCCAATTTGATGCTTTTTTGTAAACAGTGCAATAAGCCGGTGCGTTTTAAGGTCAGCATTCTTAAAGATAAGAGCAAAGTAAGAGAATGTAAAAAGTGTGGAGCCTCGTTCTAATATGAAAACGCGTTTAGCTGAAAAATATTCCAAGGAAATCATCCCGGCGATGCAGAAGAAATTCAGCATCAAAAATGTCATGTCCGTGCCTAAGTTAGAAAAGATTATCGTGAATATGGGCGTGGGAGAGGCCATCAATGATATTAAGCTCATGGATAAGGCCGTTGAAGAGATGACCACCATCACCGGACAAAAGCCGATTATATGCAAATCTAAAAAAGCTATTTCTAACTTTAAGTTAAGAATCAATGCCCCGGTTGGTTGTAAGGTGACGTTGCGCCGGGCAAAGATGTATGAATTTATGGATAGACTGGTGAGCATCGCCTTGCCTCGTATCCGGGATTTTAACGGCGTCTCGCTGAGATCATTTGATAAAGCTGGTAATTATTCGCTGGGAATTAAAGAGCAGATTATCTTTCCTGAAATTGAATTGGATCGCCTTTCCCGCGCGCAGGGGATGGATATCACGTTTGTGTTTAACCATGGGCCGAAGGATCAGACATTAGAATTGCTGAGATTATTCGGAATGCCTTTCGAGAACAATTAACCAAGATAGGATTTATGGCTAAGACATCATTAATTCTTAAAGCATCACGGAAAGCGAAATTTTCAACACGCGCGTATCATCGCTGTACCCTCTGCGGACGTTCGGGCGGGTATCTCCGACGATTCGGCACGTGTCGGATTTGTTTTAGAGAACTGGCTTGGCGCGGGGAAATTCCCGGCGTTAAAAAAGCCAGTTGGTAAATATTTTTAGGAGAAAATAAAATTATGTCGTTGACTGACCCCATAGCCGATTTATTAACGATTATCCGTAATGCCTGCACTGCCGGGCTCGAGACGGTGGATATCCGAGCATCCAAATTAAATGCCCGGATTCTGGAGATGTTTAAGAATGATGGGTATATCGAAGATTATCGTTTGCTCAAAGATACAACGCAGGGAACACTGAAAGCTTATATGAAATATGAGAATAAAAAACCGGTCATCCGAGGGATCAAGAGGATCTCAAGGCCAGGTTTAAGAATTTACGCTAAAAATGACAAGATTCCCCGTGTGCTTAACGGCCTTGGACTCGCGGTCCTTTCCACCTCGAAAGGTGTTATAAATGACCGGGAAGCCCGTAAGCTAAAAATCGGCGGCGAAGTACTCTGTTATATTTGGTGAGGATTTTCACCTGCGAGGTGTTATGGTCGTAAACGATCTGTTCACCTTGCAGGTGTGATGAAAGGGTCTTATGTCACGAATCGGAAAAATTCCAATAGAAGTTCCTAAAGGGGTCAAGTTAGCGATCCAGACCGATAAGGTCTTGATGGAAGGCCCAAAGGGAAAATTGTCCCTTAATCTTCCTTCAGGGATTTCTCTCGAGAATAAGGACAATCATATCCTGGTTAAAAGAGCGTCTGATATCAAGCAGAATCGGGCCAATCATGGGACCATTCGTGCTTTAGTTGTCAATATGGTCAAGGGTGTCACCGAAGGGTATAAGAAAAACTTGGAAATTCAGGGTGTTGGTTTTAAAGCCCAGGCCCAGGGTCAGAAATTAATTTTGAATCTTGGTTTTAGCCATCCCATTGAGTTTACTGTCCCCGACAATGTGAAGGTTAAAACCCCCAAGCCAACCGAAATCGAGATTGAAGGCGTGGATAAAGCCGCGGTCGGTGAGATCGCCGCCAAGATCAGAGAATTTAAACCTCCGGAACCTTACAAGGGTAAGGGTATTCGTTACACTGGTGAATTTGTCAGAAAGAAACAAGGAAAATCTGTTACGAAATAAACTTTATTATGAAACATTTTCGAGTCATTAAAAGAATTTATAAGCACGAGCGAATCAGGGAAAAGATTCAGGGCACTCCCGAGCGCCCGCGGCTTTGTGTGTATCGCAGTCTCAATAATTTGCAGGCCCAGATCATTGATGATACGGCTGGGAAGGTATTGTTGGGAATGTCCACATTTAGCAAGGATGTCAAAGGTCGAATCAAGGACGCCGGTAATGTAAAAGGCGCGACTGTTTTTGGTGAAACCTTTGCCGCTCAAGCCAAGGCCAAGGGAATTACTAAGGTCGCTTTTGATCGAGGAGGATATATTTATCATGGCAGGGTCAAGGCTTTTGCCGATGGTGTCAGAAAAGGTGGGGTGGAATTCTAATGGATAAAATTGAACACAAATCAGAGGGAAAGAATCCGGACGCGATAGTTACCTCCGCAACCACTCCGACTACTACTCCGGCTGCTGAACAGCCGCAGAGAAGTGAACGCAGAGACGGGAAAAGACCGCAGCGTAGTTTTAAGCCGATCGTCAGAGATTCTGAATTTATTGAAAAGGTCGTGTCGATCAACCGTTGTACCAAGGTTACCAAAGGTGGCAAGAGATTGGCGTTTAGCGCCTTGGTGATCGTTGGTGATGGCAAGGGGCGCGTGGGTTATGGATTGGGCAAAGCGGGTGAAGTTGCCACGGCCATCAAGAAGTCTTTGATCGCGGCGAAAAAAAGCATGATCAAGGTTCCTTTAAATGGGGCTACCATTACCCATCAAATTAATGGTGTATGCGGCAGCGCGATTGTGATGTTGAAGCCAGCTTCCGAAGGTACGGGAGTTATCGCGGCTGGTCCGGTACGCGCGGTGTGCGATGCGGCCGGAATTCGTAATATTCTTACCAAATGTCATCGTTCGAATAATCCGATTAATGTCGTTAAGGCGACCATCAATGGATTTGAAAATTTGAAGTTCGCCCGAACTAAAGTGGATAGTGTGCAAACGGAGAATGTCAATGCAGTTGCATGATTTAAGATCCCCAGTTGGTTCTCGTAAACGAAGAAAGATTGTCGGACGTGGTCCTGGTTCTGGACATGGAAAGACTTCGGGGAGAGGACAAAAGGGACAACGCGCCCGTTCCGGCCGCGGACCAATTATTGCCTCTGAAGGCGGCCAGATGCCTTTGATCAAACGCTTGGCGAAGATCGGCTTTAGAAGCCGGGATCCAAAGATTTTTCAGCTGGTTAAACTGGCGCAACTGACGCGTTTTAAAGAAGGAACGGTGATTACGGCCGATCTTTTGAAATCGCATCAGATCATTAAAAGCGCCTCTCGGCCTTTTAAGATATTGGCCGATGGCGATCTTAAAAAACCTCTGGTGATTCAGGCGAATCGTTTTTCAAAAAGCGCTGAAGAGAAAATCACCAAAGCCGGCGGTAAGGCCGAAGTCATCGGGAAATAATGCTTAAAGCCTTCGCAAATTGTTTTAAGGTCCCAGAATTAAAGACGCGGATTCTTTTTACGTTAGGATTAATTTTTGTTTATCGCATTGGCTGTTATATTCCGACTCCGGGTATAAATGGTTCGGCCTTAGCAGAGTTCTTTGAAAAAATGAATCAAGCCACCCAAGGGGGCAATGTCTTAAGCATTATGGACATGTTCTCCGGAGGCGCGCTTTCAAAGATGACTGTCTTCTCTTTGGGGATTATGCCGTATATCTCCAGTTCCATTATTATGCAGCTGTTGACGGCAGTTATCCCGGCCTTGGAAAAATTATCCAAGGAAGGGCACGCGGGTTATATGAAGATCAATCAATATACCCGTTATGGGACGGTCGTCTTAGCCTTAGTGCAATCGTTTTTTATTGCCCTGTGGTTGGAAAGTCCGCAGACATTTCAGGGATTAAAAGTAGTTGCCGACCCGGGTTGGGGTTTTCGGCTGACGACCGTGCTTACGTTAAGTACGGGAACGCTTCTTTTAATGTGGCTGGGAGAACAGATCCAAGAACGGGGAATCGGGAATGGCATTTCCCTAATTATTACGGCGGGTATCCTGTCCCGTGTTCCGCATGCTATTAATAGCCTTATTCTATTGCTTTCACCGAAACTGGCGACGGCCCGACAGATTCAACCTTTGACCTTGCTTATTATGATCGCCTTTCTTATCGGTGTCATCATTTCGGTAACGATGATTACCCAGGGCCAGAGAAAAATTCCGGTTCAATACGCCCGGCGTATGGTAGGACGAAAAGTTTATGGCGGACAGAGCACCTATATCCCGATGAAGGTTGATACCGCCGGAGTTATCGCCATTATCTTCGCGCAGTCGATTATCCTTTTTCCAGCGACGGTCGCGAGCTTTATTCCGGCCCAGGGCTTTCAGCATTTTGCCGCTTTTATTTCCCGAGGACATTGGGTTTATTATTCATTGTATGGGTTGTTGATTATTTTTTTCTGCTATTTTTACACGGCCATTGTTTTTAATCCGGTGGATGTCGCGGAGAATATGAAGAAATTCGGCGGATTTATTCCCGGGGTCAGACCCGGAACCCCGACCGCGGATTTCTTAGATTTTGTCATGACCCGGATTACTTTAGCGGGGGCGATTTTTATATGTACCATTGCCATTATGCCGGACGCGATTATGTCCACCTTTCGCGTTCCCTATGAAGTGGCCTCTTTTTTTGGAGGGACTGGTGTTTTGATCATGGTCGGCGTTATGCTGGATACCATGAAACAGATTGAGTCAAAATTATTGATGCGTCATTACGATGGGTTTATGAAGTCGGGTCAATTGAAGGGACGCAGATAGCCGAGGGTGATAGATGCGATTGGTATTATTAGGACCACCAGGAGCCGGAAAGGGAACATTAGCCAATTTATTGAAAACAGATTTGAAGATTGCTCATGTCTCGACCGGAGATATTCTCCGAGAAGAGATGAAGAATCAAACCCGGCTGGGTCTTGAGGTTAAAAGTTTTGTCGAGCGCGGTGATTTAGTCCCTGATGAGGTTGTTACCAAGATTATTGAACAAAAGTTACAAAACGACGGTCTCGTCCAACACGGGTTTATGCTGGATGGATTTCCCCGGACGAAGACGCAATCCGAAGATTTAGATGGGATTTTAAATGGATTGAACAAGCCGTTAGATTACACATTGTATTTTGAAGTGGAAGTCCCGGTGATTATCCAGCGTTTAACCGGCCGCAGGGTTTGTCGCGCGTGCGGGGCCTTATTTCACGCGACGAACCGCCCGCCCAAAAAGAATGGCGTGTGCGATGTTTGCGATGGGGAATTATATCAGAGACCGGACGATAATGAAGAGACGATCAAGGCCCGTCTCGCGGTGTATACCAAAAGCACCACCCCGATCATTGATTATTATGAGCAACAGAAAAAACTTTTGCGGGTCAATTCGAATCAGGATGCTACCGCTGTTCGTAATGAACTGATGAGCATTTTTAAAAAAGACCGAAAAATTGATTCCTATCAAGTCGAAAGAAGAGATTGATTTACTGAGAGAAGCCGGCAAGATTTTATCTGCCATCGTACGTGAATTAAAATGTTCTTTAAAAATTGGGATAACGGGCCGTCAGATCGACCAGAAGACCGAGGCCTTGATCAATGAGCGAAAGGCCATTCCGGCGTTTAAGGGATACCGGGGTTTCCCCAGCAGCGCCTGTATTTCGTTTAATCAGGAAGTCGTTCACGGTATTCCCAATGACCGGGTGATTGAAGACGGGGATCTGGTCAGTGTGGATGTCGGCATCATATATAAAAATTATTTTTCTGATGTCGCGTTTACCATCGGATTCGGAAAAATAAGACCCGAGCAGCAACGGCTTTTGGAAATTACCAAAAAATCTCTTCACTTAGGAATTCAAGAGGCCAGGGTCAATAATCATTTGTATGATATATCCTTCGCCATTCAAAATTATGTTGAGGCGAATAATTTTTCGGTGGTTCGAGATTTTGTCGGTCATGGTATTGGTCGGAAGTTACATGAAGACCCTGAAGTCCCTAATTTTGGAACGCCCCATTCGGGACCGATATTAAGAGAAGGCATGGTCTTAGCCATTGAGCCGATGGTTAATGTTGGGACATGGGAGACCGAAGTTTTAAAAGATGGGTGGACAGTTGTAACCAAAGACGGTAAGCCGTCAGCGCATTTTGAACATACGGTGGCCATTACCAGTTCAGGGCCGGAAATACTGACAATATAGCTATGGCGAAAGAAGATCTTATAGAAGTTGAGGGTGTCGTTCAAGAGGCATTACCGAATGCCATGTTCCGGGTGAAATTAGATAACGGACATCCTGTGTTAGCCCATATCTCGGGAAAAATACGCATGCATTTTATTCGTATCCTGCCCGGAGATAAAGTGAAGGTGGAATTATCACCGTACGATTTAACCAGAGGCCGGATAACGTTTCGTGGCAGCAGATAAAGGTGGTTTAAAAAAATGAAAGTCAAGTCATCCGTCAAACGTATTTGCACCAAATGTAAGATTGTCAGACGCGAAGGGGTTTTGCGCGTTATTTGTTCGAATCCGAAACACAAACAAAGACAGGGATAACTTATGCCAAGAATATTAGGAACGGATTTACCCAAAGAAAAGCGCATTGATGCGGCCCTGCCGTATATTTACGGAATCGGCCCTAAGACGGCCAGGAATATTTTGGACACGGCCCAGGTCAGTCATAACAAAAGGGCGAAAGATTTAAGCGAAGAAGAGGTCTCCCGAATTGCCGGCATCATCCAGAAAAATTACAAGATTGAAGGTGAGTTAAGGCAAGAGGTCAACCAGAATGTCCGCCGCTTAATTGAAATTGGGTCTTATCGCGGATTTCGTCATAAAAAGGGATTGCCCTCTCGCGGCCAGAGGACAAGGACCAATTCCCGTACCCGCAAGGGACGCAAGTCATCGGTTGGAACCATTAAAAAACCTACGAAAGCTGAAGGATAATTTATATGACGACAACAACAAAACAGGATAAAGCCAGAAAGAAGTCATTACGCGGGGTCACCAGCGGTATCGTCCATATTGTGGCCACGTTTAATAACACAATCATTACGATCACGGATCGACAAGGCAACACGATTGTCTGGTCAAGTCCGGGGATTGTCGGGTTTAGTGGCTCCAAAAAATCAACACCGTTTGCCGCTCAGATCGCGGCTCAGGACGCGGCCAAGAAGGCCAGAGATCTGGGCCTGGAGACCGTGGACGTTTATGTTAAAGGTCCAGGTTCGGGGCGTGAATCCGCGATTCGCGCTTTACAGGCGACGGGATTAAGCATATCGATCATTAAAGATGTTACACCTATCCCGCATAATGGTTGCCGGGCACGTAAAAAACGCCGGGTCTAAACAAAGGAAAGGAAAATAATGGCACGCGATTTAGGGTCAAGTTGTCGAAAATGTAGACGAGAAGGCGAGAAGCTCTTTTTAAAAGGAGCCCGCTGTTACTCGATTAAATGTGCGATCAGCAAAAGAGAATATGCTCCCGGTCAGCATGGCGCCAGAAAACCGAAGATGTCGAACTTCGGATTGCAGATGCGCGAGAAGCAGAAGGTCAAACGGATTTATGGTCTTCTGGAAAAACAGTTTAGAGGTTACTTCGCCAAGGCGACCAGCCGCAAGGGAATTACCGGTGCGATTTTATTGCAGTTTCTTGAGCGCAGACTCGATAATGTGATCTATCAAAGCGGTTTTGCCGCTTCCCGAAAAGAGGCCCGCCAAGTTGTCGGCCATGGTTTTGTCTTTGTCAATGAGCGCGCGGTAAATATCCCATCATTTTTGCTTAAGAAGGATGATGAGATTACGGTTAAGTCCAGTAATAACGATTTGAAATTCATTAAAGAAAATATTGAAGGGTGTAAGGAAAGAACGGCTCCCGGATGGCTGGCTGTTGACTCAGATCACAAACGGATCAAAGTCAACCGGTTGCCGGAACGAACAGATATTCAACATAATATCAACGAACAGTTGATTGTTGAACTTTATTCTAGATAACGATTTATCAATCATCGAATACTTGAGGAGGGAACATGGGTGTTAAGTGGCGAGATTTTCAAATGCCCAAAAGGCTAGATTGTGATGAGTCCAGTTACAATAATACCTATGGCAAATTTGTTGCTGAACCATTTGAACGGGGATATGGAGTTACCTTAGGCAATTCTCTGCGCCGTATCTTATTGTCCTCCATTGAAGGCTCGGCGGTCACCTCGGTAAAAATCGAAGGGGTCCAGCATGAATTTTCCACGCTGCCGGGTGTCCTCGAACCGATTACGGATATCATCTTAAATCTCAAGCAATTGGTGTTGCGGTCACATTCCAAAACCGCTAAAACCATTTATATCAAGGCGGAGAAAAAAGGCGAGCTCAAGGCCAAGGATATTATCTGCGATGAGACCATCGAGATCTTGAACCCTAATTTGCATGTCGCGACCTTAACCCGTGATGCCAAATTAAGCGTGGAAATGGAAGTTTCCCGCGGCCGCGGTTATGTTCCGGCGGAACTTAATAAAAAAGAGGGTTCTCCCTTAGGAACGATTTCCATTGATTCTATTTTTACTCCCATCGTTAAAGTAAATTACGCGGTGGAAAATACCCGGGTCGGTCAGAGAACGGATTACGATAAGCTCATTGTTGAGATCTGGACCAACGGCGGGGTGAATCCGAAAGAAGCGCTTTTGTACGGTTCTAATATTTTACAACGCCATTTGGATGTCTTTGTCAGCTATGGCCAGCTTCCCGAAGAAGAAGAGGAAGAAGAAGAGGTCACGGCCGAAGAGCGGGCATTGTATGAGCGATTGAGATTGCCGATTTCTGAACTGGAACTTTCGGTCAGAAGTTCCAATTGCCTTAAAGATGCCAATATTAAATTGATTGCGGATTTGGTTCGCAAGACCGAATCAGAGCTTTTAAGCTTCCGTAATTTCGGTAAAAAATCTTTAACTGAAATCAATGACCTTCTGAAAGCCATGGGCTTGAGTTTAGGGATGAAGGTCGATGTCAAGAAATTAAAAAAGAAGGAATAACATGCGTCACTTTAAAGCAGGCAACAGGTTAAGCCGAAATTCCGGATGGCGTGCGGCCACCGTTCGCGATATTGCCAGAGCCACGCTCATTCATCAGCGGGTTCAGACCACCAAGGCCAGGGCGAAAGAAGCCCGGAAGTTAGTCGACCGGCTGATTACTTTAGGGAAAAGAGATACGCTTCCGGCAAAACGTAAAGCCTTTGCCGTCCTCTGCGATCATCAATTAGTCAGCAGTCTTTTCACCAAGATTGCTCCTAAATTTAAAGCGCGCCTGGGAGGTTATACCCGGATTATTTCGTTGGCCTTAGGCCGGCGGGGGGATAATGCGGCTTTGGTTTTTCTGGAATTAACCGAGCGTTATATCGAGGAGAAGAAAGTTGTCCCGGCCGCGGGCGCGCAAGCCCAGACCGCGGAAGGGAAGACCAAGTTACCGGCGGAGACCAAGGCCAAAGATAAGAAACCGGAAAAAGATTTGAAAACTTCTACGCACGAAGAAAAACATAGTCCGGTCAAAGATAAAATAAAACCGTCTCAGAAAAAAATCGTCAGCGGGTTTAAAAAGATATTTAAGAAAAATCCGTCGGAAGGATAAAAAGCTCTTTGGTGATATGAAACTATCCCGAAGGATTACTAATGTCGTCGGCTCAACAACGCTAGCGATTACCGCCCGGGCCAAAGAACTTAAGGCCCAGGGGTTTGATGTGGTTAATTTTGCCGGTGGTGAACCGGATTTTGACACCCCCGATTTTATTAAAGATGCCGCCGTTAAGGCCTTAGAAAAAGGCTTTACCAAATATACCCCCTCGACCGGTACCCCAGAACTTAAAGAAGCCATTTCACAAAAATTCAAGAAAGATAATAACCTGGATTACACACCCGCCCAGATCGTTGTTTCCTGCGGGGCCAAGCATTGTCTCTATAATTTGGTAGAGGCCTTGGTGGAAGAGGGAGATGAAGTCGTTATTCCCGCGCCGTTTTGGGTCAGTTATCCCGAAATGGTTAAACTCGCCGGCGGCATTCCTAAGATTGTCGCGACCTCAGCAAAAAATAATTTCAAATTAACCGCCGATCTTTTACTGAAAAATATCTCCGCCAAGACGAGAGTCCTGGTTTTGAATTCTCCTTCAAACCCCACGGGAGTTCTTTATACCCGCCAAGAATTGTCCGCGCTGGCCGAGATCTGTGTGGCGCGAAATATCTTTGTAATTAGTGATGAAATTTATGAGAAATTAGTCTATGATAATGCCGAGTTTGTTGCGATCGCTTCCTTGGGTAAAGAGATTTACAATTTGACGGCAACGGTCAATGGCGTTTCCAAGACATATTCGATGACGGGTTGGCGCATTGGATATTTTGGCGCGCCCAAAGAATTGGCGGAGGCGGTTAAAAATTTTCAAGATCATACCACCTCGAATCCTTGTTCGATCAGTCAGGTGGCCGCCATGGCGGCGATTAAGGCCTCGGAGGAAAGTGTTACTAAGATGCGCGATGAGTTTAGGGTCCGGCGGGATTTGATGATGTCCTATTTGGATAAAATCCCTCAGGTCAGTTACATTAAACCCCAGGGGGCCTTTTACGTGTTCACCAATATTTCTCAATTAAAGATGGGCTCCAATGTTTTGGCCAAAAGAGTGTTGGATGAAATTAATGTGGCCCTTATCCCCGGCGAAGGTTTTGGCGCGGATGATTATGTGCGGTTGAGTTTCTCCACTTCTCAGGACAGGATTCATGAGGGAATGAAGCGTTTGACGGATTGGATCAAAAAAATATAAATGGAATTCCGCGATTTATTACTGTTAGCTATTCAAAAAAAAGCCTCGGATATTCATCTTACCGAAAATACTCCTCCTATTCTTCGCATTGATGGTAAATTAATTTTAGTCAAAGCTCCTCCGATGGAACGTGAGCACATGAAGAAGATGATTTATAGTATCCTCTCCGACCATCAAAAGGAACAATTTGAAAAAGACCTGGAGCTTGATTTTTCCCTGGCCTTGCCGGGGTTGGATCGTTTTCGCGCCAACGTGCATATGCAGCGCGGTTCCATTGAGGCGGCTTTGCGGCGCATCCCGCTTTTTATCCCGAGCATGGATGATTTAGGATTGCCTCCGATTGTCCGCGAATTTGCCAATCGTCCCAACGGACTGGTCCTGGTGACCGGGCCCACGGGTATGGGCAAGACAACGACATTGGCCGCGATCATTGATTATATTAATAATGAACGTTCCGAACTTATTATCTGTATTGAAGACCCCATTGAATATATTCACTTTAATAAAAAAAGTGTTATCAAGCAGCGCGAGGTTTACAATGATACGCATTCTTTTTCCGAATCTTTAAAAAGATGCCTGCGCCAGGATCCGGATGTGATTATTGTCGGCGAAATGAGAGACTTGGAAACCATTTCAACAACCCTGACCGCCGCTGAAACCGGGCATTTGGTTCTCGCGACTTTGCATACCCCGGATGCTCCGCAGACCATGCAGCGTATCATTGATGTTTTCCCGCCCCATCAACAGCAGCAAGTACGATTACAGCTTTCAGACTGCCTTCAAGGTGTTATCTCTCAATTGCTCCTGCCGCGGGCCAGCGGGGAAGGCCGTGTCTTAGCCACCGAAATTATGACCGCCACGCCGGGGGTAAGAAACCTTGTCCGTGAACAGGCCATTGAACAGTTGCCAACGGCGATCCAGACGGGAAGTCAATTCGGAATGAAGACCATGGATAAATCTTTAAAAGAACTTTATCAAAGCGGGGTCATCACCTACGAGGTGGCATTAAGCAAGGCTAAAAACCCCGAAGAATTCAAGCGTCTCTAAACCCCTCAAGGTATTAGAACATGACACATCAAATTTCTTTGCTTCCCGGTGATGGGATTGGTCCAGAAGTAAGTTTGGCGATGAAGAAATGCGTGGAAGCCACCGGCGTTAAAGTTGCCTGGGATGAACAAGCTGTCGGCGAGCACGCGATCGCGAAATATGGAACGCCGTTACCGGATCATGTTTTAGATTCAATTCGAAAAAATAAAGTTGCGATCAAAGGCCCCATTGTCACTCCGATTGGTAAAGGTTTTCGTTCGATTAATGTGCAGCTGCGGCAGGCCTTGGATTTGTTTGCCTGTGTGCGTCCGTGCCAGTCTATGGAAGGGGTTAAGTCCAAGACGAAAAACGTTGACCTGGTGATCTTTCGTGAGAATACCGAGGACCTTTACGCGGGGATTGAATTTGATATTGATACTCCACCGGCCCGGCAATTAATTAAAGAGATTAACGGCCTTCAGCCGCGGCAGATCCGTGAGGATTCGGCGATTTCCATTAAACCGATTTCCACTTTTGCCTCAAGACGAATTGTTAAATTTGCTTTTGATTATGCCCTGGCGAATAAACGGAGAAAAGTCACAGCGGTGCACAAGGCGAACATTATGAAATTCACCGATGGACTCTTTTTGAAGGTCGCCCGTGAAGTTGCTGAAGAGTATAAGGGACGGGTCGAATTTGAGGATGTTATCGTGGATAATATGTGCATGCAATTGGTTCAAAAGCCTGAGCTCTACGATGTTTTGGTTTTACAAAATCTATACGGAGATATTGTTTCCGATCTTTGCGCTGGTTTGATTGGAGGGCTGGGTATCGCCCCGGGGGCCAATATCGGTGATGAGATTGCGCTTTTTGAACCGGTCCATGGTTCAGCCCCCAAATATGCCGGAAAAAATAAAGTCAACCCGGTCGCCACGATTCTTTCGGGCGTGCTCATGCTCAGACACCTTAAAGAAACAGACGCCGCACATCGCTTGGAAAATGCCGTTAAAGAGGTCATGAAAGAAGGAAAATACGTGACCTATGACTTCAAAGAAGACCGGAACGATCCCACCGCCGTCGGCACCCAAGAGATGGCCGAAGCCATTTGCCGCAGGTTGCGGTAGAAACAGCAGATAGCATTGATTAAAATGGCAGGGGCGGGCATAACCCGCCCCAACGTGTTTATATGCAACTGTCTCTCCAAGATTTAGGCTTGATTGATTATCAGACGGCATATGATTTTCAAAAAGTGACCGTCCAAAAGGTCATTGAAGGCGGCCCGGCAACACTGATTCTTTGTGAACACCCACCCGTTTTTACCTTGGGCAGAATCGCCAAGGAAGAAAATTTTTTAATCCAGAGATCCGATATAGAGCGAGCAGGGGCAACGATCCATCGGATTGACCGCGGTGGTGAGGTGACCTATCACGGACCGGGACAGCTCGTCGCGTATCCAATCCTGGATTTGAATTACTTCGGGAAGGATTTAAAGCTGTATATGGGGAAATTAGAGCAAGTTGCGATTGATTTATTGCAGTATTTTGATATAGTGGCTAATAGATTTTCCGGCCGAACGGGTGTTTTTTGCGGCGATAAAAAGATTGCTTCCATTGGGATTGGGGTGCGGCGATGGGTCAGTTTCCATGGGCTGGCGGTCAATGTGGCCACGGATTTAAAGTTTTTTTCAATGATTAAACCCTGCGGTCTGGATGTGCAGATGACATCCATGAACCAGGAATTAGGCAGGACGGTTGAGTTTAAAGAGATTAAAGAAAAGTTTATTGAATGTTTTTGTGCCAATTTTAATCTGAAATATTAATAAGGAAGTCATTGCGAACCCGTAGGGCGCCTGCCTGCCGGCAGGCAGGAAGCAATCTCGATATGGGATTGCTTCGTCGGCCAAAGGCCTCCTCGCAATGACGAACATAAGCGATGGTCGAAGTAAAGTTACCGGAATTGGGAGAAGAAATCAAACAGGCGGTCGTTTCCTGCGTGTATGCGAAGACCGGGGATCATCTTTTGGAAGGTGATGATATTGTTGAATTGACAACCGATAAGGCGACCTTTAATGTTTCGGCCACGCGCGAGGGTGTGCTTAAAACAATTTTTGTTAAAGAGGGTGACGAAGTATTGATCGGCCAGACTTTAGCTTTAATCGAGTGATGATACTCGAAGAAGTGATGAAAAAAACAAAAGTCCTTTTGATGTATATTACCGAGGTCTCCGGGCATCACCAGGCGACCTTGGCTATTGAAAAATCTTTACAGCTCCTTAATCCTGCCTTAGAAATCCGCAATATCAACGGTTTTAGCTATACCTATCCGATTATGGAGAAGGTGATCAACAAGGCCTATATGGGGGTCATCAAGAGAACCCCGCGGGTCTGGGATTATTTATATGATAACCCCAAAATTGTCGCGCAGACCCAGCGCATTAAAGAACGTATCCAAAAGGCCAATCACGCCAAGTTTCAGAAACTATTTGAACAATTTCAACCTCAAACCATTGCCTGCACCCAGGCGTTTCCCTGCGGTTTGGTGGCGCATTATAAGACAGCGTATAATTTAAATTTTCGTTTGATTGGGGTATTGACCGATTACGCCCCACATTCCTATTGGATTCATGAAGGCATTGATTATTACATCGTCCCTTGCGAGGAAATGAAACGGCGATTAGTTGAAAAGGGCGTTGACCCGCAACGGATTAAACCCTTAGGCATCCCCATTGATCCCAAATTCAGCATAGCGCAGGACAAGGAAAAAATTTTTAGGAAACTTGGTTTAGACGCGGATACGCCGGTTATTTTAATCATGGGAGGAGGCCACGGACTGGGGCCGATTAAAGATATTGTGAGATCTTTAAACAAACTGACAACAAAATTTCAAATGATCGTCCTAGCGGGAAAGAATAAAAGATTAGTGAAATGGCTGCATAAAAAGACTTCGAAGATAACAAAAAAAATGATCGTTTATCAATTCGCCGATAATGTTGAAGAGCTCATGGCCATTGCCTCCCTGGCGATCACGAAACCCGGCGGCATCACCACCGCTGAAGCGTTGGTGAAAGGATTGCCGATGGTCATTGTTCGACCGATCCCGGGGCAGGAAATGCATAATACCCAGTTTCTGTTAGAGCAGGGCGTGGCGATCAAGGTCAAGCGGTTAAGCGATATTGGACCACAGATCAATGAATTGTTAATCGATGCGAAACGTTTAGCGGAGATGGAAAGACTCGCCCGCGCGCATGGAAAACCTCACGCGGCCTTGGATGTGGCGAAGCTGATATTAGAATAATCGGAAGTTCCACCCCCGAGGTGAATCGGCCGTACTCGACCGGAACACCTCGGGGGTGTCTATCGGGTTCAAATATGTTTAAATATTATCTTTATAAATTTGGCCAGTTTTGTGTCACACGATTATCGTTTACGGCAGCGTACACAATAGCCGTATTTGTTTCAGACTGGCATTACCGTTTATCGTTTCGTGACCGTCGGGCGGTGAGAAATAATTTGAAGATTATCCTTTCAAATCAGGATAACCTGCCTGCCTGCCTGCCTGCCGGACAGGCAGGCCTGCCAGTCCAGACCCGCGAGGTCTTCCGTAATTTCGGCAGATACCTGGTGGATTTTTTTCGGATGGGCAAAAAGTTGGATTTAGAATTTATTAAAAAGAACATCAAGATTAAAAACATTGAATACCTTGATCGTGTTTTAAAAGAGGGCAATGGCGGCATTACCCTCACTGCCCATATCGGTAATTGGGAATTGGGAGGCATGATTTTGTGCATGCTGGGGTATCCGATTGTCGGAATTGCCCTGCCGCATAAAGAGCGATCCGTTAATGATCTTTTTAATCGTCAACGAGAGGCCAAGGGCATGATGATTGTCCAAACGTATGAGGCGATGCGTAAATGTGTTGATATCATTAAAAGCAATAAGCTCATCGGTCTTTTAGCCGATCGTGATTTTAGTCAAAACGGTGAGGTCTTAGATTTTCTTGGTAAAAAAGCCTTCATTCCTAAAGGACCAGCTATCTTTTCGCGCAAAACCGGCTGTCCGATTATTCCAATCTTTATGATTCGCGAAGCCGACAATACCTTTACTTTGACCATTGAAAAACCAATTTATCCTCCAGTAGAACAAGGCGACAAAACCGAGCGGCTTAATCTTCTGCCGATCATGCGTGAATACACCAAGATCATCGAAAAAAAGATCAAGGAGTATCCAACTCAATGGCTGATGTTCAGAGAGTTCTGGATTAAATGAAGATTTGCGTCGTTATTCCGGTTCATAATGAAGCCAAGACGATTGGTCAAATCGTGAACGCCTTAAAAAGAAAAGGACTTGAGGCGGTGGTTATTGATGATGGTTCGCAGGACGGCTCTGGGGCTAAGGCGAAGGAAAATGGCGCGGTCGTGTTAAGACATGATCAGAAAAGAGGGAAGGGGACCTCCCTGCGCGATGGGTTTGAGTATGTTTTACATAATCCCTATGATGCGGTCATTGCCATGGATGGCGACGGCCAGCATGATGTTGGGGATATCGAACGCTTTATTGAAAAGGCCAGAACGATGCCCGCGTGCGTGATTACCGGGACCCGGATGCAGGATTATCAGGGGATGCCCGCGAGCCGTTTATGGGTTAATCGTATCATGTCGGCGATGATTTCCGCGATTTGCCGTTGTTCTATTCCGGATACCCAGTGCGGTTACCGTTACATCGGCCGGCCGGTTTTAGAGAAGATACGCCTGTCTTCCCGCGATTATGAAATCGAATCGGAAGTCTTGATCCAGGCCAGCCGCCATGGGTTTAAAATTTATTCGGTTCCCGTGAAGACCATTTACCAGGATGAAAAAAGTAAGATCAATCCTTTGGCGGACACCATTCGATTTTTTGTTTTTATCAGCAAACAGATTTTCGCCCGAACGCAAAGGTGATGGAGTCATTATGCCTTCCTATGGCCGGCATCAGGCAACGATGGAGCACCGATTTTTAAAGTACACCATATTCCTTTCTTTGCTGGTTCACGCCTTAGTGTTTATTCAATCTCCCCGCGATAAAATCTCCAGAAAGGTCAAGGCGTTCAAACAAATTGAGATTACTTATCGTAGTCCAAACGCCAAGGCCAAGCCGGAAGCAAAACCTATCAGCAAACAACCCATCCCTCAACCGCCGCGTCAAGTGGAGCTTAAGCAGACAGCCAAATTCGTAGCCGCGAAAAATCCCACTTCGGATGTCTTAGTTAAAGATGCTTCCAAAATTCTTAAAGAGATAAGTTCTGTCCGAAAACAGCCGGCCATCATCCAAGAGACGAAAGCAGAAAAACGGATCACCCTTTCACCAATCACGACGGAACAGATTTCCAATCCTTTGTATAAGAATTATTATCAAATTGTCCGTCAGAGAATTCGAGAACGCGCCTATGCCAACTGGGAAGGGGAGACGAGTGTCGGCGTGGTGCGGATAAGTTTTATGATTGATGCCAGCGGCGCTTTAAAAGGTATAAAAATGATCGGAGAAGAGACTCCGGAAAATCAGGGCTTGCGCAATGTTAGTCTTAGAAGCGTCAAAGAGGCCGCTCCTTTTCCACCGTTTCCCGCTAATCTAAAATATCCGGAGCTGTCGTTTAATATTAATATTTCCTTTACGTTTGAAGGGGACAGGTAATGGACCTGAAACACACGGAAGATTTTTATATCCGTTCATTGTTAAACAAGGTTAAGCTTAAAGACATTATGGTTCAAAAGGTCATTACCATTGATGTCCATGAACCGTTTAGCCAGGTGGAAAAAAAATTAATACGCTACCGCATCCGGCATCTTCCGGTGATTGAAAATAACGATAAACTCGTCGGTATTATTACGCAGAGAGATTTGTATCGTATTCAATCCCCGCGGAGGTTGGAGAGCGGGGACTGGTTTTATGACAAAGAGACTCTGGACAAATATATTCTTAAAAGTGTGATGACGCCAAATCCTTTTACCCTGGGGACGGACAATACGGTGGCGGAGGCTCTTTTAGCCATGGTTGATTACAAATACGGTTGTATTCCGATTGTCGAAAAAGATAATCTTCTGCGTGGAATCATCACTCAAGTGGACATCCTTAGAATCGGCGCGCAGATTTTAAGAGAGAAATAATGGGTAAGTCCATGCGTCCCCCCGCGGTGGCGGGATATTTTTATCCGGCGGACAAAAAAGAATTAGAAGCCATGATCGCGGATTGGAAAAAGGACGCGTCCGCTCAAACGAAAAATTTCTCCTTGGGCGTGGTGCTCCCCCACGCGGGATATTTCTATTCTGGGGTTGTCGCCGCCCGGACGATTTTCTCGACACAATTAAGAAATACCGCGATCATCTTGGGCCCAAATCACACCGGCCTGGGGCTACCGTACAGCGTAATGACGGAGGGCAGCTGGCAGACACCGTTGGGCGAGGTGGAGATTGATAGCGCGATCGCTCAAAGGATCGTGCAGGGATCTCAATTTTTAAAGACCGATACGTTAGCGCATGATTCGGAACATTCCATCGAGGTCATTGTCCCATTTTTGCAGTCGGTGAATAGCTTCGTCAAGATTGTCCCGATTGTCATTGCCCAGGCGCCGGGGGAAATTTATAAAAAGATTGGTCATGAGATCGCCCGGATTATTATTCAGCATCATTGGCAGAATCAACTTTCCATCCTGGCGTCCTCGGATATGACCCATTTTGAATCGCATGAATCAGCCCAAAGAAAAGATTTTCTGGCGATTGAATCTATGATACAATTGGACACCGATGAGTTATTGAACCGGGTCCAGGAGTACAGGATCTCTATGTGCGGCGTTGGTCCGGTGGTGATTATGTTGGAAATCGTCAAACAACTCGGGGCCCGGCACGGCCAATTAATTAAATATCAAACCAGCGGCGATGTGACCGGTGACCGCAGTTCAGTCGTCGGTTACGCCGGACTGACAGTCAATTAATCAACGAAAAGGATACGCTATGGACAAAGAAAAAAGAATTGATGAATCGTGGAAAGAAAATGTCGCCCGCGAGAAAGAGATATTAAACCACAAGGGAGAGAAAATAACTCCATTTCCCGAACCTGAGGCCCAGGAAGTCGCGCCCGAAGGCGGTAACGGTCAGGGTAGTGAAGCAGAACAACCGCTCCCGGAAATCAACTTTTTAGCATATATCTCCAGCTTGGTTTTTCAGGCGATGATTTTTTTAGGGGAAATTCCGCACCCCATGACCAATGAAATGGAGAAAAACCTGACGCAAGCCAAAATGATTATCGATACCCTGGCGATGCTTAAAGAAAAAACCACTGGAAATCTGATCGCTCAAGAAGATAATATGCTCTCGACGGGTCTATACGAATTACAACTGAAATACGTGGAAGTCGTTGGCAAAGAGGGTGGGGCATGATCGATAAAGAACTGCTGGATATCCTGGCGTGTCCGTCCTGCAAAGGGGATGTGGAATTAAAAAATGACAAGATAGTCTGCATCCAATGCGGACTCAAATACCCGATCAAAGACGGGGTGCCGATTTTGCTGGTTGATGAGGCGGAGCGGTAAAAATATTGTAAGAGTTGCCCAGCTTCCCAGGCGCCCAGCAGCCCAGGGATAAAATTTTTTAATGGGAGTCTGGGTCCCTGGGGATATGGGAAGTTAAAAAGAATAGGAGGTTTTTTTGAAAAAGATATTAGTCATCCATGGGCCTAACCTGGATTTGCTCGGTAAACGCGAAACCAATGTCTACGGCAAGACAACTTTAGCGGAGATCAATTCTCTTATAAAGAGTTTGGCCAAGAAGAATAAAGTGAGCGTGGAGATCCTTCAATCGAATCATGAGGGCGAGATTGTCGATACGATCGGTCAGGCCCCCAAGAATAAATTTCAAGGAATTCTTATTAACCCAGCCGCCTACACCCATACCAGTGTCGCCATCCGTGACGCCGTTGCCGCGGTCAATTTACCGACGGTCGAAATTCATTTGTCCAATATTTACGCCCGCGAAGAATTTCGCCACCATTCTCTGATCTCACCGGTCTGCGTGGGACAGGTGAGTGGTTTCGGAGTTCACAGTTACGCTTTAGGTTTACAAGCGCTTTTTACCTTACTTTAAAAGTGAATCCACGATTTTCCCAGCTTATTGCCCGATTTGACGCCCATCGTATTGATGCCTTTTTGGTTACTAAAGACGTCAATATCCGTTATCTTACGGATTTCCACGCCTGTGAATCCTGGCTTTTGGTTGGCCGAAAGAAATCATTTTACATTACCGACTTCCGTTATATTTTAGAAGCTGAGAAAGGGCTCAAAGGGATAACACTAAAGCGTTATGAAAAGTCTGTTTTTAAGACTATTGGCGAAGTGGCCGCCTCAATGAACGTCAAACGCTTAGGTTTTGATGAACAGCATGTTTCCTTGGCGTTTTTCAAGAAGTTAAAACGAGAAAATCCTTCGCTGGAGTTGCGCGCGGTCCAGGGTAGTGTTGAGGCCATCAGAGAAATCAAAACTACTCCCGAGATTCGGCTGATCAAAGAGGCTATTAAATTGAATTTAAAGGTGTATGACTATATTCAAGGCTTTCTTAAACCAGGTATGACTGAGTTTCAGATCTTGGAGCGTTGCGAACGATTTGTTAAAGACAAGAAGGCGGCCTTTTCCTTTCCCCCAATCATCGCCGCGGGACCCAATGCCTGCTTTCCGCACGCCAAGGTCACGGACCGTCGGGTAAAAAATAATGAAATGGTACTCATTGACCTGGGAATTGAGCTCAAGGGCTATAAATCCGACTTGACACGTATGTTCTTTTTGGGTAGAATACCGCCACTCATAAAAAATATTTATAATATTGTCGCCGAAGCGCAACAAAAGGCCATTGCCAAAATTAAATCGGGAGTTAAGGCTGGTGATGTTGATCAGGCGGCACGCAAACATTTAGATAATAACAAGTTAGGTGAATACTTTGGCCATTCTTTAGGTCACGGCGTGGGTTTAGAAATTCATGAAGCCCCCAGGATTGCCTCAACAAATTCTGTAGCCCTTAAAGCTGGAATGGTTATTACCGTTGAACCAGCTGTCTATATTCCGGGTAAGTTTGGGATACGGATTGAAGATATGGTTTTGGTTAAAGAGAAGGGATGCGAGGTGTTAAGTGATCGGTATTAATGAAATCGAATCAGGCATGGGGCTTTTGATTGATGGTCAAATTTATGTCGTCAGCGAATACAGTCATGTTAAGCCCGGGAAAGGCAGCGCCTTTGTCCGGGTGCGCTTAAAGAATTTAAAAACAGACCTCAGTTTGGAACGAACATACCGCAGTTCCGAAACTCTCGAAGATATCAATCTTGAAGAGCGCCGGGTCGTTTACCAATACCGCGCTGGAAATTCTTTTCATTTCATGGATCAGAATAATTATGAAGAAGTTGTCATTGAGGAAGATAAAGTTGGCGATGCCGTTAAATATCTTCAAGACAATCTTCAAGTAAGCGTTGTTTTATATAATCATCAGGTTCAGAAAATTCTTCTTCCCACCTTTATTGAAGCCAAGATTATCGGTACCGAGCCGGGTATCAGAGGCGATTCATCGCGGGCCGGCAACAAACCCGCGACCATTGATACCGGGGCCACCGTTTTGGTACCGTTGTTTATCAACGCGGGTGATTGTGTCAAAGTTGATACCAGAACCGGCCAATACGTCGAAAGGTTGCAGAGATGAATTTAAAAGAAATCAAAGAGATGATTAATTTGATGAATGAAAATAACCTAATGGAATTGGAAGTGGAACGCGAGGGGACTAAAATTAAAATCAAGCGGGCGTTTAATGGGCCGGCGGGGCTGAATCCTAATGGGCCGGTGGAATATCGAGTCGACGCTGTTCCCGCTTCTCCTGCCGGAAATGTTCCTGTGTCCACAGCGCCTGCCAAAAATCTCAAAGAAATCACCTCCCCTATGGTCGGGACTTTTTATCGCGCGCCATCTCCGGAGGCGGCCCCCTTTGTCGAAGTCGGCCAGGTTATTGAAATCGGTCAGGTCGTGTGCATTATCGAAGCGATGAAATTGATGAATGAAATCAAGTCCGAAATCAGAGGCCGGGTGGTCGAAGTGGCGGTAGAAAATGCCGAGCCCGTGGAATTCGGTCAAACGCTTTTTGTGATTGAGCCAGTCTAATTATGTTTTCGAAAATCCTCGTGGCCAATCGCGGTGAGATTGCTTTACGCATCATCCGGGCCTGTAAAGAATTAAATATACGCACCGTTGCGGTTTATTCCAAAGCTGACAGCAATTCCTTGCACGTCCGTCTGGCGGATGAGGCCGTGTGTATCGGTAACGCTCCCAGCCGCGACAGTTATTTGAATATTCCGGCAATCATCTCGGCCGCGGAGATCACCGATGTGGAGGCCATTCATCCCGGCTATGGTTTTTTAGCTGAGAACGCGCATTTCGCGGAGATCTGCGAATCGTGTCACATTAATTTCATCGGTCCAACGGCGCAGAGTATCCGGATGATGGGGGACAAAGTGATCGCCCGCGAGACGGTGACGAAACTCGGCGTTCCCATCGCGCCCGGTGGCAACGGGGTTATCAAGAGCAAAGAAGAGGCCATTCGTTTAGCGAAAAAGATTCGTTATCCGGTCATCATCAAGGCGGCGGCCGGCGGCGGTGGTAAGGGCATGCGGGTCTGTCATAATGATGTGAGCCTGGTCAGCTCCTTTACCATGGCCCAAAACGAGGCCGATGTTGCTTTCGGTAATCCGGACGTTTACATTGAAAAATATATCACCGAACCGCGTCATGTGGAATTTCAGATTGTCGCCGACCATTACGGTAATACTATTCATTTAGGAGAACGTGATTGCAGTATCCAAAGGCGTCATCAAAAACTTTTAGAAGAATCTCCTTCCCCGGCTTTAGACAGCAAGCTAAGAAAAAGAATGGGGGAGATGGCGGTCAAGGCGGCCAAATCAGTTAATTATCGCGGGGTGGGGACGGTAGAATTTTTATTAGATCAAGACGGCTCATTTTATTTTATGGAGATGAACACCCGTATCCAAGTGGAACACCCCGTCACCGAAATGGTTACCGGGATCGATCTGGTGAAACTGCAGATACGGATTGCCAGCGGAGAAAAGTTGCGGTTGAAACAGGATGATGTCCGCCTGAAAGGGGCGGCCATTGAATGCCGCATTAACGCGGAAGATCCGGAGAATAATTTTGTTCCCTGCCCGGGAAAGATTGAAGAGTTGAATTTACCCGGTGGTTTTGGCGTCCGGGTGGATACGCACATTTACCCCGGATATGTCATCAGCCCATTTTACGATTCCATGGTGGCGAAACTGATCACCTACGGTCACACCAGGGATGAAGCGATTAAAACGATGTTGCGAGCCTTGGATGAATTTTATATCAGTCCGATTAAAACCACGATCAATTTGCATAAGAAAATTTTAAATCATCCGCTGTTTTTAAAGGGCATGGTCTCAACTCATTTTCTGGAAAATATTGCCAAAACCGAAGGAGAAACGCACTGATGATGAAAGAGGATAATATAGATTTTGGATTTATTCAGATCCACAAGAATGCTCTGGAGGATATTTGTCTGGCGGCCTTAGCGGACATAGACGGCGTCACTTTGATCCCGAACAGTTTCCGTTATAAACTTTTTGAGCTGGTGGGCAAAAGGCGTTACGAGGGAATCAATATTGTCATAGACGGTAATAATCAGGTGAATATCGAACTCAAAATAAACGTTCGCTATGGTTTGAATATTGCTACCATTGCCCAGCAGGTTCAGGATGCTATTCGCGAGGCCATTTTAAAAACAGCCGATATTGATTTGCGGGATATTAATATCAATGTCCAGAGTATGGATAGAGGAGGTAAGTCATGAAATTTTTATCTAGATTGGTCAATATTTTTTATGTTGTTATTATTACCCTGATTTCCTGCGCGGCCATCCTTTTTGCCACGCACTCGGTGACTTTGGAAGAAATCGAATATTATTTGGAGTTAGCGTACAACACCGATGATATCCGGATGTATATTGGCATCATCGCGGGCGCTTTGATTATTTTAACTTTTCTTTTTGAACGGATTATTTCCGCGACCCGGCAAAAAGAAAGGACCATTGCCTTTGATAATCCCACTGGCAGGGTGAGTATTTCTCTTTCCGCTGTTGAGGATATGGTGAAACGTCTCGTATATAGGGAATCCGATGTGAAAGAGGTCCGCGCTAGAATGATTGCCACCAAGCGGGGCATTGAGATTGACTGCCGATTGACCTTAAAAGCCGAGGCGAATATCCCGGAGATGACCAACCGGCTGCAAGAATTAATTAAGGGCAAGGTGCAGGAGACCATTGGCGTTGATGAGTCGGTTGTGGTCCGGATGCATGTCGTTAAAATCGTTTTGGATCAGGAAAAACAAAAGCGCGGCAAGGAATCGGATAAAGAAAAAGCGGAAGATGTCGCGGTGCCTTTTCAAGGGTATCGAAACTAACATCACCCCCGAGATGAACCGGTCGTACTCGACCATAACACCGGCAGACTGGGTGTTACCAAGGTATTAGGTAATGAAAAAAATTGGAATTTTGACAGGCGGGTCGGATTGTCCGGGATTAAATTCCGTTATCCGGGCCGTCGTTCGTAAGGGCATTCAGGAAGGCTTTGTCGTTACCGGAATTAAAAATGGTTGGCGCGGTTTGATTGACAATGATATGCGTATCCTGGATTTAAGATCCACCTCCGGGATTATTGACCGCGGGGGGACTATCCTGGGTACGAGCCGCATGAATCCCTTTGAATCCCCCGAGAACATCAAAAGGATCAAGGAAAATTATAAACGCGGCGGCATTGACGCCCTCATTGCCATTGGCGGCGAAGAGACTTTAAAGATTGCGTATAAACTTCACCAAGAAAATATTATTCAAGTGGTGGGTGTCCCCAAATCTATTGATAACGCTTTATCCGGAACGGATTATGCTTTTGGTTTCGATACGGCGGTCAATATCGCCACCGAATGCATCGACCGGCTGCACACCACGGCCGAAAGCCATCACCGGATTATGGTCATTGAAGTCATGGGCCGCTATACCGGCTGGATTGCGGTGGAGGCTGGGATTGCCGGCGGTGCTGACATTGTTTTAGTCCCCGAGATTCTCATCGATATGCCCCAGGTTTGTGAATCGATCACCAATCGACATAAACGCGGCAAGACGTTTAGTATTATTATTGTCTCTGAAGGAGCCCGGATTAAAGATGGAAATCTTGTCCCAGAGATTAAAATCACGGGAGATCAGTCAAAACCAAAATTCCAGCGCGGGATTGGGGAATTGATTGCCCGGACCATTGAGCAGGAGACCGGCTATGAAACCCGCGTGAGTGTTTTGGGGTATATTCAAAGGGGCGGACGTCCGACGGCTTTTGACCGGGTCTTGGCCACACGTTTTGGAGTTAAGGCTGTTGAGCTGGTTAAGGAAAGTCAGTTTGGCAAGATGGTGAGTCTGCGTGATAATAAAATTGTCTGTGTTGATATTGAGGAAGCTATCAAACAACGTAAAACGGTTGATCTTGGACTTCTTGAAATTGCTAAAGTTTTCTTCGCGGATTAACTACCGTAATATCGTTTTAGGAAAAATTTCATGCCCACCGAAATAAAACATTTCATCGCTCAATGTGTCCGCGAGTCGGTCGCCGTTAAAAACGAAACCCTGCAGGATAATTTAGAGATAGTCATTAAAATTGTTCGGGAGATAACCACGTCGCTTAAAAAAGGCGGCAAGGTGATTTTGTTCGGGAATGGCGGTTCGGCCGCCGACAGTCAGCACATTGCCGCGGAATTTATCGGTCGTTTTAAAAAGGAACGCAAATCCTTATCTGCGGTGGCTCTCACCACCGATACCTCAATTTTGACGGCCTTGAGCAATGATTATGGTTACGATATTATTTTTGCCCGGCAAATAGAAGGCCTGGGCAAGAGGGGAGATATTGCTATTGGAATTTCCACTAGTGGCAATTCCAAAAATGTTATTGAGGGCGTGCGGGTGGCCAAGAAGATGGGGATCAAAACGGTTTCATTTACCGGCAGCGGCGGCGGGAAGCTCGCGCAGTTATGCGATTACAATTTGATGGTTCCTTCGGCGAATACCGCCCGGATTCAAGAAGCGCACATTTGTTTTTTTCATATCATCTGTGAATTAGTGGAAAATAATTTTTACAAAAAGTGAATTCTAAAAAAAAGATAGTCAGCCTTAAAAATTTGGCAGCCAGTACAGAGCGGCTGCGCCGGCAAGGGAAAACGATTGCCTTTACCAACGGATGTTTTGATCTTTTACATATGGGACATGTCAGTTATTTAGAGATGGCTAAGAAAGATAACCGCGTGCTGATTGTCGGCATGAACAGTGATGCTTCGGTGCGGAAAATAAAGGGAAACAATCGCCCCATTGTCGCGCAGGCAGAACGCGCCCGTGTCTTGGCCGCATTAGGCTGTGTGGATTTCGTGACCATCTTTAATGAACAGACCCCTTTGAAAGTTATCACGACCATAAAACCGGATGTTTTGATTAAAGGCGCGGATTGGAAAAACAAAGAGGTGGTCGGCGCCCGGGAAATTACAGCGCATGGCGGTAAAGTGGAATTCATCACCTATGTGGATCATTTCTCAACGACCAAGCTCGTCAAAAAGATTCAGGGAATGTGCGCGCGTTAGAGCAAAAAAAAATTATCCGGGTGCTGGATGCCAATTTTAACCGTGTCCATGAGGCCCTTAGGGTTTGCGAAGATGTCAGTCGCTTTGTTCTTGATCAAAAAGGCTGGACGAAACAGTACAAAGATATTCGGCACGATCTCGTGGCGGTTCAGGCAGGGATGCTGAGAAATCGGAATCAGGCCATTGGGTCTCGGGATATTGAAGGAGACGTTGGCAAGGGCTCGACTTTCCTAGAATTAAAACGCCGGAATGTTAAGGACATATTTTTAGCGAATTCGCAGAGAACCAAAGAGTCCTTAAGGGTTTTAGAAGAATTCGCCAAGTTAATGAATATCCGCTTTGCCGTGGAGCTAAAAAATATTCGCTATCATATCTATGCTCTGGAAAGAAAAGTTGTTACGAAATTCTAATCTTTATCTTATTTTGGACCGCGACGTTGCCGATTATGACGGGTTATTCACCATCGCCCAAAAGTCATTGCGTGCCGGGGTTGACATCGTGCAGTTACGGGACAAAAAAGGTCTGGCCCGGGACATCCTTCAATTCTCCCATCGAATCCTTAAACTTTTAAAGCGACAAATTCCTTTTATCATCAACGACCGTGTTGATCTGGTGCTGGCCTGCGGCGCGGACGGAGTCCATTTGGGACAGGAGGATATTCCTCTGCAGACCGCTCAAAAGATGTTGCCGAGAAAATCGATTATCGGGATTTCATGCCAGAATTTACAGGACGCGCAAAGAGCTCAAAATCAGGGAGCGGATTATATCGGTTTCGGTTCGGTTTTTAAGACTTTAACCAAACCCAACCGCCGACCGATGGATTTAACATTATTAGCCAAGGTCGTTGGGAAAATAAAAATACCCGTCTTTGCCATAGGCGGTATCGGTCTTGAAAATATTGCTTTAGTTCGTGAGTTAGGGATAAATCAAATTGCTGTCTGTCGCGAGATCTGTTGCGCGGATAATGTGGAACAGACGACTAAGGTATTAAAAGAAACGTTACTTTCACAAATTCATCCCGACTCAAATTGAGGTCTGTATTAAGGCAGGGTAGATGGACAAGCTAAGACAAACTCAAGAGGTGTGGATATGTCTGAAAAAAAATTCGGGAAGCTATAAATTTTATTAGAGATCTTTTTGTTAAACGAAATATTGCCGTCAATAAGTTGATTCTTTTTGGCTCCTATGGCCGAAAGAACTTTTCACCAGAGAGTGACGTTGACATCGCGATTATTTCCGAAGATTTTACTGGTAAAGATGTTTTTCAAAGAGCAGCAATGTTGGAAGGGTTGCAATGGGCATTGGAGGAATGGGAAAAGTCTTCCTCGTTAATTGTGGGTTTTGTTAAGGAAGGCCAGGAAGTTTTTAATTAATACGAATAATAAAAATTTGCGAGGGTAATTCAGTGGTAGAATGTCAGCTTCCCAAGCTGAACGTCGCGGGTTCGATCCCCGTCCCTCGCTCAATTGAAGTTCTTATGATATTGTTGCGACAACGTAATGGGTGGGCTATCTTTTTTGTTTCGTTGGCCGTGATGTTTTCCGGCTGCGCCCGTATTGAGACTTTACCTTCGGAAGATATTACTTTACCCGAGCGAAAGGGCGTGTATCATAAGGTCCTCACCGGTCAAACTATTTGGAAGATCGCCAAGGCCTACAATATTCCCATTGAGGAGATTATCCAAAGTAATCGTATCCCCAATGTCGCCCAAGTTGAAGAGAATCAGTTGATCCTTATCCCCGGAGCGGAATCGACCATCGATATCCCTTCAGAAAAAGATTTGGCCTCCAATGAATTTGTCTGGCCGCTGCGAGGGACAATCCTTTCTTACTTTGGTACTCAGAACAATGCCAAGTTTAATAGCGGCATCGATATTGCCTCCAAGGAAGGAGAGAATGTCACCGCCGCTCGTCCGGGAAAGATCGTCTTTGCCGATTATCTGAACGGTTATGCCTATACGGTGATCATTGACCACGCGGATGGATATTTTACGGTATACGCGCAGAATTCCATGCTGCTCGTTAAAACCGGTGACCAGGTTTTTAAAAATACACCAATCGCCAAGGTGGGCCGTAAGGGACAATTGGCTTTTTTGCATTTTGAGGTTCGTAAAAACGGAGATGCGGATAACCCGCTGTATTATCTGCCATGATCCTGGATTTAGAAAATTTTTTCTTTGGCCGGAAGTCTATTCTGGAATTGATCAAGCGCCGGGTGATCGACCTTAAAGAAGGGTACCGTCAGAATCTGGCCCTCTTAGGCAACCGCCATTTAGGCAAGACTTCTATCCTGCGTCGGTTTTTGGCCAATTTAGATGATGAAGAGATTGTCGAGATTTATCTTGATTTGGAAGACAAGGATATTGATTACGTATTCTCAAAGTTCATCGGCAGCATCCTGTACAATTTTTCAAAAATTAAGAAGCTTGACCTCCACGAAGATGTCGAGCTTCTTTTAGAAAGCACCAAAAAATTTATTCCGCACACCGTTCAGGAAATCAAAAAGATCCAAGCCAATCTCGCGAAGGGAAAATTGGCTGATGCCTTCCATGATCTTATCTCGCTGCCGGAAGTTTTTACCGTTGAATCTGGAAAATTCTGCATCATTATTCTAGACGAGTTCCAGAATTTAGAAGAGCTGGCGATGGCGAATATTTTTAAAGAATTGGGCAAAAAGATCATGACCCAAAAACGGTGCATCTATATCGTGACCAGTTCATCCGTTAACGCGGCCAAAAAGATTCTTTCGGAGAAGTTATCATTACTTTTTGGGAATTTTGAAATCGTGGAAGTGTCGCCGTTTGACTTAAAGACAAGTCAGGCCTTTATTGAAGAGAATCTTAAAGACGTTAAGATGAGCCAGCACCTAAAGAATTTCCTGATTGATTTTACCGGGGGACATCCGTTTTATTTGAGTTTGATCATCCAGGAAATAATCCATTTAAACGAAATCCATGATCAGAATGAAGTCTTCCTGCCATTATTGACTCAGGCTATTGAAAATCTCATCTTTAACCGTTGGGGTATTTTAAGTCATTATTTCGATGTGATGATTCATCATCTCTGCCAGCAAAAAGGCAATCGCGTGTTGGCCACGATTTTAGTATCTTTGGCTAATGGAAAACATAAGATCAAGGATATTGCCGATGATATCGGGATTAAAGGCACGCTGATCAATCAAAAAATAAATCGTCTCCTTGAATCAAACCTGGTGACCAAAAACGGCAGCCATTATTATTTTCAGGACAAACTTTTAAGGTTTTGGATCAAGTATGTTTATCAAAAACGCCTTACCGCCATCCATGAAGACCGCAAACAGCAGAAAGAATCGTTTAGGACGGAAATCGAATGGGCGGTGAATAGTTTTCAGGCTATTTCCCAGAAGGATTTATTTTCACGCATTGTTGAATTGCTGCATTGTTTCGACAATGATGCCTTTCAGCTCAATGGCCGGCGTTATAAGCTGCCTTTGTTCAGTGAAATCATGCCGTTTAAATTTGACAATGTATCGGCATGCCCGTTTGAAGTCATCAAGGCGTCTTCTCAGGAAGAGGTTTGGTACATTATTTTCAAAGAAGGGACGCTCTTTGAAGGAGAGGTCAATACTTTCTTGACCGAGGCAAAAAAACTTGGTGAACGGCCCCATCGACGTGTTATCATTTCTCTGTCCGGGCTGGATGCTAATGCCCGGTTAAAGGCCCTGCAGGAAAAAATTTGGATATGGAATGAAAAAGAATTGAACACATTATTAAATCTTTTTGACAAACCTTATATTGTTACCTCGAAATGAAGATAGGCGTGACGGCGGATACACACTCCCAGGCGCTTCCCAGGCAAATGCTGGAGGATTTTAAAAAGGTTGACCTGATTATTCATGCCGGAGATTTTTGTTCGATGGATGTTTGGGAAGTTCTCAAGAAGATCAAAGAGGTCAAAGGGGTTTATGGGAACATGGACGAACCGCCGGTCCATAAACTTTTGCCGCGCAAGCAGGTGATTGGCTGCGGGAATTTTTCTATTGGTCTTTTTCATGGAAAGGGAGCGGCCAAGAATGTGCTGGAGGTCGTTCAAAACGAATTTAAAAGTACCAAGGTTGATTGTGTGATTTTCGGACACTCGCACCAACCGCTCAATGAAATGATTGATCACGTGTTATATTTTAATCCTGGAAGCCCAACCGATTTAGTCGTCGCGCCGTACCGGTCGTATGGACTTCTGGACATAGACAAAAATATTCAGGCCAAGATCATCAAGGTGAAGTGATATGGATATGCTCTGGGCTCCCTGGCGGGTCAAATACATTATGAATCTAAAAAAGAAATCCAAGGGCTGTGTTTTCTGCCAGATTATCCGTCAGAACAAGGACCGAAAGAATTATATCATCGCGCGCACGCGGTATTCCTTTGCGGTCTTAAATATTTATCCGTATAATAACGGCCATATCTTGATTATCCCGCACCGGCACGTCAATGATTTGTCGAAGTTGAGCAGTGATGAGAAAATGGATTTGCTTTCCCTGATGGAATCAACGCAAAAGCTTTTAGATAAAACCCTCAAACCCAAAGGATACAATATCGGACTAAACCTTGGGCGTATCGCCGGGGCAGGATTCCCGGGACATGTGCACATCCATGTTGTGCCGCGATGGCGGGGCGATGTGAATTTTATGCCGGTGATCGCTCAGACAAAAGTAATTTCTCAATCGCTTTCGACCCTTTATCAAAAATTGGTCAAAGCGAAACAGTAAATCCCATGTTAAGCAGAAAAGATATCGAGGCCTTAGAAGAAAAGATTCTGGCTCCCTATGCCATGAAAAGCAGGGATACTTCGGGGCGGGAATTTGCCGAGCCACCGCATGAGAGCCGGACCTGTTATCAACGGGACCGCGACCGCATTGTTCATTCGGAGGCCTTCCGTAAACTCGAATACAAAACCCAGGTCTTTATTATTTTTGAAGGAGATTATTATCGGACACGGCTCACGCATACCATTGAAGTCGCCCAGATCGCCCGCACCATCGGCCGTAATCTGCGGCTCAATGAAGATTTAATTGAGGCCATTGCCCTGGCGCATGATTTGGGGCATCCGCCCTTTGGCCATGCCGGCGAAGAAATCTTGAATCAGATCATGAAAAGCCGGGGGCTAAAAGGGTTCAATCATAATAAAAGAAGTTTTGACATTGTCACCCAATTTGAGAAACGTTATCCAACCTTTTATGGTTTGAATCTGACGAGGGAAGTTTTAATTGGTATTCTTAAACATAAAACCATCTATGATGTCCCGCAGGCCGTGAAGGGGTCTTTAAAAGATGGACCCACGCTGGAGGCGCAGGTGGTGGACATCGCGGACTCTTTAGCGTATTTGAATCATGATATTGATGATGGCCTGACGTCAGGTTGTATTACCGAAGAGGATTTGATGGACAGCGTTCTCTGGCGGCGGGTCTTAAAAGATATTCAGCAGACCTTAAAGTCCAGCGAACGAGAAATGTTAAAGTATCAAATTGTCAAATCCTTGATTGACCAACAGGTCAAAGATCTGCTTAAGACCTCCGATGCGAAAATAAAAAAACAAAAGCTGCGCTCCGCCCAGCAGGTCAAGAATCTACACAAACGGTTCATTGCCTTTAGCGAACAGATGAGCCGTGAACGCGACCAGCTGCAGGGTCTGTTGAATGAAAAATTGTATCACCATTACCGGGTCGAACGCATGACTTCCAAGGCGAAACGGATTATTTTTGATCTGTTTGAGGCTTATGAAAAAAATCTTAAGCAGCTGCCGTATTCGATTTATGACCGCAACAAAAAATACAGCCCCAAAGAAAAGATTGAGGTGATCTGTAATCATATCGCCGGGATGACTGACCGGTCGGCGTTAGATGAGCATAAAAGACTGTTTAATCCTTATGAAAAGGTGTAGCGGCGAAAATGAATAAAAAAAATTCTTCTATCCCGACAAAAAATTACCGGCAGGTGCTTTCCGCGGTGCACATGGTTTACCGGTTAGTCAATTCTACCTATAACACCAATGAACTTTTGCTGCGCCTCACACGGTTGATTTGCCAGATCATTCACGCGTCATCCGCGTCAGTTTTGATCTTGGATCCCGCCAAGAAAAAAGTCGCCTTGGTCGCCAAATTCAATAATAAGATCAATATGCTCATTGAGAAGAAAAATGAGCTGGAAGTGATATCGCAAAAGGAAAGAGATGTTTGTTTCGGAAAAGACATTGTGCAAAAGCGTCTGATCGGGCTGCCCTTGGTAGCCGACGATAATATCGGGGCTATTTTAATTTATCGAAAAAATGTTGAGCCGGCCTTTACGGATTTTGACCGGGAGATATTAACGGTTATTGCCGAGCAGGCCGTGACCGCCATCAAAAATTTACAGCTCTACGAAGGGCAGCAAAAAATTATTTTGGATAGCATCGAATCCATTGGCACGCTTTTAGGCCGGCACAAACACGCGCCCTTGCCCCAAACACCGATTTATTTTAAAGTGATCAAATGTCTCGCCGAAAAAATGGGGATGGGGCAAGCCGATATCGACTGCCTGCGTTATGCCAGCATTCTTCACGAAACCGGATCGATTGATGTTCCATTTGAAATCCTTTCGAAAACGAGCCGCTTAACTTCTGAGGAATTTAAGGTGATCAAAGATCATCCCGCTAAAAGTGTTGAGCTGATGCGACCGGTTGAATTTTTAAGACCGGTTCTTCCGATCATTTTGTACCACCGCGAAAAATATGATGGGACCGGATACCCATCGGGTTTAAAGAAAGATCAGATTCCATTAGGCGCCCGGATTATGGCCGTGACCGATGCCTTTGAAGCCATGATTGAAGGCCGCCCGTATAAGGTTAGACTCACCACAAAAGAGGCCTTAGCCGAACTTAACCGTAACAGCGGCACCCAGTTCGACCCAAACGTGGTCAGCGCCTTTGTCGAGCTTTATAAACAAAAAATTTTTAGAAATTACTTGAGTTTACTGAGGAATTAAACATAATGGTAAATGTAGTCCTTGCTTATAAAATATGTATGGAAAGCAAGACAGTATTGAGTCCCATGACATTAATATGACTATTAATTACCGGCAATCTCAGTTTGAACTCTTTCCCCAGGCTGTTGGAAATTACGAAAAGAACATCCGACCGTCCCATGCATTTTCCAGCTTGACACTCTCTCTGGAAAACACTATTATCATAGCCATTATCTTGATTATGGCTGTCATTTTTTCCTTCTCGGTAGGGGTTGAAAAAGGGAAAAAGATTGTCACGACACAGCCGAACACTTTTAAGCAAGATAACGCGGAATTAACCGGCCACAAGGATAAACCGTCCAATCGGATCAAGCCGTTTCTAAAAGAGTCTAGTCAGGTCTCGACCGAGCAGGCCGCGGTCAAGAAGGCGCCGCAGGCCACCAAGGAAATCTTAGTAAAGAATGCTTACACCATTCAGGTCGCTTCCTACAAGCAGGAGAAATACGCCCAAAAGGAGGCCGGGACTTTAAAGAAAACGGGACATCAGACTTTTGTTTTGCCCAAAGGGAGCCACTCGATCGTCTGTGTCGGTAAGTTTTCGAGTCAGGCCGAAGCCAAAAACGCGCTTAGTCGTTTACGAAATAAATACAAAGATTGTTTAGTGAGGAGATTATAATCATGTCATTACATCCATCGTTAAGAGTTGATCCAGCCGCTGCCCAGCAGCGTTCAGTTTTATCCCGGATTGAACGTATAAAAGATTTGATGAAGAAGGGACTTTGGAAAGAGGGAGCCGCGGTCACCGGGTTACCCAAGACCAAATTTGCTCGTATTAAAGCTAAAGCGAAATAGTTTTTTCTTTCCTGGGAATTTTTATTTACTTTCCTAAAACAGATGATTAGAAAATTTTTTATTTTAACTGGGGCATTGATTCTTTTTTTAACCAATGCGTGTGCCCAGGAAAAATTCCCTTTTGTTGGTGAAATCATCTCTGACCGCGTGAATGTCCGCGCCGGGCCCAATATTAATTTTGAACGGTTAATCCAGTTTAATAAAGGCGAAGAAGCCGTGGTGGTTGATAAGAATTACACCTGGTTTAAGGTCAAACTTCCCGTTAAGGCGATCTGTTATATCAAGGCCGATTTTATCAAGGGGCTATCTGAAGATATTGGTGAAGTGACCGGCGACCGGGTTCGGCTGCGCGCCGGGGCCGGAGAGAATTTCAGCGCGATCGGCAAACTCGATAAAGGAACGATCGTTCGTTATACTGAGCTTATTAATGGCTGGTACCGGATTGAACCCGTGGAAGGCAGTTATGGGTATGTGAGCGAAGAGTTCATAAAATTTAAATCCGAGACTATCCCGCCGCCGTATATCATCGCTCAGCCTGTACGCAATATTGATCATAAAGAAGGATTAGCAGAACAGGTCCAAACAACGGAAACTCTTGTCCCAGTGACCACAGAGCCATTGACGGTCACCGGGCAATTGGTTGATCAAGGCCGGATGATTCGCTCGAAAGAACTCCGTTATAAATTGGTCACGGATGGTAAGCCCATGTATTTTCTCATTGGCGATAGTTCTGCTTTTAACGACATTATTGATCGAAACGTTGAGCTTAAAGGTAACATAAAAAATTATCCTGCCGGCACCTATAAGTATCCTGTCTTGATTGTTTCCGAGGTCAAAGCTCTTCCATGAAATATGATTTATTGCTCATTAATATTGCCGTCTTCGCGCCGGCCATCATTTTACATGAATGCGCTCACGGCTGGGTGGCGAATAAATTAGGCGACCCGACGGCTAAGAATTTAGGCCGGCTGACGCTTAATCCGCTTAAACATATTGATCCCTTTGGCACGATCATTCTACCCTTTATGCTTTGGTTAAGCGGTGTCACACCCTTTGGCTGGGCCAAACCGATACCGGTTAATCCGATGAATTTCACGCACCCGAAACGCGATATGATGTGGGTCGGGCTCGCGGGCCCCGCCGTTAATATCGTACTCGCGGTTATTTTAAGCCAATTCTTGAAATTGGATCTTAGTGGGGACATACAATCCATTATTCAACTGGCAATTCTGATTAATCTTTTTCTCGCGGTCTTTAATATGGTTCCCATTCCACCGCTGGATGGTTCTCGATTGGTTATTGGTTTATTACCCAATCGGTATGCCTATTTGTACAGCCGTTTAGAGCCGGTGGGAATCATTTTGGTTTTTCTTTTGTTTGTCGTTGGTAAATTCCAAATACTGCTTTTGCCCGTGATTGATTATTTGGCTTCGTTTCTGGGAGTTTCTTAGATGAAGAAAGACGTGAAAATACGAGTTGGTTTAAAAGACCGCAGCTATGACATTATTATTGGTGATCATCTTCTGTCGCGGGCAGGACAGTACGCGCGGTTGCTTCCATTAGGCACGGACGCGGTCATTGTGACCAATCATTTTGTTCATAAGACCTATGGGACGGCTTTGATCACCAGTTTAAAAAAGACCGGTTGTACGGTCAAAATTTTTGAAGTCCCGGATAGCGAACAGAGTAAATCCGCCAAGGTTGCCTTTGAGCTTTTAAATAAGATTGCCAGCTATGATGTGAACAAAAAAATTTTTATTATTGCCTTTGGGGGCGGAGTGGTGGGCGATGTGGCTGGTTTTGTGGCCGCGATTTATAAAAGGGGAGTGCCGTACATTCAAATACCGACGACCTTTTTAGCCCAGATTGATTCCGCGATTGGCGGCAAGACCGCCATTGATCTGCCTACGGGTAAAAATCTGGTGGGGGCTTTTTATCAGCCGAAGATGGTCTTAAGCGACGCGGCGGTTTTATCGACGTTGAACCAGCGGCAAATCCGAAACGGTTTGGCCGAGGCGGTTAAATATGGCGTGATCGCGGACAAAAGTTTATTTGCTTACATTTTTAGAAATTATAAGAAACTGCTGGCCCTTGATCCGAAGACTCTTTTAGACGTGGTTATAAAAAGTAGCCAAATCAAAGTCCGGGTGGTTGAAAACGATGAACGCGAAACCAATGGACTGCGGATGATTTTAAACTTTGGCCACACGGTCGGCCATGCCATTGAGACCGCCGGCGGATATGAGCGTTATCATCACGGTGAGGCCATTGCTTTGGGCATGCGGATTGCCGCAGATATCGCCTGCCAGTTGGATTTATTCAGCCGTAATAATTCTCTGCGTTTGGAAACCCTTCTTTCCAATATTGGTTTGTCCGAACGTATTCAAGGGGTCCGCTTAAATTACATCCTGCAGGCCATGGCCCATGATAAAAAATTTAAGGCGGGGAAGAATCGTTTTGTTTTGCCGGTTCAAATCGGGAAAGTCAAGATTTGGGAAGGGATTCCGGAAAGTATTATCCAGCGCGCGATCAAAAAATATTTTTAATCCGCACCGCTTATTTTTTATTCTTTAAGACAATAATCTCACCGTTATCAAACAGTTCTACTTGATCCATCGAAATACTTAAAACCCTTTTGTCGTTGATGTAATCGCCCTCTTTGATGATTTGATTATTGATGAGGGCCAATTCTTCTTTGTTCATGGTGATGATGCCGTTTAAGACCAGAGGGGAGGAATTTCTTTGAGCTCCTCTTTTTGTCGGTTCCGACACGGGCGCAGCAGTCGGCTTCTCGAAAAGCGTCACCGTTCCCTGATGAGGAGCTGGTGTGTGCGGGGCGGGCGTGGGTAAGGAAAATTTTTTAAAGAGATTGGAAACAACGGGTTGATTTTTTAAAATTAATGACAAGAAAATTCCGGCGCTGGTTAGAAAGCCGACAAAAATCAAAGTGGTGATGACTAAAACCCAGTTGCTTTTTTTAGGGCGAATGGGTTGAGGCAAAGCCGTACCCGGTATCTTTTGCTCAAGCTGCGATTGTGTCTTCTTTAAAGCTTCGTTGATAATGCTCATGACCGTTTATGACCTCCGCGACACATTTTTTGATAATCGTGTCATCAATGGTAAAGGTTTCGGCGACAAAACCGGCCAGCAGGGACCGGTCGCAGATGATATTGACCAGCCGCGGTGTTCCGCGGGAATGTACAAAAATTTCTTCAAGGGCCGGCGCGGTGAATTGCAGTTTATCCGGGGCGCCCGCGACTTTAAGCCGATGCGCGATATAATCACTGACTTCCTGTTTGTCCAGTGGCAGAATATGGTAACGCACGGCAATCCTTTGATTAATCTGCCGCAGGGAATGAAGTCTTAATTTTTCCAAAAGTTCCGGCTGACCGACTAGTACAATCTGCAGGAGTTTCTCTTTTTCGGTTTCCATGTTGGATAATAATCGCACCTGTTCCAGTTGGTGGGGTTTGAGGTTCTGGGCCTCGTCAATGATGACAACGACATTGTGGCCGAGATTGGCTTCTTCTAAAAGAAAATCATTGAGGGCGAGGACTAAGTTGTATTTATTTTTTAGCCGGCCTTCAATACCTAGATCATGGATGATCAGCTGCAACAGTTGCAGTTCAGAAAAATTCGGCTGCAGGATAAGCGCGGTTTTGATGTCTTGGTCTAATTGATTGATCAGTGTGCGGCAGAGGGTTGTTTTTCCCGTGCCGATTTCACCGGTAATGGTGATAATTCCTTTACGTTGTTCGATTCCGTAAATTAAATGGGAGAAGGCTTCGCTGTGGCGTTTGCTGGCAAAAAAGAAGGCTGGATCGGAAGTGATGTTGAAGGGGTATTCATTAAGTTCGTAGAAGACCTTGTACACGGTTGCGATTATAACATGCGACCAGTATCCCGACAACTATTTCTTAATGAAGCTTTGGGAATGAAGCTTAAGTAATTATTTTTTGGTAATGAGGAATGGACGTATGATTTAGAAAATGTCATAGTGTGTCCTATTGACGACTTTTATCTTAGGTGATATAAAAAAGTGATCTTTATTGACGTTTGTATAACCAACATTAATAGTTTTAAGATGACAAACGTCGAGATACTGACTACAACTATAAATGTTAGTTCAGAAAAGGTCAGTAAAAAAGATTTAATGATCCCTCATATTTTGGGGGACCGAACAAAATTTTTAACCCATCTAATAGGGAGCCTCAAGTGATAAATCATGGTAAAACGAAGCTTGTCAGCGCGTCTATTATTCTGATTGCTTTTATTTTTACTTCAATTTTTATTATTCCTGTTTTTGCTGCAATCGATAAAACCCCTCCAAAGATTTCAGGTGTTAGTGTCCCTAAAAAAGATATCAAAAATGTTCGTGTGAAGATAATATGGAATACCGATGAACCCGCAAGTAGTAAAGTGGAATATGGGACAGGTACGTCTTATGGAAAATCCAAAGCGAATAAAATCAACAATATTGATGAGCAAGTCACCAGCCATGTGGTATCGCTGACGGGACTTACCCCCAATACAATTTATCATTTCAGGGTGAATTCAAAAGATATTGCTAATAATTCGGTTGTCAGTGGAGACTTTACATTCACGACGGCAGGAGGTCCCGGGACGCCGACATCTGATACCAGTAAGAAATGTGGCGACGGAGTTTGTGGATGTGGAGAGTATCGCCAGAATTGCGTAAGTGACTGTCCTAAAGATTGGTGGAAACCTAAACCCGGAATGACCTGGCAATGGCAATTGCAGGGGACGATAGATACTTCGTTTCAAGTGGACGTTTATGATCTAGACCTTTTCGATGCGCCACAAAATGTTATCAATAAACTTCGTGCTGCGGGCCGTAAGGTTATTTGTTATTTTAGTGCTGGGAGTTGGGAAGATTGGCGTAAAGATGAGGGATCGTTTCCTGAAACAGTTAAAGGAAAAGAAAACGGCTGGCCAGGAGAACGATGGTTAGATATTCGTCGAATCGATATTTTGGGCCCAATTATGCAAGCCCGTTTGCAAAAAGCCAAGAGTAGAGGTTGTGATGCTGTGGAGCCAGATAATGTTGATGGGTATGATAATGGGACAGGGTTTCCTCTGACATATCGTGATCAATTGATATACAATCAATGGCTGGCTGAAGAAGCTCACAAATTAGGACTTTCCATAGGATTAAAAAATGATGTAGGTCAAGTGCGCGATTTGGAACAGTGTTTTGACTGGGCACTTAGTGAACAGGCATTTCAATATAATGAATACAAAGAGTTAAAGCCTTTTGTTAGTGCTGGTAAGACGGTTTTTGGCGTGGAATATGTTGGATATGGACAATATCCAGCTGTTTTTTGCCCGAAGGCAAATGCTGAAAAATTTTCTTGGCTTTTTAAAAAGGAATCTCTGGATGCCTGGCGTCAATCCTGCCATTAAAAGTTAATTATCATTCCCATCAATGTAGAACCATAGTATTTACAACTCCCGCGAAAAGTGATATAAATTCTGCGCATCCCAGAATGTTTTTATTCATTTAAAGAAGGAAAGAAACATGCCCGAAGTGTTTGTCGGTGGGGAATACGAACATTATAAGGGGAAGCGTTACAAAGTATTCGCCGTGGCAAAACACAGCGAGACGTTGGAAGATTTGGTTGTCTACCAGGCGCTTTACGGCGACCGGGAGTATTGGGTTCGGCCTTTATTGAATTTTTCTTAACCAAAGATGGAATAATGCTAGAAGTTATCCGAAAAATTCACGACGACATAAATTTTTTGAGAATCATGATTGCGAAAGCCATGTAAATCAAACTTTCAAAAATAATATGAGAACGTTCATAACGTACGACCAATCTTCTGAAATTTTGCAGCCACGCATTGGTGCGTTCGATAATCCAGCGATTGCGGTCGCTTCATATGCCGGCCATCCTGATGAGTCGCTTTAGTATTATTTTTTCTGGCCGGAATAATGGGCAACATTCCGCGGCCCTCAATCAGTTGCCGTGCTTTATTGCTGTCATAGCCTTTATTTCCAATCAAACGCTCAGGCCGAACTTTTTTGCCAGGAATATCCAAGCTATCCAAAGTCGCTTCCAAGAGTTTGACCTCGGAAGGAGAAGCCGATTCGACATGCAATCCGATCGGAGTTCCACGATCATCGACAATGAGTATCAGCTTCGTTCCTTTGCCGCGTTTCGTTTTACCGACGAGTTTGCCCCCTTTTTAGCGCTGCTGAATGTTCCATCTACAAAGCATTCATTCCATCGCAACTTATCTTTACTTTCCAGTTCGGTCAGGAACGCTCGCCACAACTTTTCCAACACGCCATTTTCTGCCCAAGTCTTGAGCCGATCATGGACTGTGCTTTTAGGCCCATATATTTTCGGGAGCGCTAACCAAGGTGATCCTGTCCATAAAATCCACAGGATACCTTCAAAACATTTACGATCATCTACTGGCTTACGACCTCTGCGACTTTTCTTCTTCCAAGGAATTTTCCTTGGCGGGATAACTTTCTTAACTTTATCCCATTGTTCATCACTTAATCGTTCCCAGCTCATATTCTCCTCCGCTTTAGGGTTGGAGAATATTTTAGCTCTAATCTTTATTGCTGTATTTATTTATATCAAAATTCTTTCATCGAATAATTACCGGATAACTTATAGTAATATAGGAAATACGAACGCGGCAGCTACGATTGTTAATCGTGTGTATAGAAACAATGTTCCCTATGCGATCAATGGTCAACCAGTGGAAAAGAATTTTGAAAATGGATTACCAAATGGCGGGAGCTCATCATCCGGGATCAATAATCCTCAAAAAAGCGTAAAAGTCGTGATTTTAGTGGTATCCACGACGATATGGGTTGAGAGTTTATTTGCAAAAATGAAAATTTTTGAGCAACTTGAGTTTGTTGATTTTCTCGAAAGCTTGGA
>Ga0247727_10001132_pt1 | contig 64988 bp, 66 predicted proteins | sample WisWelCaveWW1625_FD_202498 | JGI IMG/M metagenome (GOLD analysis project Ga0247727, IMG submission 202498) | Biofilm microbial communities from Wishing Well Cave, Virginia, United States - WW16-25 | ecosystem: Environmental > Aquatic > Deep subsurface > Groundwater > Cave microbial mat | place... | reverse complement strand
TAGTGAAAGCCCGGTCATAATGTGGGGAAAAAACATGCGCAAACACTGGCTAGACTTTAAGGTAAAGATAATCAGCAATGTGGACATGCATGAAGAAATCGATCCAAAAAAATCCAGATTTACTTTGCTAAGAAAAATTTAGATATTGGTAACCTTTCACTGTCTTGAAATCAAGAAATTATGATTCTATGTATCACTATATTGGACTATATGATCAATATTGCATTTCTTTTAGTAGTTGATAATATTGGTTATGGCTATGACTGTACAAAAAATAATGCATACGACCATTATTGCGGCTATTGCAATCGCCTCAATTGTTTTAATGGTTGGCCTATCACAAACGCAGTCCACAATAGCTCAATCAGCACCTGCCGGTAACAATGTCTATATCTTTGCAGAAGACGTCTATCCGCAAGCAACCTTCAAGTTCAGGGATGCGACTGCTACGTACGATTTTCAGTTGTATGATATGACAAATAATCTGTTCAGCGCCAGTACGAGCGGTTTTACAACAAGACAGGTGGCCCCAGAATTTACACTCATACGAATTGTTGGAGACGCGCCGCACCTGCATGAGGCAGTAGACCAGACATTTTGGTATAATGGCAAAAACTCTGGATTTGACTATCCATACAAAGAGTTCGACGTCACTGTCAATATGGTTCAGGCAGGAAAAACAATGAGGTCAATGGAGTATACGGATTGCTCAATCAGCAACTACAAGATAAACACAAGGACAGACAACGAGGAAGGGTACACCACTGGAGGCAAGACAGGGTTTGCCGTAACAGAGACGTATACTTTTGTCTGTAATGGATTCACACCAATAGCAGTGGACTATGACGAGATGATTGAAAAAAAGCAAAACAAAAAGCCATACGAATAGAACAAAATCTTAATTGTAAATTCATTAAATAATTTTTCTTACCAATGTGGTCATTATTTTCCCAATTGTAGTATTTTATGTCCAGAAAATGTATCTAAGAAAAAGCGGGTCTAGTGGGATTGTCAGGGTATTTTGGGTTAATTTTCAGACCCACATCATGCCTAATCATAAAGGAATAGAAAACTATTACGTAATCTTACCAAGGATTATGCAATAAGAAGGAGATTCTTCGTGCGTAAAAAATCACAAGAAAAGCTCAAAGTAAATCCTCGTAAAATAGTCAGAATAAGCTCGTTTCCCAAGCTTCGTGCACGAAATTTACGAGAAAAAGCTTTTCTCGGAAGCTCAGGTACGAAGCTTGGAGCTTTTCACGAGCTTCTCGTGCACGAATAGGTTATGAAAGGGAGCTTGTGTCAGAGCTAAAATACGGTAAAAGCTTGAGTTTTCTGAATTTGATTTGAAAAGATCTAAGAGCTTCTCATAATCCATGTTAGGATTACGCAATGATAAAGAGCTTTTTCATACATGAAGCAACCATTCGTAAGCTCACAGAAAGCTTTTTTGTAAAATCTTCATAATTAGCTCATTTCTGAAGCTTCGTGCACGAAATTTACGAAAAAGAGATTACGACGTAAACTTACACACAGTAAAGCTTCAAACTTCGAGCTTTTCGTAACTGACAAAAAAGAGTTTTTCGATCCAAAACAATTTCAAAAACCTGTTCCAAGCGCAAATTCGAGCGTGAAGCCAATCGTAAATTCAGGTGTGAATTGGTCAAAACTAGGCAAAATTGCAATTGTTGCTATTATGATTTCAGCCGTGTTTTGGGAATTGTATCAAAGAAAGAAACATTCAGAAGATACAGAATAGAAATTACTATACAACTATTTTTTGTCTGGATTTATCAAATCATGTTCTATTTGTATGGTACAATGGTTAATGCCAAATTCTTCTTTCATTACATCGTTAATTTTTCGTAAAATATTGTTTGTTTGGGAAATAAATTCTTGCTTTATTTTTACATGTGCAGACATTGCAAATACGTTTGATGTCAAAGTCCATACATGCAGATCGTGGACATCGTAGATTTCCTCAAATTCTGTTAATTTGTCAGAGATTTTTTTGATTTTAATTTCCTTTGGGGTTCCTTCCATGAAAACATGTAGGCATTCTCTACAAAGTATGATCCCTGATCTTATAATCAAAATACCAATTCCAACACTTACAATTGGATCAACTATCGAATAATTGGTAAAGCTGATTATAATTCCGCCAACAATTACTCCAACAGATGACAACAAGTCGCCAATTATATGCGAGTATGAGCCTTTGATGTTAAGATTGGATTTGCTTTCTTTTTTGAGTAATAATGCCATTACAAGATTAGCCGCAAATCCAGCTATGGCAAAACCCAAAAGTGTGTTAGTTTCGATGTTCTGCGGTTGTTGTAGTCTTTTGTACGCCTCAAAGAAAATAAACGCGGAAACTCCAATCAGAGATAGTCCATTGATTAATGCAGCAACTATTTCTGCCCTGTGGAAACCAAAGGAAAGACTTGATGAATGAGGTTTTTTTGCTATTCTAAAGGCAATTAGAGATATTCCAATGGCAGTAAAATCAAGCATGACATGTAACGAATCAGAAACCAAGGCAAGACTATTGCTCAAGATTCCACCCACAATTTCAAAGACAAATATGGCTACTGAAATCACAAAGACGAGCCAAAGTCTTCCTTCGATGTGATTATGCAATTAGATTTTTCCTCAACCTAGTAAACAATGAAACCACAGAAAACATTACGATCAATACAAAGAAAGTCCCTAATGGGAATTCCGGCGTTACTTGAATTGGAATTTCTGCATATTCTCCACTCTGATCTATGTTTTCTACTCGTAATGTGATAGGCCCAACGTTTGATTCATCAAACTTGTAGTTGACAAAGCTGCCTCCTGCCGGTGCAATTTCTGATGTTTTGAATACCTCATTATCATTTTGCAATATGACAAAATCATATTCTGATTGAGGTACTGGATTTAGTGTCTCTTTATCATATATGGTTATGATAAATTCGGATTCCTCCCTTGGTACAAGATCTGCTGGAATCCATGTAAAATCAACAAAAAATCTACCATCCTGTTTGATTCCGTTTTCATTTACAATACTGGTTAATCTCACAGGAAAAACTTGCTTTGGTTTTTCCTTTGGCTTTACCACTACAACAAAATCAGCAGATGAGAGTTCATTTCCTTCAAGATTTTCAATTGACACTATGACAGTGCCAACATTTTGTTCAGAAAAGGAATAATCAACATAGTTTGTTTTGGCATTTGCGTTTGTTATTCCTGTGAGGGATTTTCTAAACAATTCCTTTTCATTTTGTTTTATGACAAAATCATAATTTACAGAATCTTGCGTTTTTGGGGCATAATATTTTAAGAGATCAACGTAGAATCTGGTGTTAGAAGATGGTTGAATTGGTATTGGTTCCCAAGATAATCCCACCTGAAAGGCGGCATTATGAGTATAGGCCTTAAGCGGTAGATTTTCTGCCTGACTTGGCGTTACCACAAAACGCATCGTTGATTTGTTATCGGTATTGTTTGCAAACGAAATAAGGTCTTGTTGGTTTAAAACAAGGTGTACAATTCGGCTATCTTCGGAGTAATCATCTATTGTGACTCCTGTTTCTGCAAGAGGAATGCCATTTACAAATCCATCATATTTTGTCACAAGCATTTCTGCAAAATTCTTTGGAATGTGAACTTCTTCGTGAACAACCGTTGTTTGCATAATGTTTTGTTTACTCCAATCAAATGGCATCTCAAATGATATTGTGTGATCTTGCAAGTCAAAATCAAAATTATTTATTTTATCATAGTATGTCGTAATTCCAAAATTATAGTTTTTATTATCGGAACCAACCGCTAGGTAATTTGATTTTTCTGCAACACTTATTGCCCCTTCAACTGTTGGTTTTTGAGCAAGAATATTGTTATCAGAGTCTACGGTCAATATTTCTATTCGGAATTTGTAAAGGCCGCCAGACATGAATATTGGCCCTTCCATAGTCAGCGGTGAAAATATCTTTCTCATCCATCCACCTTTTACTGGTTCTTTGTCTCCATCAACTTTGATCGGCCCTGATTCTTTAGAGACAATTTTGATGTTAACATTTCCCAAGTCGTCATGAAACTTTTCTTCAAAGAGTCGCTTTCCGTCCTTTGATACTTGCATCATAAACGTCACATGTTCTATTACAGCGTCGGTTTTGCCTTCTGTGAGTTTGATTGTCAGGTAGCTCTCATTATTGGTTGCATCAAAAACCGAAGGTTGAACGCCCACAAACAAGGTTGCGTTTCTGTTTCCAATTGAAACTGGCAGGTTTTCGCCTCCAACTCCATGGCCAAAGGCAATACCCGCAAATAAAATTGGAAAGATTAGCACTGCTACAATAGCTGATATTATTTTCAATTTGCTAAAAGTACGAAAATGTGTCTGCGAATCTATCCTTGATTGTGTCAAATGTTTTTGGTTTAATCTGATCTAGTGCTTTGATGATTGATTCCTTGTTGCGTGGACTATACTTCTTTGTCACACCATGCTCTGCTGTTATCAGATTAGCTTTGATAAGATTAGCTTTGATAAGATTCGATAGGGTAATGGATAATGTAGAGGGGCTTTTTTTGACGTGTGTCAATATTTCAGAAAATGTGGCATGCTCTTTGTCCAAAAGAAAGACAAGAACTCTTTTGCTCGTCTCTTTTCTCAGATGAATGAAAAGAAAGTCGTTAGATTCATCAAAAGTAGATGCAAAATACCAGTCTTGATTTTTTATCCTTCTTGCTCTGATCAGTCCGACTTTTTCCATCATTTTCAGATAGTGGCTTACAACTCCATTTTTTAGACCAGAATCATGCATTAAATCAGTGAACCTTGAGGCGGGGTTTTGCTCAAGAATTTCAAGAATCTGGTTGGCTCTTGGGTTGTACTTGTAATTTGGGTATCTCATGGTTTAATCAGACCTGAATATTCCAATGACAAAAAATGTCAACATCAACAGTATTAGTGTATGGGCTATTATTCCATCAAGACCCATGCTAGATGGAATGAATGGAGAGACCAGATTTATGAATGAGAACGTCTCTGCAGCAGTCACTGCATAAAATGCGCACATCATCAAAAACAGTCTTGTTGTCTTGAATGATTTGTAGGTAAACAGGCCTACTACTGAGAGAAAAGTCCCAAGTGCAATGCTAATGATGTGAATTGCGGCATGGAGACCATGACCAACTAAAATATGAGGAATTGCAAAGGGTATGGTTGCCCCACAAATAGAAATCGACAGGATCACAAGCAGTTTTGATTTGGAGCGGGTTGTGGAGAACGTCCTTTGCAATTTGTCATCTATGCCTCTGATGATCTAATTAAGGAAATTGGTAAAATGACAAAACTAAAAATTCCTAAAGCTAAAACTGATAATTTTGGTTTGCTTAATTAAGCATGAAAACAAACTGTGAACTAAGCATTTTTTGTTATTAACTGTGTTTTTGATTATAATACCTCTTGGTTCTGCTTTTGCAGAATCAAACTTTGATGTCATAATACCGAAAGGTGCTGGAAATCCATCTTACGATCCACAATTCAAAAAAGATCTATTTGCAGAAGAATGGTACATTCCAACCAAGCTTACCGTATCAGTAAACGATACGGTTACTTGGACTAACCAAGATACAGACAAACACACCGTAACAAGTGGTCAATCAAGCGGCAGAGCAGGAGGTGTAACTGGAATTCAAGGAATTTCTTTTGGAATATTTGATAGTGGTCTTTTTGGGCAAGATGAAAGTTGGTCGTACAAGTTCAAGAGGCCAGGAACATTTCCATATTTTTGCACAATCCATCCTTGGATGTATGGTGTGGTAGTAGTTGAAGGGCAAATTCCACAATATTCGCAGGACGTACAAGGAAACAGACTAACTCTACCTGCAATGACTGTGAGTACAGACAGGAAATACCACATTGGTTTGTACTGGGATCCAGTTGTAATAAAAACTGGAGAACAGATTCTCTTTACACTCGATTTTTTCAAAATAGACGGCTCTACAAAACTCCATGCGCTAGAGTATGATTTTGTTCTGATTCAAAACGGAAAAGAGATTCATCGTTCAAATGGGTTTTCTGAGGGCGGAAGCGACACGAGATATTTTGCATTTACAGAGCCGGGGCCACTAAAGATACGAGTAGAAAACATAGGAAAAGACAAGTTCAGTGTATCTGAATTTGACACTACAGTATATGGAAATAGTACAAAGCTGAGTGCAGACGCAATTATCTCAAAAAACAAGGGAGAGCCGATAATCTATCAGGTAAGTCTTTGGGTTATCTTGGCAGCGCCAGCAATTTTGATAATAGGCATAATCTGGACAGCAAAAAAGAAACACTAGAGTAGTTTCTCTGATTTTTCCCTGAGTTTTTGCTTGTAAAATGAATTCCGTGGTACTTTTCTAAGCTTGCGACCGCAACAAGGGCAATACCGACCATCCCAATTTACAAATACCTCACAAACCTGACATCTTTTCTGACCTGCGGCGTATCTTCCAATACCTTTTGGCTTTATTGCTCGATAGCTCTGGCAGATCTCTTTGCAGCTCATTTTTTGCCTATTCTATAATCTCTGCTGTTGGCAATGCTTTCTGGTAACTTATTTTGACTTTGGTTCCAACAGATAGATCACAATTTTGAATTTTTTTAGAAGACATTACAGAGTCGCTTGTTTCTACAACACAGGAATTGTTTATCTTGCCGTTAATGATGACCTCCTCTGTTATTTTTTCTCTTACTAAAGGAGTATCTTTGAACATGGATACTGCAAGAAACGCAACGACTGCAACTCCTATAATTATAAACAAGACAGTCAGATTTCTTTTTCCTTCAAAGGACACAACTCAACAACAAAATCTATTGTTATTATGTCTTAGAGATAACTGGTAAAACTACAAAACAACAGATAACTAGATTACAGAAATACTTTGAATGTATCTAGAATTATTTTGGATCCTGAAAATGAAGTCATGATCGTAAAGTTTGCACTGGTTGGTTTATTCGTTGCATCCATTGGTGGACTGATGATATGGGAGATTATGTTCAACCCATATTCTGAGATCAAGGTAAATTCCGTTGATGGTGGAACTGAAGCCCAATCTGAATTTGGCAAGATCAAACTGTATGAGCAAAACCAAGTTGGGGATTTTTCAAGCGTTCAAAATCCTCTTACGTATGTTGACAATTCGTTAGGTTTTCAAATATCAAGACCAAATGAAAAATGGGAATTTGACTCCAATATTGATGATGTTCTGGATTCACAAACCATTTCAAACAAGAAATTCCTTGGTGGTATGTATGTAAAAAATAGCAATGAAAAGTCTTTTTTTGTTGCCGTTTTTAATCTAACTCAGTTTGATAGTTTTGCCCTCGATGATTATGTAATGTCGCAAAAAACCGCAATATCTCAGAAATTTGATTCGAAAATCACCATAGACGATATCTCCTCAGATGGCAAATGGTCGATATTTGGTGCAGAAATTACCTTACAAAACAAGACCAGAGCGTATGGAGAGCAAATTCTAGAAATACATGGTAACAAGCTATACATGCTTCAGTATAGTGGTGCTCCACCATATCTGACCTTGTCTCAAACAAAAGATGAGATCAGACAAGTGATGGATTCGTTTAAACCGTTTAGTTGATTTACATTCCTTGATTATAATCATGTTCGAGTTTATCGTCTTCTTTACTGCTTTCAAGTACATCTTTGTCGAAGGTGGAGAACAAGCACTTGTTGGAATCGGAACTCTTGCAAGAGTTGGTTATAGGCAAACACTCCAGATTACATTAATTGGAATAACTGTTGGCACTTTGCTTTATTTTCTGTTCTTGAATGTTGCCGGATTTTTTCCAACCAATATAGTCGAAATGGCTCTTGGGATAGGATTGCTTTATTTCAGCTATACAATGTTCAGGGAATTTTTAGAGCGTGAAGAAAAAGAAGACACTGCCAAGTACAAGATAGGATACTTTTACATTGCAATATTAGAGGCGATAGAAAACTCGGTTGCTCTTGCAACATTTAGTCTAATAGAAATGGCAAGTGCCATATCTGGGGCCATTTTAGCAATCGGATTGATTGTTGGCCTACTATACCTTGGAATAATCAAGAAGATTCCATTAAAGTTGACAAGGTTAATTTCAGGAATCTTACTTGCATTAACTGGTATCCCATTAATCATATATGGACTAGATATTCCACATCCAGACATAATGCACTGGCTTATTCCGCCACTATCATAATTTAGAGAAAAATGCAAAATCAAACAGGGTTAATCATAGACTCCTTTCTGTTCATCAGATAAACCCCAAGTATCATAATGCCAGCAGCCACAATTTGATACCAGCTGATTTGTTCTCGTAGGAAAACAGAAGCAGCGACCAATCCAAACACAGACGACATGGAAAATATCAAAACCGTTCTTACCGTATTAATTCGCTTTAAACTCTGCATGAAAAAGTAAAGTGAGGCTGCAAATCCTATTACTCCAAGTGCAAGAATTGGCGGAATCTGAGATAACTGTACGTTTAGTGGTACGCCAAACCCAAACACTGTAATAGTAAACAGAATCGCACCGCCTATTGCAGATTTGATTTGTGCGATTTTTGCAACATTGACCTTTTGTGCTAGTATTCTGCTCAGATTGTTATCTATTCCCCAGAATAACATTGACAAAATCAATAACATGTCCTGATAGTGAAGCTGTTGTAGGGTAAAATCTGAAAAATTCAGATCGGTTGTGACAATAATCATTCCTGCCAAAATCAAAGCCGTTGCAACATAGCCAATTTTCCCCAATTTTTCTTTAAAAAACGCGATTGCAAGCAAAACCGAGAAAAAGACCTCTCCGTTTGCTATCAGTGCAGCATCAGAAGCAGAAGCGTGTGTTAGTCCTACAAAAAACAGACTAGGTGCAATTGCTGCACCACACAATGCTATTGCAAGTATCAAAAGATAGTTCTTCTTGCTAGCTGGAAATGATTGCTTTTGTGCAAGTGGGCTTAGTGTTGCAGCTGCAATTAGGTAAATCATGGAAGATAGCAATAATGGATTCACAGTAGATACGAGTGGTTTTGCCAGTGTTGATACGGAGCCAAACATGATGGCTGCCAAGATTGCAAATATGTAGCCAAGGCGTTCGCTTCCGTATTTTTGGGTTAAATCCATGTCTTGTAGAATCACATTTTGTTTATTTTAAGCGAGTGACCAAAATTACCTACATTATATTCGGAGGTGAAAAGTGCAAAATCTCATTTCCTAACTATATACACCATCACAATACGCGGGTAATCGAATTTGAACCGAATCCAGTAAGACTCAGATACTTTTTCGGTTTCAAATTGGATTCTATTTTGTGATTGAGTTCAAATTTAGTCGTGCCCATAAGAATAAAGAGGCAGAGATATTGTTACCCCATTTGACTCAACGAAAGTTATAGCTAAAAATGGTCTTATTTTGATATTCTTATTTGATTATTCATCTGTTCTATCGAATATTATCATGTCAAAACCATTTCCTTTCTTTATCGAAAACTTTCCTCGATCTCTATCTGGATTTTTAAATTTGGGTTGTTTTTTAAGATAACCTCTAGCTATGTCAAAATCTGGAGATCTCGAATACAAAAACCTGATTGAGCTTGTAACTTGATAATTATTGTGTCGTATAATGTGTTCTCGACTCATTTCACCTGATGTTAATTTATGCGTAGTTGGATCATGTGAAAACATAATGAGATTTGAGGTAAGAGGGAAATGAATTTCTATTCCTGGTACCGTCAGTCCTAGATTACCCCAACCATTACTAAATTTTAGCTGATTATGTAAAGCAATTGGATTGTCAGATGTCCAAAGTGGAACATCAGTATTATTTTCTCTTACTACCCATTTCTTTTTACTAAAAATTGTTGCTAACCTCGCAGAATTTTCAATTAACATTTGAGCCTGTATTTTTTTAATAGAATCAGCTGTGTAGGTTACTTTTAGCTCTTTAGGGATCATTTTCATTCCATTTTCACCAAAAATTGAATTTAGTGTTTTTTCTGATATCTCCTTAAACCCTAAACGAGTTTCACCAGTTCTTAAAAACTGAAATGCAAGAAAAATAAAAAGATCCATTTTTTCAGATTGTGAAAGTTTTTGTAGATCTCGCGTTTGAATTAATTTGTTATAGGCCTGACTGCAAATACCATCCATCTTAGCTAACAATCCTTCTAATGTTCCCTGTGGAACGTCATCGATTTCATAAAAATAATTCTCATGACCTAGATCCTTATGATCTCTTGGGAATACTTTATCTTCTAATTTATCATAACAATAGATAGGCGAGCCAAAATTTTTTAGATAAAATCTAGGCACATAGTGTTGTTTTTTAGGCTCAGACACAATAATTATTCTAACTAAGAAGGAATTAAGATTATTTATTTTATTTTGATCTATTGCCTAAAATCAAAACTCTTGAATTTCTCATATGACATAAAGTGAGTTGTAAGATGTTTGTTTATCATTGGTGTGTGTTTTGTAATAACGACTGAAGTTATTTTGTAATCCCAAAACTGTTTGATACCGCAAGGGAATTTTTCACAATTTCTAGTAAAAAAACCACGGCGCTCATGTTGATCTTTTGCGTGTATTAATGAACCATCATGACCGTCTAAAATAGCTTGTTCAACTATTGTTTCGCCTGCGGTTGAAGAAGGCGCAATATCTTCGTATTTTGCTTCTGCTAAAACGACAAGTTTAGCTGAATGATCAACAGCAATGCAGTCATATTCATGAGTTTTATTACCTACTGTGATTATCAAATCACTATCGTCTTGCGGGTAGATGATATAACCTTCATTTCGAAATTTCTCACGAATGAGTAATTCAAACCTTTTTGCCGCAATTTTTCTTTGATCATTTAAAGTTTTGAATCCAGAAAGTGTTTGTGTACCTTCGATAGTTCTATTAAGTGAAAAAACATAGAACATGAAAATAAATAGTGTAAAATAATCAAAATGGAATCTAGTCCCATCATGAATTAAAATAGGAGCAAAGTTATTTCCTGAAGCATAATTATCAAGAAATTCTGGGAAATTTCCTGTCAGATTATTTTTTTGCACAACTCCATCGTAAATTTCCTTTAGTCCATTTTGATCTATAAAACATAATTGAGTTGGTTTACAAATCGGCCATAGTGAAAATAATACTGCAAGATCAACAGTTTTTGCAGGATACTGATGTACTTTTGAAATAAAATAGCCTAACTTGAACAAGTGATTAGTGGTAATAACTAAACCAAAATGGTTTTTGAATATTGTTTCAAAATCAAATGGACTACTAGGATTACCAACACGGGCTTGTTTTTCAAGAAAATAGAATGAGTTTACATCTTCAGGTGTATTTCGATTCTTATTCACTATTCCTAAGACTTTGCGGATTTCTACTATTTCATCATAATATTTCATAGTATAAGGTTCTGAATACTCGTCAATAAGGAAAATTCTCAATTCAACCTCTTCAACGAATTTTAAATCATTATATCTGCATAAACATTCATTGATGATCTGATCACATAGTTGCACATCGGTTGATGATCCCCAAGAAACATTTCTTGCAACAGATACTATCAGATAATTAATTCCTAATAACTGATTTAACACCAAATTATTTTGCGTAAAGAAATCAGCACAAGCCTTGACTCTGATCTCATAAAGCCGATTGAAGAGAAACTCTCTTGTAAACTGGTAACACTTTACAGCAGCTTGCTGATAATCATCTTTGAATTTCCTTACACCTGGGCTATTTGGATCATAGGGAAAAATTCGTGGTTGTTTCTGATACATAACGCAATTGGGATTTGCACAGATCTCTTTTTTTGATTTCACATTATAGTAAAGCGGGTCATAACAAAACAAACAAAGATAATCGGAATCTGCCCAGTGTAATTCTGATTTGTCAAGTCTTTTATTAACCATTTATCATTTATGAAACGAAATTGTTTATGAAGAGTCTGTTAATATTTTTAAAACATTCAATCTAATTTTAACTGATATAATATCAAAGTACATTAAACGAATGTTATTTTTTATATTCCATAATGTTTGTATAGAAATACAAATTTCTTAAACATCATTTATGATCTAAAATTTTTAATTATGAATAGTAAAGATATTCAATCCGATTGAAGATTCTTCCAACTCAGACCTTTTGATTCGCCAAAAACTTCCTTAACATCAACCTTCAACCCTTTCTCTTTTGCCTCTTTGAGTTTCTTCCAGATTATCCTTTTTTCGTCTTCTGTGGCTCGTAATTCAAACCAGAGCTGAAGTATTGTCAATAGCGCTTTGGAAGTTGAATCGTTTCCTACCTCGAGCATATTTTTCGCAAAATCGGCAGATCGTCCAGACGTACCAGATTCCAAATCATCAATTCTTTTTTCCAAGCTTGTGATTTTTACATCTCTTTGTCCTATCTCATCAAGTTCCTGTTGTTTTTGTTGAGCCTCTAATCTCAGCCTGTCTTCATCTGATATTGTCAGAAATGGAATCGCTTTTTGGTATTCTGGGAATCTTTCAAAGTCTTCCTCTTGGTATCTTTCGTAGTGTTTTTCCAGTCCGACTTTGTGGCCCATCATGTCTTCCTTGTCAAGATAGTTGACTTTGGCACGCCTCATCATGGTGTTGAAATATTTTCTGAATCCGTGATCAAGTGGGACTTCGTGACGCTTCTTTCCTTGTGGAAGCGCTTGTCTCAATCCAATTGTCTTGACAAGCTTTTCAATTCTTTTTCTGACACCCAATGCATTTAGTCTGTGTATTGTCGGGTACTTGACCGCCTTGAGTAATGGCTGATTGGGTTTTGGATAATCGCCAATGTCTGATCTCCATTTCTCTTTATACATTTCAAGATATCTTGCTGTCTCTGGGGTAAAGTGTGTCCAGTAGCTTTCTTCGTCATTTCCATAAACACGCAACGCCCCGCCTTTGTAAGAGCCGTCTTTGTTCGTAAAGAAGACCACATCGCTCCACGTAAAGTAATTCCATGCCTCTACTCTGAATCCCCCTGATGAAAAAAGGGTGACAATGACTTTGTCTGTTATATCGTGCGCTACTTCTAGCATTTTTTGTAGTTCCTGTCTTGTGTAGGCCCTATCATCGGTTGGAGCCTCCTTTCTAGGCAACATTCGATATAGAGACTTCCAGTGTATTGGGATACGATTAGCATCAAGCAGAACCTTGATTGGCTTTATTTGGTTGGCAAGTGTCCCGCCCGTAAGATTTCCTGATTCTACCAGCTTTTTTCCTTCTTTGATGTAGGTTGCAATGACATCGGTTGCAAGCTCTGCATTTGCTTTTGAGAGTTCAACAAAAAAAGATGCCAGTGTCTTTTTGTCTTGGTCTTGTGGTAATTTGCCTAGGCTTTTCTGGTAGATTTCATCGGGGATTGATTTGAGAAAGCGATAAAGTAGGTTTTGGTATTTTCTTGAAGTGTCCTTGTTTTTGATGTTGTCTAGGAATAACTGGTATGGATCATTGCGTTTGTTGATGTCTTCGATGTTTATCTTCAAATCATTAAAAGATAATCTGGGTCTTATTTTAAGACCAAGATAGGTAGCGGGTCTAGTGGGATTTGAACCCACGACATAAGGATGTCTCCAAGTAATTTTAAGAGTCCTTCGCTCTACCTGGCTGAGCCATAGACCCTAGAGCAAAAATCGCTTGCGAGGTTATAAAATCATAGCGAGAGTGTAGTAAAAGAGAATATAATTTAGTTTGAAGCCTTGGCTTCGATTTCGCTGTATTTTTCCAGAATCGCAGTCAGGACTGTGGATACTGGGACGTTATTCATCTTCTTTTTCTCTTCTAGAAGCTTCTGGTATGCATCTAGTGTGATGTATACGGGAATCGAGCCGTTTCCTTCAAGAAGGCCCTTTACCTTGTATAACGCACTTTCCATTCCCCTTTCGGCTGACTTGGCAAACTTGATTTTGCTCAAGAACCCGCCTATTGGTCCAAATGGCATCTCATAGTTTACTGTCATGGTAACGTTCGTGAGTCGTTCTGACTTTGGGATAAATTCGGATGTGATACCCCAGCTCTTGAACGGTCCGCTGATCATTTTTGCTGCGATTCTCTGTTCTCTTACGAACTCGGTGGTCTCGCAGTCCCATTCCAGTCTTTTTCCGCCAAAGTCGCCTACAATTCTAAATGTGGTACCAACGCCCATTCCATCTTTGATGTCCATTGGAATCACAGTCATTGCAACACCCTTGTCACTCATCTGATCTGATACGTGCTCTGGTCTTGCAAAATATGTGAAAACAGAGTCAATTGGAGCTTTGATATCAATTGATTTTCTGACGATAGTCAATGACTGGTTTTTTTCAAAGTCTGCATTTAAAGCTTTTGTCATTTTCCTCAAAAGAATCATGTCATATATTGGACAGAGAGTAGTTTAGATCGTGCTCAAGTTTGCGTTTTTCGCATTTTTGATCTTTTCCTTTTTTCCACTAGTCCAACAGGCGGATGCACATGCACTCTTCAATTCTGCCGAGTCAACCATTGGCAACAACCGTGTCCAGATAGCAACCGAGCCAGAAATTCCCGGAGTTGATGAAAAGGTCAAGATTCTGTTGCGCGTAACGAACCTAAATCTTGATGAGGTCAAGCGGTTCACAGTTGGGATCAGGATATTTTACAATGACGTCCAGATTGACGGCATTGCACCCCAATCAATAGAGGGGGGGCACTGGAGCTTTGAGCATGTCTTCAGAGAACAGGGAAATCACATCTTTAGGGTGGATCTGTATGATGAGGGCAAACCAATCACGCATGTATTCAACATAAGCACGCAGAACCCATTTGGATACATCTTCATCTATGTGATAGTCTCAGGCGCAATAGGTCTTGCCATACTGGTTGGCTACATTTACCTGCCAAAAAAGTTCAGAAAAGCTAGGCCTTAGTTTGGATTGTTGCCTTGCCAAGTCTGAAGGCAAATATCGCCGTCAGCAGAGTCATTGCAAACAAAAGGATCCCGATTCCCAGGTGTATTGAAACAAGCAGTGCATGAAGCTTTAGATCAATTACAAGTGCGCCAAGCGTTATTTGTGTGACAACAAAAACAGATGCAAGTGTGCTGGCTATCTTGATTTTTTTATCAGTGTTTTTGTTGAGCCAGACCCCGATTGCGGTTGCTATGATCAAAGTTCCAGTGGTTGCTGCAATAAATCTGTGTGTCCATTCGATTAGATACTTATCGTTTGGCAAAAGACCGCTAGGGCAGAGCGGCCAGTCAGGACATGAAAGCCCAAGTCCTGATGCAGATACATACCCCCCAATAAACATCAGAGAATACAAAATTACGAGCGATGCTAACGCCAGATATTTTAGAAACAAGCTACTCTACTGTGAAACTGCCCATCATTCCAAGCGGGGCATGTCCTGGAACAGTACAAATGTAATAATATGTTCCCGGAGCTCCTGCTGTGAAGGTTACCTCGCCTGTTTCTCCTGGCTTCATTGGGTTGTTTGCTGACTTTATTTCCGAGTTCCAGACAATAGAGTTTGGATCGTCAGGATTAGACACTATGCCAAAGGAATGAAATGATTTGCCATTGTTTGCGGCCTTTATTGTTACAGAGTCGCCTGACTTGACCGTGATTTCTGGGTTGTTTCCTTCCTCGCCTGGGAGTGCGTTAAATGCATAGTTTTTGAAGTCTGCAGACTCGACAAAGTTGAGATCAAAGCTTTGGCTGACTCCAGTCGGGGCTGCGGCTTGTGGGGCTTCGCCCTTTGGTCCGACTATGATTTTGCCGACCATTCCCATTTCTCGGTGTCCCGGAACGGTGCAGATGTAGTAGAATGTGCCCTCGCTTGTTGGTATAAACGATGACGCGCCGCCTTCTCCTGGCTTTAGCGGATTGTTTGCACTTGCTATCTCAGTTCCTGCAAGTATGTCGCTGAACCCTTCGGTTGCAGGAGTGACGCCAAATGAATGGAATGATTTCCCGTTGTTATTTACCGTAAATTCTACCTTGTCCCCAACGCTTGCTTGAATGTCAGGGTTATTCCCCTCTTCTCCAGGAAGCGCGTTAAATGCCAGAGTCCTAAAATCGGCTGACTCGATAAAGTTCAGTGTTATTGGAATTGTCTTTCCTGTTGCGACTGCAGGGCCTTCTCGTTTTTCTCCACCCATCATCTGGTTTCCAGGAGGCATTGAGATCCAGTAATCCCAAAAGCTGAAAAAAAGTATCCCCCCAGCTATGCAGACGCCGCACATTATTGCAAGCATCTTTCCTGTTCTTGCCGGACTTGTTCTGTAGATTGGTTCTGTGTGTTGTTCCATTATTAATCACTAGTGGTGTGGCGTCTTTGCCTGGTATGGGAAGTAGTACTTTCCGCCAAGGCCCCACGGATCGTCCATGTTTGCCTCTTTTCCCTTTGCAGAGCTGTATATCATGTTGAATATCCAAAGCGCCATGCTTACGCCAATTATCATTGCCCCGACTGATGCAATCTGGTTCATTACAATGTATTCCGGCAACGGAACGTAGTCGTAGACTCTTCTTGGCATTCCGTATAGCCCAAGAACGTGTTGTGTAAAGAAGACCATCACCGTTCCAGCAAAAGACATGACAAAGTGAATCTTGCCCATGTTTTCGTTGTACATTCTTCCGGTAATGAACGGGAACATGTAGTAGACAAATCCAATTGAGCCAAATGCGATTGTTCCCATCACAAAGAGATGGAAGTGTCCTACCACCCAGTACGAGTCGTGCGTGATAAAGTCAAATGGCATTGCGCTGTTTGCCACGCCCCCTGCTCCAGCTGAGAAGAACAGTGCTATTCCTCCTACTGACCACATCATCGGTGTTGCAAACTTGATTCTGCCGCCCCACATTGTAGCTACAAAGTTGAATACGTGCATTGCAGACGCTGGAACTGCCGCCAGCGTTCCAATCATGAATACCGTTTTTTCCGTAAACGACATTCCTGTAGAGTACATGTGGTGAGCCCACGATGAAAATGAGACAATACTCAACATTACAAAGGCAAAGATTCCAGAGGACTGGGAAAATATCGGCTTTCTTGAGAATCTTGGGATTATTTCATACATCATTCCTATTGCAGGAATTACTAGTACGTACACCTCTGGATGGAATGTAAACCAGAAGAGGTGCTGATACGCGATTGGGTCTCCGCCTTTTGAAGGATCGAAGAATCCGCTCACTCCCAGTCTGTCGGTGAGTAGCATTACGAGTGCGGCTGCAAATGTCGGTATGGCCACTATTACAATCAGCGAGGCTGTCAGAAATGACCAAGCCAAAAGCGGTACCTTGCTTAGTGGCAAATCAGGATGCTTGCACTTTAGAATTGTAACTACAAAATTGATTGCACCAAGTACTGATGAAACGCCCAATATCTTTTGCGCAAAGATCCACATGTCTGCTGCAGGTCCTGGCGCTCGAATCGCCGAGTATGGTGGCGTTGCATACCACGTAAAGTCAGCAAAGCCAAGCCAGATCAGTGCGCCTGCCGGCGGGATCATCCAGAATGCGATTGCATTTAGTTTTGGATATGCCATGTCCTTGTATCGCACCATTATTGGAACAAAATAGTTGCCAACTGCTGATGCAAACGGCAGCAGGAACAAGAATATCAGAGTGGTTCCGTGAACTGTAAACATTCTGTTAAATGTCATGGAATCGGCAATTATCTGGGATCCCGGCAAGAACAGCTCTGCTCTGATGCCCAGTGCAAGTGCGCCGCCCAAGAAGAAGAACGTAAGCGAGGAAATTGCGTATAACAGCCCCACATCAGTGTGGTGCGTCGAGAACATTATCTGCCAAATTGGTCGTGGTTTTTGTAATTCCAGTACCATCTTAGCTGATCACCTCAGCTTCTTTAATTAAGTTATCAGTAGTCATTTCATTCCTCCACGTACAGTGTCGCCCTCATGTTATAGTGTAGCAGGCCGCAGTACTCTCTGCACTGGATAGTGTATTCCCCTACCTTGTCTGGTACAAACCAAACCGTGTTGATCCTTCCGACAACTGCGTCCTGTAATACCACATAATCATGAATATTGAATGCGTGATTAACATCTTTGGCAGTTACTTCAAATTTGTATGGCATGCCTTTCTTGACGTGTAGTTCCCCCACCTCTTTTGTTCCGTCCTCACGTTCAAATGTCCAGAACCATTGCTGGCCTGTTACTTTGATGATCTCGGCTTCTGCAGGCGCGTGTTCTACGATTCTTTCTACGTTCCACGCCTCCGCGCCTACGTATGCGAGCAATGCGATTACCACACCAATGTAAATCCATTCTGGCCAGTTCGAATGTCCGCTCATCTACCATTCACCCTTTTCTTCGTATTTGGTCGGCTTGGCGTTTGGGTTTGATTCTCTAAATCTCCATACTAGCCAGATTAGCGTGCCTGATACAACTGCGCCAACGGTAAAGGCAATCGTCATCATCTTGAAGAAGAGGTTCCAGATCTCGACCTTACGCTGCACATATTGTCCTGGCTCTGTCGATTCAGAAGCAAAGACAATCTGCAAAGTCGGCAAAACAACTAGAATAGCTAAAACCGACAACAATGCAAGTGTCCTAACTATGACCAATTATAGCTCGTGGTCTGCAAATTCTATTTAAGGCTTTTGCAGATAATCAGAAAGGTCCTTGGTTGTATCTATCAGGGTTCATTGCATTAATCGCAGTGAGTGAAAGCTTTCCTTCATATTTTCTAGCTATTGTCAGCGAGGCATTTGCAATTATTAGCTCAAACAGTGATCGGGGGGTCAGGTTTAGTATGTTTGAGATCATTGCCTTTATTGGATCCATGTGTGTCACAAAGAGAACGTTTCTGTCCGGATGATTGTTACTTGCAAAATCAACCATATCCAGCACTCGCTTTCTCACCTGGGCAAATGTCTCGACTCCATTTTCTTCAATTGTCGGATCACCCTGATAAAATTTCAAAAAAACATTTCCGTGCTTTACAAACAGATCATCGTACGCCATTCCGGAGAATTTTCCCATCTCTAGCTCATAGAGTCGTTCATCTTCGATGGGCAATAGATCAAGATGGCTTCCAACTATCTCGGCAGTTTTTTTTGCCCGCTCAATCGGGCTGGTGTAAATATTTGATACGTTTAATGATTTTAGGAATTTGCCAATATCGTGTGCTTGGTTAACGCCTTTCTCAGTTAGCGAAACGCCTGGCGCCCTTCCTGCCAGGACGCGCGCAGTGTTGTTTTGTGCCTGACCATGGCGCAGAAATATTATCAGTCCCATGAACTTTTTCAAATTTCAAATAAGATAATAATAACATTGCCTGCTGGGTATCGTTGAAAATAGGAGTAATCGGCGGCACGGGTGGCATGGGCAAGGGATTTGCACTGCGGTGGTGCCAAAAACACGAGATCCTGATTGGTTCAAGAGATGCACAACGAGCATCTGCATCGGCAACAGAATATCTCAACGAGGCGCAGCAAGCATATGGAAACATTTCTGGCACCATTTCTGGCAAGGACAATATTTCCGTTGCGCAGCAAAGCGATGTTTTGATTTTGTCCATTCCATATGAAAACATAGATTCGGTGTGCTCGGAGCTGCTCGGAAAAATAAAGGACAGCTGCACGGTCGTATCTCCAATTGTACCTATGGTAAAAACCGACATTGGCTTTGAGTTTATTCCACTAAAAGAGAACAAACCGTTTTCACACCAGCTCGTTCAAAAGTATATGAAAAACAAAACAAAGCTGGTTTCTGCGTTTCATGTCATATCAGAAAAAAAGCTAGTCGATCCCAAATTCACGCTGGACTATGACATCTTTGTTTGCGGTGACGACAAGGAGTCAATTGACATTGTCAACGGCTTGATTTCAGAAATAAAGGGCTTGAGGGCAATCTTTCTCGGCTCTGGCGCACTAGCATACATGACGGAGATTGCAACACCGCTTCTCTTGAACGCGATGATCAAAAACAAGTTGAAGAACCCAGGCATTAAAATTCTCTAAATGGATCAGATTTATCCCAGACGCGGCAGAAACTGGTACTCTGCTATGGGCGTGTTATTCATCGTAATAGGCTCAATAGTAATTATAAGAAATATCTTTATCTGGAGCCCCGAGTTTGTATTGGATTTTCTTTTAAATTCCGATATTACAAACGAAAAGGTGTCACTAGGAATGTTTGTCTTTGGCGGAATTTTATTACTTGTAGGATTTAGAAAAAAGAATGTTTAGAAAAGAAAAATTCCTAAAAGAGCAAAAAATCCTGCATCTTGCCACAATTGATGCCAAGGGCAATCCGCACCTAGTTCCTGTGTGGTACAAGCACAAGGCAAAAAAATTCTACATTGGGACAAATACCAGAACTGCAAAAGCAAAAAATGTACAAAAAAACGGCACAGTGTCGTTCTGTGTAGATGCCGGGATATGGCCACCAATCCATGGAATTATGGGGACTGGCAGAGCCCGACTCATCACACAAACAGCGCAAGTAAAAAAAATCGCAGGCGAGATTTTGCTCGGTTATTTCAAGAGTCTTGGCCAAAAAGCCGCAAAGCAGTTACTTGATGATACTGATTGCATAATAGAGATCACGCCAAAAAAGATCACTAGCTGGCATTATTGATGAATTTTTCAATTTCGTCCAGTGCAAACCCGAGCGTTTTCAGATCAGGCAAAAACACGATTCTAAAATGGCCGCTTCCGTATTTTGTTCCAAAGCCAGAGCCATGCACTGTCAACACACCGGTTTTTTTCAGCAGCTCCACCACAAACTCTTGATCGGTTTTGTATCGGTTGTTTTCGATCTTTGGAAACGCGTAGAATGCTCCCTTTGGGTTTGAGCACGACAGTCCAGAAATTGAATTGATTCGCTTTACCACAAAGTCACGCCTCTTTTTTAGCTCAGACACGAACTCTGTAATGTATCCCTGCGGGCCCCTTAGTGACTCTAGAGCAGCATGCTGGACAGGCAGGTTTGTAGATATTCTTACGCGTGCAAGCTTTGGAAGGTTTTCCCGAAGTGAGACTAGCCTTGGCGAATTGTTGAATGCAATGTATCCAATTCTCCAGCCCGACATCAGATGCACCTTTGAGAATCCGTTTAGCAGTATGACAGGTGAGTCTCCAGCTACCTTTCCTATCCCTGTGAACTTTTCGTCAAATACTATTTGGTCGTATATCTCATCACAGATTATGTAGAGGCCGTGTTCGTTTGCAATGTCTACTAGTTGTTTTAGCGATTTTTCTGAGAAAACCACACCTGTCGGGTTGTTTGGACTGATGAGGCATATGGCGACTGTTTTTTTCGTTATTTTTGATTTAATGTCAGAAATGTCCGGAGTAGAGTTTTTCAGATCTACTGCAAACTCGACAGGGATTCCACCGTGTAACCTCACATATGACGCATATGGCGGGTAATAAGGCCCCGGCAGCAGCACTTCGTCTCCTTCTTCGATAATTGATGACATCACCATGTCAAGTGCTTCTGATACGCCGTTTGTGACAAGAATGTCATCTGTGGAAACCGAAAGGCCTTTTGCCTTTTCTTTTTGTGCTATTGCCTCCCGCAGTTCTGTTAGGCCTTCCGATTGGGCATAATAGTTTTGATCAGATCTGATTGCCTTTATCATGGCCTCTTTTACGTTCTGCGGGGGCTGGAATCCATACTGGACAGGATCACCTATGTTGAGATACGTGATGTCTTTTCCTTGTTTTTGCACTTGGCGTGCAACAAGTACGATGTCTCGTATTGCGTACTCCACTCCTGATACTTTTTTTGAAACCTTCAAGAATCTAGACAGATATTTAGCCCCGTTAAAGTCTTACCCCTTTGGACTCGTAGCACAGTCTGGATAGTGCGGGCGGCTTCGGACCGCCAGGCCGAGGGATCGAAGCCCTCCGAGCCCTTTTTTTAAATAGAGATTTTTCTGAGATGGCGAGAATTAATCTTTATTTTGAGTCATGTGATAGAGAAAATATGAATAAAACCTTCGTTAGTGAGTTAAAATTAGTAAAAGCAACAAAAAGTGATTATCGTTTTATTTATGAAATTGTTAAAGATTGGCTAGAAAAATTTGAGCATTCAGTTACGGTTCTAAGAATTCCAAGTTTTTCAAAATACTTCAGAACAAAATCTACCCGTTATATCATCAAAAAAGGAAGCACTAGAATAGGTTTTGTTCAAATCTTAGATAATAATGAGGTTGGATATTATTTGATTCCCGAATTTCAAGGCATTGGTATTGGAACATGGGCCGTAGTACAACTAATGAAGATGCAACCAAGACAGAGATATTTTGCCACCATAAATAAAAAAAATATCGCCTCTGTAAAGCTGATAACCAAACTTGGATTCCAGCCAAAGGGAATAATTTACGAAAAAATAATAAAAAAACATCGTAAAAGAAAGAAAACAAAATGACGGGTTGATATTGAGTAAATGATCTATAGATATCTATATTAGATAATTCTCACATAGGTGCCCTATGCCTGGAATAGGATTGATGAAAAAAAGACTAGAAACTGAAAAACAAGCAGTGGTTCTGGCAATTTCCGGAATTGCAAAACAATACAATGCCACACCATCTGACATCAAAACGCTTGAGGTAGAATTTGATAAAGAAAGTGGTGATTGGTATGTCGCGTTGGGATTTGGGGAAAAGCGGGCAGTAGTAAAGATGGATTCGGTTCATGCCACCATCACGGAAATAAAAGAGAACTAGTTATTTTTTGAATTGAACATTTGGTGCTTCTTGAGTTGGTATTATTATCAGGCCACCCTCTCTTAGCTGGCTTAGCAGCTGAAGCACTTCTTTTTCCACCTGAGCCCTTTGCAGACCTGTTTTTTGCGCAAAAACATCCACAAGCTCTGTAATCTTTCTTTGTCCGTTGCATGATCTCCAAAAGTCTACAATTGCCTGATTTACCATGAATCCTTGGTCGTGTTCATTTGCCAGTACCATGCCGCCATCCTCTTGTTGAACCAGTGTACCCACGCCCTGCGGCATCGCTCTTTCATAGTCGATTGGCGCTGGCGAACCTTTTGCTGAAAAGCCCTTTAGTTTTGCTTTTGCTGTTTCTGACATTTTATCTATTGTCCATGCAGGTTCCCAGACAATGTCGACTTTGACATTGTTAACTCCTGGAACCTTTTTTGCATATCTGGTGACATCTTGGACTAGTGTTTGATGTAATGGGCATCCTTGGGTTGTCATTGTCATTTTGATGCTAACGTCATTTGATGGAGAAATATCAATTCCGTAAATTAGACCCATTTCCACAATGTTTAGTGGAACTTCAGGATCCATGCAATTGGTAAGAGACGTCCGTACTTGCTCTACGGTTACTGCAGTCATGTTTTGTAGTTCTTTTTAAAAATAATAAAAACTTTCTATTTCTTAGCTTGAAATAATTTTTTTATAGATTCCTCAAATGGGGGTTTTGCCACGCCTGCCTCGGTAATTATGCCTGAGATTAGCTCCGGAGGTGTTATGTCAAATGCGGGGTTTATGACTTTGATACCATCTGGCGCAGTTTTTTTGTCGCCAATTTGCGTGACTTCGGTTCCCTTGCGCTGTTCAATTATGACGTCTTGAGGGTTGCTTTTCATGTCAAATGTCGATAATGGTGCTGCAACGTAAAACGGTATTCCGTGCTGTTTTGCCATCAGTGCTACCTGGTATGTTCCTATTTTATTATAGACATGTCCTGTTCGAAGTATTCTGTCTGCTCCAACAATTACTTTGGTGATTAGCTTGTTTGCCATGGTATAACCAACTGCAGTGTCTGGAATTAGGCTGACATCTATTCCGTCATGGTGAAGTTCAAACGCAGTTAGCCTTGATCCTTGTTGTACCGGTCTTGTTTCTGTCGCAATTACCTTGATGCTTTTGCCGCTATCTTTTGTTGCACGTATTACTCCGAGTGCAGTACCATATGCTACAGTAGCTAAGGAACCGGCATTGCAATGAGTCATTATAGTATCATTGTTGTCAAATAGGACAGAGCCATTTTTCCCCATTTTCATGTTTATTTTGATGTCATCTTCTGCCATTTGTTTGGCGGTTTGAATGATTGATTCTTTTATTTCTGTAACACTACCAATGCTTTTTTTTGCAACGATCATTATTTGTTCTAGACCCCACATCAGATTCACTGCTGTGGGTCTTGTTTCAGAGAGAATTTTTTTTGCTTTTTCTAGATCAGAAATCAGTTGTTCTTTAATTGTTGCGGTACTTTGTAATGCTGCCAATGCAAGTCCAAATGCTCCACTAACTCCAATTGCAGGTGCTCCTCTTACAACCAAATTACGAATGGCGTTTGCAACATCAAGGTAATTTGTGTATTTTACGTAAACCAACTCATTCGGTAATTTAGTCTGGTCAATCATTACTGTAGAATTATCTTTCCATTCAACAGTCCTAAGACCAATATAGATTGAATCTGTCATTTTGTATTATTATTTATTCCAATTTATAATCCATAAGAAAAAATCGAACAAAATTAACTAGTTTTTTTCCTTTGTGCGTTCCTATTTTTTAGAATTTTTGCATAGTCCTTGTTAATTTCCTTTATCAGGTTAAGAGCATCATTGTTTATCAGGTCTAGATTTGGGATGACGCAGTGACCACCTATGAACCCTGGATACATTTTTGGTCTGTTCCCCAAAAACTTGTGGATTTCGTCTGCAAAGGTCCACATTTCATCATAATCAACATGATTCTGTATTGCAATCATCTTGCTAAGTTGTGAATAAGTGATCAGCCATCCATAGTATGATGTGTCAACAATTATTTTTGCAAGTTCCAAGGTAAGAGGGTTTTTCATCTGCTTGGTTTTTACATTACATTTTGTCATAATTTTTGAATAGTTTCGGATAGCTGATTTTTTATTTGGTGCATTTGTTTCAATGGCAAAAAATTTTGTGTATCTTTTTAGATCGTTTAGCATTCTTTTATGTATTCCACGAGTAGCACTGTAAATAACAGGTATGGGAACTAAGCGCTGGATTTTTGCAGTGGTATTAGGACTTGTTGTGCTGTGAATAACAATACATTCTGGTTTAAACTTGTCATGCATTGAAACTACATTTTGAATGAAATTGTTTGTGAATGGTATGCAGACATGCAGGAATTCAGTTTTTAAATTTTTATATTTATTAAATTTTTTTTCATCCATTAATTTTTTATCTGTATCATATCCTACAACAAGAACCGATTTTGAGAGTAATTTCAATATTGGCCGACCGATTTCACCTAATCCTGCAACAACATTCTTTTTGTTCAAATCAAGATGATTTCTTTTAACTCCTAAATTAACCCATGTTTCGTACTATGCTATAATTTTGATTTCTTAGAAACTAGATTCGAAGGATTTGGAAATAACATATTTTCATTAATTAAATAATAACACTTTTTATATTACATTAAAAATCGTTCAGGGTATGACAAAACTAGAGTTTTCGATAAATGTTCCTTCATCTGCGGACAAATTGATTAAACTTGCAGTTGATTATGAAAATTTTAGAAATTATCTGCCTGAACAGATTAAGAGTATTAAGATATTAGAAACCAACAATGAAGAAACAATTACAGAAGAAATTCTGACTTTTTCATCATATATCAAAGCTGAAATTAAACAAAAATCCATTCATAGGAAAGAAAATTCGAATACTTTGTCGACAAATGTCGTATCAGGACCATTCAAGGGTACCACATTAAGGATAATATTTGATGCTAGCACTTCTGGAACAAAAGTGACGGTGTCAGCAAATATGAAAATCCCATTGAAATACAAGATAGCCAGTCTCGTCATCAAAAGATCATATAAAATATTTCTTACTGGAATTATATATAAAATGAATTCAGATGTGTTGAAATCATCATAGTCAAGTGTTATTGATGAAACTCTTCAAACAATTTTTATAACACAATTTGATTTCTAGAATAAATTGGAAGATTTCAGTGACATAATAAATTGGGATAATTTACATAAAGCATCTAAAACGTTTAAGAAAAGCAAGCCATTCAAACATGCATTTATTGAAGAAATTTTTCATAATGATTTTTACGAGAAATTGTATAAAACTTACCCTAAAATAGATGACATGTGGACATTGGCGAACAGCATTACAAAATTTCAATATTACAGAGGATGGGATAAAAAAAATGATGGTGAAGATTGGATATCAAACCATAAAGAAGATCCTTCACTTAGTAAAGAATGGAACAAATTTTTGAGATACGTGAACACTAATGAATTTGCCTCTCATTTTAAAGAGTTTTCAGGAATAGATGTAACAAAGTGTAAAGCATGTGGTTTTGCAGCATATAAAAAAGGAGGATTCCAATTACCACACATACATAATGTTGGCCCAAGTACTATTGCCATGCTATTTTATTTTTCCAAGGGATGGCAAAAAGGAGATCCTGGAGGAACTTATTGTGCATATGGAGAAGATGAATCCAAGATATTCTTTGAACCATATAATTTGGATAATTCTATGGTGATTTTTCATGATGGTCCGCTTGCAGCTCACGGTGCAAGATACATTACAAAAGATGTCGTTAGGCAAGCATTTAGTGTTGACCTGGAAAACTATACAGCTGAGAAAGGTTGGAGTGGTGATCATGATAAGCAAAATTTCCTAGCATCCCTTAAATCGAAAAATAGAAAGTCTAACTAACTGATTGAGAATAACGCCTCTAAGGTGTCTTAGTTTTCTTGTATTTTGTCTTTTTCTAAAGATTTTCTGTATCCCTCATCAGGATTTGAGTTTTTATTAATTTCCAAAATAGATGGATCGTCATTTATCGTTTTCAAAATGTCTGCAAGTAAAATGGGCCTAGTAGAAATTTTGTTGTATAAAACTTTTACAAGCTCTAAATCATCTATTCGATCTACTGACCAGTGTAGATGTGAGAAGTCTTTGCTTGGTTCACTGTGACCTATCACGAATTTATCTGGATTATTATATATGAATGGAGTTACGTGTTCTCTTTCGGAAGATTTTTCTGCATTTTTCCATGTTTTTTCTATGGTTTCAAATGAGAATATTTCTACTTCTGTTCCATAGGGGTATCTTTTTTTTGAAAAATTATTAACATAATCAAAACTTCCATTTTTATAATAGCCGATTGTTTTGTCAACAATTTCTGGATCAATCAGAGGGCAATCCGAAGTTATCCTAACGATATGCGACAATGAAAAAGATTTTGCGCATTGATAATATCGGTCAAGCACATCTAAGCTGTTTCCTCTGAATGATTCAAGTTTTGCAGATTTAGCAAACTCTACAATCATATCATCATTTTCGTTGTGAGTTGTTGCGATTATCTTTCCATCAAGTAGTTTTGAACTATTAAGTTGGTTGATTAGGCATTCTAAAACTGTGATACCGTTTAATTTCTTCATTACTTTGCCAGGTAATCTAGTTGAAGCCATCCGCGCTTGAATAATTGCTATGATTTTCACTTCTTAGGTTGTTACTATAGATAATGTTTTAAAAGTTCCCAAATAGAAAGAACTTAGCTTGAAAAATGGGAATGAAATTATAGGATTAAAGGAAATTGGGCTAGCAGACTTTCGCTTTCTTTACCAGCTTTTGGCTGAACGGGATTCTATAGCTAATATCTCACATAGAAGAATGCCTACATATCGTGAACATGTAAAATTTGTAAAATCAAAACCTTATAGAAAATGGTACATCATTTATTTCAAAAATAGAAGGGCAGGTTCAGTTTATCTTAGTAAACAAGATGAGGTTGGCATATTTCTGAAAAAAGGGGTTCAAGGGAGAGGCATTGGTTCCATAGCATTGAGATTACTTATGAAGAAGAATCCAAGAGATAGATTATTGGCAAATATTAGTCCTAGAAATAAAGAATCGGCAAAATTCTTCAAAAAAAATGGCTTTACCCTAATACAACACACATATGAATTGATGAAGAAGTAAAAGATATGAAAAGAATTATCAAATTATTCGATCCATTCGTTGACAAAAAAGAAGAAGACGTAATTAAAAAAGTACTTCATAGTCGTTTTTGGGCCTCTGGAGCTGGAACAAATCAAGTCTTAAAATTTGAAACGGCTTTTAAAAACTACATAGGGTCACAGAGTTGTGTTGCTCTAAACAGTGGAACGGCTGCACTTCATTTGGCGTTATCGCTGCTGGATCTAAAAGGGAAGGAGGTCATCATTCCATCTCTTTCTTTTGTTGCTACTGCGCATGCAGTTATTCTTAATAACGCAAAACCAGTTTTTGTAGATGTTGACGCAACTACTGGATGTTTAGATCCTCAACAAGTAGAAAATTCTGTCACCGAAAGAACAAAAATTATTTTACCTGTACATTTTGCTGGCATGCCTTGTGATTTGAATAGAATTATGAAAATCTGTAAAAAACACAATATTGTTTTAATCGAAGATGCAGCTCATGCCGCAGGCGGCACATATAAGAGAAATAAAATTGGTACCCATGGCGCTGCGGTGTGTTTCAGTTTTCATCCTGTAAAAAATTTAGCAATGCCAACTGGCGGTGCGATTACTTTGAATATCAAGAACCATTCTAGTTTTGAATCAATTCTTAAATCAAAAAGATGGTGTGGGATTTCTGACAGAAAGGGAATAAAATACAATGTGGACAAGGTTGGTTTGAATTACTACATGAATGAGTTTTCTGCAGCGATTGGGCTTGAACAATTAAAGAAATTAGACAGAACAAATAGAGTTAGAAGAAAGATTGCAAAAAGATATTCAAAAGAGCTCAAGATAGAAAAAAAAATGCCGTTCAATCCAGAGTGCACATATCATTTTTACTGGGTATGTGTGAAAAATAGAGATAAATTCATCAAACAGATGTTCAATGAAAGAATTGAAACTGGAATTCACTACAAACCAATTCACACTATGAAGTATTACACTAACAAAAAAACAATCTTGCCAAACACAGAGGGGTTTGGGGCTCAGATTGTGTCCATGCCGACTCATCCCAACTTGACTGAATCAGATATTTCAAAAATTATTGAAAAGGCAAATAAGTTTTCTTAATCTGAAAATTCAGTTACTCCATCTCCAGTTTCGATATCGGTTTTTGCTTTTTTGCCGTTAACAGATGATAAGAAACGTGCATCTAATCCTCGTATTCTATTTCCTGGTCGTAACACATCAATATTGTATCCTTCGCGTAAGGTCTCTCCTTTTTTGATGTTTTTTATTGCTTGAATTGAGCGAGTAGCAAATCTTCTTAGCTCAGTCTCAACATCTAGTATCTCTTTTTTTCCTGTACCTTTTGCGGAATCTGCTTTTCTTATTGCTTGAACCATTATCTCTAGTTCATTTGGTACTAATGCGAAAGGATGATCTGGTCCTGGCAGATTTCTGTCCAGGGTGAAATGTTTTTCAATTATTGTTGCACCAGCCCCCACTGCTAAAAGCGGGCCAATGATTGGATCAATGCTGTGATCAGATAGACCTACAGGCAAATTGTATCGGGTTTTAAGTTGCGGTATAACAAAGAGGTTTAATGAGTCAAGAGTTGTAGGATACTTTGCGGTACATTGTAACAGTCCTATAGTATTAATTTTTTTCTTAAGTAGATTTACTGCAAAATCTATTTCTTCATAGGTGCTAGCGCCGGTAGATACTATAATTGGTTTGTTAGTTTCTGCCAAAAACTCTAGTAACCTTACATGATTTATTTCATAAGATGCAACTTTATGTAGTTCAACAAAAGGATCTATTTGTTTTGCATCATCTACAGAAAATGGAGTTGACATGAAGAGTATGTCTTCCTGTTTGCAATACTTGTGTAGTTCCGGAATCATTTCGTAAGGCATTGATAGATGTTTAAAGATATCATTGATGTTCTCGTTTATCCCATGTTTTGAAAGATAGTTGCTGTTGCCTGCATTTTGAACGTAAACTGTCTCTGGCCTGTATGTTTGGAATTTTACAGCATCTGCGCCAGCTTTTGATGCTGTTTTTATCAGTTCTTTTGCCCTTGCCAGATCGTCTTCAAGAGTGCCACTTTTCCAGTTGGAGCCAGCTTCAGCTATGATAAAAGTACGATATTGGTCTGCTATGTCTATTTTACTAATCAATTTGAATAATAGCCGTTTTGGGTTATAAAATATGTTTTTGATGTGCTCAAGTCTTTATTTTAATCGGATAAGAAAAACTGGATAATTAGTATGTCTAGTGAGGCATTTAGAGATGTGGATAATGATTGATTCGCTTTTTTGGTATTAAATAAAAATCGTTATTTTTGTTTAGATTTGAGGACTACCTACATTATGCATGCCAACATATTTGGAGTTAATTTTCATCAATTCTGGTTGTTTTTGCAATAATTGTATTATATCCCCCATGCTAAATATCGAGTCATCTCTGTACAATTTGTGGTAGATTTGTTTTACAAATTCATAATCTTCAGGATAATCGATTGTCCATCTGTAATTTGAAAGATCTTTAGAATTTGGGATATTTAATATTTGAAATAAACTTTGGTTTTTGTTGACGTAAAATGGGAACCATTCCCGTAGTTCAGGTTCTTTGATCTCATTCCACAGTTTTGTTAGGCATTTTAGTGAATAAATTTCTACATCTAATCCATGTGGAAATGTACGAGTTTGGCAATTTGTAACAATATCATATTTATCATTATTTTTAACGAACTCTGAAACCAGTTCATCCACTATTTTTGGATCTACAAGTGGACAATCTCCAGTGATTCTCACTATGGCAGACGCTTGAAAGTTCATAGCTGTTTTGTACAGTCTATCAATAAGATCTGTTTCACTGCCTACAAAAAAAGGGATGCTGTTGTTTGAAGCAAATTCAGTAATTTCTGAATTTTTTTCTAAATCTCCTGTTGAGATTATAACCAACTTCAAAAGTTTACAGTTTTTTAATCGATTATAAATATGCCAAAGAATGGGTTTACCAAGAATTGGCATCATTACTTTGCCTGGAAGCCTTGTTGAATTAGCTCGTGCTTGAATGACTCCAACTATCATCTGTAAGATTCTCATTTCCTATACTATTAAATGTAAAACTAAGTCAGAAAGATTAATCTCAATTTACAAATGTAAAAAAATTATTTCTAATCTATAAATATAGTAATTTCTATTAATAACAAGAAAACATGGAATTCAAGTGTGGTTTAATTGGTCTTGGTAGAATAGGTTGTGGTTTTGACGATAAACCAAACTTGCATTCTATCAATACACATGCAGGCGCATATTCTACAAGCAAGAGGGCAAAGTTGGTTGCGTTATGCGATATTGATGAAGCGAAATTGACCAAATATGGAAAAAAGTATGGTGTCCAAAAATTATATAAAAGTTATTCTGAAATGTTCAAAAATGAAAAATTAGATTGCGTATCAATTTGTACCCTAGCAGATTCACATTTACCTATTGTGGAAGAAGCTGCAAAATACAACATTAAAGGTATTTTTTTAGAAAAACCCATCAGTGATGAACTTGTTGATGCTACAAAAATAGTTGACATTTGTAAAGAAAATAAAATTAAATTGCAAATTGATCATCAAAGACGATTTGATCCTTTTTATCAGAAAATTAAGAATATTATTAATGATAAAGAATTTGGAAAAATTCAACATGTAAGTATTTACTATGGGGGCGGAATTTTAAATACCTGTATACACATATTTGATCTGCTACGATTTTTCTTTGGTGAAGTTATTTGGGTGGAAGGAAGGATTAGTACAAATTCTTCAAATAATACTTTAGACCCAAACATAGATGGCATCATAACATGTAAAAATGATGTTCGTTGTATTTTGCAGGGTTTTAATTTGAAAAACTATGGAATTTTAGAATTGGATATTTTTGGTGAAAAACAACGTCTAAGATTAAATCTTATGAACTCAACTGTAGAATATTTTGTGGTATTTCATAGCGATCAAAGTTTAGTATATGACGAACTGACACCAAAACAATATTCTTTTCCAGCTAGTGTAGATGCAATTGTATTGGGTTTGGAAAACCTATTCGATTCTATAGAAAATGATGTGGAACTTCACTGTAAAGGCGATGACGGTCGTGCGGCGTTAAAAGTGGTTAAATCAATGATGGATTCCGCTGATAAAAATGGCAACAGAGTTATGATATATTAAAGAACAGGATTTAAAATAATTATAATGAAAAAATTAGCTCTTTTTGGCGGAAAAAAAATTCGTGAAAAACCATTCCCACGATATCCAATCATTACTTCTGAAGAAAAAAATGCAGTTTTAGAAGTGCTAGAAGATGGGAATCTATCTACTTTCGTTGCCTCTCCAGGTGAGAGTTTTTTCGGAGGGAAAAAGATAAGAGAGTTTGAAGAAAGGTTTGCAAAATTTATTGGCACAAATTTTGCTGTGTCTTTTAATTCCGCAACCTCAGCGCTTCATGCTGCCGTAGTTGCCGTAGGAGTAGAACCAGGTAATGAAGTAATTGTTCCACCATACACATTCACTTCTACTGCTACCTCTGTTTTGATGCATAACGCCATTCCAGTTTTTTCGGATGTTAAGGAAGATAACTATTGTTTAGATCCTCACAAACTTGAAGAAAAATTAAGCCCATTAACAAGTGCAATTATTCCTGTTCATCTTTTTGGTCATTCTTGCGATATGAATGAGATTATGAAATTTGCACACAACAAAAATCTCAAAGTTATAGAGGATTGTGCACAAGCACATGGCGGAAGATATCACGACAAAAATGTTGGGACTATTGGTGATTGTGGAATATTCTCGTTTCAAGAGACTAAGAATATGACTACTGGTGAGGGAGGTATGTTAGTAACAAATGATGAGAGTGTTGCAAAAACAGCTCAGATGGTTAGAAACCATGGTGAGGTTTTGTTACCTTCTCAAACCACAAGAACGTATAGGTCCGACATTTTGGGATGGGGATATAGGATGACAGAGATGGAAGCTGCATTAGGAGTTGTGCAACTTTCAAAATTAGACAAGATGAATCAAGAACGAATTATACTTGCTGATTATTTGACAAAAAAAATTAATACAATAAACGGATTAAAACACACCAAATATGATTTTGTGAAACACGTGTATTACGTTTATGCATTCTCATATGATGAGGATCAAGTTGGAATACCTAGAGAAAAGTTTTGTGAGGCAGTACGAGCTGAAGGGGTTCCAATTTTTGGTGGATATGTAAAACCGCTTTATCTTAACCCGCTGTATATGCAACGTAGGGCTTTTGCATTTAAACATTACAGCGGAAATGCAAAATATGAAAAAGGAATATGCCCAACTGCAGAGTTATTAAATGAGAAAAGGTTGGTTTTAACCCCAGTCTGTAGACCGCCGGCAACTTTTGCTGATATTGACGACATTTACAATGCCATTATCAAAGTCATAGATAACAAAGATGAATTCTAAAGCATATTTAATCTAGTAAAAGAAAGAAGTTTTAAAATTTTGATCTATCTACAGTAAGGTTTTTTATAATACAAAAAAACATCATAATAACTTGTTTAAGGGAAAAAAAATTCTAATCACAGGTGGAACTGGAAGTCTTGGTATGGCTCTTACAAAAAAACTATTGGAAACAGACGTAGATACAATTAGAATCTATAGCAGAGATGAGCTAAAGCAAATTGAGATGCAGACAAAATTTGTTGATAAAAGACTAAGATTCCTAATAGGAGACGTAAGAGATAAAGAAAGATTATCGCGGGCACTAGAAGAGGTAAACATAGTCATACATGCCGCAGCATTAAAACACGTACCGGTAGCAGAGTATAATCCATTTGAGGCAGTAAAAACAAATGTGTATGGTGCACAAAATCTCATTGAGGCTTGTTTTGATAGAAATGTGGAAATGGCACTTGCGATAGGAACTGATAAAGCAGTTGCTCCTTTCAATACTTATGGAGCTACAAAACTCTTAATGGAGAGATTATTTGTCTCGGCAAATTTTTACAAAGGAAATCACAACATAAAGTTTCTTTGTGTAAGATACGGCAATGTGCTTGGAAGTCGGGGTTCAGTAGTTCCAACGTTTGTCAATCAAATACAAAGTGGTAAAAATATTACAATTACAGATCCTAACATGACAAGATTCAACATAACTATGAAACAAGCACTTGAATTGGTTTTTAGAGCATTAAAGAATGGACAGGGGGGAGAAGTCTTTATTCCAAAATTAAAAGCCTACAAAGTAGCAGATCTACGGGACGTAACTCTTGAGCTAATGAAGGCTAATAACAAGACAGATATTATTTCAGTGAGGCCAGGAGAAAAGTATCATGAGATATTGATTAGTAATGATGAGATTAGAAATGCCTACGAGAATACGGATGACCACATAATTCTAGAACAACAAATTCAAGATGAATATTTAAAAAGAGATCCTAGTGTTAAGAAAAGTCCTTTTTCTGAACAATATTCATCAGATAAAGTAGAATTACTTACAAAAACAGAGTTGAAAGATATTTTAATTACAGAAAAAATAGTGCCTGTAAAAACATAAGCTGTTTGAACGCTAAATCTTGTTTACTAGTTTAGATTAAAATTTAAAAGAAATGATCTGCTGCTACCGCGCCTGATGAATGAAAATTAAAGTAATATCCTAAAATCCAAGGATTATTTGCTTTAATTGTTACCCACCCATCTTCATCAAAAAATTCTGCTAGTTGATTATCATTAAGAGAGATTCTTTCTTCACAATTTGGACCCATATGGATTTTTTTAGATATGAAAGATGAATCTTTTTTTCTGAAAAATTGTAATTCTATGTCTGCATCTTTAGCGTAATTTATTACTGGTGAGAAATTTCCTAAGGTAACTACACAGTCACCATTTTTGAAAATCGGGCACCAGTGAAATGATCCAGGCTTATTTTCCAAATTGAAGTTGCTTAATTGTGCGTTGAAGCAGATATTACAAGGAAGTTTAGATTTTGAACCTGAGATGCCTACATCAAATCCAAATTTTACTCTAGCTGGAATTTTTTTATCCTTAAATGTTGTGATTACGTGAGCAGAATAATTTTGTTTTTTGTCTAATCCAGAGTCAGCAACTATCTTGCTAAATTGAATTTTCTTTAGTTGGCCATCATTTCCTTTTAGCGTCAGATAGTCATTATTTTCATAAACCTTATTCCCCATTTTATCGTGTAAATCGATTTTCACAGTAAAGTCTGAGGGTGAAAAAATTGGATAAACGATTAGATCTGTATAAAAGTTATCTGAAACAAAAAGTGGAAGATAGGCAGATGAATCATAATATTTGTCACTGATTCTATTCCAAAAATCAAGTTCACTTATGCAGCTAGTACAGTCATAATATGAATGCGTGAAGCTTACCGATGGGAAGGAGTTTTGTATGTTTCCAGCTAAAAATCTTGGAAAGAATCCCTGAAAATTATGTTTTAGAGATATTGAGCCAAATATACCTCCAAGGATTTTTGGCAAATCTTTGATATGATCCTTAAAAAAGATAAACTTGGTCTCATAGGGTTTAATCTTGCCCATATGAAATGAACCCTCATATTTTTCAGATTTGGAATTTGTGATAACATACTCTACGTAACCATCCTTGTTTTTTATAGGTCCGTTAACGAATGCAAAGAAAGAATCAAGCTCATTATTAGAATAGATATCAAAACCAGTTTCAGGTACTGTGGTTGTGTCATTTTCAACTAAATCTTCATAGTCATTATATGTTCTTCCTAGCGTATGGACACATGTGTTGAACTGATTGTTGTAGTATTCCAACACTAGTGCAGGGAATGGAAACACCATATCTCTGGTGGAATTAAATTCGGTTTCTATGGAACCAATAAACTGACTGGAATGATCAAAATTAATTTCGTTTAGTAATGATTCTAGTTTAATAGTATATGCTTTTACTGAATCAATTATTTCGATTCTTCTGTTTATGATCATCCCAGAGTTATCTCTTAATGTTGTTACTAGCGAGATTTCAGGAATGTTTCGTTTAAGTAGCCAATATCCAAGAAAGTGTATCGATGTGCTATAATTTTTGTTGTGTACCACTGGGAAAATACCGGAACTCCTTAGAGTAGGTTTTCTTGTAATCTCTTTTTTTTCTCCATATTGTTGTACTGATTTTAGATGTTGATAGTAACTCTTCATATGATTAATTCATCTTCGATCTATTTAAAAAAATTGCTATCTTTTGTGATGTAGTTTTAGCATGAAATTGCTAGGCAATACTATTATAGCATAATACTGATACGTACTGTGAAATGATAAGGTATTGTAAAAATTGCCTTTATCCGCACACAAAACCAGATCTTACAATACATGAAAATGGTCTTTGTGATGCATGCATGTACGTTGAAACGTTAAACAAGATAGATTGGGAAAAAAGAAGAAAAGAGCTAGGAGAAGTTTTAGAAAAATATCGTAGTAAGGATGGTTCTAGATACGATTGTATTGTTCCCGTTAGTGGCGGAAAAGATTCACACTATCAAACACTTGTCATAAAAAAAGAATTTGGTTTGAATCCCTTATGCGTTAGTTATCACTTGCCTGAATTTACTGAATTGGGTAGAAGAAATATAGAGAATCTTAAGAAATTGGACGTAGATGTATTAGAATTCACTCCAAATGCTGATGTTTGTCTAAAAATGCAAAAGATCGGCTTTACAGAGTTTGGTGACGCACAATGGCCAGAGCACTTTGGAATTTTTACGTTTCCAGTGCAGACGGCTGTCAAGTATAATGTTCCTCTTATAATTTGGGGCGAGAATCCGCAGGCCGAGTATGGAGGACCAATAAAGGATATGCAAGATAATAAGCTAGATGAAAAATGGACAAGGGATTATGGCACACGTGTTGGCGGTCAGAATGAAGATTACAAAACAATTGAAGATTTGGAAATCTATGGAATAGACAAAAAATTTTTACAGGCCTACCGTTATCCCAGTAAAGAAGAGATTAATAGAGTTGGAATAACTGGGATTTTCCTTGGTTACTACCTTAGATGGAATGTAAAAAAACAGCTGGATATAGTAAAAAAATACGGTTTTAATGTACATGATGGTCCTACTGAAGGGACTTTTACTAACTATGAAAATTTAGATAACAAAGTACAAGGCATTCATGATTATGTTAAATGGCTCAAATTTGGGTATGGTAGAGCTACTGATAATGCATCGATTTTGATTAGGCTCGGTGAATTAACCAGAGAAGAGGGACTGAAATTAATAAAGGAACATGAAGGCAGAATACCATTGAAATATCTTGATGAATTTCTAAAAAAATGGGATATGACTTTTGAGCAATTCATAGAGATTTGTGACAAGTATACAAATAGAGATTTATTCAAAAAAGATGCTTCAGGAAATTTGCTAAGAGACAAAAACCTTAATCTTACAAAGATAAATTACGACAATATATAGAAATATGCTTTAACTATTTTATAACATGTAATGGAAATAACTAATCATGAAAGAAAAAATAATTTTTTGGTTGGATGCAGATCTTACCCATTTTTTAATTGCAAAGGCAATTCAAGATAGATATGATGCTGATTTTTATGCCATAATAGATATTACTGATAATCCAAAAAGATTTTTTCAAACGCAACAATTAGTTAAATTCAAAAAAATTTGGTTTTATCATGATCATATTAATCCCAAAAAAAAGGCCGACTTGGCATATCTATCGTCATTTGAAGAGAAATACGGATTAAATCTTTGGAATCTTGCGTATAATGAAAGAATATTTTATCAGTTTAATGAGTATTATAAATTTTCTAGCGAAGAAATTTTATCCATTTTGGAGCAAGAGTGTAGGTTATTTGAGAATGTGTTGGATGAAGTAAAGCCTGACTTTTTAATAAAGGCCGATACAAATTTGCATCATAATCATCTTTTTTTTGAATTATGTAAAGCAAAACGCATTAAATCTTTATTGACAGTAGTAACAAGATTTGCAAAAAAATGTGCAATTTCAAGCATTGCTGATAATTTAGATTGGATGCCAAAAAAAATCGAGCCCAAGACAGTTGGCAAATCGTTCAAAGAATTGCAATCACATATAGAAGAATTTGATACATTTGCTCTCGCTATGATCATTGATAGGAGATTTCTTAGTTCAAAATTTGATATGGTTAAAGCTGTACTAAGATTTATCTTTAATAATAACAGCAATGTTAAAACTCATTATTCGTATTACGGGAGAACAAAGTTAAGAGTACTAACTAAATCGTTAATTAATATTCTAAAGACTAAAGCTCGCAGTCATTTTATCAATAAAAATTTCATACGCAATCCCAATTATGATGAACCATTTGTATTTTTTCCGTTACACCAAGCACCGGAAAGATCATTATTGCTCTCCGCACCATTTTATACAAATGAACAGGAAGTTATCACAAGTATAGTAAAATCGCTTCCGATTGGTTATAAATTATTTATTAAAGAACATCCCGCAATGAAAGCTCGACATTGGAGGAAAATTTCCCAGTATAAAAAAATAATGAGGCTACCTAACGTAAAGATGATTCATCCGTCTGTAAATTCTAAGGAATTGGTGAAAAAATGCTCTTTAGTTATCACAATATCTGGAACGGCCAGTTTTGAAGCCCCATTTTATCAAAAACCATCCATTGTTTTTGCCGATACAAGTTTTTCAATGCTTTCATCAGTGTATAGATTAAAATCAATAGAAGAACTACCGCAGGCAATCCGTCTATGCCTAAAAAAACAGATAGATCCTTTAGAATTAAGCGAATATGCTGATATTATAAATAAAAATACATTTGAATTTGACTATGATGATTTTGTTTTGAATATTGGAGATCGGTTTTACTATGGAGCTTTTTTAGTTGATGTGGATATATCTGAAACAGAGATGAAATCCTTTATTGAAGACAATAAGATAGTTTTAGCCAAGTTAGCTGAAGAACATATTAAAAAAATAAATGAATATAAAAATTCATAAGATGAATTAGTGTTGGAAAAAAAATTATGTATGTAGATGATCTAATTATTAAAAATAATAAGCCTCATTGATCTAATATCTAATGATTGAATTCTAATTTTACAACGAATCCAAAAAGGTATTGTGCCAATTACCTTTATCATCTCTTTGCCACATAGGCCCTCTAAATTGATTCACAACGCGCCAAAACTCGTCAACAGATATTTCAATATAATCACAAAACTCTTTGATATAGTATTCAGAACATTTTCCATCATATTGTTTTACAAGTTTTATTGCTTCATCTCGTGTAATTCTTCCATCCCTAAGATCATAACAAACATGATCTAGGCACTGACCAAAACCAAATTTAACACATTTTAACAATTGATTAACTTGAACCAAATCAGAATCTAGTTGAGAAAAAGGTACATAAGTTCCGATGGAATTCGGATCGAAGTCATCGGGGCGTATCATAAGTCCATATTTTCTTGAAAATTCTGCATTATTACGAAGTGACCATTCTCGTAGAAAATATTGTAACCAAATCGCGCGGATTCCTTTTTTTCGTAATTTATTTTTGTCGTAGTGAAACATGAATAAATCGTTTTCAGTAATTCCATCGACTTGAAGATATTCTTGCCAGCCGGAAGCTAATGTACTGGTTTCATCTGCTTTCAATGCATCATAATCAGTTCCAAGCCCAGTATTACGAATCCCAAGTGTTAAACCACCATTTTCTCCCTGAATGATCAATGGAATGTTAAACTGATCTGCAATAAGATAAGTAGATGACCATAAGGAATACTCGGTAATTTTTATTGGGTTCAAGTATTTATAGAAATCCCTCTTCACTAATTTTTTCATCACTTGAGGATTTGGTCTTAGTGATATTACATCAAAGCCCAAGTTTTTCAGATTTTCAATATTATGTTTGCCGATATCAGTAATTTCTTCTGGTTCGCTATTTACCAGTAAACATCTTAATCCCAATCTATCTCTAGCAGTTATTGATTGTTTTGTACTATCTTTGCCACCGCTTACACCAATAACACAATCATAATTACTCGTTGTGTTTTTTTTTGCCCATTTGGCAATCTCTTGAAGTTCCTCTTCACGTTTTTTCCAATCAATTATTTTTTTTTCATCCTCCCAAACACAAGCTCCACATAAACCGTCATTTGAAAAATAAATGTTAGGTCTTGTATCTGGTTGAATGCATCTCTTACAAATCCTCATATCTTGCTACCTAAGAATAGATTTGGCATATTAATATTTTATAAACTATATAAAATTCAGGCAATTGATATCAAGTGTATTTTAGATATTTGATAGTAAATGTAAGATTTTGTTGGATGCTTGGCCTTGATTAGAAATATACTCATCCACAAATTTTTTACCATTTTTTATTAGTTCTTGTTTGAAATTGTTATCACGCAAAACTTTTGACAATAAATTCTCTAAATTATCAACATTGGTATTAATACAGTAATTAGAGCTGAATGCTGTTGGTATACCCCACCAATTTTTTACTGATACTGATATTACGGGTTTACCACAAAGTTGAGCCTCAACAAGTGGTGTGGTTAAATCAATCATTATCATGACATCACAGGCTCTAATCAATTGACTGATACTACCACTTTTTACGATTTGTACCTCATTTCCGAGATCATTTGTGAGTTCGTCAACATCAAGTTCGTCAGGCGAGGGGTGTAATTTTATGACTACTTTTTTGTTCAGTTTATCTGCTATTTGACATATTTTTTTTACAACAGCCACATATTTTTCATGCGTATTTATCGTTAAACCTTGGACTTCTTCTTTGTTAAAACCTGAGGTTGCTATTAGTATAAAATTTTCATTAGAAGTTTGAGGATTTGTTTTTGCAAGTAAATCATATTGAGGGCTCCCCAGTGATTTGATTTTTTCTTTTGGCACACCATGCTTTATTGCATGTTCAGCTTCTAGGTTTCCCCATACAATGTATGCGTCAACTTCCGAAGGAAATACACTTTGGAATTTATTCATGTTATATGCTTCGTCTGTATCATAAAACAAACCATGTTGAATTAGTATTATGGGGATTTTGAGTTTTTTTGCAAGCCGAATAATGATTTGTTCTGTTATTCCTGTTTCTGACCATACTACAATTGATGAAAAATTATATTTTTGTAATAGGAATTTAACTAGTAAGATTTCTCTAACATATTCATGTACCCGTTTTTTTAATAATGAGATGAATGCAGGCTTTATTATGTTCCAAAAGATTAGGCCTTCTATTACAAAGAAAGATTTGAAAAAATCATCATGATCATGTAATGAATCTAGTTGTTTTTCAATAATGCTGGATTGATTTGTTATGGAGTCAATAATTCCTCGCGTTTCTAATGCATTAGCTGTTATGACCTTGGATCCTGATTTGCGAATCAATGAAAATGATTCTGCGTTCCAGATTGAAGGTTTTCGCCTATTAAACAGAATAGCACTTAGCGAACTTTGTGGAACACTTAAAAAAAAATTTTTAAATTTTATAACATCAAATTCTACAAACAGAACAGATTTTTTTGGTGAGACTGGTTTTAGGCGTGGTTCAAAAAACAAATGGGTTAATTTGTCAGATAGCCTCTTTATTCGTTCATAAGATGAATGTGATAATTTTAGTGTGAATGGTTTGTTGTTGATTTGTAAAGTCATCTTTATTGAATCATAATGAAATTTTGTTTGTATACCACCTAGTTTTTGTGAAGGAGTAAATGAATTGATAATATCAAAGATGTCAGGAGCTGCTAGAAATACTGCATTTTTATTTTTGATAAATATTTGCTGACACTCTAGAAGTTTTTTGAGAAACTTGATTAAAAAATAAGTAAATTCGACGTGCAATAATTTTCCTAAATTAATCCCTTCATATTCTACTAGATCTTTAAGTGAAGATTCAGTAAACCATTCTGTTAATATATATGATTTTTTTTGAATTGTTTGTAAATCTGTAGTAGTAACGTAATCGTCTGAAATCTCATGTGCAATATTACGTTTGGTTAAAATCTTGTGCGATTCATAATCAAAAGTAATGATCTTTATTTGTTGATCTTTGAATGCTTGAATCTCTTCGATATTTGAGGAGGAATCTACTAATAGAATTGTAGTTGAGCTCCCTAGATCAGATCTTTTTTTTCCATTTGTTCCAGTCATAATCGTCAAATGTGATATTTTTCATCTCGTCATCATTTGGCCTCCATGCAGGATTTGCAAGAGCAAGAACCGTAGCAATTTCATTGGTTATGTTTATGTGAGCGGAAGGATGATTTTTTGGAATTTGAACTAGGACTGGATTTTCTTCGCTTGATTCAATCTCATAATATTTGCCCTGTATGTCCTTTGCGATAAAAACAACTTTGCCCCTAATACATACGAAGTAGCTATCTCTTTTTGTATGAAGATGCGGTCCTTTTATTTCGCCAGGATTTACTGATGACACATAAACCATTTTTGGCTCTACTTCCAGTATTTTGTCCCAATCACGCCACACTACTGCAAGTGAACCGTTGGTGTGATTATCCTTGATATCACGCGTCTCATGTTTTTCTAATTTTATAGAGCGAATTGTATCATTTTTCATTTAGTTATAAACAAAAATTCCGATTTATTAAACACACTATTGTATAATACTTTACCATACATAATATTTTATACAAATCAGAGGTAGATTTTGAAGATGAGACTTTTAGTTACTGGCGGTTTGGGCTTCATTGGAAGCAATTTCATTTTACATACACTAAACCAGCATACAAAATTCAAAATCACAAATCTTGATGCTGAATTATCTGGTTCAAATAAGACGAATTTAGCAGGATTAAAGAATTCTAATTACATCTTTTACAAAGGAAACATAACAAACAGAAAAATTGTTGATAAATTAGTTGCAAACGCAGATGTAGTCATTAATTTTGCTGCTGAATCCCATGTAGATAGAAGTATTGTAAACACCAAGCCATTTATCGAATCAAACATTGTAGGTGTACATACATTGCTGGAATCTATCAAAGAATACAAAAAAAAACTTATTCAGATATCAACTGACGAGGTGTTCGGTAGTCTAAAATCAGACAGCGCGACAGAAGCCTTTCCTCACAATCCTTCGAGCCCTTATGCATCATCAAAGGCATCTGCAGAACTCCTGGTGAGATCATATGTTACAACATATGATTGCGATGCAATCATCACCAGATGTACCAACAACTTTGGCCCACGTCAGTCTCCTGAAAAATTAATTCCAAAAATCATATTGTCAGCAGAAAAAAATAAAAAAATCCCAATTTATGGAAGCGGGAAAAACATTAGAGATTGGATATTTGTACTGGATCACTGTGATGCAATATTACGAGTCTTGTTTAAAGGCAAACGCGGAGAATCATACAACATATCCGGAGATAATGAATTAGACAACATAACAATTGTAAAAAAGATTCTAGACCTGATGGGAAAACCAAAAGAGCTGATCCATTTTACAAAAGACAGGCCTGGTCATGATTTTCGTTATAGTTTGGATTCTAAAAAAATTAGAAAGAAATTAACTTGGAAGCCATCATATAATTTTGAAAAAGGGCTAAAACAGACCACACAGTGGTATCTCAATAATAAAAACTGGCGAAGAAATGTCTCATCACATGATATGCTTCAAGTTTCTTGGCAAAATGTATAAAATAACAGGAAAGATTGCAGGTATTTAATTGAAAGGAATAATCTTACATGGAGGTCATGGAACTAGATTAAGACCACTTACTCATACTGGTCCAAAACAATTGCTCCCAATAGCAAACAAACCCATGTCTCAATACTGTCTTGAATCTTTAATCGAGGCGGGGATTAAAGAAATTGGAATAATAATTGGGGGAATTGGTTCTAATAAAGTAAGAGAATATTATGGTACAGGAGAACGTTTTGGAGTCAAGATCACATACATAGAACAAGATTATCCACGTGGAATAGCACACGCGATTCATCTCTGTAAAAATTTTATATCAGATGAAAAGTTTGTAGTTTTCCTTGGGGACAACATTATTCAAAAGAGTATACGTGACTTTGTCACAACTTTTGAAAAATCAGATTCAAAGGCATCTGTGTTGTTATGTGAGGTAGATAATCCTTCTAGATTCGGTATTGCGGATTTAGCAGATGGGAAAATAACAAAGATTATGGAAAAACCCAAACATCCCCCAACCAATTTTGCTGTAACTGGAATCTATTTTCTTACTCCCACAATATTTGACATAATTGATAGACTCAAGCCATCCGCAAGAAATGAATTGGAAGTTACAGATGCCTTACAAATGTTATTGGAGGAGGGACACAAAATTACCTATAATGTTATAACAGATTATTGGAAGGATACGGGTACGCCAGAGGATATTATTCATGCAAGTAAGGCAGTTTTGGATAAGCTAAAACCATACTTTTTTGGAACGAAGGGAGATTCAGTCACTTTAAGTGGGAATGTTATGGTAGGAGAAGGAACAGTTCTACAAAATGGTGTTAAAATTATTGGTCCTGTAATAATCGGCAAGAACTGTACCATTGAGGCTAATGTTACTATTGGGCCCAATACAAGCATAGGTGATAACTCAAGGCTATCTTATTGCGATATTGCCCATTCTATTGTAATGTCGGACTGTATCATTGAGGCTAATGTAAAGATAAGAAGTAGCATAATTGCCTTTAATTCGAAAATTATTGGCACAAAAAATCATGATGAAAAAGTGTTTTTGCTTGGTGAGGGCACACAGATTTTAATTTAAAATTTCATTACGTGTTTACAATCATACACTGTGAACCTGTTAATTCTATAACAGGTATTTGTTTATCTCTGAAGAATTCCTTGAATGCGGTTTGTACTCCTGTTGTATGATAATCATGTGTTAATATTATTCCACTATGAGTCAAACGAGGATAAAAGAAATTTAAGCAGTCAATTGTGCTTTTGTATAGATCTACATCCAAATGCACAAAACAGAATTTCGAATTTGAAATAGGCTCAGCTGTTTGAGGAAATAACCCTTTATACAGATACACATTGTTGTATGACTTGAGATATTTTCTTACATACTCTTCACTAGTATCGTTGAATTGGTTATCTTGCCAGAATTTGGTTCCAAAATGAGTGTCTTTTTCTGAAACTTTTGGTAATCCCTCAAAAGTATCAAAAAGGTGTAATTTTCTATCACCCTTTGCCTCAGAAATTAGTTTAGCTGATCCACCCTGGTAAACTCCCACTTCTGCCATTTCCCCATCTAGTTTGCTTTGAGATTTTGCAATGGAATACACGGTATATGCTTCATAGGGAAAAAATGCAAAATTAGTTTCATTTTTTACTAATTTTATTAGATCTATGACTTGTCTTTCTTTGTAGAAGTACAGCAGTTTAAATTGAAACTCAGTAGCAATGCTGCCAAGAAGGTTTCCTATGAGTCTAGACTTGTATGTAATGCCACGTAAGCTACTCAATAAACAAACGACTCCTAATTCATAATTTAATATTATGACTAAACAATTTACACGCTTTCAATATAAGAGTCCTAATAAATCAGTTATTCATGAGTAAACGAGCCGAACAGCAACCTCTTGCCAGTATAATAGTACTCAATTTCAATGCTGGGGATTTGCTTCTTAATTGCGTTGAATCTCTTTTAAGCACAGATTATAGCAACTATGAGATAATTATTGTCGATAACGCATCAAAAGATAATAGTCATAAAAAATGTAAAGAAAAATTCAATAAAATCCGACTTATTGAAAATAAAAAAAATCTTGGATATTGTGAAGGAAACAATGTTGGCATAAGAGAAGCAAAAGGAGAATTTGTTACAATTTTGAATCCGGACACTATTGTTGAACCGAATTGGTTAGAGGAGTTAGTATCTGCGTTTCATCAATACGGAGAAGGAATTTATCAGCCAAAATTTCTGACCACCATAGATCATAGTATTTTGATGAGTACTGGAAATATGATTCAGTTATTTGGTTTTGGTTATTCTAGAGGGAAAGGAGAAAAAGACAACAAACAATTTGAAAAACACGAGACTATAGGCTATGCATCTGGTACCTGTCTTTTTACTTCAATGGATATTATGAAGAAATTAGGAATGTTTGATCCCTTTTTATTTGCATATCATGATGATTTAGATCTGTGCTGGAGAGCTGCGTTACAAGGAATAAAATCTTATTACGTGCCAAAATCAATAGTTTATCATCCACCCGAGGGCTTTTCTTTTAAATGGAGTCCTTTCAAGTATTATCTGCTTGAAAGAAACAGACAATATTGTTTGTTAACTCATTATTCCAGATCAACTTTTTACAAAATGCTGCCTTCTTTGATTTTAGTAGATATAGCAATATTCTTTTTTTACCTAAGCAAGGGAATGCTAAAGCAGAAAATACATGCGTCTCTAAACATTATGAAAAATTGGAATCGTATAAAGGAGACATACGGCCAAATACAAAAGGAAAGAAATGTGGATGATAAGGTACTGTTTGACATTTTTAAGGACGAAATTTACGTGCCTAAACAAGTATCAAATAAAGAGAGTAATTTGTTATTCAATAGATTCATTAGCGGTTTAAGCAGATTAACAAGGAATTTTATTTAAAAAGAGAGATTACAGTAGGAAGTACACAACGGCATCATGAGAAGCTGAAACAAAAATGGTCAATTTATTTTCGAGCTTAACTGTCGGTTTTTCTTTTACATGATATGTTTCATCTAAAAACTTGTTAGTTTTGTTTTTCTTCAGCGAGCTCTATTAAATTACATTTAGTATTTCTCATGTTTAATAAAACAAATGCAGTTAGCCTATTTTCAAAGCCAAGAACTGGTTTTACCATGATACGGGCACCTTTTTTTTCTAGTTCAGAGATTTTTTTGTGGATGTCTCTTACTTCAAAGCACAGGTGGTGAAATCCTCCCCCCTTATTCAGAAAATTTGATATTGGTGAATCACCTGATGCAGGTTCGATCAGCTCCAAGTATGATTCACCAATCTTCAAGAAACATACATTGACCTTTTGTGAGCCTATCAAAGTAGGCAAGCTGATTGTCTCAAATTTCAAGTATTTTTCAAGTTCGCCCAGCGAATCTTGAATTTTTGGTACAACTATTCCGATATGGTGAAGTTTCATAAAAATTTCCTCAGAATTGCACAACTCCATGTTTTTGTAGGAGCTTTTTGAGAATTCCTACGTTTTTAATTTCTAAGGTTTCGTCTAAATCGAATTTTACACTGTATGCTGCTTCTATTTCGTCAAGTAAGACATACACACTGAACGAATCCCAGTTTTCAATGGTTTCTGGACCTGATTCGTTGTTTATATGAGAAATAGGCACATTCAACGTACTCGAGATGATTTCGTACAATTTGCTTGTCATTGTTCTATGACATATTTAATGTGGTTAGGAATTTTTATAGGATTACCTAGTTCAAATAACCAATACTTACCGTCCTTTCTGAAACCGTAGTCTGAGAAAAAGCTCGCACATGGGATATTTTTCTTCGTTGGGATAAATTCGCCTTTGATAGTTTTTACATTTTCTTTTTTTGCTGTTTGTAGAATATGTGTGAGTATGCTATCTTCTATACCTCTACCCATTATTCTACAGCTAAGCAAAAACGTGTCGATCAGCCATTGTGCATTTTCCTTTTTTACAATGAATACACCCGTAATTCCATTGTCACCAAATTTATCTTCGACCTGAACACAGCTAACCCAGTTTCCTTCTTTGATGAATTTTTTTATGTCTTCTTCTTGATATCTACGTGTAGTCAGATTAAACTGATTTGTCTTTAGTGTAAGCTGTGAAATTCGTGGAATCGTAAAATTATTTGCTTTTTTGATTGTAAGCTTAATGTTAAGTTGTTGTAAAAATTCTTGTAGATTTGTCGATGATTGTTCTAGCACTTTTCTTTGCTTATCCTGTAAATACATTTTTCCTCTATTTGTGTCCTCTTCTGTTATCTTTAGGAGATGGAAATCATTCATCGACATCAAGGTTTGTGTATATTGTGCTGTGTCTGTAGAAACTTCAACTGTCAAAAGTTGTGGGATATTTGTCCGTACATATTCTCTATTAACAGGATCATCATCAAAAAAAACTATGCTATCAAGTCCAATATTTAACTCGTTAGCAATTTCTTTCATATTTTGCACTTTATCATTCCAATTTATCCTCAGGCACGCAAAATGTTCTTCTCTGAGAATCATATCAGGATGTTCTTTAATCACTTTTAGTGCATCCTCCTCATTGTTCTTGCTATTTATTGCCAAAATTATTCCACGCTGGTTTAACGCAAGCAATACTTTTTGGAATTCCATGAAAGATTTTCCCATCGGATCGCTTCCTAACTTTATGCCGTCAAAGCCGTCTTCTCCTACTATTCCCCCCCATAGTGTGTTATCCAAGTCTAAGACAATGCATTTTTTGTTTAGACCCAAAACTGCTTTTACATATCCTGTCAATTCGTGAATCAGATATGGAATATAATCAAGAGAAACTTTGACATCGCCGAAGAAAAACTGTTTGAAATTAAATACATTTTGTTCACCAAACCTAGTAACGAATCCATTGAAATCAAATAGATAAACAGAGTCGATGCCTTTTGCTATTTTTGTAAGTTGTGAATTGAATTCATGCACCATTTCTTGTAGACCAAAGCTTGTCTTTGTTTCATAGGTTCCATATGGAGAATAAGTTGGTATGGTGAGATTTGTAATGATCAATTTTGATTTTGATTTGTTTGTGAATGCTTTTATTAATTCTGAAACTTGTTCAACTTTGGTTTTTATGAATTGACGCCTTTCTGATTCAGAAACTGAATAGGGAAAATGAAATAATTTTTCTAGAATACTCCTACTGTCAAGAAATAAAAATGAGATATCAGGAGAAAATGTGTATAGGCTACTGTTATCGTTAAGAATTTCCTGATTATATTGATTATATGCCGATACATATGTTGTGCAACCGACGTTTATTTCAGCGCATTTAACGCTTAATGTTTCTGCCATACCATTAAGCGTAAAACTGCCAAGCAATGCTATACGTACCTTTTTTTCAAATTTGCTAATATCGATTGACTTGGATTTATTAATATAATACGAAATTTTTTGTTCGTTTTTCACAATGATTTACGATTAGTTCTTGGAATAAATATTTCGATGTTATGGTCAATTTGTCATTTATTGAATCAAATTTTTTCTACCCAAAAGTTATAGGGTTGTAGTTGAGACTTTTTAGGTACCATGGCTAGTGACAAAGAAGATGCGTTCTCACTTAATGAAAAGGAATTGATGGATTATTATGGTTACAAGGGAAATGTGGGAAAAATGCAGCTACGACTCAAAGTTCTACATTCTTGGATATTGCATTCATTAGCTTATTCTTCTCCGCATTCGGGATTTGCTGTAAAAATGCAGAGAGTAAGAGGGGTTAAGATTGGTAAAGACTGCCATTTCTGTCCATATGTTCAAATCGATCTTATCTATCCACAGCTTGTGACGATTGAAAACAATGTAACTATTGGCACAAATACAATGATTTTTGCACACATGAATCCAACTGCGAATTTATTTTTCAAAAAAGGACCATATCCAAGGAAGGTAGAACCTGTCATCATCAAATCCGGTGCTCTACTTACACCAGGTTCTATAATTATGGCAGGAGTAACTGTAGGTGAAAACTCGATTGTTTCTCCAGGAACTGTTGTTACACAAAATGTACCAGATTATTGTGTAGTAGTGGGTAACCCTGCACGAGTGGTAAAGAAAATTGAACATTAGAAACTTACAACGGAAATAATGTTATGAATATTCTTAGCGTTGATTTTGAAGATTGGTATCACCCTCAGCTAGTTCAGAGATATTTGGACGGCAAGAAAAAAGAGCCGTCGGTGATCAATGGACTCGATAAAATACTTGACTTACTACGCAGAAATGATACATATGCCACTTTTTTTGTTGTAGGCGAGTTATTAGAATACAAACCAGAAATACTTGATAAAATAATTGGGCAAGGTCACGAAATTGGATTTCATACTATGCATCATACAAGATTGGATTCTCCTGGTTTTAAAGAAAAATTTCAAGATGAGATTGTAGAATTTGCTAACTTGACTAGTAAAAGATCAAAAGGATTCAGAGCTCCAACGTTTTCACTGAATTATGAAAGTGCTTGGGCAGTAAACCTGCTAGCGGATCATGATTATGCATATGATAGTAGCATTATGCCTGTAAAAACAAGTATGTATGGATTTTCAAATGCTGAGAAAAGACCATATAAAATATCAAGCAGATCACTTGAAAAAGAGGATTTGGAAGGTAGGTTATTGGAGTTTCCATTACTCACAGGAAGTTTTTTGGGAAGAAAAATTCCTACTGCGGGAGGTTTTTACATTCGATTTTTTCCACTTGGTGTTATTAAAAAATCAATTATCGAATATGAAAAAAAAGAAATTCCTGCAACATTTTATATCCATTCGTGGGAGCTCACCCCCGAATTCATGCCAAAAATTACAATGTCAATTAAGGATGCATTCATAACGTATCACAAAATTGTAAAAACGTTAACAAAATTAGAAGAACTTTTGAAAAATTTTAAATTTACTTCTTTTAATCGGTATATTTCAAATTCTAATCTACAAGTTTAGTGATTTAAAGTGGTTCATCGTTTTTTGTATTCCTTTTTGAATTGGTGTTGTTGGTTTCCATCCTAATGATTGTAGTTTTTTATTGTCAACTACAAAGTCCCCTACATCCACTTTTTTTGTGTAAGAGGGTGCGTCAACGTATCTTACTTTTGTTCCAGTTAGTTTTTCAAGTAGTTCGCCAAATTTTCGAAGTGAGATTTTTTGATTAGAAGAGATCCAGTAAAGCTCTCCCGTCTTACCTTTTTTCATAATTCTTATAATTGCAGAAACCACATCTGCGACATAAATTAAATCACGGGATGTTTTTCCTTTATTAAATAATGTTATTTCCTCACCATTATAGGCTTTGTAGATAAGGTAGTTGATTGCATTTTTGTTTGGCACATTCTGTTCTCTTGGTCCATAAGCGTTGGTTATTCTAAAGACGATTGTGTCAAGTCCATATACATCATGATATATCTTGCAATAATATTCGCTTGATAATCGGTTAACACCATAAATTGTTGTTGGATTGCATGGTGTTAGTTCATTTACAGGAAGTTTTTTTGGTTTTCCTACTACTATGAAGGTACTTCCAAGCATAAATCTACATTTTAGATTTAGTTTTCTAATAGTTTCCAAAATGACTAATGTTGATGCTGTATTTGATGCTACATCATTTATTGGATCATCAAATGATTTTGAATGAGATGTTTGACCTGCTAGATGTATGATTACATTCGGTTTGTACTTTTTAATGCATTCACCAAATTTTACAAGATTTGTCACATCAATTTTTTCAATATTTATTTTGTTGATTACTGATGACAGGTTTGATTTTTTCGAGTAGCCTTTTGTTAAAATGATTAATTGGTGTTTTTCAGCGAGAAGTTCTTCTGTGAGGTGACTTCCCACAAACCCAAATCCTCCTGTAATCATGATTTTCATATAAGACATGAAAAACTAGTTCGATTAAAATTCATATCCATTTGAAATGTCGAGTTTTTTGTGTTATATGTGTTCAAGGTTTTTTTATAATTCCAAGGTAGGATTTCTTTTCATTTTTTTGGGATAGAATTAGGGCTTCAAGGTTATTTTTGGTACAAAAATCATAAAATGCGTTATTATTTCCTATATCGTCTGAAACAAGAAATCCCTGTTTTTTTATGTAAGGCCATACGATATTGAATTCAGATATCATATTCTGATAGGTATGCAGGCTATCATGAATGAAGATGTCAATTTGTTTTAAGGATTTTAGCAATTCATCAAGTTTCTCTGTTGCTATCCCATTGGTAAATTTCCATCTACTTCGTAGTTCTGATGGAATTGCGGCGCCAATCATTCTTTCTGATTCCCAAGGTCTGAAGATGGAATCAATTGAATACAATGTTCCTTTGTCATTTTCTTTGAGTGCTTGTAGAATATAAGCACTACTCAAACCATATGCAACTCCGGTTTCAACTATCGCTTCTGGTTTCAATATTTTACAAAGAGCATACAAAAAGAATCCACTTTCATTATCGAGTTGATACACAAGAGGGTATGGCTTTTCTTTTGATGGAAAATTTTCATTTTGTAATTTGAGTGAAAATTCAGCCAGACGATTTTGTAATGTAGTTATATTTTTTTTAGATTCAATTAGATCATAATGTGATTCTGAGAATAGTGAATTGACTGCTTCTTTCGTGTTCTGTTTGATTTCGTTGTATTCATGAATTTTATGTTTATTTTGTTGATCATATCGTACTTGGTTAAACGATTTCAATATCTGTACGCCTTTACTAGGGTTAGCTATTGAAAATCGTAATAATGATAGATAGAATCCGGCTTTAGACATTTCACATCAAATTTTCTGATTATACGGTATACTTAGATTATTCAGTGAATTCTGTTCTTGCAAGTAGTTATTTAGGAATGGTGAGCTGATCATAAATGTTCGATACCTGTTTACAAATTTCTATCCAATTATGAGATTCTGCAAATCGTTGAGCAAATTTTGAGTATTCTGCCTTATTTTTATACACTTCTTGTATTTTTTTTGCAATCTCCGATGACTCGAAAGATGAAAATACACTCCCAGCACTAGAGACATCTACAATTTCCCTGTGGGGCTCTATTGAGTATAGTAATAACGGTTTACCACAAGCCATGGCTTCAAGAGTTGGAACAGGGCACATTTCAAATTCACTGGCTGATATGTATATGTCGCATGATGAATACCTTAATCTTAATTCTTCATCAGTAATTTTTCCTGTTAATTCTACATGTTTTTCTAGGTTGCCTTGTTTGATCATACCTTTGAGATAGTCAAAATCTTCACCATCACCAACAATTTGGAGATGAGCTTTAGGAAAAGTTTCTAATAACTTTGGAATCATATTTACAAGTATTTTCGCGTTTTTGTATCTACGTAATGCACTAACAAAAAGTAATTGCGGTTCTCCTTTTTTAAATGGTTGGGGCAAATTGTTTTTGTAGAAATCAGTATCTACACCGTTGTAGACTACTGTTGCATCTACATCACCTACAATTTTTTTCATATGGGATATTCCAGCATTGGAAACAGAAATTATTTTTGAGATTTTATTTTTATACAACCACATGGATATTTTAAGATTGGTTTCTTGAATTTTACTAGATGCGCCATGATAATGTAGTACTATTGGTTTTGTTGGTTTTTTGAAAAGTAAGTAATAGTTCACACGAGATTGATGTGAATGAATAATGTCAAAATCCAAATAACTTACTCCATATCGTAAGAGTTTTGATTTACTTAATGTCACTTTTTCTATACTGTGTGGTGGTTCTTTGTCAAATGAAAATGCCCCAATAGCTGTTCTATATCCAAGTTTGTGTAGTCCAAAGCAAAGATTGTTTATTACAGTTGTATGGCCATGGGTTGCAGGATATTTTGCGACAACCATTAAGACCGATTTATTTCTCATTTGATTAGTTGAGTTCTTTGGGATTCATATTAATTTATGAAAGATTTTTGGGTTTTATCCAGCCTGGTTAAAAAGAACATAAGACTAAACTACCCTTTTTATGAACCCCCAAGTGTTTTGATATAAGATGCATGACGAACCTACGATGATCACTGGTGGGGCAGGGTTTATTGGAAGCCATATTGCTGAACGATTAGTTTCTAAGAACATAGATGTCGTAGTTTTAGACAATTTATCAAATGGAACAAGAGAGAATTTGGGATCATGTGTAGGTAAATCATCATTTAGGTTTATCACAGATGATTTAACCAATCCAAAAGAGCTTTTAACTAATTTAAAAAACATCAAAACTGTTTACCATATAGCAGCTTATCCAGAAGTAAGAACTGGGTTTAACAATCCTGGGTTATCGTACAAAGATAATGTATATGCTACATATCAACTTCTTGAGAATATTAGAAAAGCAAACGTTGAAAGAATTGTTTTTGCGTCATCATCGGTAGTTTATGGTGAACCATCTACGATTCCCACGCCAGAGTCGTATGGCCCTCTCCTACCAATTTCGCCATATGGTGGTTCTAAATTAGCTTGTGAGGGTTTGATTTCTGCATACTGTCACAATTATGGCATAAAAGGAATCATGATCAGAATCGCAAATGTTGTTGGTTCTAAAAGTAATCATGGTGTTATTTGGGATTTTATCAATAAACTAAATACTAACAATAAAGAATTGTACATTCTTGGTAATGGAAGACAGACAAAATCATATATTCATGTTAGTGATTGCGTTGATGGTTTTTTATTTTGCGCTGGTAAATCAAATAATAGTGAAGTATTCAATTTAGGAAACGATAATGGAATAGATGTTGATTCTATTGCAAGAATTGTGTGTAAAAACATGAATTTAGAAGATGTTAAGATAGTACATGATGGCGGAACAACCGATGGTAGAGGGTGGATTGGAGATGTTAAAGAAATGCAGCTAGACATCACAAAGCTCAAAAGTTTAGGTTGGTCACCTAAATTCACCAGTACTGAAGCAGTGGAATTAGCCTCAAAAGAGCTAATCAACGAGCAACATCAGAAAAAGTAGATAAATTGTGATAAAGATTCTAAATGCCGGTAAGATGAAATCTTAGTTTTGTCGAATTAATCTATTTTTTCTGAAATTATCATTCCTATTGCAAATTTTTTTTCGTGCGATATTGAGGCAAGAAATCTATAGTTTTTTTTCAACTTGCCTCTTAGTTTCACAAATGGTTTTGAATTAGAATGAAATGTTTCAATATCAAGCATCGAAATTTGCTCATTTATTGATTTTTTAACTGCCTCTTTAAGCGCAAATTTACCTGCAAAGTGCTCATATGGGTGTTTATACTTTAGACAGTATTTTATCTCTGAAGGAAGGAAGATTTTCTTATAAAAATTTGGTTTTTCAAAATATGAAATTTTCTTAAACTGATCCACTGCCACTATGTCTATTCCAATTCCAAGCTTTTCAATCATTGTTTATTTTGAACTTGCCTTACTATGATCGTGGCAACTCCATCTACAGCAATCTTTCCTTCTTGGTTATATGCAACAGTTTTGATGATTATCATTCTTGTTGACTCACTTTTATCAATCACTTGTCCCTCGATTGTGACTTTATCGCCAATAAAACATGGGAATTGAAAGTTTAATGTTTGTGAGAAATACAATGCGTTCTTTCCAGGCAGATACATTCCAACCAGTCTGGAAAAAAATGACGCTAGTAGCATCCCATGGCAAACTCGATTTTTGAATGGTGTAATAGCTGCATAATTTGCATCCATGTGTAAGGGGTTGTAGTCGCCTGAAAGCTTGGCAAAATCATCTATCATAGATTCAGTGATTTGTACTGTAAACATCTTTTTTGTACCTAGCTCAATTTCCTCGAATTTGTATTCGGCTGGATTTTCAGTCATTTAGAATTATTCCGTGGTTTTCCAAATGTCTTTTTATATCTGCTATTTTTTTTACATCCATTGCTTCATCTAGGGTGAATTTGACGCTAAATGCCGTTTCAAGTTCGTAGAGTAGAACATACCCTTTAAAGGATGTCCAGTTTGCCATTGACTCTGGCCCTGATTCATCGTTAATAGTCGAAGAGGGTACATTCATTACCTTTGCTACAAGATCGTACAGTTTTTTTGACATTATTCAACACGAACCACAAGATAGTTTGGGATTGTAAGTTTGGAATCTAATGAATAAATCCAATAATCGCCATCTTTTTTGAAACCACATGCTGGTAGAAAGTTTTCAATTGGCTTATTTTTTTGTGTTGGAATAAATTGTGCCTTTATTCGTTCAACGCCACTTTCTTTTGCCTTGTTTATAATATGTCCAAGTAGTCCTTTTTCAACTTCTCTTCCCATTACTCGACAGCTCATAAGAAATGTATCGAGAAACCATTCTTTTGAATTGTCTTTTCGTACAACAAATACACCAGTAATCCCATTGTCGCCAAATTTATCTAATACCTGTGCACACCCAACAAAATATTTATCGTCATTGGAAAATTTTTGAATGTCTGATTCCTGATATCTTTTTGTAGTAAGATTAAATTGGTTTGTTTTAAGTGTGAGCTGAGAGATCCTTGGAATTGTAAACTCGTTGGCGCTTTTTATGAATACTTTGAGTTCTAGCTGTTTTAGAAAACTTTCAATATCTGTGACAGTGTGTTCAAGTTCACTTCTTTTGCGTTGCTCAGAATACATCTTACCACGTTGAGTATCTTCACTTGTTATATTTAGGGCACTGAATTCGTTCATTTTTTTGATAATGTTTGTATATTGTGACGGATCTGGTGAGGGATCAACAGTTAGTATTTCTGGTAGACTTAATTTCATGAATTCTCTATTTATTGGATCATCATCTATGAATACCATGGAATCAAGCCCAATGTTTAATTCGTTAGCAATTTCTTTTATGTTTGATACTTTGTCATTCCAATTAATCTTCAAAGAGGCAAAATGTTCCTCTCTTAGAATCATGTATGGATGTTCTTTTATAACTTTGAGCGCATCGTCGTAGTTGTTTTTACTGTTTATAGCAAGAATTATGCCCCGTTGGTGAAGCGCAAGTAAAACTTTTTGAAATTCTACATATGCATTACCAGGTGGCTCTGGTCCCAATTTAATTCCGCTGAATTCATCTTCGCCTATAATTCCTCCCCATAATGTATTATCTAGATCTAACACTATACATTTTTTTGTAATTCCCAAATAACCAATGATATAGCTCATGAAATCATTTGCCAAATATGGAATATAGTCAGGTGACACTTTAATGTCTCCAAAGAAAAACAGTTTGTAATCGAAAACATTGTTTTCACCGTATTGTGAGACAAAACTATTAAAATCATACACATAGACTGAGCCTGAATTTGCAAAAGACGAAGCTAATCTGTGATTAAGATCCTCAATCATCTTATGAAATCCATATTCAGTCTTCGTTTCAAATAATCCATATGAAGAATATGTTGGAATGTTAAAGTTTGCTATCACCAGTTTAGACTTCGTTCTGCTAGTAAAAATATTGATTAGATCTTCAATTTCTTTTATTTTCTTTTCAATAAAGCTCTTTCTTTCTGATTCAGATATGGAATACGGAAAGTGAAAAATTTCGCCTAACACATTTCTTGTATCCATCATAAGGAATGAAATATGAGGGGAAAACTTGTACAGATCACTGTCTTGATTTAGAATTTCTTGATTATGTTGATTATAGCCACCTGCGTAGACAGTGCAGTCAATGTTTTTGTCTGCAGCCTTTACGCGAATAGCATCTTCAATACCATTGATAGTAAAGCTGCAAAGAATCGCTACTCGTACTTTTTTTTCGAATGTCTTTCCTGCGAGATCACTTGCTTTATTGATGTAATCTGATAATTTTTGTTCAATGAGCATATTTTGATATGGCATTCGTGACATTTATATTAATTATTTATTCCCATTAATATCAAATCACACATACTAGAATTCTATGTGGTTTATGAAATGCGAAATAATATCATAAAAGTAGACAAATTGTGATAAAGGCTCTTATTATATGAGAAATATTATTTTAATAAGTTGCAACTCGTAGTGGGTCTTCCAGCGTATAATGAAGAAAAAAATATTGCCAGAGTGATTCTAGATTTACAAAAGATAACTAATACCATCATAGTGTGTAATGATGGTTCTACCGATGAGACGCCTAAAATTGCAGAGAAAATGGGTGCAATTGTAGTAAATCACTCCAAAAACCTTGGATATGGTTCAGCCATACGAAGTATATTTCTCAAAGCAAAGGAGTTGAATTCAGACATACTAGTAACGTTTGATGCTGACGGTCAACATAGAGTAGAAGATATTCAGAGGATGGTTGAGCCTATAAAAAAAGATGTGGCAGACATTGTTATTGGTTCTAGGTTTTTAACAGAAACGGATGGTGTTCCCAACTATCGAAAATTTGGTATAAAAACAATCACCAAGATCACGAATGCAGCAACCAAAAATAAAATAACGGATTCTCAAAGTGGTTTTAGAGCTTATAGTAGAAAAGCGATTCAAGAGCTTTCGCTATCTGATTCCGGCATGGGTATTTCTACTGAAATTCTGATAAAAGCTGACAAGAGTGGATTCAGGATATCTGAAGTCCCCATCAAAATTCTTTATGATGGAGATACATCTACACACAATCCAGTAGGACATGGACTTTCGGTTATTCTGAGTACAATGAAGTACATATCAATTGAAAGACCTCTGAAATTCTATGGTATTCCCGGTTTAGCTTTTTTGGGAGTTGGTCTTTTTTTTATAGTTTGGACATTGCAGGAATTTAGTGAGTCAAGGAGAATTTTTACCAATATTGCATTAATTGGAGTTGGTTCAACTGTTTTTGGTATTATGATGTTGATGAGTGCAATAATGCTATTTTCTATTGTTAGTGTGGTAAGAGAAAACAAAATCTGAAGATAAACTAGAGAGCCTTAGCATGATAAATAACTTTAATAAAATTAAGGCTTTGATTTTACAGTTAAGAGGTCTAACAGCAATAGGATTCTCTGATATTGTTGGTAGTGCCATCTCAGCAATTTTTTGGCTTTATATTGCATCTATACTCGGTGCAGAAAATTATGGCACTGTGAGTTATTTTCTTGCAATTGGAGGCATGGCATCAACAATTTCATTGTTAGGATCTCAAACAACTCTGACAGTTTATACAGCAAAAAATGTCAAGATAGAATCTACAATTTATTTAATTACAATTATTTCTGGAATCATCACATCTACGGTACTATTCTTTTTGTTCTCTAGTTTTGGTTTGAGTACGTATGCTTTTGGAGCAATAATTTTTGGACTTGTGAATGGGGAATTACTGGGTAGAAAACTTTACAAGAGTTATTCAAAATACATACTCACTCAAAAAATTCTCATGGTAGGATTAGCCATTGGATTGTATCATATTATTGGCATAAATGGGATCATATTTGGCATAGGTCTCTCATTTTTTTCATATTCCTTTAAAATATATCAAGGATTCAAAGATTCAAAGATTGATTTTGGACTCTTAAAATCGCGTGTTGGTTTTATAATAAATAATTACATTTTAGAACTCTCTTCCACATTGAACAATTCACTGAGTAAATTAATTATTGCCCCACTTTTGGGATTTACGTTACTTGGAAATTATCAGTTAGGACTACAACTTTTTTCGATTCTATTCATATTGCCGTCCATAATCTACAAGTATACTCTTACTCATGATGCGAGTGGAAATTCGACTAAAAAGATAAAAAATGCCACCATAATTACTTCGGCAGGAATTACTGTTCTTGGAGTATTGTTAGCCCCAATCATCATACCCCCTTTGTTTCCTAAATATACTCAAGTAATAGACATAATTCAGATTCTAAGTTTTGCAATGGTACCTGCAACCATAACTCTTTTGTATGATTCACGATTTTTAGGTAATGAAAGAACTAGGATTATTCTTTTTGGGGCAGGAATTCATTTACTAGTTTTAATTATTGGTATTATATTATTAGTAAATTATTTTAGTGTAAAGGGAGTAGCGATTGCTTTTGTTCTGGCAACAGTGGTACACACCATTTTCTATCTTGTTGTGAGCAAGAAAACCACAATATGAGTATAGATAAGAATTCTATGAAATGACACTGTTCATTCTTATGTCGATTTGTTAGCTTCTCTCAGAATGTTAAGAAAGGGAGATGCGTATTAAGAAATAATTTCTCACAAGTACACAGGAAATAATGTTTTCTACACATCATTTAATTATTTTCTACCAGAGAAAACTATAATCAAAGGACAATTAGATAGTAAACATGAACAAATTATCCATCATAGATAACAGACTAAATTTTTTTATTGATAATTCAGTGGTTTTTATTACAATTATTGGAATTCTAGCATTTTTTACCAGATTGTATTACCTTCCTCATGATGTTCCATTAATTCTTGATAGTTTATCATATTTTTCATATGCTACAGACGTTAGTATTTTGTGGCATTTTCCTACCGGGTATGTTATGCCCAACAATGGATGGCCAACATTTTTGTCCATCTTTTTTGCAATTTTTCACTTTGATAATTTTTTAGATTATATGATGCTGCAAAGATTTCTTAGTGTCCTTATTTCTGTTTTAACAATAATTCCTGTTTATTTATTATGTAAAAGATTTTTTGCTAAACCATACTCCTTGATTGGGGCTACATTATTCGCGTTTGAACCACGCATTATCCAGAATTCATTATTTGGAATAACTGAGCCACTTTTTATTCTACTTACTACAAGTTCATTGTATCTATTATTATCCAAGGATATCAGAGTAATTTACGCATCGTTTGCTCTTGCAGCATTTTCAACAATGGTGAGATATGAAGGTGCGTTGATATTAGTTATATCAACTGTGATTTTCTTTTTTAATCAGAGAAAAGACAAAAAGGTCTTTTTCAAGTATGCCGCTGCGCTAGTAATTTTTGTTTTAGTTTTATCACCAATGCTATATTTGCGACAACAAAGCACCGGACAAGATGGTGTGACAAGTCATTTAATAGCTGGAGCACAAGCTGGGTTTTCTCTCACAGAAAATGAAGAAAATCAAAATGTAGCATTGATTCTATTTGTAGTCAGGGGATTAGAAAATTTAGTGAAGTATTTGGGATGGGTGATGATTCCAATCTTTGTATTTTTTGTACCACTGGGGTTTTTTGTGATGTTAAAGGAAAAGCAAAGTAGATTATTTATCATACTTGCAATACTTGTTTTGTTCATACCAGCACTTTATACATACTCTAGAGGATATCAAGAAACAAGATATCTCTATATTGCATATCCATTGTTTTGCGTTATTTCCCTTTTTACGATAAGAAAATTCATAGAACGATTTAGATCGAAGAAAATAATTTTGACATTATTGGTTGTAGGAATTTTATTATCATCAATTCTATTTCTCAATATCAAAAAAATGGATAACCAACATGAGAAAGAAGCATTCCATATTGCACAGCTAACCACCAAAATGGCAAAGGCAGTAAATAATTATTATCCAGAAGCCACATATCTCATTCCAGCAAGCTTTCCTGATAAATGGCCAGAACTAAGATCACATATTATACAAAAAACATTGAGTATTTCCTCTGAAGAACATCAAACACTTGAAGAATACCTCAAAGCTTCAAAGGACAAAGGTTTAACACATCTAGTCATTGATGAACGTCAAAATAGGCCTCAGTTTTTTAAAGATGTATTTCATCATGAAGGAAACTATCCGTATTTAGCAAAAGTGTTTGATTCATCGGAACACGATTATACATATCATGTAAAAATATTCAGAATAGATTATGATAAGTTCAATATTGTGCAATAAAATTTTAAGAAATGGCTAAGAGTTATTATGGTAAAAATATTTTGTATTTATATACAAATGTATTTTAAAGGAAATTTAAAAAATGGATAATAAAACGGTGGCATCATCAGATTCAAGAAAAAAAATTGCATTATGTGCATTAATTGCCATACTGATTGCAGTTTCATTACTGGTTGTATTAGAAAATCAATTTCCTTTAAAAAAGGAAAAATCTTTAAGGGGCGTGTTTTATGATGATAATTTTTTTCTTCAAGATTTTTCTAAAACAGAAAATGTTGTTATTCTTGGCTCTAGTCATGTAGGACAGATCAATACTACAACAGTAAATCAGGAAGTTATCACTCAATTATCAAAAAATTATACAGTTTATAATTTGGGAATAAGTGCAGATAGCCCTGATAAGCGAGTTGATCAAGTCGACCAAATAATTTCTATGAAACCAAAAGTGGTGTTTTACGGTATTTCATATTTTGATTTTCCTGCGGTTCCAGAAAGAGATCATCTTTTGAGCAAGACAACTAAAATTTTATCAGATATAATAAATAATGGTGAAGAATTCGACAATCCACAGGTATTCACAAGATATTACACTGTTCCATTCAAGGTTGAACGCGAAATTGCTCCAATTTTTGCAGCTGATTGTTTTTCTGTGCCTAATACCCCATTCGATATGGCTTGTCCAATAAACAAAGAGCCAGATACGCTTGAAGAGCTAAAAAAACTACCAAATCCAGTATGGATTACAGATAGTTCCCAAGAACGTATGATTGCATTATCAAAAATTATAGAAAAATTCGATAAAGAGGATATCAAGATAGTTCTTTTCATTACACCTGTACACCAAATCTATATTGATCGATTATCGGATTATCAAAAAAATTCATTTGAAAATATAAGAAAAAACCTCTCAGAGAAATATGGAGTCAAAATATACGATTTTCGCTTTAAATATGACGATCTTCCAGTTTGGAGCGACACAAGCCACATAATTCAAACAGATGGAACTATCTACGATTATGATATCGCAAAAATGATTATTGCGGAGCTTGAACGCTAATGCTCTTCAATACTGTTGATTTTATCATTTTTTTTATTGTTGTGATAACTACAATAGAAATTGTTAAAAACAGAAAATTTCAACATCTCTTTCTTCTAGCCGCGAGTTACTTTTTCTTTTATTATACCAGCAATTATTTAATAGTGCTTTTAATTTTCACTACCATCTGGGATTTCTATTTTGGAAACATAATATACAAAACAAAAGATACCAAAATAAAAAAACTAATTTTCATAGTAAGTTTAGCTGGAAATCTAGGTCTATTAGGTTTTTTTAAATATACAGATTTTGTTATAACACAATTCAACATACTAGGGCAAAGCCTTGATCTTGGAACACAAATTCCATTACTGCATCTTGCATTACCGATAGCAATTTCGTTTTACACATTCCACTCTCTTACCTATACAATTGGGATCTATAGAGGGCAAATTCAACCAGTTAAATCATTGACAGAATACGCAATATTTGTTGCATTTTTCCCGCAGATTGTAGCAGGCCCAATTCTCCGAGCACATGAATTTTTACCACAGCTGCGAGAAAAAATTGAAAACTCTGGAACAGTTCAGTTCATTCGTCAAATAATAGTTCAAAACACTAATCTAAAGTTTGGAATCACGATGATGGCATTTGGATTTCTCAAAAAAATGTTTTTTGCAGATAATATTGCTCCTATGGTAAATGAGATCTTTATAGCCCCGCAAGGTTTGGAGTCGTTTACCATACTATTAGGTTCAGTAGCTTTTGGAATTCAAGTTTATTGTGATTTTTCTGGATACTCTGATATTGCAATAGGTGCAGCCCTAATTCTTGGTTTTAAAATCCCCCCGAATTTCAACAAGCCGTTTTTTGCCACTTCTCCATCAGAGTTTTGGAGAAGGTGGCACATCAGTCTATCAAGCTGGGTCAGAGATTACCTCTTTTTACCTATTGTATACAGGAAGATTGGTTCTGATTTTAGATTATTTTTTGGTTTGCTGTTTACATTTTTTCTGTTGGGTTTATGGCATGGTGCGGGATGGAATTTTATTCTTTTTGGCCTCTTACATGGGATATATGTGGCAGTAGAAACTATGATACGAAAAAAATTCCCAGTAGTTGCAGAACACAGGTTTTTCAAAAGTAAAATCGGTAAAATTTTGTCAATTCTTGGTACGCAATATCTCGTATTTCTAACGTGGATTGCATTTAGAGTACAGGATACTAATGATATGATATATTCTATGAGTAAATATGTAATGTTAGATTTTCACATTATCCCTTTCAAAGATTTCATCTTTACACACAAATTTCCCATCATGCTAATGATGATATTTGTTGTACTACACTTTATTTCATATCGTAAGGGTAACATTATACAAAAGATTTCCAATTACAATATGAAATACTGGATACTTGTGATTTTTATAACAGTAAGTGCCATATTGTTTTTGTATAATTCCAGACCACAAGATTTTATCTATTTCAAATTTTAATATTCTTATTAGATTCCATATTTTGGGTTAACTAGTTAGTCTTACAAATTCTTTCATAATAACCAGATTATTTTCTTACTTTAATTCCAAAAATTTGGGCTGAAAGATTTGTAGAATGTTTGTCCCTATTTGGATTAACTCTATATGCTACACATTGAAATCCAGCATTCTCTAACGTGTCGATTAACTTTTCCTGCCTCCGTTCTGGAGATTCATCATAAGTATTAGAAATTTTTACTCGATCTACGTTTTCTAACACATCATCGGTTAATTCAAATTCACACCCTTTGCAGTCTATTTTGAACAAGTCCACGTGTTTTATGTTAAATTCCTTTAAAATTGATCTAAAACTATATCCTTTAACTTGTGATGTTTTAACATTTTTTCCATGTACATTGTATACATATGATGCCATTTCAGCAATATCAGCTCTCGTGTTTTGATAGAATGTTAGCATGCCATCTTTTCCAATGGCTGCATTCACTGGAATAATTTTATCTACCAATTTTGGATTTAGGCTAATATTACGAACCATCGCATCGAAATGAGCCTTGATTGGTTCAAAAGCATAAACCGTGGCTCCAAGATTGGCATAGTAAAGCGGCGTATCACCACATTCTGGACCAACATCAATTACTACCTTATTGCGAAAATCATCATCAGAATTTACCAGGTGTATGTTCTGAACATATGAAGCAACAATGGTATTTCCTGGATGAATAGAATCCATGTAAAACTTTATTTCTTTTGAAGTTTCAATTATTTTTTTACCATTAATCTCTGTAATTTTGAATGTCTTGTCACGTCGATTTTTGAAATCCTCGTCATTTGTAACAAAATCTGCTCCATGTCGTAATCCTCCAAATAGCGTAAGCACCAAATTCTCATCTTCAAAAGACATATTGTGTAATGGAATTATGAATTTACTTCGTTTTCCAAATATTATTTCTATTTTATTGTCAGGTTTTATGGAATATGAGTTTGCATAAGTCAAAATACCCAAAAATGCAAGCATTG
>Ga0247727_10001131_pt1 | contig 65006 bp, 56 predicted proteins | sample WisWelCaveWW1625_FD_202498 | JGI IMG/M metagenome (GOLD analysis project Ga0247727, IMG submission 202498) | Biofilm microbial communities from Wishing Well Cave, Virginia, United States - WW16-25 | ecosystem: Environmental > Aquatic > Deep subsurface > Groundwater > Cave microbial mat | place... | reverse complement strand
GAGCGCACGGTCGAAGCCGTGTGGCGCCGCATCGGCAGCCTGATCCAAACCTTCTCTCCAGACGAATGCGCCAACTACCTGCAAAACGCCGGCTACGGTTCCACTTAAGTCGGAAAGGCTCTAGAGCAAGTTATACGACGTCCGGCTGAATGCTTCCTGCAGCACGCGGGAAACAGAGGCGGCGCATCGAGGCGCTACCCTTAACCCCGTCCGACCTCGGTTTATTACGCGGGGCGGGCATTTTTTTCGCGTGGACCTGGGGGTGCACCCCTCCTACCTGGAAGCCCGCAAACCCCAAAAGAAAGCCACCGCCGTGTTACGGGAAACGGCGCTCTGGCGAGCGGTACCTCCCCCCGCGAACCGATCGGGCGGATTTGGTATTACTCAGAAGTGTTGATCATCCGAGGGTGTTTGATCAGTGTGACCAACGAGGGGGATGCATCCGGGGATGCGGCCGGGCTCCAATCCGGTGGTGCCGCGTGTACCACGGCCCCTCGCCTGACGCCCTGCTCTTGTGGGCGGGATATGGGCGTGGATTGAAACTGAGTGACTGCGCGCAAATAGAACGGACTCGCTCTATGCGGGTCCGCACCTCCGTCTGACGATCCGGGGCCTGCGAATTGCGCAAAAGAGGTGCATCACCAACGCGAATCGGACGACGAGGCAGGCGAGTTGTAGGGGCGCGCGAAGACCCTCCGATTGATCCGCCAAAGTTATTTCAAGGAGGTCACATGCCCTACGGCGTCCGCCTCAAGATATGGGGAGCGCGGGCCTGCTTCACCCGGCCCGAGATGAAAGCGGAGCGTGTGTCCTACGACGTGATCACGCCGTCGGCGGCGCGCGGCATCATCGAGGCCATCCATTGGAAGCCGGCGATCCGCTGGGTGATCGACAAGATCCATGTCCTGAAGCCCATCCGCTTCGAATCGATCCGGCGCAACGAGGTGGGCTCCAAGATCAGCGAGCGCAACGTCAAGGAGGCCATGAATGCCGGCCACGTCGAGAGGGACAGGGCTATCTCCACGACCGACCAGCGTCGTGCGAGGTATGGCTGCGCCACTTGAAGACGAAGCCAGCGCAGATCGGAAACTGTCTCGTCAACGGCGAGCAGGCACGCATCGCGCTGACGCACCCGACATTGGGAGGTGTGCGCGGCGCCCAGTCCTCCGGCGCGGCCATCGTGTCTTTCAACCAGGAGGCGTTCAAGTCCTACGGCAAGGACCAGGGCGCCAACGCGCCGGTCTCCGAGCACGCGGCATTCGCGTACACAGCGGCGCTCAACGATCTGCTCCGCAAGGACGGGCGGCAGAAGGTGCAGATCGGCGAGGCCGCGACGACTGTATATTGGGCAGAGGCTGCAGACCCAGCTGCGGTCACCGCTGCCGACGATGTCAAGGCGGCGGAGACGGCATTCAGCTTCCTCGCGGAGCCCCCATCAATAGAGCAGCGCGACGCGACCGAGGTCAAAGCGATCACCGATGTGATGACGCTTGTGAAAGCTCACAAGCCTCTAGAATGCCCGGAGCTGCATCTCAAGGCCGGAACGAAGTTCTATATCCTCGGCCTGGCGCCCAATGCCGCGCGCCTCTCGATCCGGTTCTGGGAAGCCACGACACTCGGTGCCATCGGGAGGGCGTTCCACCAGCACTGGCAAGACCTGCGCATGGAGCCGTACCGCGGCCGGCCGCCCTCGGCCCGCGGCTGTGCGCTCATGACCGCGCCGGCCCGGAGCAACAAGTCGGGTCAGGTCAAGCTTAGCTACGATGACGTCTCGCCGGTGCTAAGTGGCGAGTTGATGCGGGCGATTCTTACCGGCAGACGCTATCCGGCTGCTCTCCTCGCCAGCTTGGTCATGCGTATCCGGACCGATCACTACATCAATCGACTGCGCGTGTCGCTCATCAAGGCCGCGATCGTGCGCGCCTGGCGGATCGAAGAGAAGCTACCGACGGAGGACTACCTCGTGCGAACCGATCCGAACGATCCCAATCCCGCGCGCCGGCTCGGACGGCTGTTCGCCGTGATCGAGCGGGCAACTGGCAGCGCTCGGGGACAACATCAACGCCACCATCAAGGACAAGTACATCGGCTCGGCGGCGGCGACGCCGGCGCTGGTCTTTCCGTTCTTGGTGAAGAACTCCAACCACCACACGGCACGCCTGCGCCGCGGCCACTCGGATGCGGAGTGGATCAGAAAGTCGGAAAACCCTCAGATCACCGCCCGCCGTCAGGGAGCGGCACTAGAGCGCGACATCGGCCGGCTGTGGGGAGCTTTCAACGACGGTCTGCCCCCGCAGCTCTCGACGACCGAGCAGGGCCTGTTCTTCGTCGGCTACTACCAGGAGAGATTCGGCGGCAAGCCCGACAAGGACGCCGGCGGCGAGCCCGCGACCGACCAATCAGACGTCGAGGAGTGAATCCATGAGCGCCATCCAGAACCGCTACGAGTTCGTGTATCTGTTCGACGTTACCAACGGCAATCCCAACGGCGATCCTGATGCGGGCAACCAGCCGCGGCTGGAGCCGGACACGGGCAAGGGCCTGGTCACCGACGTGTGCTTGAAGCGCAAGGTGCGCAACTTCGTCGAGATTACCAAGTCCGGAAAGCCGCCGCACGCGATTTACATGCAGGAGCGCGCGGTGCTGAACAATCAGCACAAGAAGGCCTACGAGGCCATCGGCATCAAGCTCGAGGCCAAGAAGCTGCCCAAGGACGAGGCCAAGGCGCGCGAGCTGACCGCCTGGATGTGCGCCAACTTCTACGACATCCGCACCTTCGGCGCCGTCATGACGACCGACGTGAACTGCGGGCAAGTGCGCGGACCCATCCAGCTGGCCTTCGCGCAATCGATCGATCCGATCGTGCCGATCGAGATCTCCATCACGCGTTCCTCCGTCACCAATGAAAGAGATGCCGAGAAGGAGCGCACCATGGGCCGCAAGCACATCGTGCCCTACGGCCTCTACCGCGCGCACGGGTTCATCTCGGCGCATCTTGCCGAGCGCACCGGCTTCTCGGAGGATGACCTGAAGCTCTTCTGGCAGGCGCTCGGGAGCATGTTCGAGCACGACCGCTCGGCCGCGCGCGGCGAGATGGCGGCGCGGCGGCTCATCGTGTTCAAGCACAAGGACAAGCTCGGCAACGCGCCGGCGCAAAAGCTGTTCGAGGCCGTGAAGGTAGCAGTCATCGACGGCGCCAAGCCGGCCCGCAGCTTCGCCGACTACAAGGACCGGATCAGCGTGCTGCTCAGGCGCACGCAGTATCGCTGGGCCGACGATGCCGCCAGGCGCGACGCCATCGTCAAGTCGGTGGTGGCGGGCAAGGTGCTCAACCAGCGCACCGTGCTGGCACGCGCGCTGCACGACCACGGCGAGGGCATGGCCGAGGCTGCGCACAAGGAGCTGGCAACGGCATCGGAGCGGCTTGCCGCCATTGTGCGCCGGCTGGAGAAGCCGGCCGACGGCGAGGTCCTGCGCGGCTTCGAGGGCGAGGCGGGCCTTGTCTACTTCTCCGTGTTCGATCACCTGGTGCTGGGCGAGAAGCCGCTGTTCGCCCTCACGGGCAGGAGCCGCCGGCCGCCGCTCGATGCCGTCAACGCGCTCCTCTCCTTCGTCTATTCCCTGCTCACCGCCGACGTACGCGGCGCGCTCGAAGGCGTCGGCCTCGATCCTGCCGTCGGCTACCTTCATGCCGACCGGCCTGGCCGGCCGAGCCTCGCGCTCGATCTGGTCGAGGAGTTCCGTCCCTTCTTCGCCGACCGCCTGGTGCTGTCGCTGGTCAACCGCCGCCAGCTCGGCGAGCGCGACTTCCGCCGCCTCGATAGCGGGGCCACGCTGCTGAGCAACGAGTGGCCCCGACCCTGCGCATCACCCGTTGGCCTTCGCGGGCCTTGTTGGTTTGGCGGCCCTCAATGCGTGGCTGGTGGGTTGTCGTCCCGAAGATCAAACCCCAGAGCGAGAGACCGCGGTCGCAGCAACCAAGCGGGTGCCATGAACGCTCCCCGTTGGTAGGGCAACAGCATAGTCCGAAACCGATGCGTGCCTACAGCCAGACATTGGCCACGCCGGTCTTCTTCAAGACCCGTCAACCCAACGTTCCACCACCCTCAGTCGCTAAGCCATCGCCGAAGCCGGTCGCCGCGCCGCCACAAGAGCGGTCGATCCGGGTCTTTGTCTTGGGGAGGCGCATCATGATCACGGACGGCACGACGAAGGCCTATGTCTTCAAGAAGGCCGACTCGCAGGGCATGTGGCTGAGCGAAGGCGAAACGTTCCTGGGGTGGAAGCTTGAATCCATCGACCGGCGAGTGCCAGGCTGCAGCGGGTGGGACAGTCAATTGACCTGCAGCTCTACCCCAACCGGTAAGGAGCCCGTGAGCGTCGCTGGTCGCCGAAAACCGCGGCTGTTTCGATTGCATGAGGCGCAAACGCGCTATCCCAACACGCGAGCTGACAATCACGACGGACTGCGGCGGCTCAAACGGGGAGCGCGTCCGTCCTTGTCCCGCCACCTCACCCAGAACTGGCGTGGTCGGCCACTTGGCGCGGTCGAGGGGTCCCTTCTTCTCGTACTGGTCTTGGCGTCGCCTGTCCGCCCGGCACTTCACCGGTTGGGGTAGAGCTGCAGCTCGATCGACCGGCCCGCCTGCTGCAGCCTGGCGCTCGCCGGGTCGATGGATAGAAGCTTCCACCCCAGGAGCGTTTCGCCTTCGCTCAGCCACATGCCCTGCGAGTCGGCCCTCTTGAAGACATAGGCCTTCCTTGCGCCGTCGGTGATCATGATGCCTCCCAGCACGAGCCCAGGATCGACCGAGGCTGGGGGCGGCGCGACCGTTGGCTTCGCCGTTGGCGGGGGAGCCGGAGGCGGCGCAACGTAGGGGAGGCGGGTCTTGAAGAAGACCGGCGTGGCCAGTGTCTGGCCATAGGCGCTGATTGGCTTGGGATCGTGCGGTTGTGCTTCTGTCGGGAGGGGCTTTTGGTTCCAGTCGGTGGTCGCGGCGGCCATCTCCTGCTCGGGAGCATGGTCCGCGGTGACGACCGCCAACAGCCAGGCGTTGAGCCCCACCAATCCAAAGAGGCCCACGAAGGTCAGCGGGGCGATGCGCAGGGTCATTTGTCGGCCGCCTCGATCCGTACGGCGCCGAAAACATCGAGCTGAGCCTCGATGAGGGGCTCCCGGGGAACGCCGATCTGGCCGATCGGCGGCGACGGTCTGATGGCCGCACCCCTCACGAACAAGTACGGCTTCGCGCTTTCGATCGCATGGATCGCCCGGTGGACCGCGGCAAGGGGACCGTAGACCTCGATGCGCGATCCGATGAACTTCGTTTGCTCCTCCGTCTGGGCCGGCAAGCCCCGCACCGAACGCAGCTTGACGCCGGCCGCCTCGGCCATGCCCTTGAGGCGCGTCTGGAGGTCGGCATTGATGACGCCTTCAGACTTGCCGAGGAGGAACTCACCCCGATCGGCATCGGCTTGTCCGGCTGCTGCGTGTACCGCGGTCTCCTGGCCCGCAACGGCCCTGAAGCGCGACAGCGTCAATCGCTGCTGCATGATCTCCTGATCGCGATCGGCGAAGAAGTCTCGGATCGGCAGAATGCAGGCGAGCGTGATCACGACACCCGCCGCGAGGTTGCCGGCGATAAACGCGAGCCTGCGCAGCCACGGCTGTTGTTGCCATGCGGTGATCATCGCGACGCCGTCTTGGGCTTGGCCGTGTTGCTGACATTGGCCTGGATCACGAACCGCTCCTTGTTCTCGGCCTGGTCCAGGGTGATGGGGCCGGCGAGCGATGCTTCGCTGAAGAGGGGAGAGCGGTCGAGGAGACCGACAAGGGCTGCCGCCGCCGCGGAAAACCCCGTCATGACCACCTGCCGGCCGTCCGGCGACTCCGACAGCCGCAGCTCAGAGAGCCAGGTGTGAGCCGGCAGGATGCGGGTCGCTTCCTCCCAGAGGTCGAGCAGTCCGGGCTCGCTCCTTCTTGATCTGAGGCGCAGGAGGATAGCCAGCTCTTGCTGCAGCTTGTCGATCGCGGTCTTCACGCTCTTTGCCTTGGCCGTGGCGGAAGCCACCTCGGCTTGCAGGCTGTCCAGGAGCAGCTGCTGGCGGTGATACTTCGCACTGATGGCGGTGACGATCAGCAGCAAAGCCATCGCGGCGAGCGTCACGGCGGTCCTTGTCACCCAGCGGTTCCGGCTGGCCGCAGATCGTCGCAGCGCGATGATGGGCAGAGGTCCATCATCGGCTCTCGCATCAGGGGATTCGACGAAGGCGATGTCACCGAGGTCCAGGCCCAGCGCTTCAACGGCGTGAGCAAGGTGGCTGCGGCGGACGACCCATTGCCACACGAGGAACTTGTCCGCGGTCCTGCGGGCAACGTGGGCGTGAAAGATGCCGTCGAGCTGGAAGGGCGTCTTGGCTGTGAGGTCCTGCACAGCGATCGCATCGAGCGACCGCCTCGTCTCAAGCGGCAACACGAAGCTGCGGCAGAATATTGCGCTCTGCGGGAGGCCGATGCCGAGCGACACGTCACGGCGCCTCAGCCGATGCGTCTTCAGGAAGTCATCGATCACATCTGCCGAGTACTCAGCAAGGGCGACGCGGGCCGATGCCAGCACGCGCCGCCGATCGCTCATCAATCGGAAGGTGACCGCGTCCTCTTCTGTGGCCAGCACCAAGGTTCGCGATCCTCTCTCGATCAGCCAGTCCGCAACACGCCCGGGAAAGAGGGCCAGGAACTCCCTCAGCCACCACCGGCCGAAGCTGCGGACATGCTCGGAGCCCTTGGTCAGCCAAAGGCTCGGCGGGGGGACTGATGTGGTGAGACTCATGCCACAGACCCAAAGTTGAGAGATGAAGCTCGCGCTAGCTGACCCGCGTCACGCTCAACACCTCGTCGATCGTCGTCACGCCGTTCCACACCTTGGTCATTCCCGCCTCGTACATGGTCGCCATACCTTTGGTGCGTGCCGCCTGCTCCAGGGCGGCGTCTGACGCGGTCGAGAGCACCAGGCGCTCGATCTCGGCATCGACGACCATCAGTTCGGCGATTGTGGTTCGTCCCGCGTAGCCGGTGTGGCCACAGGCCGTGCACCCCGTGGCCTTGCGAAGATCGGCCGGGCCAACGGCCTCAATCCCTACTATGCTCTTGCCGATCTCCCGCGCCCAGTGGTCGGCATTGTCATGCCTCACACAGCAGCGGCGGCACAGCCGGCGCACCAGCCTCTGCGCCAGCACGCCTCGCAGGGTGGACGCCAAGAGATAGTTCTCGATCCCCATGTCGACGAGGCGCGTGATCGTGGCGGCTGCGCTGTTGGTGTGCAGGGTCGAGAACACGAGATGGCCTGTCAGGGAGGCTTGCACGGCGATACGTGCCGTTTCCAGGTCCCTGATCTCGCCGATCATGATGATGTCGGGGTCCTGGCGCAGGATCGAGCGCAGGGCGTGTGGGAAATCGAGGCCGATGCCGGGATGGACCTGGACCTGGTTGATCCGGTCCAGCTGATACTCGATCGGGTCCTCGACGGTGAAGAGCTTCCGATTGGGAACGTTGAGCATCTTGAGCGCGGTGTAGAGCGTGGTGGTCTTGCCGCTGCCCGTAGGACCCGTGACGAGAATGATCCCGTTGGGCTCGTACATCAGGCGCTGGAGGCCGGCGACATGCTCCGGCCCGAACCCCAGCTTCACGAAATCGAGCTCGACGCGCGAGCGATCGAGGATGCGCAGCACCACGCTCTCGCCGAACGCGGTCGGGATCGTCGACACGCGGAAATCGATATCGACCCCTCGCACCGCTATCTTGATGCGCCCGTCCTGAGGCAAGCGCCGCTCGGCAATGTCGAGTCGCGCCATGATCTTGATGCGCGACGTGATGGCCGCCCGCACCTCTGACGCCAAAGTCCGCACGGTCCGCAGCGAGCCGTCCATGCGATAACGAACCAGAACGGCGTCGCCCGCCGGCTCGAGATGGATGTCGGAGGCGCGAGCCTCGACGGCCTCATTGATGATCTGGTTGACCAGGCGGATGGTGGGCGCCTCGCTCGCCATGTCGCGCAGGCGCTGCACGTCGATCTCGCTTGCCTCGCTGGCGCTTCCCGCCGGGCCGCCGGCCTCGCTGTTCGAGGGCGCATAGAGGGCTTGATAGGCCTTGTCGAAGTCGGCGGGCACGAACAGGCGTGCGCTCACGATGAGATCGGTCAGGAAGGCCAGACCTCGAAGCGGCTCGTCATTGAAGGGATCGGTCACGCCCACGACCAGCGTGCCCTCCCCAAGGGCGAGCGGCATCACCCGGTTCCGGCGGACAAACTCAGCCTTGATGTCGTCCGGCAGGATCGGCGCGGCGGGCACCTCGGCCAGTGTGGCCGGCGGGACGGCCAAGAATGAGCACAGCGCTGCGGTCAGGTCCGCCTCGGAGAGGAGGCCCAGCTTGGTCAGGACCCGGTCGAAGCGCTCGCCGGTGGACCGCACAGCGCGTCGGGCGCGGTCGAGGACGGCAGTGTCGATCACGTTCCGGTCGAGGAGAAACGAGCCGAGGTCGTGGGCGAGGTCAGCGACCTCCACCTGCGCCTGCGGCGGGGAAGCGGCGGTGGCATTCGACGAGGGCGTTGCCGCTCTGGTGGATGTCATGGTCGCTCAACCTTTGTCACCTGTTCCTCCAGCTCAGCACCCAGTAGGGCTGCGCGGGTTGATCGGTCAGGCGAATGACAACCTCGCGGGTCAGTACACCGTGCGCCTGTTCGATCTCCAACCGGATGCCGAAGGCCCGTCCTCGCAGCGGAATGCCCGGATCGATGATGCCGGCACGGGCTCCCTGGCTGTTGCGCAAGGCGATGGCCGAGGCGACGGCGTCCCTGTTCGCACCCGGAAGTGCCGCAAGGGCCTCGGGCGGCGCGAATTGCGGGTCGAGGAACTGGCGCCCCGAATAGACGGTCAGCGCTGTCTGTATCCGCCGGAAAAGCTCCGGCGTCATCCCCATGACGAGCTTCAGTTCCTCGACACTCTGGAACGGACCATTGCGCGGCGCGTGAGCCAGGCCCGCGGCGCGGTACTCGGGCTCCTTCGCGCCGCTGGGGCGCCTGCCCTGACCTGCGTCGCGCCAATCGAGAAGCTTGTCGACCAGGCCGCTCGCGGCGACCACGCCGAGACCGGCCGATTGGAACAGCCCAGTGAGCAAGGAGCGATCGGCATGATTGAGGTCGATGCGGCCCAGCTCATCCTGGATGGCGATCCGCACCTTGACATCGGCGAACGTGAACTCCTGCGGGACCCCATCCACCCGCCACCGCCTCTCGGGTCGCGGGTCCAGGAGCCCGAGCACCGCACGGGTTATCGCCGCGTCCATGGCAGCCTCGGTTTGCGCCACCTGCAGGACATTGTGCGAGAGCCGGTATGATGTGTTGCTCATGGACAGGAAGGAGACGGCAATGGCCGCTAGAAGACCCACTCCTGCCAGGGCATACGCGAGAAACATCTCCCCTCCATCAGTGGCTCGGCGCCATCCCTCAACTCGTAATCGTTGTTACCGACCCCGACACTGCTTCGTCAGCGGATCATAGACGCAGCCGATATCGACGGCGATGCGCGGAGCGACAACAAGCTCGGGCCAGAGCCGCGTGTCGCCAGCGGGAAAACGGACTTGAATGCGCACGAGCTGCGGCGGACTCGTCTCCCCGGTCCAGCGCTCTCGCCACGCCGCTGTGCGATCGGATCGCCCCTTGCCGAAGTAGGACAGCTCGACGGACAGGACGTTGGCGACAAGCACCTTCTTGGCCGCATGGCCCAAGTTGCTGGCCAGCTCAGGTCTTGCGGCCACCACCAGGTCGAAGCCTTCCCCGCGACGGTCAACCGAGAGCGACAGCCGGGATCGGCCGCCGCCGCCCAAGGCACGGGGAGGGGAGGTGAGAAGCCGCAGGGAACTGGCCGTTCCCTCGAACTCGACTTGGCCGCGCGTCGGATCGGCGGCAAAGAAATAGGGATAGGCGTCCTCGATCACGCGCCGCAGGAGGTTCTGCGCCAACGTGATGTGGTCGACGCGATCGGCATGGGCCGCGCCGCGCTCCCAGGCTTTCAGGCCGAACTGCAGGCTGCCAAGGAGGACCAGGCTCAGCAGGCTCAGCAGCGCGACCGCGGCGAGGACCTCGACAAGCGTAAAGCCCGCGTCCTGGCTGTGGTGAGCCTGTGGTATTTGACGGTCGCCGCTCACCTGGCGGACTCCTTGGCTCCGAGCCGCAACGTCGCCAGCGTCAAAGAGCGCTCCTGCCCGTCGTTCCAGGCAATCTCAGCCGACACCTTGTAGGCACCGACCGGCCATGCCCGGCGCTCGCCGGCATCGCCATGGGGCTCGACGCTGAGCTGCCAGCGCGATCCGTCGGAGAGCTGCCCCGTCGTCACGCCGGGCTTCAGCGCGATCTCCGATCCTACGCGGGCCAGCAGCGATTGCGCCTGCAGCGTGGCTTCGGCCAGCTTCTCGGCATGGCTCGTACGACGAACCCCATCCGAGAGGACGGCGAACAGGACGCTCAGCGAGAGTGCAAGGATCGCGAGGGCAGCAAGCACTTCAACCAGAGCAAAGCCTGCCTGGCGATCTGTGCCGCCTCTGATCAGACAATCGGATCGCACGGAGTTCAGCATTCTCCTCCCTGGCGAGCTGTGCCGGTCAGCCAGTCCACGCAAAGGCGCACCTCCCTGTTGCGCAGGCGAAGAACGATGTCGCCTCCGGTCGAAGATCCATCCGCAAAGAATCGGAAGCCGCCGCGGGAGGGCGCCGAGCGCTCGGGTTCGGCGACCGTGAGGTTGACGGCGATGTCGGGGCCAAGATGCGTCAGAGGCAGACCTTTTGTTTCGATGGTGCGCTTGTCGGCGTCGATCACAACGGTGACCTCGCCATTGCGGGCGATGGCGGTGGAGCGAGCAAGGCGAAGCGCTGCCGCGACCTCACCGGCGGTCGTGCGAAGGCGAACGCCGTCAGACGGCGAAGTCAGGGCCGGCAGGGCGATGGCTGCAAGCAGCGCCAGGATCGACAGCACCAGCAGCAGCTCCAGCAGCGTGAAGCCCGCGATGGGGTGATCATCGGCCTGCAACCGATGCGTCATTGGACTGCAAGCTCATTGATGCCGAGGATCGCCGACATCACGGTCACGATCAGGCCGCCGACAAGCACGGCCATCATCACCGTCAGGACGGGCGTGAGGACCGTCATCAGCCGGTCGACGTTGCGCTCGGTCTGCTGCTCGAACATGGCGGCGGTGCGCAGCAGCATATGATCGAGCTTGCCGGCCTCCTCGCCGACCGCAATCATCCGCAAGGCGATCGCGGGCAGCGCCGTCTCCCGTTCCAGGGCCTGGTGAAGCCGGGCGCCCTCGCGCACCATCAAGGTTGCACGGTGCAAGCCGGCCGCAACATGCCGGTTGCCGATGACCTCGCAGGCCGCGTTCAAAGCTTGGAGCATTGGCACGCCGGCCCGCAGCAATGTGCCGAGCGTGCGGGTGAAGCGGGCGGTCTCCTGACCGGCGGCGAGTTTGCCGAAGACGGGGACCTTCAGCTTGTGGCGATCGAACCACAAAGTGACAGCGGGCCGTCGCAATGCCACCCTGACCGCACTGGCGCCGACAACGAGTGAAACTGTGAACCCGGCAAGCACTTCCGGCCATCGCGACTGCACGGCCATCAGGAGCTGCACGGCGGCCGGCAGCGATCGCCCGCTCTCGGCAAAGGCGGAGGCGATGCTGGGAACCAGCGCGGTGATGACAATGCCGAGCGTCACCAGGCTGAGCCCCACCAGCATCAGCGGATAGATCAGGGCCGATTGGATGCGCCCGCGTATCTCCAGGCGCCGCTCCAGGAGGTCGGCAAGCTCGCCGAACACCTGGCCCACGGTCCCGCCAACCTCTCCGGCGCGGACAATGCTCACATAGTCTGCGGCAAAAGCGCGAGGGTGGCGCTGCATCGCCTCGGACAGGGCTCTGCCGTTGAGCACGTCCGCAAGCAGGCTCGCGGCCAACGTGCGCATGGGAACGGAGACGGCCTGGTCGGAGAGAATGCGCAGCGCCTGGTCAACGGGAATTTCGGCACCGATGAGGGTTGCGAGTTCCCGGGTCAGGGCCGCCATGTCATTGCGAAGCGACCGGCCGCCCGCGAGGACCTCCCGCTGCCACCAGGGCTTGGCGGCTTCCTCAGCCCCATGCAACCGGAAGGCCGTCAGTCCCTGCAGAAACAGCGCTTCGCTGGCCTCCTGCTGCGAGGCGGCTTCCACGCTGCCCTCCGCCAGCTCGCCTCGAACGCCATATGCCTGGTAGCGGAACGTCGGCATGCAACATCACCGGCGGGTGAGCCGCGCTTTCCCTGCCACACCTTGTGTCGTGCTCCGGGATGCGATGGCGGCGATCATCCTCATTCGAAGGTGCGGCGCAGTTTTTTCGCCAGCTCGCCGAGCGGCTCGCGGCGCTGTTGCGCCTCGAATCCCAACTCCCGGCGGTACTCCTTGGTTATGGCAGCGGCCTCGTCGAAGTTGCGGATCACGTGCGGCGTGATGATGACGATGAGTTCCGTCTTGGCCGCCTCGTTGTCCTTGGTCCTGAATGCGGTGCCGAGGATGGGAAGGTCGCCGAGAATCGGCACCTGACCGCGTGAGGTCGTGTTGCTCGCCTGGATCATCCCGCCCAGCGCCAGGGCCTCGCCGTCCTTGACGAAGACGCTGGTCTTGATCCGGCGCTGCTTGATGGTCGGCGAATCGATGGTGGAGGTCGTCGTCGAGGCCACGGTCGAGACCTCCTGCTCGATCTCCAAGAGCACGCGCCCGCTGGCGTTGATCCTGGGCGTGATGGCCAGAATCACGCCCGTGTCGCGATAGCTGACCGAATTGACGATCGGCGCATTGGGACCGAGCACGCCAACGGCCGACGCCGTCGTGATCGGGACCTGGTCCCCGATCTGCAGCACTGCCGTGCTGTTGTCCATCACGGTCAGCGACGGCGAGGAGAGCACCTTGACATCGGTGACCTTGTTGAGCGCGTTCAGCGTCGCGCTCAGGTTCGCCGCCGTCAGCGCGTAGGAGAATCCGGGGAACACCGAGTTGAGCGCCCCGGATGCGGCGTCCGTGAACGTGAAGCTTTCGGTCTTCTTGGTTTTGAAGAACCAGCGCACGCCCATCTTCAGATCATCGTTGAGCGAGACCTCGGCGATGGTGGCCTCGATCATCACCTGGTTCGGCATCACATCGAGCTCGCCGATGACCCGGATCAGGCGGCGGTAGTCGGCCGGCGTCGCCTCGATCAGGAGGGCGTTCTTGGCCACGTCCGCGGCGATCTTGATGCGCGGCCCGCCCTTCACATCATCGAATCCCAAGGTTGCAACGGTCGCGGCCGGCTGCTTCCCGGATGGAGCCGCTTGCGGCGACCGTACCGGCGTCCTGCGGGCGCCAGGGAAACCGGCAAGGACGTCCGCCGGCGCCTCGTAGGTTTTCGCCTCTACGGTCGCTTCCGCGTAGGGCGGGGCCACGTTGCGGGTGCCTTTGCCGTCGCTCTCCGGCGCGAACAGCGACTGCAGCACACTCACCAGGTCGTGCGCCCGGCGGTTCTGCACCGCGTAGGTGAAGAACTGCCGCTCGCTCCCTTCGGCCTGAGCGTCGAGCTTCTTCACCCAGTCCTCCGCGCGGGCGAGATAGTCGCGCTGCGGCGTGATGACCAGGACCGCTCTCAGCCGGCTGTTCGGAAGGAAGCGGACCATGCCGGCCATCGGCCCCTCGCGGTTGGCGGCAAAGACCGTTCTCAGCTCCTCGGCAATGACGCTCGGTTGCGACGATCGAACGGGGACCAGCGCAAACGACATCCCCTTCATGGTGTCGATGTCGAAGATGCTGATGGCCTCCAGCATGCCGGCAATTTCCTCCTGGTTGCCGGACAGCGTGATGGTGTTGCGGGCTTCGTCGGCCCGCACGATGCCGCCGCGCGGCGCCATCGGCTCGAGGATGCGGTTGATCTCCGCGGCGGCCACGTACTTGAGCTGCACGATGTGCACGGCCGAGCCGAGCTTCTCGCGATCTCCCGAGAGTCCCGCGATGGTGATGGGCGCACCCGCAACCGCTTGGTCCGCCGGCACAATCTTCAACCGGCCCCTGACGCTGACGAGAGCGGCGCCGTTCGAACGCAGCGCAGCCTGAAAGAGGTCGACAACTGCCGTCTTGCTGACGGGATGGGGGGTCTGGACCGTGATCTCTCCCTTGACGGTGGGGTCGATGGTGTAGCGCACCGCCAGCATGTCGCCGAGGATCGTCTTTGCCGCTTGAGCGGTCGGAACGTTGACGAGGTTCAGCGTCACGCCCTCGCCAGGCCCCACGGGCTTGTCGTGCGGCTGGCTCGATGGCGGCTGCCCGACAAAAAGGCCGGTGCCCGTGGTGGAGATGGTCTTGCCTGCGTCGTCGGATTTGGCGGGCAGACTTGTAACGTCTGCCTTGGCAGCGGTGATGGGTTCGCCATCGAGGCGGGGCACGCGGCTGAGAGTGGGATGCTTCGTCCCAGAGTCGATCTCGAGAGCCCCGCATGCCGATGCGCTCACGACAAGAACGGATAGCAGCGCGATCCGGCCGCGGGCATGTACGCAACACACGCGAATACCCTCCGATGGCGCACATACTTCATCCGTGCACAATCAACGTAGCAGCTGGGTCTCGCACCTCACCATCAAAAAGAACCGGCAACCATTGTCATTGGAAGACACCTGTGACGCGAACGCATCGGTGCTCAGAGATTCTAAGTGTGCTCCTCTTTCTAATAAGCGTGAGCGGAGAATAATCAGGGCGCAGTTCCGTGAAAAGCCTATCAGCTGTCTGATATCAGCTAGTGTCCGTGGCCGGATGGCATCATACCGTCGTACGATCATCTGCCATCGCTCGCTTCTTGTTGACATCGGTCAAGCAATGCAGTTTGCGTTGTATCTGGTACACGGAGCAGTGCGGATCTCGGGCGAAAGGCCCTTCGGACAGTAGGAGTGTTGCCAGTGTCGCGTAGCGTTGCGCTGCCGGTGCGCAGCAGGGTGAGGTTTTGTCTGCATTCCATCGCCGCGTGGAGCTCGCTGTTCTGTCCCTTGGTTATGGGTGCGCTGCCGGCAGCGGCCCAGGGCATGGCGCTGTCGGGCAAGTTCGGCGTCAGTGCAACAGGCGCAGCGACCTATTCGATCCCGATCGCCCTGCCGCCCAGCACGGCGGGCATGATCCCCTCCCTATCACTGACCTATAGCAGCCAGCACGGGAATGGCGTGTTTGGCGTGGGTTGGACGCTCGACGGCCTTCCCTCCATCGGCCGCTGCTCCCCTACCTTGGCGCAGGATGGTGTGGCCGGTGCGATCGGTTATGATGCCAACGACCGCTTTTGTCTCGATGGCCATCGGCTCATCGCCATCAGTGGCGCCTATGGGGCGGACGGCACAGAATACCGCACCGAGATCGAGAGCTTCGCCAAGATCATTTCGCACGGCACCGCGGGAACCGGGCCCGCCTGGTTCGAAGTGTGGACCAAGTCCGGGCAGCGCTTGGAGTTCGGCAATACAGCCGACTCGCGCATCCTGGCGCAGGGCAAGACCACGGCTCGCGCCTGGGCAGTGAACAATGTGTCCGACACCAAGGGCAACTATTTCGCTGTCACCTACTGGCCGGATTTCGCCAGTGGACAAGTCTACCTATCGAACATCACCTACACAGGCAACGCGTCCGCTGGCGTTGCTCCGTACAACTCGGTGTGGTTCATCCATGAGGTACGGCCTGATCTCTTGTACGCTTACGAAGCCGGCTCACAGACTCTCGTCGGCGCCCGCGTGGCGAACATTCAGACGTTCTCGGGCGCCAAGCTCGTCACCGACTATCGCCTCGCCTACGAGCAAGGTCCCGGAACAAACCGCTCGCGCATCACCTCGATTACTGCCTGCGCGGGCGACGGAACCTGTCTGCCGGCAACCAGCCTCAGTTGGACGAGCGGGGGAACCGGCGAATTTCTGCCGATGTATCAAACCGTCGCAGGCGATTACGGCATTCCACTAACCAAGTGGTGGGCGCCCCTCGGCGGCGACTTCAATGGTGACGGCAAGAGTGATTTCCTATTTCTCACGGCGAATGAAATCCATACCTTTCTCAGCAACGGGGACGGGACAAAATTCACGGCGGTCGCCCAATCGATCACTGGCAACTATGGCACTCCGCCCAGTCCCGAATGGATGCCGATTGTCGGTGACTTCAACGGGGACGGCAAGACCGACTTCCTCTTTTACGGCGCGACGACTTATTGGATTTACTTAAGCAAGGGGGACGGCTCGTTTACAGAATCTCCGCATGCGCTGCCCTACAATTATGGCACGCCGAACTCTTATTGGACGCCGATCGTAGGCGACTTCAATGGCGATGGAAAAACTGATTTCCTGCTTCTCACCGCTAACGCCATACATGCCTTCTTCAGTGTCGGGAACGGAACATTCATCCTGTCGCTGCAAACGATTGTCCTCAATTTTGGTACTCCCCCCACCACCTCGTGGACACCGATCAGCGGTGATTTCAACGGCGACGGCAAGAGCGATTTTCTGTTTATCGCAGGCAGCAGCAGTGCCGCGTTTCTGAACAAAGGAGATGGGACGTTTACAGTGGTAACTCAGGCACTTCAGGGTCTAAATTTTGGAATGCCTCCGACCGCCACCTGGACGCCAATTGGTGGCGACTTCAACGGCGACGGCAAGAGCGATTTTCTTTTTATCGCAGGGAGCAACATTGGCACGTTTCTGAGCAAAGGAGACGGGACGTTTGCAGTGGTAGGTCAGGCGCTTGAAGGTCTCAATTTTGGGGTGCCTCCGTCCGCTGGATGGACGCCGATCAGCGGCGATTTTAATGGCGACGGCAAGAGCGATTTCGTATTTCTCACTGGTTCGAGCCTGGTGAAATTTCTGAGCAAAGGGGACGGGACGTTCGCGCCGGTTGGACAATCACTTGGTAGTCTAAATTTTGGGGTGCCGCCGACTGCTTGGACGCCGATCGGTGGCGACTTCGACGGCGACGGCAAGTCCGATTTCTTGTTATTTGCTGCCGACGGTTACTTTGCTCTCTTGTGTCAAGGTGGACAGCCCGACCTCTTGGCGTCGCTCACTAATGGCCTTGGTGCCAACGTGGCGATCGCGTACATGCCTCTAACGAATGCCAGCGTTTACACGAAGGAGGCGACCGCCGTGTATCCGGCGATCGACCTCCAAGCGCCGGCCTATGTCGTGTCTAGGGTGGATGCATCCAACGGTATCGGCGGGACCGTCAGCGCGACCTATCGCTACGCCGGAGCCAAGGCGGACCAATGGGGCCGCGGTCTGCTGGGCTTCCGCCAGAGAACGGTGACGGACCTGCAGACGGGCATCGTGCAGACCACGACGTTTCGTCAGGATTTTCCGTTCCTGGGGCTCGTCGCCAATGAGATCAGGACCCTGGGAGCCAAGAAGCTCAACGAGACGACGAACAGCTATCAATTGATCAACGCAAGCGGAGGGACGATCGTGGGCCCCGGGAAGGCGCCCTATCGAGGGTTGCTGATGCAAAGCGTGGCGGGAAGCACCGATCTCGACGGTACCGTGCTGCCGACTGTGACCAGCACCTACCAATACGACACCTTTGGCAACGCCACGCAGATCACCATCGCGACGAGCGACGGCTACAGCAGAACCACAACGAGTACTTACACCAACAACACGGTGAGCTGGCTGCTCGGTCGGCTGACCACGGCCTCGGTCGTCAGCACCAGCCCTTGAGTTGCGATGCGATGTTGAGACGGGGAGTGGCAATACCCGGGTGACACGGTAGGCGACCGGCGCGTGTCGCACGACTCAGTGATTCGAAGCATGACGGGGGAAGCGCAATGGCGATCGCGGCGGTCAGGAGTTTCCTCGCGGACGCAGCCGGCAACGCGGGCACAGCATCGCCAACGGGTCGGCTGAGCGCACTCCGCGGGGGAGTAGCAATCCTTGTGCTCTGTGCCGGCGCGGTCTGGCCTGCCGGCGCCCTGGCGCAGACCAGTGCAACCCGCACGTCGAGCTTCGCCTACGATGCGACCTCCGGCCTCCTCACCCAGGAGGTCATCGAGCCCGACACGCCGGCGCTCCGGCTGCAGACCGACTACACGTACGATGCCTTCGGCCACAAGGTTTCCGTCACGGTGAGCGGGGCCGACATCGCCACCCGCGGTGCCACCACCACCTACGACGCCAAGGGCCAGTTCCCAACCAGCGCCAGTAATACGTTGGGCCACGCCGAGAGCTGGGAGTACGACCCCCGCTTTGGCGTACCCACCAAGCACATTGGCCCCAACGGGCTCGTCACCACTTGGGAGTATGACGGCTTCGGCCGCAAGCTCCTCGAAGTGCGGGCCGACGGCACGCGCACCACCTGGAGCTACCAGTTCTGCTCAGGCACCGCCGGAGGCACGGCGGCCTGCCCCTCGGGCGCCACCCAACTCGTGCAGGTCAAGGCCTTCGCGCCCGACGGCACCACCAAGATCGCGCCGACGGCGACCAACTACCACGACCAGCTCGACCGCGTCATCGCCAGCGACACCGAGAGCTTCGACGGCAGCCCTATCCGCATCGAAACGAAGTACGATTCCCTGGGACGCGTGGAGAAGAAGAGCCGGTCGTATTTCATCTCCGGCGGCACGCCGAAGTGGACCACCTACAGCTACGATGCGCTGGGTCGCGTGGTGGGCGAGACCGGCCCCGACGGCGCCACTACCACACAGGCCTATAGCGGCCTCACCACGTCGGTCACCAACGCGCTGGGCCAGACCGCCACCACCGTCAAGAACAGCCAGGGCCAGGTGGTCTCGGTCACCGACACCCAGAGCAACGCCACGAGCTACGTCTACGAGCCGTTCGGCAACCTCACCAAGGTCACCGACGCGGTCGGCAACGTCACCACCTATGCCTACGATGGGCGCGGGCGCAAGACCAACGCCAGCGACCCCGACATGGGGGTCTCCACCACCACCTACGATGTCCTCGACAAGGTCAAGAGCCACACCAACGCTGCGAGCGAGGTGACGACCCTCGCCTATGACCTCCTGGGCCGAGTCACCGAGCGGGTGGAGCCGGGGACGACCTCCACCTGGACCTGGGACACCGCTGCGAAGGGCATCGGCAAGCTCGCCGCAGCCAGCACCAGCAGCGGCTACCAACGCACCCACAACTACGACGGCCTCGGGCGGCCCGACCAGGTCCAGCTCACCATCAGCGGCGCCAGCTACGCCATCTCCACCGGCTACGACACGGCGAGCCGGGTCAGCAAGGTCACCTATCCGTCGGGCTTTGCCGTCACCTATGGCTACAACGCCACCGGCTACCAGAGCCAGCTCTCCAACAGCACCACCTCCCAGGTCTATTGGACCGCCGATACCCGCGATGCCGAGCTGCATTTGACCAAGCAGACCGCCGGCAACGGGGTGGTCACCACCCAAGTATTCGACTCCAACACGGGCCAGCTTACAGGCATCACGGGCGGCGATCTGGGGGCTGTCCACAGCCAGACCTACACCTACGACCTGCTGGGCAAGCTACTCACCCGCAGCGATGCCAACACCTCGCTGTCGGAGAGCTTCACCCACGACACGCTCAACCGGCTGACCTCATCGACGGTGAGCCTCACGCCGACGCCGCTGGTTTCGACCTTCTCCTACAACGCCATCGGCAACATGACTTTCAAGTCGGACGTCGGCACCTACAGCTATCCGGCTCCGGGCCAGCCCAGGCCGCACGGCGTCACCAGCATCGCCGCCGGGGTGATCAACACCACGTTCACCTATGACGACAAAGGCAACATGACCTCGGGCAATGGGCTCACCATTGCCTACACCGCCTTCAACAAGCCGGCCACCATCACCCGCGGCACCAATACCATCAGCTTCGCCCACGACACCGAGCAGCAGCGTTATAGCCAGATCAGCCTCGCCGGCGTCACCCTTTACATCAACGGCGGCGGGGTGTTCGCGGAGCGGTTTGCCGGCATCGGCGGCGGGGTGCAGTGGACCAACTATCTCCTAGCCGGCGGGCGTCTCATCGGCCTCTTCATCGAGAAGAGCGACGAGACCACCGCCACCCGCTATTTCCACACCGACCACCTGGGCTCGATTGCCGTCATCAGCAACGAAGCGGGCGCCGTGGTCGAGCGGCTTTCCTATGACGCCTGGGGCCAGCGCCGCCAACCCAACGGGGCGCCCGATCCCTCAGGCTCCATCACCAGCGAGGCCAACCGCGGCTTCACCGGGCACGAGCACCTGGCCGATGTCGGCCTGATCCACATGAACGGGCGGGTCTACGACCCGCTGCTGGCCCGCTTCGGCACGCCCGATCCCGTCACGGAGAACCCGTTCTCCACCCAGGGCTGGAACCGCTACAGCTACGTCGGCAACTCCCCCGTCAACTTCACCGACCCCACCGGCTACTGCTTCATGGGCTGCTTCTGGAAGCCCATGTTCAAGGCCATCGGCAGCTTCTTCCGCCAAAACTGGGCGGCCATTGTCCAGGTGGCAGCCACGGCGTTGCTTTGCTCCGGTCCGTTGGCTCCAGTGTGTGCTGGTGTCGTCGCGTTCGCCGTCACGGGCGTCACCAGCGGGGACCTGGGGATGGCGCTCAGGGCTGGAGTTACAGCGTTTATCACGGCTACTGCTTTCCAGGTGGTCGGGAAAATGACAGCAGGTAATCTCGCGACTAAGATCGCGGCTCACGCGGGCGTTGGATGTGTGTCAGCGATGATGTCCGGCGGCAGGTGCGGCGCCGGAGCAGCCTCAGCCGCTGTCAGCGCTGCTGGAAGTCCGTTCGTACCAGATGATCTGATCGGAGGAACCGTGGTGTCGGCGGTCCTGGGCGGCCTCGGCAGTGTCGCTGCCGGTGGCAACTTTGCCAACGGCGCCGTCACCGCAGCGTTCGGATATCTTTTCAACTATTGTGGCGCCAAGGGAGCATGCACTCCCGGAACCACACCTTACTTGCCAGACCTTCCGGAGCAACTTGTGCAAGCATTGAATGACGTCGACCGCAGGTTGGGCCGCGTCGGTGTCCCTGATCAGGACGATGACCTGGTCTATCGCTTCGACCGCACACGAGTTGCTTACGATAAGACGTATACGGGTGCTATTTTCGCTACCGCCGATTACAGAAACCAGACAATTACATTCTACTCAGATATTCTGCGCCTTTCCCCGGAGGAGCTAGCCTTTGTTGTAGCTCACGAACTTGGGCATTTGACACCATATAACCATGCTCTGAGAGCATTCTCATTGAGGGAGGCATTGTCTGGGCAGATCGGGCAAAGCGAACTTCACGCAGATGCTTTGGCGCGCCAGATCTTAGGCATAACGAGCAACCCAGGAATTTTCAGAGACATGAGCCGTCGTCGCTAAAGGTGAATAGATGCCCGCTACCCCTTTTCTGATGCTACGCGTGGCGAGGACCAGCCTAATTTTGATTGCCTTGTGTCTGCTATTTGTGCCAATTTATTGCGCCGAAGCACGCGTCGAGAATGTAAGCATTCAGAGAGAATTCAGAGATGCCGATAGTGTATTGTTAGTGGAGGTTGACCAAGAAGACAGGCTGAACGTACGAGGCATAAGTTGTGGAACTCGCTATCGCGCTATCGTCAAAGAGGTGTTTAAAACTTCATTCGGGATTAACAATGGTCACATCATCTTTGGCCGTCATGAGGGCTTGATTCCCGGACGCCGATACCTGCTATTCTTGAAGTACATTGCAGATCCTTCCGAGTATTATGACACGATAAGGCAGCAAACCGACCTGCCAGACGAGACACTAACACAGAAAGAACACACAATCGAGCTGGTGAAATGCGGAAATATTGTACCAGGCTTCATATACCGTACTAGGGCAGCGTGGGAGGTTAAGCTCAGCTACGTGGTCGTTGAGGGCGTCCGCCCGGATATGCCGGATAGTATCCGGGCTTGGTCTCCCGAGCCGCTCCAATGGCTAATATCCAGAGACGACCTTTTTCTTTACCTCCGGACACTGACCTCCAAGCGCAAGTAGCGGTGACTCATCATTAGACTAGGGCCGAATGTCGGCACCTACAGCTATCCCGCTCCCGGCCAGCCCAGGCCGCACGCCGTCGCCAGCATCTCCGGCGGGGTGATCAACACCACGTTCCAATATGACCTCAAGGGCAACATGACCTCGGGCAATGGGCTCACCATTGCCTACACCGCCTTCAACAAGCCGGCCACCATCACTCGCGGCATCAATACCATCAGCTTCGCGCACGACACCGAAGCAGAGGTACAGCCAGACCAGCCTCGCCGGCGTCACGCTCTACATCCATGGCGGCGGGGTGTTCGCCGAGCGCTTCGCCGGCATCGGCGGCGGCGGTGTGCAGTGGACCATCTACCTGATCGTCGGCGGAAGGCTGATCGGGGTCTACATCCAGAAGGCCGACGAGACCACGGCGACGCGCTACTTCCACACCGACCACCTGGGCTCCATCGCCGTCATCACCAAGGAGACCCCAGAGGTCGTCGAGCGCCTCTCCTACGACGCCTGGGGCCAGCGGCGCCAACCCAACGGGGCGCCCGATCCCTCGGGCTCCATCACCAGCGAGGCCTCGCGCGGCTTCACCGGCCACGAGCACCTGGCCGATGTCGGCCTGATCCACATGAACGGGCGGGTCTACGACCCGCTGCTCGCGAGGTTCGGCACGCCCGACCCGATGACGGAGAACCCGTTCTCCACCCAGGGCTGGAACCGCTACAGCTACGTCGGCAACTCCCCCGTAAACTTCACCGACCCCACCGGCTACTGCTTCATGGGCTGCTTCTGGAAGCCCATGTTCAAGGCGATCGGCAATTTCTTCCAGAAGAACTGGGCTGCAATCGTCCAGGTTGCGGCGACAGCAATCCTCTGCTCCGGACCGTGGGCGCCGGTGTGCGCCGGAATCATTAATGCCGCAGTTACCGGCATTGCTAGCGGCAATCTTGGCATGGCACTCAGGGCCGGGCTCATCAGTACGGTAACGGCGTTCGCCTTCGACGGCGTGGGCCGAATGACCGCAGGCAATCTGGTGGCCAAGGTCGCGGGCCATGCAACGGTAGGCTGCCTGTCAGCCATGGCCTCGGGTGGGAGTTGTCGCGCGGGCGCTTTGGCGGCCGGTGTCAGCGCCGCCGGAAGTCCGTTTATCGAAAGCGCATTCCCCGAGTATCGCACCAATCCCAGCGATTTCTTTGGTGGCATGGCAGCGTCGGCGGTGCTGGGCGGGCTCGGTAGCGTTGCTGGTGGCGGCGACTTCGCTAACGGCGCCGTAACCGCTGCGTTCGGCTACCTCTTCAATGCCTGCGGTCTCGGGCGGAACGGATGCACCTGGGCTGTACGGCGCGGCTGGCACGGGCATGGGACTAGCCGTTGCGGGTGCCTGCGATCTGGCAACACTCGGCGCGTGCATCGCCGCCAATCCGCACATCGTCGGCGGATTCGCTGCTGGTGGGATAGCGGCTGGGGCGTGGATGGATGCAGAAGGAGCGCAAGATCATGTCTCAAAGCTGATCCAAGGAGCAATCGATCGTGCAACAGCGGGACCCGACCAACATCTATATGCGTTGACGGCCCAGTCTGCTGGACTTTATCCTGACCGGCTCACCGGGGGTACAATTCATCTTAACGCCGGAGATGTGTGGAAATACGGAACATCGATGGATCCCGATCACAGATACACTGCACAACAAATGAGAGGCTTAAACATGGAAGAACTCGCACACGGCAATTATATATCCATCCGCGTTCAAGAAAAATTGCAGCTCCTGGGCTACTTCACGACCCACGGTCGACTGCCGCCGGGGAACCTGATATGGCGCTGAAGGATTTTTGCTTCACCTTGGTGTACGATAGCGCATACAAGGATCGTGGCCGGGTATTCACGGCCGTCGGTGACTATATAAAAATGCGCTTGCTCTCGGTAGAGTACGGGACTGGCGTTCGAGAGGTGGGTGTAGGTGTTTTCTTGCGTGAACTTGGAGGCCCAATTAGGCGACGAAGAAAACCAAAATATAATCGGGAACGGCGTACAAGCCTGCTGGGGCACGAATTGGAGGACACCCTTGAGTTCTACCTCTATCCTTCGCTTGACGCTGTGCGATCTGCCGCTTCTGTTGGAAATCTGATTGAGACCCTCAGGACGGCTCTCGCAAGGGAGGCCGATGCCGTGCGGGCGCTGCACATTCCTGATTTTGACACGCCAAAGTTTCTCCAGGACCTCGATGCGCAGCTGCAACTTCTCGAGCGGTCGCCTTCCCTATGGGCTCGGCTGGGAGGGGGCCAATTCGCGCTGCCACCGAGCGCCGAAATCCAAGGCGCATCGCCGATGGGCGCAAGCGAGGAGGCCGTCGTTCCACGAACTGACATCGATGCGTTTCCATCAGCAGCGCTGGCATTTGTTGAATGCGAATTGCCATTTGTGCGTCTAGCAGCGGAACGTAAAGATCGTGCTGCTCTCGGACCTTTGGTTGAACGCGTGAACAAGTTTCTTCAACCGTGGGCAGGCATAATGGCAACACAGGGCGGAGTTCTTAAGACGTTCGAAGATTGCGGTTACCTTGTCGCTGACCTCGGCCGCGAAATTGCGATCGAGTGCGACCAAAACGTGACGGTTGCCGAGCGCGAACGTCTGCATCTGGAATTTCAAGAGCGACTTGAGCGGTGTCGGGCATGCGCGGAACGCATAGAAAGGAATCGCCATAGGGCCGGTTAGGCTGGCTACGGCGGCGGTTCGTGCAACCATGCCGGCATCGTCGCCGCAACCTTCGCGGCGGCCGGCTTCCGTTACACGTCGAGCGCCGAGAGCATCACCTACGACACGCTCAACCGGCTGACTTCATCGACGGTGAGCCTCACGCCGACGCCCCTGGTGGCGACCTTCGCCTACAACGCCATCGGCAACATGACCTTCAAGTCCGATGCCGGCACCTACAGCTATCCCGCTCCCGGCCAGCCCAGGCCGCACGCCGTCGCCAGCATCTCCGGCGGGATCATCAACACCACCTTCACCTACGACACCAAGGGCAACATGACCTCGGGCAATGGCCTCACCATTGCCTACACGTCGTTCAACAAGCCGGCCACCATCACCCGCGGCACCAATACCATCAGCTTCGCCCACGACACCGAGCAGCAGCGCTACTCCCAGACCAGCCTCGCCGGCGTCACGCTCTACATCCACGGCGGCGGGGTGTTCGCGGAGCGCTTCGCCGGCATCGGCGGCGGCGTGCAGTGGACCAACTACCTGATCGTGGGCGGCAGGCTGATCGGGGTCTACATCCAGAAGGCCGACGAGACCACCGCCACGCGCTAGCCCGGCCTGCGCCGGGCCAGGCTTCCACACCGACCACCTGGGCTCCATCGCCGTCATCACCAAGGAGACGGGCGCGGTGGCCGAGCGCCTCTCGGTAGCCTGTCCTCGGGGTCGGCGAAGCCGAGCCCGGGTTAGCGGCGTCGCTCCTGGACGTGCTCGACGTGCCGCCGGTGCGCTTCGCGCATGCGCCGCGCGACCTCGGTGCGGTCGATCAGCCGCGTATGGCGGTCATGCGCCAAGCCGTGCGCGCCACAGTGAATGCAGCAGTAGGTGAGGACGTCCGCCAGCTCTCGCCAGATGCGCAACACGCGCTTCCTGCGATTGGTAGGTCGCCGGTGCGGGCTGCAGTGCGGACAGGGAACGTCGACAACCCCGAGCCTGTTGCTGCGCCGCAGGTCGTGCAGCACCCATTCGGGCACGGCCTTGGCTTCGGCCTTGCGCGCCGCCTGGGCCCGAGCCTTGGCAATCCGCGCGTCCAGCTCCGCCTTGGCCTTCGACCATTCACTGAAGCCAGTATCGAGGCGACCGAACACGAACACGCGTCGCCGTCCTTCCAGGTGTTCTGACAGCAGCGCGAGCGCATCGTCGCTCAACGGCACCACGTGGGGACGATGGTTCTTGGTGCGCTCGGCAGGCAGCAGCAGCTCGCGCTTGTCGAGGTCAACCTCAGCCCAACTCAGCGCGCCTTCTTCGCGACGCTGGCCCGTGAGCATCAGCAACCTGACGATGCGGCCGTAGTCATCGTCGAGGCAGGCCTTCTACACTTCGACCAACTCCCCCTCCGTCAAACACCCGGCTGCGGCTCCCGTTCTGGGCACGGGCCTTGATGTTCATAGTCGGGTTGTTCTCGCAGTAACCGCGATCGATCGCCCAGCTGTAGAGGCCGCTCAATGCCATGCGCGCCCGATCCGCGGCCACCTTGCCGCTTTCGCGTTCGAGATCGTCGACACGAGCGACGATGTGTTGGCGGGTGATTGCGTCAATGCCGCGGTCGTGCAGCGTCTTCCACGACACTTCGAGGTAGCGCTTCGCCTCGACATAGGACTTCTCCCGCAGCTCACTTTCACGCGCGGCGAGATACTTCAGCACGACCTCACCTAGCGTGATGGTCTGCGGCTTGGCTGCGGCGACTTTCTTCTCGGCTGCGGCGTCCATTCCGAGGCGTGCTTTGGAGAGAATCTTGGATGCCTCCAGCCGCATGGCCTTCAGGTTACCGCGCACGACCTTGCCGAGGGTGAGGCGTCGTTGCTGTTAGCCGACGTTGAACTTCACGAAATAGCTGGCCTTGCCGCTGTCGAATTTGCGGATGCCGAATCCCGGCAGGTCGTCGTCAAACACCTGCACGTCGCGCGCGCCAGCGGGCACATTCAGCCTATCGGCGAAGCCCTCAACAAGCTTTGGCATGACCCCTCCTGCGGAACGCTGGCGGAACGCGGCTCAGGCTCTCTTGAGCATCGTCCCGCTCACTCGCACAGAAGGTATGTTGTCAGAAATACCAATGAATCAGAGGTCTTGCGCATTCCTGCGGCGGCGCGCACCATCGTGCCCTATCGGCCGGCGCTATCTCTTAATCAGCGGGTCGCAGGTTCGAGTCCTGCTACACCCACCACCGCCGCTCGGCGACGGGTTGCCATCATCCGACGCAACTACATCAAGCATGTCTCACCTTCCAATCGGGATAGAACTGATCGTCTGATATTCATCGTCGCGCGTGACACAAGGAGACGACCACCCATGCGGTTCGCGTTCGCGAGGATCGTCCACCGATCGCGAAGCTGGCTGCGGTCAATTGCCAGTCGCTCGCGCACGCTGCAATCGAGCGCTGTGGCGGCCGACGCACAGTTCCGCCCGGCGTGTTGTCAGCATCGCCACCCGTGGCGTGAAGCGCACAGTGCGCGCTCGTCTAGTCGCCATTCCACACCCGAGAGCGTTGCATGAGCAGTGGAATCGCTTACCATGACGCGTGTCTAGGGAAGCCCCAAGGTGCGGCGTCCTGCTAGCAATGACGCGGCAGGAAGCACTTTGACGCGAGGCTTCTCATGCGACTCCCCCGTGCAATCCGTAAAGACCCGGCAGGCTGGTGCCTCATCGTCGCACTCGGGCTGCTGATTGTCGTAGTGCTCGCAAAGCCGGCGCGGTCACACTCGTGGTACGACGCAGATTGCTGCTCCGACCGTGATTGTGAGCCGGTATCCGCGATCACGTTCGTGGCAGCCGACACGAACTCGGTACCAGTGATGGTTGTCACAACGAGCTTCGGTACGAAGCCCGTAACTGCGGAGACCAAGATCAGGGAGAGCAAGGACAGCAGGATGCACGCCTGCATTTATCAAGGCAGACTCATCTGTCTGTACCTTCCGCCAGGCAACTGAGTATTGGCGCTCCCCCTCGTTGCGTGGCCTGCATCCCTTCCAACGACCTGACGATCACCGTCAGCGCCGTCATGAATTCATCGCGGCGCTTGCCCGGCAGGGCACATCGAGCAGGCGGATGCCTGAGAAGCAGGCGGCTCGCGTCTCGACCTTCAGCCCCCGGCCCAAATGGGTCGGACTTCTCGGCTATGGCTCACCCTTCCATCCCAATTGCACCAGCCGCGGCCGGTTCTGCGGGTTCGTCGATTCCAGATAGGCGGGTAGCTGCGCCTCGTCGCATAGCGCAAGCCCTCGCCGAAGCTCGAACCTCCCGTGACATCGCCGCGCGGAATTCAAAATCGGCTTCGGCGATCCCGCGTTCGCGGTCGAGGGAAGCGGTCGCTTCGGGTTCACCGACTTCCTTTCCGAGCAAGACAGATGCCGCCGACGCGGCTATGTTGAAAAAGGCGGTTTGCGCCGCTCCGCGGCATGATCAGTACGGCATTGACGCTGGTGTCACGTGGACTACGCCCCGCCCGGGGAAGCTTTTCCATGCAGGCAATTTCAAGCATAAGGTTGCGTCTGCTCGGGCGCTTTGCGGCTTTTCCGGCGCGTGCGCCCGGCCAGTCTCTGTCGATCTCCTCGCGCAAGGGTTGCGCGCTGCTGGCATACCTGGCGATGCAGCCGGAGCCGACATTGACGCGCGAGCAGCTGGCAACGCTGCTATGGGGCGACCGCTTCGACACACAGGCGCGCCAAAGTCTTCGTCAATGCCTCCTATCGCTTCGCAGAGATTTGGAGCAGGCAGCGCCGGATATGCTGGCTGTCGATGGCGAGCTTGTCGGGCTGAACATGCAGGCCTTTTCTACGGACGCAGGCGAGTTCGCAGCGCTCGCCGAGGAGGGTGGCGATCCTGAGCGCGCCCTCGTTCTTTACCGCGGCGAGTTCCTGGCCGGCTTCAGCCTCGACGTCGAGCCATTCGACGACTGGGTGCGAGGGGAACGCACCCGCTTTGCAGGGATCGCCGCACGGCTGCTCGAGTTACAAGCCGAGCAATCGGATGAGCGCGGGGATGGCGAGCAAGCGCTACGCGCGTGCGGACGCCTGCTCGCCATCGATCCGCTGCGCGGGGATTGGCAGCGCCTGGAGCTGAAACTCACCGCCCGTTATCGCGGCCGTGATACGGCGATGGCACGAGCGAATGCGCTGATTGCGCTGCTGCGCAGCGAGCTCGACGCCGATCCCGAGCCGGCGACGGCGGCGCTCATCAGTGACATCAAGCGAGGCGCGATTGCTCCGGCACCGCAAATACCCACGCCGAAGCCGGTCATGCTTGCTCCTCGCGACACGGGCAGCGCAATTGTCGCGGTGCCGGTGCCGTTGGCTCCAGAGCCAGCTGCGGAAGCGCGGGCGGGGGCTCAATTGGAGCCAGAGCCCACTGCCGCAGCGCCGGATTGGCGATCGAAGATCATCAGTACGTGGCCACTGGCAGCTCTGGCGTGCGTTGTTGCCCTGGCAATTCTCGTGTCGAGGTTATGGTTGCTGGCGCCGAGTCAACCGGTGTCGGCATCGGCGGACCGCCAGAGTGGACAGGTTCAGCCGACGACGATCGACGTGCTCATGGCCAAGGGCGTGGCCGCATTCGTTCGGGGCCACACGTCGCAAAATCTGACAGAGGCGATGGCCGCGTTCACCGAGGCGCACAAGCGTGATGGCGAGCGGCTCGACGCCATGGTCGGCATTGCCGCGGTGTCAACCAGCTTGGTCATGAACCTGATGATCGCGGAGCCAGCGCCATACCTCGAGCAGGCCGAAAGCCTTCTGCAACGGGCGTTGCGCAAGAAGCCCGACGATGTCACCGCCCTCTATCAGCTCGGCCGCCTCCACTTGGCACGCGCACAACACGAAGCGGCCTCGAGCGTGCTGGCTCGTGCTCTGGAGCGCGCGCAAGTCGATCCCCCGCGCCCGGCATCGGTTCCGCTTCTCCGCACTTTGACACCCACCTTGCCCTACGTTCACGCGATGTTCGGTCACGCGTTGGTCCGAAGCAGCCGTGCCGCCGACGGGATCGCGCACATCCGGTACGCGATCCAACAGGGAACTTCTACCCGATTGGTCGGAGACTGGTATCTTTTTGCCGGCGAGGCAGAACTCGAGCTCGGCCAAACCGGAGCGGCGATCGAGTGGCTGCTGCGGGCTATCGCGGTCCTGCCGAGCGGCGATCCGCGCGTCCACCGGGCACTGGCAGCAACCTACGCCTTGCGTGGCGACGATGCCGACGCGGCCAAACATGCCGCCGAATTCAGGAGGACCGTTCCCGCGGCGAGGATCGCCAGCCACGGCAAGGAATACCCTGTCCGCCTCCGCGAGGGCCTCTCGCTTGCGCTCGCGCTACCCAGCCCTATCAAGCGACCGTAGTATCGCCGCGTCTCCAGCGGCGTCGAGGGGCGGGGCGACAAGCATGAACTTGTTCGGCCTTCCGCCGCGACCAAAGCAGTGACAGACGACAACGATATGGCGCTGGATGGCTCCGACAGTTGAAGCAGCGTCGCGGGATCTGTACTCTGCACAAGAGTGAGACTCCTAGGGACGGCCCATTCAGGGCGACCTCTCCATGCAGCCAATTTCAGGCATCAGGTTGCATCTCCTTGGGGGGCTTACGGTATTTCCCCACGCCACCCCCGACAAGCCGCTGTCGATCCCTTCCCGCAAGGGGTGTGCCCTGCTGGCCTATCTGGCGATGCAGCGGGAAGCGAGGCTGACGCGTGAGCAGCTGACGACGCTGCTATGGGGCGACCGCTTCGACAAGCAGGGGCGCCAGAGCTTGCGTCAAAGCATCCTCTCACTGCGCAAGCAGCTGGAGCCGGTGGCGCCAGGCGTGCTCGTCGTCGACGGCGAGCTGGTTGCTCTGGACGCCGAGTTATTCTCCACGGACGCACGCGAGTTCGCGGCGCTCGCCGAGGAGGGCGGCGATCCTGAGCGCGCCCTCGGTCTTTACCGCGGCGAGTTCCTGGCCGGGTTTAGCCTCGATGTCGAGCCGTTCGATGACTGGGTGCGCGGGGAACGCACTCGCTTCGCAACGATCGCCGGACGGCTGCTTCAGGCAAAAGCCGCTCCCGAGCCGGCGACAGCCGCGCTCCTCGAGAACATCAACCGGGACCAGATCGCCTCGGCACCGCAGGTGCACCGCCAAAAGCCGATCGTGCTCGCCCCTCTTGATGCGGACGGCGCAGAAACTGCAGCGCCTGCGCCATCGGCTCCCGAGCGAGCTGCGAACGCGGGGCCGGGGGTTGACGCCAGGTTCGAGCCTGCCGCCGCCACGCCCGTTTGGCGATCGCAGATCCCCCAAACGCGGCTACTGGCGGCTCTGGCGGGCGTCGTAGCGCTGGCGATCCTGGTGTCGAGGTTCTGGCTGCTGGCGCCCGGTCAATCGGTGTCCGCGTCGGCGGACCATCAGACCCCTTCACCGGCCGGGTCGCGCGTAGCAACCGTCGCGCGAATGCCTGGCCCGACCTTCAAAGACTGCCACGTCTGCCCGGAGATGGTCGAGTTGCCCGCGGGGGAGTTCATGATGGGCTCGCCGCAAGACGAGCGCGGACGCGATTGGACCGAGGGGCCTCAGCGGCGCGTGGTCATCGCGAAACGGTTTGCCCTCGGGAGGTTCGAGGTCACCGTCGACCAGCTCGCGGCCTTCGTCGCGGATACCGGGATCAGCGTGGGCGACGTATGCCAGACGATTGACCCCAACTCCGGCAATTTGGGCGCGTCGGAACACTCGTTTCGCAAGCCCGGCTTCCAGTCTACGGGGTCACATCCGGCTGTCTGCGTCAATTGGCATGAGGCGCAGGCGTACGTGGCGTGGCTCGGGCGCAAGACCGGCAAGGCTTATCGGTTGGCGGCCGAGGCAGAATGGGAATACGCCGCACGCGCCGGGACAACGACGAGCTACGGCTTTGGCGGCGATGAGACCGAGCTTTGCCACTACGCAAGGTTCGCCGATCTCACCTCGGCCTTTGCCTGGCGCGGCGCCTGTCGCAGCGCCACGACCACGCATGGGCCACTTCAGGTGGGAACGCTCGAGCCCAACGCATGGGGACTTTACGACATGCACGGCAACGTCTGGGAATGGGTCGCGGATTGCTGGACGCCCGACGCGCAGGAGATCCCCACCGACGGATCGCCCTTCACGCGTCTTGGCGACTGCACGGCCGGGGCCGTTCGAGGCGGCGGCTGGACCACCGGATTCGCCCGGCTAAGGTCGGCACGACGGCTGCCGTGGATGGTGGCATCGCGCTACGTCGCGATCGGCTTGCGCGTGGCCTTGTCCCTGGAGCCGCCATAGTAAGGCATCTGCCGCGCAATCTGCACGACCGGCCGACCCTCGCGCCATACAGCTGGCTCATTTGGCAGGGATCCCGATCCACCTGCCGATGCGCAGTGCTCTCGAGCCACCCGCCCCGGATTACTACAGGCGAGGCGTCTGGCCATAGGCAACCCGCCGGGCGAGTGTCCCGAAGGCTCACGCGATAATCCAACCTCCGCCCACGACGCCGACACCCTGGCTCTGGACGATCTGCGCGCCGTTCATCTCCCACAGCGCCACCTGCCCGTCGCTTGAGTTGCGCCACAGGATGTCGCTGTTGCCATCGCCGTTGTAGTCGCCGGTGCCGGCAATCTGCCAAGGCGCGCCCACGACGCCGACTCCCTGGCTCGAGACGATCTGCGAACCGTTCATCTCCCACAGCGTCACCTGCCCGTCGCTGGAATTGTGCCACAGGATGTCGCTGTTGCCGTCGTTGTTGAAGTCGCCGGTGCCGGCAATCTGCCAAGGCCCGCCTACGACGCCGACGCCCTGGCTCGAGACGATCTGCGAACCGTTCATCTCCCACAGCGTCACCTGCCCGTCGCTGGAGTTGTGCCACAGGATGTCGCTGTTGCCGTCGTTGTTGAAATCGCCGGTGCCGGCTATCTGCCAAGGCCCGCCCACGACGCCGATGCCCTGGCTGGAGACGATCTGCGAACCGTTCATCTGCCAGATCGTCACCTGCCCGTCGCTGGAGTTGTGCCACAGGATGTCGCTGTTGCCGTCGTCGTTGAAGTCGCCGGTGCCGGCAATCTGCCAAGGCCCGCCTACGACACCGATGGGCAGGCTCGAGACGATCTGCGAACCGTCCATCTGCCAGATCGTCACCTGCCCGTCGCTGGCGTTGTGCCACAGGATGTCGCTGCTACCGTCGTTGTTGAAATCGCCGGTGCCGGCAATCTGCCAAGGCCCGCCCACGACACCGACGCCCTGGCTCGAGCTGATCTGGGCGCCATCCATCTGCCAGATCGTCACCTGCCCGTTGCCGGGATTGTACCAGAGGATATCGCTCTTATCGTCGCCGTTGAAATCATACGGGACGGTCGGAGGCACGAGCGATGCCGTGCTGACCGTCGTGCCGTCCGCGAACTGGACGAACCCGATGTTCTGCAGGACATCGGTGCCCTCCGCGCCCACCATGACGAAGTTCGCTGCCTCGCCGCCGGCCTGAATGGTGTAGCCGCTTCCGAAGTTATACGTGACAATAACGGTATCCGCACCGCCGCCACCAATCAGGGTGTCGTTGCCCGCATCCCCAAAGAGGAAGTCGTCGCCGGCGCTACCCGTGATCACATTGTCGAGCGTGTTGCCGGCTAGCGTCTGCCCAAATTCCGACCCCGTCAGGTTCTCGAGGTTGAGGCCCAGCGTATAGGACGACAGAGCACCCCCCGCTACAACCGTGTCGGTGCCCTCGTTGGCGTTCTCCGTCACCTGGTCGGTGGTGTCGTTAATCACATACTTGTCATTGCCCTGGCCTCCGATCAGAAAGTCCACCGCGCCGTCACCCTGGCCGGGGGGGGGAAGCCGAACCCGGCTATGAGTAGGTCGTCGCCCGCGCCGCCGTTGAGCGTGTCCTCGCCTGCCTCCCCAAAGAGCTGGTCGTCGCCATCTCCGCCGTTGAGCGTGTCGTCGCCAACGTTACCAATGAGCTCGTCGTCGCCGCCCCCGCCGTCAAGCGTGTCGTCGCCAGCGTCACCAATGAGGTTGTCGTTGCCGCCGAGGCCAAAAATCACGTTGGCATTGCCGTCGCCGATCAAGACGTCGCCAAACTGGCTGCCGCGCAAATTCTCGATCGAGATGTAGGTGTCGCCGGCCGCGTCGCCAGTATTGAAGGCAGGAGAGGTGAGCGAGGCCTCCACCCCGGCGTTGGCGCTCGCATAGTCGGCATAGTCGCTTCCCGCGCCACCGTTCAGCACGTCCGCCCCGGGCCCGCCGAGCAGAAAATCGGTGCCCGCGTATCCGTTCAGCGTGTCGACGCCGGCGAAGACAATATTGAACCCTTCAATGATCCCTTCATTGAAAAAATCGACCAGTGAAACGCTGAACCCGGTCACCTCCTCATAGACTGTCCCGCCGCCACTGCTTGTGCGGGTCATCCCGGTGATGGTGCCGCCGGTCGGGTTGCCGTCGAGATCGAAGGTGAAGCCGCTGCCGCTGAGCCGCGTCTCGGTGCCGTCGCTATTCAAAAGAACGACCAGGGTGTCGCTCGTCGACAGGTTGACCAGATCGAGCATATCGAACCACGGCAAGCCGGACGGAACGTCGACCTCGAGGTGCGTATAGGCAGCCATGGAAGCCTCCTTATTGGCGCTTGGCCGCGCCCAATACATTTCCGATCAACCCGGCTCCAGCCCGCAGCTGCTACCTTGCCCGCGGAAGTCGCTCCGCTGGTGCGCGCTAGCGGGGTGTTTCCTCGTGAAAAAACCTGGCCGATGGATTTACGCGATGATCCAGCCCCCGCCCACAACGCCAACGCCCTGGCTCGAACCGATCTGGGCGCCGTTCATCTCCCACAGCGTCACCTGCCCGTCGCTGGAGTTGTGCCACAGGATGTCGCTGTTGCCATCGCCGTTGTAGTCGCCGGTGCCGGCAATCTGCCAAGGCCCGCCCACCACGCCGACCCCCTGGCTCGAGACGATCTGCGAACCATTCATCTCCCACAGCGTCACCTGCCCGTCGCTGGAGTTGTGCCACAGGATGTCGCTGTTGCCGTCGTTGTTGAAGTCGCCGGTGCCGGCAATCTGCCAAGGCCCGCCTACAACACCGACGCCCTGGCTCGAGACGATCTGCGAACCGTTCATCTGCCAGATCGTCACCTGCCCGTCGCTGGAGTTGTGCCACAGGATGTCGCTGTTGCCGTCGTTGTTGAAATCGCCGGTGCCGGCAATCTGCCAAGGCCCGCCGACGACGCCGACGCCCTGGCTCGAGACGATCTGCGAACCGTCCATCTGCCAGATCGTCACCTGCCCGTCGCTGGAGTTGTGCCACAGGATGTCGCTGTTGCCATCGTTGTTGAAATCGCCGGTGCCGGCAATCTGCCAAGGCCCGCCGACGACGCCGATGCCCTGGCTGGAGACGATCTGCGAACCGTCCATCTGCCACAGCGTCACCTGCCCGTCGCTGGAGTTGTGCCACAGGATGTCGCTGTTGCCATCGCCGTTGAAATCGCCGGTGCCGGCGATCTGCCAAGGCCCGCCCACGACGCCGACGCCCTGGCTCGAGCCGATCTGGGCGCCGTTCATGTGCCAGGTCGTCACCTGCCCGCTGCCGGGATTGTACCAGAGGATGTCGCTCATATCGTCGTTGTTGAAATCATACGGGACGGAAACGGCCGGGGGGATCAGCGACGCCGTACTGACCGTCGTGCCGTCCGCGAACTGGACGAACCCGATGTCCTGCAGGGCATCGGTGCCCTCCGCGCCCACCATGACGAAGTTTGCCGCGGTGCCGCCGGCCTGAATGGTGTAGCCGCTTCCGAAGTTATACGTGACAACGACGGTATCCGCGCCGCCGCCGCCAATCAGGGTGTCGTTGCCGGCATCCCCAGAGAGGAAGTCGTCGGCGTCGGCACCAGTGATCACGTTGTCGAGCGTGTTGCCGATTAGCGTCTGCCCAAACCCAAACTCCGACGTCGTACCCTGCAGGTTCTCGAGGTTGAGACCTAGCGCATAGGACAACAGACCAGAAGATACTACTACAACCGTGTCGGTGCCCTCGCCGGCGTTCTCAATCAACAGCTCGGTGCTTTCGTCAACGAAATATGTGTCGTTACCCTGACCCCCGATTAGCGTGTCCACGGCGCCGTCACCCGGGGGGGGAAAGCCGGTGCCGCCGCCGCTACCGCTGAACCCACCCACGAGTACGTCGTCGCCCGCGCCGCCGTTGAGCGTATCCTCGCCACCTTCACCAAAGAGGTTGTCGTTGCCGCCGCCGCCAAGAATCACGTTGGCGTTGTCGTCGCCTAACAGGATGTCGTCAAACTGGCTGCCGCGCAGATTCTCGATCGAGATGTAGGTGTCGCCGGCCGCGTCACCGGTATTGGTGGTAGGGGGGGAGAGCGAGGCGGTCACCCCGGCGGTGGCGCTCGCGTAGTCGGCATAGTCGCTTCCGGCGCCACCGTTGAGGACGTCCGCCCCGGGCCCGCCGAGCAGAAAATCGGTGCCCGCGTATCCGTTGAGCGTGTCGACGCCGGCGAAAACCAGATTGAATGCTGCATTATTGTCTGGTGCATTGAGAAAGTCGGCCAGTGAAACGCTGAGCCCCGTGATCTGCTCATAGACCGTCCCGCCGCCAATGCTCGTGCGGGTCATCCCGGTGATGGTGCCGCCCGTCGGGTTGCCGTTGATATCGAAGGTGAAGCCGCTGCCGCTCAGCCGCGTCTCGGTGCCGTCGGCCTTATTAAAAAGAACGACCAGGGTGCCGCCCATCGACGGGGGATTGTCCCGATCGATCCGCGCATCGAGCCACGACAGGCCGGACGGAACGTCGACTTCGAGGTGCGTATAGGTAGCCATGGAAGCCTCCTTATTGGCGCTTGGCCGCGCCCAATACATTTCCGATCAACGTTGCGATCGGACGGCCATCTGCGCCTCCCGACCGCATGGTCACATCCCTGCCTTCCGCCTTCACGCTAACTGGGTCGCGGAGGGCTGTCTTGGACTGGAGCGAACAAAGAGTTGTCGTAGAACGAACTCGCTCCATGGGCCGCGCCACAGAATCGTGTCGATTCTCGGCCCTGAGGTCTCACTCGACGCGGGCGATGCAGAACGTCGACCTCGAGGTGCGTATAGGTAGCCATAAAGACCTCCAAACACGTCGGGCTCGCGAAATCGTCAGAAGCGGTGGGAACCGCAATGCCCGCGAAGTCTGTTCGACCCCCGCCGCAATCGGCCGAAGGATGGCCAGGTGCAGCGTCAATGCACCGTCAACGAACGCGTCAATCGGTGGATGCAAGCGTCAAAAACGGCGTGCTGCGCGTCAAAAAGTGATGGAAGGAGGCCATCGGCTGCTCGCGTTGCGGCCCGAGCACCAGATGCTATCCACATCGCCGTCGACGCGCTCGGCAACCCGCTGCACCCGATCCTGACGGCGGAACAGGTGCATGAGTCGACTCGCAGTTCTCACCGCAACGGGTTCTGAGATTAGACAGCCGCCGCCTCGGGCCCGTCGACGCTGGCCAGGACTCTCAGGATCTCGCCGCGCAGCTTCGTCTTTTGGTCGGGCGTGATCGGCCCGCCAACCTTGGCCTCGAAGGCGATTTGGGCAGGGCGCTTCAGCACCATAATGCGATCGCCGACTTCCAGCGCCTCGTCGATCGAATGGGTAATAAACAGCGCCGTCTTGGCGCTGTCGCGCACCAGCCGCAGGAACTCCGCCCGCAGGCGCTGGGCGGTCATCTCGTCGAGCGCGGTGAACGGCTCGTCGCACAGGATCAGCATCGGATCGACCGCGAGCGCGCGGGCGATGGAGACGCGCTGGCGCATGCCGCCGGAGAGCGCATGCGGGTAGTCGTTCTCGTGACCCGAAAGGCCCAGCCTGGCGAGCCACTCCTGCGCGATCGCCTGCGCGCGGGCGCGGTCCACGCCCAGGATCTCGAAGCCCAGCAGCACGTTGTCGAGGGCCGTGCGCCAGGGCATCAGCCGGTCGCCCTGGAAGACGATGCCGAGCTTGCCGCGCAGCGCGGCGAAGTCCCCGAACGGGTTCTGGCCGTCGACGGTGATGCATCCGGAGGTCGGCTCGGCCAGCCCGGCGATCAGGTTGATGGTCGACTTGCCGCAGCCGGTCTTGCCGAGCACGGCGACGATCTCGCCCCGCGCCACCGTAAACGACAGCCGATCGACGGCCGTGAAGGAGCCTGACCGGTCGGGGCGCTCGAACGTCTTGGTCACGTCCTGGAAGGTGACGGCAACAGGATTGGGCGTCGCCGGCATCAGATCGCCCGCTCGGACTTCGGCCGCCAGCGCAACGCCCAGGCCTCGATGGCGGTGATGAGCCCCTGAAACACCAGAACGAAGGCGACCAGCTGCAGCGTCCAGGCGATGGCCCCGGCCATATCGAACAGCTGCTGCTGGCGCAACAATTCATAGCCGACCCCGCCGGTGGCGCCGACCAGCTCGGCCACGACGACCACGCGCGAGGCATTGCCCAGGTTCACCTTCCAGGCCGTGAGGATGCCGGGCACAACCGTGGGCAGCACCAGCACCCGGAACAAGGTCCAGCGGGTTGGGCGGAAGGCGACCGTCATCTCGAACAGGTCCTTCGACATCGAGCGCACGGCGTCTAGGATCTGGAAGGTGAAGGCCGGCAGCGTCGTCACCAGCATGATGAAGAAGATGCGGAACTCGGTGCCGTGGAACCAGATGACGGCGATCACGACCCAGGACAGCGCCGGGATGCCCTGCAGCAGGATCAGAACCGGCGTCAGGTAGGCCTCCGCGCTTGGCGACTTGTTGAGAACGAGTGCCATCAGCACGCCGCAGACGAAGGCCCCGACGAGGCCGGCGAGAATGCGCGCCGCCGTCGTCAGGATGTCGACCTGCGTCGACCAGGTGGTGGCGATGTCGACGAAGCGGTGGACGATCTGCGGGATCGACGGGAACAGGTAGTCGGGAAAGAACAGGGAGGCGATCTGCCAGAGGATCGCCACGCCCCCCGTTCCGACGATGAACTGCAGTACACGCTTGTGCGACAGCGCGCCTGTCATTTGACCTTCCCGCCATAAATGGAAGTTTCAGACGGCGCCTTCGGCAGGAAACCCGACTCGAGCCCCGCCTTGTACACGGACTGGATCTCGCGGCGCACCTCATCGGCCGACGCCAGGCTCAGCCCCAGCCGGTCGTTGGCGCGGATCGACTTGGCGAGCGCCGCCTGGTCGGCCGGCGTGGACTTCGGCGCGATCAGCTTGGCCGCCGCGTCCGGGTTGGCGGTCAGCCACTTGGCCGCCTGCTCATAGGCCTTGTAGAGGCGCGGGATCAGCGCCTTGTTCTGCTCGATCCAATCGTGGTGCGCGGCGACGCCGAGATAGGGGATGCGCGAGCCGCCGCCCGAGAAGGCCTTCCAGGTCGCGGCGGCGCCGTCATCGAGGGTGCGGATGTCGGGCTTGCGCGAGATCAGGATGGTGTAGGCCGGCTCCCAGAGCTGCACGGCATCGGCGCGGTCGGCCAGCGCAAAGCCGATCAGGCCCGGCATCGCCGTGTTGACGACGGCGATCTTGCTCGTATCGACACCCTGCTTCTTGGCCAGCCATTCGAACATGATGTAGTTGGTCGTGGCACGCGCGGCGGCGAGCTGGCGCCCCTCCAGGTCCTTGAGTGTCTTGATGTCGGCCTTGCTGGTGACGACCGCGCCCCAGAAGTCGAAGATATTGAACAGATAGCTGACCTTGACGCCGCGCACGTCCGCGAGGCCGATGGTCATCAGCGAGGCGCTGCCGCCGACCTTGAACTCGCCGGAATTGAACTGGGCGACGTAGGCATCGGGCGGCCGCTCCTCGAAGGTGATGTCGAGATTGTTGGCCTCGTCGAGCTTCTGCGCCTTGATCAGCGGCGGCAGGAACGCGCCGAGCGATGGCGGACCGAAGACGACGATGGTGATCTTGTCGCGCTGCTGGGCCGATGCGTTGGACGTGGCGAACGGGGCAATGAGCACACACGCCAGCGCGACCGCGAGCCAGCGATCGTAGTTGAACCAAGCCATGGAACCCTCCCTTCAGCCGGCGCTTTTCACCTCGCACCGTGGCATTTGCATTACCGCAATTTCAGCGGGATATGAAGGTGTCGAAGGTGTCAGACCCTCCGGGTCTGACACCCTGTCTCCACCCCGACCGCCGCGCCCGGAGTCCATGTCAGGGGCTTTCGCGCAAGGGGCGCTTCCGTCGAGTTACGGTGTCAGACCCGGAGGGTCTGACACCGACGCGCCCTCCAGCTCGCTGCGCAGCGACTTGAAGAAGCGGCCGATCAGGTGCTTCGACACGCCGCGCAAGACGCGCTGGCCGACACCGGCGACGAGGCCCCCGATCTCTCCCGCGCCCTCGTAGACTAGCAGCGTGCCGCCCTCCGCCGGCTCCAGCGTGAAGCGCGCCTCGCCCGAGCCGTGGCCCAGCGTGCCGCCGCCCGAGATGGCGATGCGGCACTGCTCCGGCGCGGCCTTGTCGGACAGCGCGACCTGGCCCTCGAACGAGCCGCCGACCGAGGCGACCTTGAGATCGAGCCGCACAGCATACCTGTCGGGCGCCAGCTTGCGCATCTCGCGGCAGCCGGGAATGCAGCGGGCGAGGAAATCCGGGTCGTTGAGGCCGGCCCAGACCCGCTCGGGTGGGGCCGCAATCACTTCCTTTCCGCCGATATCGAGCTTCACGAGGTCGCCACCTGAGCCGGAATTGCCAAACCGGCCAATGATCGAGCCGAGGCCGTCAATTCCGCTTACAGTCTCCTGCAGACGGAGGCAAACGCAGGGGCGGTTGACCCGCAGCAGAAGTCGCTGCGCTCGCCGCCGCTGACGTCCACCGGCCCGGTCGCCAGGATTGTCCCGAGGTGGTCCGCCTCACTGGGTAAACTGGAGTGTCGGTTTGTGGCCGTGACCGGAGGAATTTGGAGCTGACGACCGCCTATGTACGAGGAGAACCAGCCGTGACAATTGCGCGTAGCACGTTCCTAGTCTTTGGTCTTTTCCTAGTAGTAAACAATGCACCAGGATATGCACAATCATCCGAAATGCAGAAGACCGCTCTTACAGAGAACGCAAAGCCGGTGCGCCTAGAGGTCGTCATATTCAAACCTCCTGGCAAGGGGCCATTTCCCTTGGTAGTCTTCAACCATGGCTCAACAGGGCAAGGTCGCGACCCTGCACGGTTCCGCCACACATTCTCAGACGCAGGTATCGCTCGATACTTCACAGACAGAGGCTGGCTTGTGGCGTTTCCTCAGAGACGTGGCCGCGGAAAGTCAGATGGCGTTTATGACGAAGGGCTCAGTGACGTCAGGAGCCTCGGGTATGAATGCCAAAACGCGGAACGCTCCCTCGCTGGTGTCGAGAGGGCCCTCACGGATATCGACGCCGTAGTTGAAGCCCTGCGCTCTCGTTCCGATGTGCGTAAGGAATCTATTCTTATTGCAGGTCAGTCCCGAGGTGGCGCGTTGGCAGTTGCGTACTCCGGCCGCCATCCTAACAAAGTATTGGGCGTAATAAATTTTGTTGGCGGCTGGATGGGAAGCCGCTGCATTAATGCGTCGCGAATCAATTGGGGAACTTTCAAGATCGGAAGCGCCTATCCCGGAGAGAGCCTGTGGCTGTATGCTGACAACGATAGCTTTTACAGTTTGCTTCATAGTGAAGGAAATTTTCATATGTTCACCGTCAATGGGGGAAAGGGAAAATTCGTGACGCTCGAGGTTCCTAGTGGCGACGGGCATTTTCTGAGGAGATGGCCGAGGTTGTGGCAGCCGGCAGTGGAGCAATATCTGAAAACCTTGGGCGTGCACCCCAAACCGAAGTAGTCGATATGCCGCGCCTGCATTGTTGGGCAGTCAGCGCTCTCAAGAAAGGAGAGGTGATGGTAGCCACTGGAGGCTTCTGCAGTTTGCATATTGTGTGACCGTGTGCCTTCCTACAGCTTCCAGGGCATAGCGGAAGTCGAGCGGTATGCACGGCATTGGCGAGGTGCTGCACGCCGATTGGGCGCGAGCCCCTAGAGCCGGAAAAGGGTGCGGGCGAGGCCGCCGGTGATGCTCGCCGCCTCGGCCTGCGACAGGCCGGCGGCCTGCACGATTTTGGCGGGCTCCGCATCGCCGATCGGGAAGGGCATGTCGGAGCCCAGCATGATGCGGTCGGCGCCCATCATGTCGACGACGAAGCGCAGCACGCGTGGTTCGTGCAGGATGGTGTCGGTGTAGATGTGCCGGAGCGCCTCGCCAGGATCGCCGAGGCCCGGCGTGATGGCATGGTTTCGGGCGAGACGGCCGAGCAGAAAGGGCAGGCCCGCCGCACCCATCGGCACCACGATCTTGGCTTTGGCGTAGCGGGCGACGTGCCCGGCGCAGATGAGGCGGCTGACGGCGATCAGAGCGTCGGTGATGCGGCCCACGGCGTTGGCAAGGCCGTAGTCGTTGACACGCACGTCGCCGGCATCGAACGAGGGGTGGATGTGCACGACAGCGTCGGTGTCGTCGGCCGCCTGCCAGAACGGCGCGAGGTCGGGTGCATCGAGCACGCTGCCGACTCCACGCGGGAGCGTACCGATCATGGCACCCGGGAATCCGGCCGCCATCGCCGCACGCAGCACCTCGGCAGCGGCCGCCCCGTCCTGCAGCGGGACCGTGGCCAACGGCACGAAGTGCGGCTCGGCCTTGGCGGCGGCCGCCAGATGCGTGTTGATAAGCTGCGCCCAGGCGGTGCCTTCCGCGACCGGCAATTCGTAGCCGAACATGTCGACCCAGCCGCCGACGATCTGCTTGTCGATGCCGTTCGTCTCCATCCAGGCCACGCGGGCTGCGATATCGCCGAGCGGCTTGGAGACGGGCCGCGTCGGCTTGGCGTCGCCGAACGAAAAAGCCAGCGAGCCCTCCCGCTCGATCAGTCGCACCGAGGGAAAGCGCTCGGGGTCGCTACGGATTGCTTCGAGAAGCGCCGGTGGAACCAGGTGCGCGTGGCTGTCGATGATCATCTGGAGGCTCCTTTGGAAGTCTCCTGGCGCCGCACCGCCTCCGCGATGGCATCGCCGATGGCGGAAATGCGCATGGGCAGCACCTCGAAGCGGATGCCGAGAGGGCGCACCGCGTCGTTGATGGCACTCGAGAGGGCGGCCGGCGCGCCGAGATACCCCGACTCGCCGGAGCCCTTCTGGCCCAGCACGGTGTTGGGCGATGGCGTGACGTGGTGCACGATCTCCACCTCCGGCACCTCGTGCGCAGAGGGCAGCAGATAGTCCATGAAGCTCTGCGCCACCAGCTGGCCCTCGCCGTCATAGGCGAATTCCTCGAGCAGCGCCGCGCCGATGCCGTGCGCGATGCCGCCGAGCGTCATGCCGCGCACGATGTCGGGATTGATGACGGTGCCGCAGTCGTGACCGATGACATAGCGGCGGATCTGAGGTTTGCCGATCTCCGGGTCGATCGCCACCAGGACGACATGGAACTCGAAGGAGAAGCAGGGATACATCTGCACGCGCCCGTCGGGCGTCGGCAGCTCCAGCCCGGTGGGGACCTGCAGAATGTGGTCGAAGGCGAGGCCCGGCGCCATGCCGGGCGGCAGCAGGTGGAAGTGGCGGTGCGCGATGGTCGCCAGGTCGATCCATTCCATCGCCCGGCCGGAGGCGGGGTGCTCCACGCCGCCGTCGCGATAGCGCAACGCGCTCGCGGGAGCGCCCAGCCGGTGCGCGGCAATGGCGATCAGCTTGTCGCGCACCTGGCCTGCCGCGTGATGAACCGCGCCGCCCAGCATGATCGCCATGCGGCTGCCGACCGGGCTGTTGCTCGGCAGGCTCTCCAGCGACGTCGCCCGCACCACCCTGATGCGGTCCGGATCGATCTGCAGTACCTCGCCGGCGACGGTGGCCGCCAGCGTCTCGTGGCCCTGACCCGACGATGTAGTGTGGATGGTAAGCGTGATCGCACCCAGCGCATCGACCATGATGCGGCAGGATTCCATCCACGTCGTGGTCGTGTTCTTGGTATTGAGCAAGGGCTCGAACGAAGAATTGCCGCCGCTCGGCTCCAGGCAGCTGGCGACGCCGATGCCGGCGAGCTGACCGGTCGTGCGCAGACGGTCCCGCTCGGCGACCAGAGCTTCCCAACCGAGGCGGTCGAGCGTCTTGGCGACGACGGTGTGGTAATCGCCGCTATCGTAGGTGGTGCCGCTGGGGATCAGGTACGGGAACTCTTCCGCGCGGATGAAATTGCGCCGCCGTACCTCCAGCCGGTCGAGGGCCAGCGCCTCGGCGACGCGGTCGATGCCGGTCTCGATGGCATAGTTGGTGGGCGACTGGCCGAAGCCGCGCACCGCCTCCTGCGGCGTCTTGTTGGTGGTGACTGCGATGGCGTGATAGGCGACCGCGCCGATGCGATAGGGGCCGACGATGGAGCCCACCGGCTTGCCGAGCTGCAGCGGCGAGCGGCCCGCGTAGGCCCCCACGTTGTCGAGCGCGCGCATGCGCATGGCGTGCACGAGGCCGGCGCCGTCGAACGCGAGCTCTACATCGAATACCCGCTCGGGCCCGTGCATGTCGCCGCCGCACATGTTCTCGAGCCGGTCCTCGATCAGCTTGACGGGGCGCGACAAGCGGCGCGACAGGTAGCCGGCCAGCACGGCATGCTTGATGCCGCGCTTGACGCCGTAGCTGCCGCCGACATCCACGTCCTGGTGCACGCGCACGCCGTTGAGCGGCATGCGCAGCGCGCGGGCAATCTGGTCGGCGAATTTCGGCATCTGGATGGAGGCCCACACGTCGAGCATCTCGCGCCAGGGGTCCCAGCTCGCCACCACGCCGAAGGTCTCGATCGGCACGGTGGCGCTGCGGCCCCACTTGACGCGATAGGCGCCCTTGTGCGGCGCGGCGGCGAACGCCTCGTCCACGTCGCCCCACACGAAGCGCTTGTCGAGCAGCACGTTGGAGCCATGGTCGGGATGCACGGGCGTGCTGTCGGCTTTGTAGGCGGCCTCGCCGTCGAGTAGGAACGGGAGCGGCTCATAATCGATGCGGATTTTCTCACGCGCGTCCTCGGCGAGCGCGCGGCTGTCGGCAACGACGGCGGCGACCCACTCGCCGGCGTAGCGGGCACGGTCGACGGCCAGCGGGTAGCGTATCACCAGGGGCGCGTCGACGCCGACCAGCAGGGGATCGGTGGCGGCCGCCAGATCCTGCCCGCCGACGACGAGATGCACGCCCGGCATAGCCAGGGCCTCCGACGCATCGATAGCGGCGATGCGGGCGCAGGCGTAGGGCGAGGTCACGACCGCGGCGTGCAGGGTGCCTGCGGGCGTCACGTCGCTGACAAAGGTCGCCTGGCCGCTGACGAAGCGACGATCCTCGCGCACGCGGCGCTTGCGCGAGACGTACTTGAAGGAGGCGGGCTGGGCCATGCTCACGCCCCGCCGGCTTTGCGGTTGGCGGCGCGCAGACGCTGGGCAGCCAGCGCGATGGCCTCGACGATCTGGCCGTAGCCGGTGCAGCGGCAGATGTTGCCGGAGATGGCCTCGACGATCTCCGCGCGCGAGGGCGAGAGCGTGCGCGCCAGCAGCGCCTGGCCGGCCAGGATCATGCCCGGGGTGCAGTAGCCGCACTGCAGCCCGTGCGTCTCGCAGAACGCATCCTGCAGCACGCTCAGCTCGCCGGGCCCCGGGCTCAGCCCCTCGATGGTGGTGATGGCGTGGCCGTCCCCCTGCACGGCCAGCATCAGGCAGGAGCGCACCGGCTCGCCGTCGAGCAGGATGGTGCACGCCCCGCATACGCCGTGCTCGCAGCCGGCGTGGGTGCCGTCGAGGCCGACGTCCTCGCGCAGGCAGTCGAGCAGGGTACGCCGCGGCTCGACATCTACCGCAACGGTGCGGCCATTGACGCTCAGCTCAACGCGCATGCCGCCCTCCCGCCGCCTCGTCGCGGGCGTCGAGAATGGCGCGGCGGGCGAGCGTCGCCGCGACGCGGCGGCGATAGGCGGCGGACGCATGCAGGTCGTCGGCCGTCTCGAGTTCGGCCGTGGCGGCCTCGACAGCCTCGCGCACGGCTTCTTCCTCCAGGCGCGATCCGATCAGCGCTTGCGCGACGCCGTCCAGGCGCACGGGGGTGTCGCCGGCCCCGCCGATGCCAAGGGCGAGCGCGGTGCAGCGGCCATCGGCATCGAGCGCTACCTGCGCAGCCGCAGCCACGATGGCAAAATCGCTCTTGCGCGCCGATACCTCGTGGAAGCCAGTGCCAATGCGGCCATCGGCCCAGACAGGGAAGCGCACAGAGGTGAGGATGCCGCCTTCGGGCAGCGCCGTGATCATCGGCCCGAGATAGAAGTCCACGGCGGTCAGCTCGCTGGTCTCGGCGATGGTCTCGACGACCAGCGCGGCATCGAGCGTCACGGCCACCAGCGGAATTTCGGCCGCCGGGTCGCCGTTGGCGATCGATCCGCCGATGGTGCCGCGATTGCGGGTCGGCGCATGCCCGACCCAGGGCAACGCCTTGGCCAGAAGCGGCGCCTTGCGCGCGACCAAGGGGTCGCGCTCCGCCACCGCCTGCCGGGTTGCAGCGCCAATCACAACGTGGGTCCCGGTGTCGCGAGTGCCGGACAGCTCGGGAATGCGGGCGATATCCACCAGACGCGACGGCCGGGCGAGCCGCATGGCCAGCATCGGGATCAAGGTCTGGCCGCCTGCGAGCACTCGAGCGTTTTCGTCTCCCGCCAGCAGCGCGCAGGCTTCGGGCACGCTTGTGGGCCTCGCATAGTCGAATGCAACAGGCTTCATGGGCCCGGCCCTCTCGTGCCGCCCAGCCGAGGAGCGTCCCGCTCAATGGCCGGGGGAGGCTCACCGAGAGCTCCCTCGGCTCGAACTGCACCGACGTCGTGCGCAGCGACCAAGGCTAGCATGCCAACCGGCCATGCTCCCCGAAGAAACTGATTCATGCCCGCGAGCGGACCGGCAATCGCACGGTGGTGCGTCACGTCGACATCCCTCCGGCAGTTCGCATCACGTCGTGTGCCGCTCCCGACAAGAAGGCGACCGCCTGGCCGCCGGCAACGCGGCCGAACACGAGGGCGCGCAGCATGGCGACCGCGTTGGGCGCCATGCCGTGGAAGTGGCCGGTGATCTCGCCCGCCGCAAACAGGCCAGGGATAGGGCCGCTCCTTCCCAGCACCTCGGTTTCCGCGTTGGTCGCGACGCCACCGAAGGTGTAGGCAATGGCGCCGACCAGCGGATAGGCGAGATAGGGCGGCCGGTCGAGCGGCCGGCACCAGTTGGATTTCGGCGGCGACAGGCCAGGAGCGGCGGCAAGGCCGTCGGCGCGTGTCGCATCGAAGCGGACCGGATCGCCCGTGGCGGCGGCATTGTAGCCTGCGATTGTCTCCTGCAGCGGCTGGGCCGGGATGCCGGTGAGCGCCGCCAGCTCCGCGATCGATGCGGCCTGATGGGGTGGCACATCGGACCTGATGGCGCGCTCGTAGCCGGCGATCTCGTAGAGCTTGGCATCGAGGATCGCATAGGCGATCCGCCCGGGCGTCGCGAAATGGATGGTGCGTGCGAACGCCTCCCAGGTCTCGTGCACGAGGCCGGCCCCCTCATCGAAGAACCGGCGGCCGTTACGATCGACGACGATGCCATAGGGATAGACGAGGACTACGGGAGCGGATTCTTGGCTTCGCGGATCGACCGGCTCTGCGTGCATGCCGCTCCAGTCGCCATCACCGCGCGCGCCGGCCGCAAGCGCCATGCGGATGCCATCGCCCGTGTTGAAGGCGGTTCCAGGCGAGATGAGCTTAAGCGTCTCTGCTCCAGGACCCAGATGCCGCGCCAGCATCTCCCCGTTGCCGGCAAACCCACCACTGGCCAGAACCACCGCACGGGTCGCGATGGTTTCCGGTGCAGCTTCGCTCGAGCGCACCCTGACACCCTCGACGGCGCCGTCCCGGCCCAGAATAAGGTCTTCGGCGATGACCTTGTATCGGATGGTGACACCGGCAAGCCGTGCCGCCTGCTCCAGCTTGGCCAGGATGGCACCGCCACCTCCGACAGGCTGGATGCGCGGCGGCCCGGCGCTCAGGTAGTAGACCGGCTGATGGAAGGCGATGCCATGGCGCGTCAGCCACGCGATCGTGGCCGGCGCATCGCCCGCGAGGCGCCGAGCATAGGCATCGTCGGCGCGGCCACCCGAGGCCGCGTGCAAGTCCTCCTCGAATCCCGGAGCAACGCGGTCGGGTGCCGCCATACGCATGTAGGACGGGCTCCAGCGCGTGTTGCCGCCATGCTGGCCCTTCTCTGCCCGCTCAACCAGGATGACGCGGCAAGCCGGCACCCGAGGGCCGCCCGCCTCTGCCGCCGCAAGGGCTGCGCTGAGCCCGGCCGCTCCGCTGCCGACTACGACGATGGTGGCGACTGCATCGTCCATGACGTTCCGTCACAGCCACAGGATCTGCTTGCGGTAGCCGAGATCGTTGAGCAGCGCCGCGGCGGGTCCCTCGTGGAACACCGCGCCTCGCTCCAGCGCAAACACACGGTCGGCCAGAGCCAGCACTAGGTCCAGGTTGTGCTCCACGATCACGATCGATATCTGCCCCCGGAGCTGGTCGAACACCTTGAACAACTCGAGCACCACGGTAGGAGCAAGGCCCTCGAAAGGCTCGTCGAGCAACAGCAGCTTGACGTTCCCCGACAGCGCACGCGCCACGGCCAGCATCTGCTGCTCGCCCCCGGACAGGTAGTCCGCCGCGACGTCCATGCGCTCCCTCAGACGGGGGAAGTATTGGAAGATTTGCTCCTGGCTCCAGACGACGCCGGTGCTGCCATCGGTCGATCGCGCGAGGCGGCCCAGCGCAAGGTTCTCGGCCACCGTCATGCCGGCAAACAGGCCGCGGCCCTGCGGCACGTAGCCGACGCCCATGCGCGCAATGTCGGGTGCAGGCAGCCCTGCGATGTTGCGTCCCTGGTATTCGATGCTGCCGGACGCCGGCGGCACTAGCCCCGCCAGCGTCTTCAGGAGCGTGGACTTGCCGGCGCCGTTGCGGCCGAGCAGCGCCACGATCTCGCCTTCGCGCACATCGAGCGTCGCATCGTTGAGGATATGGCTTTTGCCATAGAACGCGTTGACGCGCTCGAAGCGCAGCACCTGCGCATCGCGTGCCGCGTCCGAGACATGGGCGGTGACGGGCGGCATCCCGGTGCCGGTATATACCTCCTGCACACGTCTGTCGGTTCGCACCTCCTCTGGCGTGCCCGCCATCAGCACCTCGCCCTGGTTCATCACCGTGACGCGCTGCGAGAAGCCGAGCACGCGGTCGATGTCATGCTCTACGATGAGCACGGGGATATTTGCCGCCACACTCTTGATGAGGTTCGACACACGCTCGCGCTCGGCGGCTGAGAGTCCCGCGAGCGGCTCGTCCAGCAACAGCACCTGGGGCTTGGAGCCGAGTGCAATGCCCAAGTCCAGCAACCGCTGCCCGCCGTAGGACAACTCGCCGCCCTCGATCTCCTCGATGCCTTCCAGGCCCAGGAATCGGATCAGCTCCGCGGTCTCCGCGTGGACCTCGGCGTAGCTGTCGACATCGCGCCAGGCATTGAAGCGCGCCGGATGCCTGGCCTGCAGCGACAGACGCAGGTTCTCATAGATCGACAAGCCGCGGAACAGGTTCGTGACCTGGAACGAGCGCGCCAGCCCCCTCTGGCAAATGCGGTGCGAGGGAAGCCGATGGATCTCGCGGCCATTGAGCCGCACCGTGCCGGTGCTCGGCGGGAACAGGCCCGAGATCAGGTTGAACGCCGTGGTCTTGCCTGCGCCGTTCGGGCCGATCAGGGCATGGATCTCCCCGGCGCCGACCGCCAGGCTCGCGTTCGAGACGGCGCGTATGCCGCCGAAGTTCTTGGAGACGCCGGCCACCTCCAGAGCCGTTCTTCCGCTCTCTTGCGGGCGCAGGAATGCTGGCGGCGGCAGGCCGTCGTAGATCCTGCGCCGGCTCATGGCTGCCCCTTCCTCGGGCGCCGGACGCCAGCGCCTTTGCAGCCTGGCCCAAACGCCGACAAGACCGCTGGGCGAGTACAGCACGAAGCCGACAAAGACGAGGCCAAACCAGAGCAGCCAGTTCGACGTCCAGATGGAGAACAGCTCGCGGAAAAGGATGTAGAACAGCACGCCCAAGGCGGGGCCGAGGATATGGTGCATGCCCCCGATCACGACCATCGCCAGGAGCTCGCCGGAAAAGGGCACGGAAACCGCCTCCGCCGAGACGAGGTAGGTCTGGAAGCCCAGCAGCGCGCCGCCCAGTCCCGTCACCACCGCCGAGAGCACGAAGGCCACCAGCTTGTAGCGCTCGACGGGATAGCCCTGGAACGTGGCGCGCAGCTGGTTCTCGCGGATCGCCACCAGCACGTGCCCGAAGGGCGAGCGCACCACGCGCAGCAGCACGTATAGAATGCCGAGCGCAATCAGGGCGACGACAGTGTAGTAGGCGAGCGCGTCGTCGAGGCTGATCGGCCCGAGGCTTCCGCGCTTGAGGCCGCCCAGGCCGTCCTCGCCGCCGGTTACCTCGGTCCAGCGGAAGGCAATGGTGTAGGTCAGCGCGGCCAGTGCCAGGGTCAGCAACGAGAAATACACGCCGCGCCGGCGCAGGATAAGCAGCCCCACAACGGCCGAGAGAGAGGCGACGAAGAGCATCGACAGGAAAATGGGCGCCGCAATCTGGTCGTGCAGCCAGTGCTTCTGAATGAGCGCGGCGGCGTAGGCGCCGATGCCGAACCAGGCGCTGTGGCCGAAGGACGTGAGCCCTGTATATCCCACGAGCAGATTGAGCCCGAGCGCGGCGATGGCCAAGATGACCACCACGCACGCCGTGTTCACGGTCAAGCCGAGCATGCGCATAGCAAAGGGCAACGCGAGGAGCGCCGCCGCGGCAATCAGCAACGGCCGATACTTCGCGTATGGCCGGGCGACGGTCATTCGAATTTCTCGATGCGCTCGCCGAGCAGGCCCCGGGGACGGAACAGCAGGACGAGGAACATCAAGATATAGATCGATGCCTCGCCAGCGGCCGCGACGTAGTGGATAGTGACGCCTCGCACCACGCCCACCAACAAGGCAGCGAGCACGACGCCCCAGAAGCTGCCAAGTCCGCCGATCACGACCACCACGAAGGCGACCGTGATGATCTCCGCGCCCATCGCCGGGTGGACGCCGGTGATGGGAGCAAAGAGCGCGCCGCCCAATGCGGCCATGCCGACGCCCAACATGACGATGGTGGTCATGTACGGCTGCAGCCGGATGCCGAGCGCAGCGACCATATCGGGCCGCTGTATGCCGGCGCGCACGACGCGGCCGAACGAGGTCTTGTGGAGCAGAAGCCAGACTCCGAGCAGCACCACGGCCACGATCGCCAGCAGCGTCAGTCGGTAGCGCGAGAACAGAAAATTGCCGAGGATGACCGGCCCTCTAAGCGCATCCGGCATCGATGCCGATAGCGGGGCGGCACCCCAGATCACGCGTATCGACTGCTCGGCGACCATTGCCAGGCCAAAGGTCACCAGCAGGCTCAAAATCGGATCGGCCGTGTAGAAGCGGCGCAGGATGAACCGCTCGAACAGAATGCCGAGCATGGCGACCGCGACAGGCGACAGAATGACCGCAGAACCGAAGCCCAGATGCTTGGCGATTTCCACCGATGCATACGCGCCGAGCGCGTAGAACGCTCCATGCGCCAGGTTCACCACGCCGCCGACGCTGAAGATCAGGGACAGGCCCAGCGCGATGAGCAGGTAGTAGCCTCCGAGCACGAGGCCATTCACCACCTGTTCCAGCAAGAACACGAGCCTGTTTTCTCACTCCATCGAGACGCCTCAGGATCGCCAGCCGCCCGCACAGGCGCCCAAGCCGCGCCACCCCACCGCCACAGCTTTCGCTACATGGTGCAGGGGTTCTGCTCGCGGGTCGGGGCAAGGATCTCGAGGGATTCGCCCGCGCCCGGAACCGCCGCCCCGAGGGCGAGGAAATCCCACTTGTCCCTGGCCTGGCCCCTGGGTTTGACGGAGAACGGATAGGCTTCCTGCATGAGCTGATGATCCCAGGCGCGGAACCACCCCTTGCGCGCCTTCAGAATATCGAATTCCGCCTGCTTCTCGAAGTGAGCGATCAGCGTCGCGCTGTCCGTCGACCGCGTCTCGCTCATGGCCTGCGCCATCATCTTCAGGGAGACGTATTCGATCCAGGCATGGTTCTCCGGGGGCTTTCCATGCTTCTTGGTGAACGTGGATACGAAGGCTTTCGACCCCGGCGTGTCGATGTCGTGGTGCCACACGGTCGGCCAGGTACCGCTCAGGTTGCCTTCGCCTGCGGCCCAAGCATCCGCCGTGTTGAGATTGAAGCCCACGATCGGGTAGGGAAGCCCGAACTCGGCGTACTGCTTGATGAGATTGGTGACCTGATTGCCGGCGAGATTGGAGCAGACCACGTCGGGATTGGCCTGCCGCACCTTCACCAGGTAGGGGCTGAAATCGGTTACGTCGGTTGCGACGAGCTCGTCTCCGATCAGGTTGCCCTGGTTGGCAGCGAAGAACGCCTTGGCCGCGCGCAGCAGGTCGTGGCCGAAGACGTAGTCGGCCGTGAGCGAGAAGAACTTCTTGCCCCTCACCAGGTTGTCGCGCAGCAGAGCTTTGCCGACCGCGTTGACCATGACGGTGTTGGGAATGTCGACGTGGAACGTGTACTTGTTGCAGTTCTTGCCGCGCAGCACATCCGACCGCGCGCCGATGCTCATGAACAGCCGCGAGTTGCGCGCCGCCACTTGAGAGATTGTCAGCGCCGAGGCTGAGGAGATCTCGCCCATCAGCACCACCGCGCCGTCCCGTTCGAGCATGCGCTGCGCCTTGGTCGCGGCGGTGGCGGGATTGACCGAGTCCTCGGACATCACTTCCAGCTGGCGCCCCATGATGCCGCCTGCCTTGTTGATCTCCTCCTCGGCAATTCGGAGCCCCATCACGGCGTACTCGCCGAGGGCGCCGAGGAAGCCGGTCAGCGGCGTAAGGTGGCCTATCTTTATCTTGTCCGACTGGGCACGCGCGATCATCGGCAGTCCAAGCGCGCTGGCGCCGGCGATCGCGGCGGCACCCTTCAATACGCTTCTGCGGCTGTTGGAAGTCACGGTTGGTTCCTCCCCGGGGTGGCGTCGCCAACTTCATATCCACGATCATCCGAGGATATGAGATGCGATCTTTCATTGCTGAATGATATGCGGACAGCGACGGCGACTGTCAACGCCAAAAGCGCCGGACCGCTCAGTCTTCGGGTTGCTTGGAAATCGTGGCGCCGAACTCGCGGGACAGGCGATCGGCTGCCGCCTGCACGATTTTCCCGCGGCTTTGCAGAGCCTGATTGGAGAGGCGCCAGATCGGGCCCGAGATGCCGAGAGCGCCGAGGGTTTGGCCGGTGAAGTCCCGCACCGGGACGGCAATGCACCGGACCTCGGGGTTGAATTCTCTGTCGTCGAACGCGATACCGCTGCGCCTCACCTCCTCGATCTCGCGGAGCAGCATCGGGATCTCCGTGATCGACTTTTCGGTCGATGGCTTGAGCTCGACCCTCGCGAGAAACCGTTCGAGCTGATCCGGCCGCAGGGCGGCGAGGATCACCTTGCCCAACGCGGTGCAGTGGGCCGGCCGCACGACGCCAACCCGCTCGGCAAGCTGAAAGGCGCCGGGTCCGCACGTGCGCGCTATCACCACGATCGCGTCGCCCATGCGCACGGCGAAGTGGCCGCTCTCGCCGGTCTTGGCCGACAACTCCTCCAGGATCGGCGTAGCAAGGCTCACCATTTCGATCTCGTCGAGCGCGCTCGCGGCCAGCGCAAACAGCGGCCGGCCCACGCGGTAGCGCTTGGTGTCCCGTTCCTGCCGGATGTAGCCGAGTGACACCAGGGTCTTGGCGAGGTGAAATGTGGTCGAGTTGTGCAACCCGACGCGCTTGCTGAGATCCGCAAGGCCGATGCCGTCGCGCTGCCGCGCGACCTCCTCCAGGATGGCAAAGGCGCGGCCGAGCGACTGCACGCCGACGCGCTGCCGGTCCTCCGCCTCATCGTCGATATCGGGCCGCGAAGGCTGGACAGGTCGGGCGATCCCGGCTTCGTTCGGCGAAGCCGCCTTGTCTTTCTCTATTGTCTTCGCCTTCGTGCGCGTTCTCACCGGGTCTCTCCAGGCAAATGCCTACAGTGGGAGCGCCGTCCCTTGGCGCAGCCCGCCCCCAATCTTCCAACCGATCGCGGATTCGGTCTAGAGGTTGAAGAGCACCATCCGCTCTTCGGTCATGTCGCGGATCGAATAGCGCGGGCCTTCCCGGCCGATGCCTGAATCCTTGACGCCGCCATAGGCCAGCTGATCGGTGCGCCAGGTGGAAGTTCCGTTGCCGCGATAGGGATCGCGCGTCTCGTAGGTCTCGGAGCCGTGGCGCCACGAGCCTCCGATGAGCATTGGGACGCGGGTCGGTGCGGCGTCAGAAGACCGCTTCAGCGCGGGTGGCGACGGCTTCATTGCGGCAGCTCCGGACACAGATGCCCCTCCCGCACGCTATCATCCGTCGTTCCAGAATGACAAATGCAAACTCACACTATGGAATGGCGGTTGACTCCCCTATGGTCGGCCGTATGACTTGGGCTAGCGAGGCGTGGGCTTTCAGGAGTTTCGAGCCGGTCGGCTACCGCGCGCGGCCCATGCTTGAGGGCATCTCGCGCAAGCCACATCGTTGCGAGCGCCGGCAAGCTCGCACGTGGGGCTTCGCTGCCGCCGGCTAGCTTCGACCGCTAGAGAGGAACACAAACCGCATGAGCGCCGCCCTGCCTTCTTTGGTGGACTTGGTCGTTGTCGGCGCCGGCAATGCGGCGTTCTGCGCGGCTCTGGCAGCTGCCGAAAGCGGCGTCTCGGTGCTGGTTCTGGAGCGGGCACCGGAGGCGGAGTCCGGCGGCAACAGCCGCTTCACGGCCGGCGCGTTCCGCTGCGTGTACGATGGAGTCGACGATCTCAAAGCGCTGATGCCGGACCTCACACCGGAGGAAGTCGCAAATTCCGACTTCGGCAGCTACCCGGAGGAGAAGTTCTTCGACGATATGGGTCGCGTCACCGAGTACCGCACCGACCCCGACCTGTGCGAGCTGCTCGTTACCCGAAGCAAGTCCACGATGTCGTGGATGCGCGACAAGGGCGTGCGCTTCGTGCCGATCTGGGGCCGCCAAGCCTACAAGATCGGTGGCAAGTTCAAATTCTGGGGCGGCCTGGCCGTGGAGGCCTGGGGCGGCGGGCCGGGTCTGGTGGAATCGCTCACCGCAATCGCGCGCAAGAACGAGGTCGCCATCGCTTACGGCGCCCGCGCCGTGTCGCTGATCGCCGACGACGACGGCGTCAAGGGTGTGCGGGTGAAGCATGCCGGCAAGACCGTCGAGGTGATGGCCAAATGCGTGATTCTTGCGGCCGGCGGCTTCCAGGCCAACGCCGAGATGCGCACACGCTATCTCGGGCCCGGCTGGGACCTCGCCAAGGTGCGCGGCACGCGCTTCAACACCGGCGACGGCATCCGCATGGCGCTCGATATCGGTGCGCAGCCGACCGGCAACTGGTCCGGAGCGCATGCCGTCGGCTGGGATCGCAACGCGCCGGAGTTCGGCGATCTCACGGTCGGCGACAACTTCCAGAAGCACTCCTACCCTTGGGGCATCATGCTCAACGCCAACGGCGAGCGTTTCGTCGACGAGGGTGCGGACTTTCGCAACTACACCTATGCGAAGTACGGCCGGGTGATCCTCATGCAGCCGGGGCAGTTCGCCTGGCAGGTGTTCGATGCGAAGATCATCCCGATGCTCCGCGACGAGTATCGCATCAAGCGCGTGACCAAGGTGCGGGCCGACACACTCGAGGAGCTGGCACAGAAGCTCGACGACGTGAACGCCACCAAGGCCTTGGAGACGATCGAGGCCTACAACGAGGCCGTCATGACGGATGTGCCGTTCGACCCCAATGGGAAGGACGGCCGCGGCACCAAGGGCCTCGCGGTGCCGAAATCCAATTGGGCCAATACCATCGATACGCCGCCGTTCGAGGCCTACGCCGTGACCTGCGGGCTCACCTTCACGTTCGGGGGCCTCAAGATCGACACCGGCGCCCGCGTCCTCGACACCGAAGGCGTTGCCATCCCCGGGCTTTACGCGGCGGGCGAGCTTGTCGGCGGCTTGTTCTATTTCAACTACCCGGGTGGTACCGGCCTGATGGCCGGCTCGGTGTTCGGCAAGATCGCCGGCACGTCGGCCGGGCAGCGGGCCAAGCAACTGCCGTGAGCGTCTACTCTCTCACAGCGGGTGAGAGCGGGCCGGCTTCATGACAGCTCGCCCTGGTCGGTCACCGGTGACGTGACGACCAGAAAGACCAAGTCGACCAAGCCGGAGTTCTCGATTGCGTGCTCCACCCCGGGAGGCAGATAGATGACATCGTGCTTGCGCACCACCCGCTGCTCGCCGTCGATCTGCATCAGGCCCTCGCCGTCGAGCACGTGATAGACCTGCTCCTGCACCTTGTGCTTGTGCAGCTTCACGTAGGCCATCGGCTGGTACATGGAGATGCGGTAGTCCACGTGACGCGCTCCCGCGTTCTCCGGGTTGACCAGCGGCTTCGACAGCGCGCCGCCGAAGTGGTCCGGGTATTCCTTCCACGGCACCTCGGCGATGTTGCGGACGACGGGCTTGGCGGGTGCCTTGCTCATGTCACGGCTCCTTCTTCGCTGCTGGCTGTCTACTTCACCGCTCCGTCTTGGCCGGCACCCAGCGCTGCCCGAACACCGGCTCCTTGTACGGCGTGGGCGGGAGCTGCCATGTGCCGGTGGCCGGCGGGCGCACCTCGGCGTCGACGTGCACGTCGATGAGGAACGGTTTGTTTGCCTTGACCGCGTGCTCCAGCGCGCCCTTGAAGTCCTCCGACCTGGTAATGGTGAGCGCATCGACGCCACTGGCCTTGGCCCAGCCGGCGAAGTCGGGATTGTAGGGCGTCTTGTTGGCGCCCTGGTGGAACATGGTGCCGAGCTCGCGGCCGCCGAACATGCCCAATTGGATGTCTCGGATGGAGACCCAGCCGAAGTTGTTCCAGATCACCCACACCACGGGGATGTCGTATTCCACCGCCGTGCACAGCACGTGCGGCACCATGGAGAAGGACCCGTCGCCGGCGATGGCGACGCAGGGGCGGTCGGGGGCGGCGAGCTTGGCGCCCAGCACGCCGGCGGCTCCGAAGCCCATCCCCGAGAAACCCCATGAGTTGAGCATGGTCTGCGGGCGGCGCGCCTTCCAGAACTGCATGAACCAGTTGTGGTTGACGCCCACGTCGCAGGCGAGGATGGCATCGTCGGGCAGCACCGCCTGGCAGTCGGCGACGATGCGCTCGGGGCGGATGGGCGAGGCATGGATGTCGAAGCTCGGCCGCGTGAATGCCTCCCACTCGGCCTGCCAGCGCCCGATGTCTGCATGCCAGGCCCCGAGCATGCCATCAGGCTTCGGCGCCCGGCGCTCCAGCTCGGCCAGCAGCTGGCGCAAGACGGTGCGCGCGTCGGCCAGGATGGGGAGATCGGGCGGATAGTTGCGACCCAGCTCGTCAGCATCGACATCGATGTGGATGAGCCGCGCGTGCGGAAAGTTCCAGGAGTAGCCCGGCAGCCATGAAGAAGCCGAGCGGTCATCGAAGCGCGCGCCGATGGCGATCACCACGTCGGCGCGGCGGCCGGCCTCGTTGGCCGGATAGGCGCCGTTGCGGCCGATGAAGCCGAGCGACAAACTATCCGTCATGTCGAGGCAGCCCATACCGTTGGGCGAGGAGATGACTGGAATGCGCAGCCGGCGCGCGAGCTCGGTCAGCTCCTTGCCCGCCTCCGACAGGGTCACGCCGTGACCGATGAACAGCACCGGCCGCTCGGCCTTCAGGATCAGGTCGAGCGCCGCGGTCACCTGCTCGGGCGAGGCCCCGCTGCGGTGGGCGCCGTGCGCCGGGGCCGGCGGCGGCACCTCTATGTCTCCCTCCTCCTGGAAGACGTTGAACGGCACGTCCACGTTCACCGGTCCCGGCCGCCCCGAGAGCATTGCCGTCATCGCCTGTCTCAGCGCCAGCGGCAGCATGTCGACGCGGGTGGGCTGGAAGCTGCGTTTGACGACGGGGCGGATGATGTTGGGAAAGTCGGCCTGGAAGTGCTTGTTGATCTCCTGGAATGGGCTGCGGTTGAACTGCTGTGTCGGCACGTTGGCGGTAATCGCCAGCAGCGCCGAGCTATCCGACAGCGCCACCTGCAAGGGCATGACGATGTTGCATGAGCCAGGCCCGCACGAGGTCAGGGTGGCCACCGGCTCGTGGCGCACGCGAAAATACGCGTCTGCCATGTGCGCCGCCACCTGCTCGTGCCGCGGCGACACCATCTTGATGCGGTCGCGGGCCTGATAGAGCGCGTCGAGCATGCCGACGTTGCCGTGCCCGCAGATCCCGAAAACATACGGTATCTTGCTTCTGATCAGATGCTCTGCAATCAGGTCGGCGCCCTTCATCCGCGTCATGCTCGTTCGTCCATTTTCCGCGGCTTCCGGCAACGCCTCCCGCCGCTTGCGAGCCGCAACGCTCGGCGGTTGTAGATATCATAATATAAACTGGCGTACAGCATTATGAGAGTGAACCGGCGGCGCTCCGCTCCTCGGCACGATCGTTGCGGATCTTGCCTTGGGATCAAGCTTTCGGACCTCCTCCTCGGCGGTGAGCCCAACCCTATTCTCAGCAACCCGGGGCGCTCAGCCGGCGCCCAGGCACCTGCACCAAACAACAAGCGACTGCCGATGCTCCGGCCGTCAAAGTAGCGGCAGTTGACCGCTGCTGGGGATTGGCCGCCGGAACAGATCGGTGCGTAGCTTGAGATGGCGCACGTTGAGGCCAAGCCGCTTCACAGCCAAGCGGAAGCGGGCGCCGATCTGCTCGGCATAGGGGCCGGCACCGCGCTGTCGCACGCCGAAGGCGGCAACATAGTCCTTCCCGCCGTGCATGGAGCGCAGGATGTTGATCACGCGGGAAGCGCGATCGGGGAACTCGGTGGCTAGCCACTCGCGGAAAAGCTCCTTGAGCTCCAGGGGCAGGCGCAGCAACACCCAGCCGGCTTCCACCGCGCCCGCATCGCGGGCCGCGGCCAGGATGCTCTCGAGCTCGCTGTCGTTGATGGCGGGCACGATGGGCGCCGTCATCACGGCTACTGGCACACCAGCTCCACTCAGCGCCCGGATCGCCTCGAGCCGACGCGGCGGGGTGGCCGCTCGCGGCTCCATCTTGCGGGCAACCGTCCTATCGAGCGTCGTGACGGAGATGGCGACCTTGACTAGTCCGCGGCTCGCCATTCGCGCCAGGATGTCGACATCGCGGACGACGAGCGCCGATTTTGTAACGATGCCGACCGGGTGGCTCGCCGCATCCAGCACCTCCAGGATCCCGCGGGTGATCTTGTGCTCGCGCTCGATCGGCTGGTAGGGGTCGGTGACTGCACCGAGCGCAATGACTTTGGGCAGGTAGCGCGGGCTGGCGAGCTCCCGCTCCAGCAGCTCCGCGGCATTGACCTTGGCATACAGCTTGGTTTCGAAATCGAGACCCGGCGAGTGGCCGAGATAGGCGTGGGTTGGGCGCGCGTAGCAGTAGACGCAGCCGTGCTCGCAGCCGCGGTACGGGTTGATCGACTGGTCGAAGCCGATGTCTGGGCTGTCGTTGCTGGCTATGATGCTCTTGGCGGTCTCGCGCTGCACCTGGGTTTGGAAAGGCTCGAGTTCGCCCAGGCTCTCCCAGCCATCGTCGAAGGCTTCGCGCAGCTCGCTCTCAAAGCGGCCGACGCGGTTGGAACGCGCGCCCCGGCCGCGGCGACGCTCGCTGTCGATGAGGGTTGGATCGTCTGGCATCTGTTTCGATGCTCAAGTCTAAGATCAAAACGTGAACATAGCAAGAACTTTGCTAGGTCCCCCTTGCGGAGGATCTCAGCGAATCGTCCGCTTGGTCTGCGGCGCTGAGTGTGCCGAGATGGCGGATGACCAGCCGGTGCTCAAGCGTTGCGAACACGGGCTTGATGGCGGAAGGCTTGAGCAGGGCTCGCGGCCTGCCAGTGCTCGACCCACACCTCACCCAGGCCCTCAGTGGGGCGCAGCTGGCTTGTGATCACCACCGCGTCCGGCCGGGCGACATTGTAGGCCTCGGCGAGCCGCTCTCACCACCCCATCCGCGAGTGGTTCAACACGCCGCGCGATAGCTGGCGCCGCCGCAAGCACCCGTTCGGGGATACGCCCCACCAGCCCGATCTCATCCGATTTTGCCGAGCTGGCGGCGGCGCTCGCGTAAACCGCCGCCTGCCACCATACTTGCGAGTTAAGGATTCACCCATCATCCCGGAAGTCGAGCGCAGCGAGACTATCCGGGATCCTCCATCCACGAGTCACACCCCTGCCGGCACCCGTGTGACGCAGCAACAGGGTTAATAGCGGCCGATGCGGCAGCCTTATCTCCGGGGGGTTGGCGCCGTGCCACAATGCAGGCGTCGCTTGCTGGGCTGGAGGCGCTCGCACCGGCCAGGCGGGCGACGGCGCCTCTTGGCGTCCGCTCTTTGACATCGTGAATATCTCGCGCTCGGCGCGGCTTCGGCGGTGCCGGCTTGATGCTGTTCGCGGCTCAAGGTTGGGTCGAGCCCGGCGAACCGGGGGAAGACCGATGGTTGGGTCATCGCTAACGCTCGCCCCCCCCTACCCCTGCGCCAGCAGCTTGCCCTGCAGCTGCAGGATGCAACCCTCGATGTTGTGCAGCGTCTCGTCGATGCGATGAAGCTCGCGCTCGATCTCGCCCGGATCGCGCACGCGCCGCTCCTCGCGCGACACGGTGAGACGTTCGATCAGCGCCGCAAACATCGATCGCAGGCCGCCCAGCATCCGCAGGAATACCGATCTCGCCGGTTTCGTCTTGCGGCCTTCCTTGGGACGCGCAGCCCGCTGCCGCCGCATGAGCGCGCTGCGCAGGAACTTCAGCTCGCGCTTCTTGTGGCGCAGCTCCTTCACCGCCGCTTTCGCTTCCGCGGCAGACTTCACCGATACCGCAACCGCGGTGCCCTCGATCCTCGTATAGCGCATCGACGCCAGCTGCATGGGGCGAGCTCGCTGTTGCTGCAACCAGGGAGCGGAAACTAAGCGGGCCGCGCGGCAATAGTCCAGACGCTCGATCGGATTGGCGCCGAGGCCGCGGCCGGGGCCCGTGACCGGTTGCACCAATGTACACTGATCTTGGTGCGGCAGGCTTGCCGCTGCATCTGTTAATCTGATGTCTGTACTTGGTCCGAGACCTGACTGTAACAATTGAAGAAACCCGGCCTCACTCTCGCCACAACGCTTACGGAGATATCGCGCCCGGGGCGCGATTCGCATCCGCCGGGCGGGAGAATGCCACGGCAAGAGGCGGGCGCGCTGGAAGAGGGAAGGATTCGCAGTCATCGCCGCAGGATTGGGCGCGCTGGGCCAGCCAAGAGGGTTTGGTTCCGGCGTATCGGGGACCTGCCGGCGGGCCGCCGATCATTCCGGTAAACAGGAGAGCACTGCATGAAACGGCTTTCGACCGTGGCGCTCGGTGTTGCGCTTTGCACGCTGGCAACCGGTGCCGACGCGCGCGCCAGTGAAATTCGCTTCACCCCGCACGACAGCTATCCTCATTTTACCGATGGCGACAGGGAGTATTCACGCCCGCGCAGCAAGAGCCGGTCCGCCCGCAACAGGAAACGGCGCCCTCAGGCGGCTGCCCTGGCGAGCCGCCGCCACGCGGCGCGCAGCGGGCGACGCAACCCCGTGGCCGAGCGCGGCGTCATCGCTTTTGCGCGCGGCGGCACCTCGCGGTCCTGCCTCACGCCCGCCGCCCGCGCCCTGCTCGGCCGCATCGAAGCCCAGTTCGGCCCCTTGCAGGTCGTCTCCACGTGCCGCCGAGGTGCCGTCATTGCCGGCACCGGCCGGCGGTCCAGGCACGCCAGCGGCAACGCCATCGACTTCAAGGCGCCGCCGGGCCGCAAAGCCGAAGTCGTGCGCTGGCTCATTGTCAACCATGGGTCGGGCGGCACCATGACCTACGCCGGCATGCGCCATATTCACGTCGACATCGGCCCACGTTTCGTGTCGCTCAACGCGGGCGCTCGTCGCGTGCGTTGACACGGGACGGCCGCCGCCACTGGAAGGCGTCAAGCGCCAAGGATCGTCGCCATGACCGAACTCGCAAGCCCGTTTCGGCGCGCCACCCCGGCCGACGCCATGGCGATGGCCGATCTGGTGCACTTCGCCAGCGAGGGACTGGCGTTCCACCTGTGGACCAAGATGGCCGGCCCAAGCGGCGACCCGTGGGCCATCGGCCGCGAACGCGCCGAGCGCGAGGAGGGCGGCTTCTCCTACCGCAACACCATCCTGCTCGAGCGGGAAGGCCGTGTTGCGGCCGGCCTCATCGGCTACCCGCTGCCCGACACGCCCGAGCCTCCGCCGGACAACCCGCCGGCCATGTTCGTGCCGCTGAACGAGCTGGAGGATCTGGTTCCGGGGACCTGGTACGTGAACATCCTCGCCGCCTATCCGGAGCACCGCGGCAAGGGCTTTGGGACGGCCCTGCTGGCGGTCGCGGAACAGCTGGCGAGGGAAACCCGCCGACGCGGGCTGAGCATCATCGTCGCCGATACCAACACCGGCGCGCGCCGGCTCTACGAACGCTGCGGCTATCGCGCGGTCGCGGAACGCCGCATGGTAAAGGAGGGCTGGCAGCACCCAGGCACCAACTTCGTGCTGCTGGCGAAGCGGGTTGGCGCCTAATTCTGCCTAGGCGGCACACCCGGCGGCTTCGAGACTGTGCGGGTGCGCCGCGCCAGCCGATACATTGGCTTCCTCGCGGGAGCGTCGACTTCTACCGCGGGTTGGGCGAGCCACCCCGTTGCCATACGAGGAAGTCGCGGCCGTCGACGTCGGATGCCCGTCGAGGGGACCTGGCCCTGAGTTTGTCGGTGCAGGCTACATACTTGTTGGCTTTGTTCTTGCACTTCGGGGCATCGGCCATCGCCGTCGGAACCGCAGCGGCGCTCGCGAAAACGGCAACAGCGAGGGCGCCGGCGGTGGTGATGAGGGCAATTTTCAACATTGCGGTCTCCCTTGGTTTGGCTTGGGCCAACTCCTTGGTCGCGGTTCCTAGTGGAAAGGTTCACCGAAAGCGGCCGGTCCATACCCTTCAGGAGTGAGCGGGCGCGGGCGGTGGCCCTGGCGACGGCAACGTTGTATTGACACGAGCACGATACCGTTCCGCGCGGGTAGCGCCGTCCCGAACGCCGCAGTAAGCTTCGCCCATGGCCGACATCCTCGATCAGATCACAGCCTACAAGCGCGACGAGGTCGCGGCCGCCAAGACCGAGTGGCCGCTGGACGTCGTCGAGGCCGCCGCGCGCGCGGCGCCGCCGGTCCGCCCGTTCGCCGGCGCCCTGGAGGCGACGATCAAGGCCGGCGGCTTTGCCGTGATCGGAGAGATCAAGAAGGCAAGTCCTTCGAAAGGCCTGATCCGCAAGGACTTCGATCCGGGCGGCCTGGCCGAAGCCTATGCTGCGGGCGGAGCCACCTGTCTCTCCGTTTTGACCGACGGCCCTTCCTTTAGCGGTGCCCCGGAACATCTGACGGTGGCGCGCGCCGCCGCGGGTCTGCCCGTGCTGCGCAAGGACTTCATGCTCGACCGCTATCAGGTCGCGCAATCGCGGGCGCTGGGCGCCGACTGCATCCTGATCATCATGGCTGCGGTCGACGACGTCATGGCCGGCACGCTGTGCGCCTACGCCAGGGCCTGGGGCATGGATGCGATCGCCGAGGTGCACGACAAGGCCGAGCTCGACCGCGCGCTGAAGCTCGACTGCCGCCTGATCGGCATCAACAATCGCGACCTCAAGACCTTCAACACCGCCCTGGAGACCACCGAGAAGCTCGCTCCGCGAGTCCCGCACGACCGCATCGTCATCGCCGAGAGCGGGATTACTAGCAACGCCGACCTGCAGCGGCTGGCCGGGGCCGGCGTGCGCGCCTTCCTGGTCGGCGAGAGCCTGATGCGGCAGGCCGACGTGGCGGCGGCGACGCGGGCGCTGCTGGGCAACGCATGACCAGGCTCTCCCACCTCGACGACAAGGGCGAGGCGCGCATGGTCGACGTCTCGGACAAGGCGGTCACGCAGCGCACCGCGCGCGCCGAAGGCTTCGTTGCCATGCAGCCGGCAACGCTGGCGCTGATCGAGAAGGGCGAGGCAAAAAAAGGCGATGTGCTGGCCGCCGCCCGCATCGCCGGCATCATGGCGGCGAAAAAGACGCACGAGCTGATCCCGCTCTGCCATCCGCTCGCCATCACCAAGGTGGCGATGGAGTTCGCGCCCTCCCCGGAGCCGGCCGGCATTCGTGTCGCGGCCGAAGTCAAGGTGGCCGGTCCCACCGGCGTCGAAATGGAGGCCCTGACGGCGGTCGCCGTCGCCTGCCTTACCATCTACGACATGCTGAAGGCGGCCGATAAGGCCATGCGCATCGAAGGCGTCCGGCTGCTGGAGAAGACCGGCGGGCGCTCCGGCGCCTATCGGGCCGGCGCCCAAGTCGGCAGGAAGTGAAAGCTCGACAAAGCGCGGACCGCGCGCGCTGTCACTCCTCGCCCGTACAATCTTTCGGCACGCTGGCGGTGAAGCCCGCCAATCTGGCTTGGAATACCGCCCGCACTTTCTGATAGTCGTGCGGAGCTTCCTCCCTCAACTTCTCCAGCGCGGCCCGCTCGGCCGCGGCAGCATTGTCAAAATCGCCGACCAGCGCATAAGTACAAGCTAGAGTATCGAGATAGTCGGAGTGCTTTCGGATCGAAACCGCCCGATTTGCCGCTTCGAGAGCGTCATTCTTGTAGCTTTGCCGCTCGGGAAAGATCCTCGTCGCGACAAGCCACGCAAAACTGTTGTAGGCTCCGGGCCGCTCCGGAAACTCTTTCATCGCCTTCAAATAGTCCGCTGAGGCCTGCGAAAACGCCCTCCTCCTCTCCCAAAGGCCGCCCCGCAAAGATAGCACATAAGCCATTGCCTGCTGCCGACTCAGACTCTTTCCCTGATAGGGCAATCCGGCATGCCTCTCCCCTTAGTTCCGGCGCAGTCGTGAGGTATGCATGGCTGAACAAGGAGTTGAGCCATGCCGCAAGCGATGCCGGACGATCTGTGGCGTGATTTCCCCAAGACG
>Ga0247727_10001130_pt1 | contig 65007 bp, 49 predicted proteins | sample WisWelCaveWW1625_FD_202498 | JGI IMG/M metagenome (GOLD analysis project Ga0247727, IMG submission 202498) | Biofilm microbial communities from Wishing Well Cave, Virginia, United States - WW16-25 | ecosystem: Environmental > Aquatic > Deep subsurface > Groundwater > Cave microbial mat | place... | reverse complement strand
GGGCGGCGTCGACTACGGGCCCACGCGCTTCACCGCGACGGCGAGGCGCCCGTGCCCTTGGGGCGGCGGGAACATGGCGATTCGCCGCGAGGTCCTAGAGCGCCTCGGCGGCTTCGATGTGCGGATGACCCGCGCGCAGGATACCGAGTACTACCAGCGGGTGGTGCGGGAAGGCTTCACCGTCTGCTACGAGCCGTCGGCGGCGGCGCATCACGTGATTCCGGCCGAACGCTCAACGCCCGCGTTCTTCCGCCAGTGGCGCCGCAAGGCGGGCCACTACAGCGGCTACCTGCTGCCCTGGAAGCCCTCGCACCTGCTGACGCTCATGCCGCTGTGGCGCTACGGCAAGCTCCTCTGGTTGTGCCGCGTCTGGCTCGCGAAGACGCTGATCCGGCGGCCGTACTGGGAGCGACTGTACTCTGAGCTGCTGGTGCGGCAGGAACTCAGTCTGTGGCGCAGCCGGCTGGCGCAGTGGCCCTCGTTCATTCTGTCTCGAAGACTCGTTGAGCCGGTTAGGCCTGTTAGAAAAACCGGAACGGTACGCGTGGCGTGCCTGCCGGCGTGGTTCGACCCCAACCCGTACCAGCGGCTGTTCTACGAGTCACTCACGCCGTACGCCATCGAGCTCGTCGTGCCGCCGGACTTCGACGTGGACTGGCTGCTCGCCCGGCGGAACGAAATCGACGTCGTGCACTTTCACTGGATCAACGGGTACTACTACAAGCCCACCCGGCTGGGCAGCTTGCGCAGCGCAATCGGATTCGTGCGGCGCGTGCGCCGGCTCAAGCGCGCGGGTTTGCGCATCGTCTGGACCTGCCACAACCTCTGGCCGCATGAGCCGGCTTGGAAGCCGGCGGAGGTGCTCGCGCGCCGGGGCATGGCGCGCCTAGCCGATGTCATTCTCGTCCACTACCGCTTCGCGGCGGATCGCGTGCGGCGCACGTACCGGATTGGCAAGACGCCCGTGGCCGTTATCGGACACGGCTCGTACCTCGGCGTGTATCCCGATGGGCGCGGCCGCGCGGACGCCCGGGCGCGGTTGCGGCTGCCGGAGCACGCGTTCGTGTTCCTCGCCTTCGGGCATGTGCGGGGCTACAAAGGTCTGGAAGAGATCGTGCACGCCTATCGCCGGCTTGCAGACCAGAATGCGATGTTGCTGATTGCGGGCCGGCCGCTCGGCGAGGCCGACCGGCACATCCTGGCGCGCCTGGCAGGCGACGATCCCGGCATTCGCCTGCATGTCCGAGACATCTCCAAGGACGATATTCAGGATTACTTCCACGCGGCCGATGCGGCGGTGTTCGCCGGCGGGCCGCAGCTGGCTTCGGGGAGCCTATTGCTGGCGCTGTCATTCGGCGTGCCGGTGGTCTATCCGGAGAGTCCCCTGAGCCGGGAGCTGCTGACGCAGGACGTCGGCGTCGTGTATGCGCCGACACCGGAGGGGCTGACGGATGCGATGGCCCGCGTGCGCCGGAGCGACCGTGCGCAGCTTGCGGCCAACGCACGGCAATTGGCCCAGGCGCTCACGTGGGACGACGTCGGCCGCGCGGCGGCACCATGGATCCGGGGAGAGCAGTGATGACCGAGGGCGCCCTGCCGTTCGTCAGCGTGGTCGTACCGGCCCACAACGCGGCGCGCACGATCGAGGCCTGCGTGCGCTCGCTGCTGGCCCAGGATTACCCGCGCGACCGGCATGAAATTCTCGTGGTCGACAACCGCTCCACAGACGACACCGCGCGGATCGTCGCCGACCTGCCGGTGCGGCTGGTCTCCGAGCGCGAGCGGCAGAGTTCTTACGCGGCGCGCAACCGTGGCGCGCGGGAGGCGAAGGGCGAGTGGCTCGCATTCACGGATGCCGACTGCGTGGCGCAACCGGACTGGCTGCGCTTGCTGCTCGCTGGCCACGACAGTCCGTCCATCGCAGGCCTGGCGGGGCGCGTCCTGCCCGTTGAGCCTGCGGGTCTCTTGGAAGCCTTCGCGGTGGCGCGCGGCCAGGTCTCGCAGGACGTGACGATGGCCAACAGCTTCCTGCCGGCGGCGATCACCGCGAATGTGGCCTATCGGCGGTCGGTGTGGGAGGCGCTCGGCGGCTTCGATGAGACGATGATCTCAAGCGGGGACATGAACTTTGCCTGGCGGATGCAACTGCTGCACGGCTGGACCATCCGCTTCAACCGTGACGCGGTGGTTCGGCACAAGCACCGCGTGAGCTTCCGGGCGTTCTGGAAGCAGCACCGCGTCTACGGCTTCGGCACCGCGATGCTCTACGATCAGTTTCCCGGTTATGCCAAGTCGCTGCGGCGGGAGGCCGTCATGTGGCTGCGCCGCAGCCTGTGGTTTTCGGGGCGTGGTCTGGTGCGGTTGGTTTGTTGGCCGTTCCGTTGGGAGGGGCGGCCCCGGCCCGCCGGTCACGAGAGCCGGGGCGGGCTGTACGTCGCGCAGCATTTCCTTGAAGTCCTGTGCACGACGAGTCGATTGCTGGGCATGGTGCAGTACCGGTGGGTGTTCCGCGGCCGACGGCCTGCACCGGTCGTGACCGATTCGCCAGGCAGCGGGTCCTGCGACCGAGGCCGGGCACCCACGCAGTGGGTGGCCGACGGGAGTGCCGAAGACCGTAGGTCATCGGCCCGCGTGGTGGCTCCGCGTCACCCGCTGCCTGCTGTGACGGTTAGCGTGGTCATCCCGGCCTACAACCGCGCACACCTGCTCGGTCCTGCGATCGAGAGCGTACTGGCCCAGACCTACAAGGATCTCGAAGTCATTGTGGTGGATGACGGCTCGACGGATGAGACCGCCGCCGTCGCACAGCGCTACGCGGCACAGCCCGGCGGGCGCGTGCGGGTCATCCGACAGGCCAATCAGGGGGTCTCCGCCGCGCGCAACAGCGGCTGTCGCGCGGCGCGGGGACGCTACATCGCATTGCTCGACTCGGATGACCTGTGGAAACCGGAGAAGCTGGCGCGGCAAGTGCCGGCGCTCGAGCACGACCCAGGTGTGGGGATGGTTTGCTCCATGGCTGACATCGTCGATGCGGACAACCAACGGGTCTTGGGCCTGAAGCCACGGCAGCGGCCGGGTGCCACCCTGCGAGAGCTGGTGAGGACGGGGAGTGCCGCGCCCTCCACGTTCGTGTTTCGCCGCGAGGCGCTGGAGGAGGTCGGCGGCTTCGATCCGCAGATCCAGGGCCTCGAGGATCTGGACTTCTGTTTCCGCTTGGTGCGCCGGTGGAAGATCGTGTGCCTCGAGGCACCGCTGATTCGGTACCGCCAGCACGGCACCGGGCTCTCCTCGGATGTGGCGGGCATCTGCCGGGCGTACATCCGGACGTATGAAAAGCTCCTGGCACTTCCGGACGCGGAGATCCCTCGCGCCGCCGTGCGGCAGCGGTTGGCTAAGTACCACTACCAGCTCGGCACGATCCACGCGCGTCGGCGCGAATCGCGGGCAGCAGCCGCACAGCTTATCCGCGCGATCCGGACGTCGCCGCTGGTGGGGCTGAACTTTGCGACCGCGCGCCACGGCTGGTGGCAGCGGGGTCTGCTGGTGGTGAAGCCGTACGCCGCCGCCGCCGGGGTGGGATGTGCCGCCGTGTTTGCGCGCAACGGACACCGATGATGTGGGACGACCTGAAGCGGTTGGGACAATTCAAAGACCTGCTCGTCACGATGACGCTGCGCGACATCCAGGTGCGCTACAAGCAGACGTTCCTGGGCGCGGCCTGGGCCGTCGCACAGCCGCTGGCGTTCATGCTCATTCTCGCCAGCTTGAAGTCGCTGGTGTTCCGCGAGTCGATGTCGGAGGGGGTACCCCACACGATCTTCCTCTACTGCGCCATGGTGCCCTGGATGTTTTTTCAGTCGGGCCTGACGTTCGCGACCACCTCCGTCTCCGGCAACATGAACCTGGTGAAGAAGATCTATTTCCCGCGCGAGATCTTCCCGGCAGCCTCGATCCTGGCCTGCGTGGTGGACTTCGCGATCGCCTCGGTGATCTTCGTGGGCATGATGGCGTGGTACCGCATCCCGTTTACGGCGAGCCTGCTGTGGGTGCCGGTGCTCTTTCTGGTCGAGCTCGTCTTTGTGTTGGCGGCCGGGCTGTTCATTGCGGCCTCCAACGTGTTCTACCGGGACGTCAAGTACCTCGTGCCCCTGAGCGTGCAGCTGCTCCTCTTCGCCTCGCCGGTCATCTACTCCGTGGCACAGGTGCCGGAGAGCTTGCGGCCGTGGTACCAGCTCAACCCGATGGCGGTGGTGATCGACGGGTTCCGCAAGGCGATCCTGCACGGGACCGCGCCGGATCTCGGCGTGCTGGGTGCTAGCTTGGCGGTGGCGCTGCTGCTGTGCGCGGCGGCCTACGTCTACTTCAAACGCGTGGAAGCCAAGTTCGCGGATCTCATCTAAATGGACGCGATCCTGTTTGAGCACGTCTCAAAACGATACCAGATTGGGATACAGCATCACAGCCTTCGCGATGCGATCCCCATGCTGTTTGCCGGTGGGCGTCCCGAGCTCGCGAAGCCTGGTCAGGATGGGACCTTCTGGGCTCTGACGGACGTCAGCTTTCGCGTCGCCCAGGGTGAGACGCTGGGGATCATCGGGCACAACGGGGCGGGCAAGAGCACCACGTTGAAGCTGCTCTCGCACATCACCAAGCCGACATCGGGGACGATCCGCTCGCACGGCACGCTCGCCGCGCTCATTGAGGTCGGCGCGGGCTTTCATCCGGATTTGACCGGGCGGGAAAACGTCTTCCTCAACGGGACCATCTTGGGTCTGAAGCGCGCGGAGATTCGCCGGCTCTTCGACCGGATCGTGGCGTTCGCGGAGCTCGAGCGGTTCATCGATACGCCGGTGAAACGCTACTCCTCCGGGATGTACATCCGCCTCGGCTTTGCGATCGCAGCGCACGTCGACCCGGACGTGCTCCTCATCGACGAGGTGCTGGCGGTGGGCGACATCGCCTTCCAGCAGAAGTGCCTCCAGCGCATCCAGGAGCTGAAGCAGCAGGGCAAGACCATGATCTTCATCTCGCACAACTTGAACGCCGTGCAGCGGCTCTGCGACCGGGTCCTGCTGCTGGTCAACGGCCGGATCGCCGCCGAAGGCCCGGCGGCCCAGGTGATCAACGACTACCGCACGCGGGTCATCACCTCGGAGCGCAAGCGCTTCACCGAGACGCTGGCCAAGCAGCGGCTCCAGCAGGCAGATGCGGGCGCGGTGCAGATCGAGGAGGTGCGGGTGCGCAACGCCTCCGGTGGCGTGGCCGAGACCTTCGAGACGGGAGAGCCGATGACGATCGAGGTGGCCTACGCCTGCACCCGGCGCATCGAGCGGCCGACCCTGCGGATTGCCATCGAACGGCTCGACGGGTTCACCTGCCACGTCGCCTCCACACAGCGCGACGGCCTGGCGGTGCCTCCGCTTGAGGGGCGCGGCGTGCTGACGCTGACGTACCCGACGATGACTCTGCTGCCCAACGCGTTTCATGTCAGCGTGGAGATCAGCGAGGTCGGGCGCATCGCACCCCTCGACTCGCGCAAGCACGGCTGTTTCTTCACCGTGATCTCGGAGCGATACGACGGCGGGCTGGTCCATCTGGAGCACGAGTGGCAGTGGCAAGTCGCCAACGGGAACAACACGTGATGACCGACCAGGCGATGACCTCCTCTTTGGAAACCAGGGCCGTCTCCGGCGTGCGCTGGACGATGATCAACGCCGTCGGTGAGCGCCTGCTCAGCTTCGGCACGACGATGGTGCTGGCCCGCATCCTCGACCCGAAGCACTTCGGGCTCTACGCGCTGGCGTTTGTGGCGATCGACAGCTTCAGCGTCTTCAAGAACCTCGGGCTGGATGTCGCCGTGATCCAGCGCCGGGACCGGATCGAAGACGCAGCCACGACGGCGCTGTGGGTGCTGCCGTTCTTCGGCTTAGCACTCTACGGCCTGCTCTTCGCCCTAGCGCCGACCTTAAGCGCCTGGCTGGGTCATCCCGAGGTGGCCAGCCCCATGCGCGTCCTGGGGGCGATCCTCGTCTTCGCGGGCTTCAGCAGCGTGCCGCTGGCCTTGGTGCGCAAGACGCTGCAGCTCGATATCCAAGCCAAGAGCAACCTGGCCGGCATGGTCGTCTACTCGGCCGTGGCCATCGTGCTGGCGGCGCGGGGCTGGTACATCTGGAGCCTGGTGGCCGCCTACCTGGCGCGCTGGCTGGTGGCCGTGCCGCTGCAGTGGGCGCTGCTGCGCTGGACGCCGCGCGGGCGCTTCGACTGGTCGCTGCTGCGGGAGATGTTCCGGTACGGCAAGTATGTTGTCGGCGCCTGGACGGTGGCATTCCTCACGGCCAATGTGGACAAAATCGTAATCGGGCGCTGGCTCGGCGCGGGGCAGCTGGGCTACTACACGCTCTGCTACGGGCTGGCGATGGTCGCGACGCAGCAGATTAGCGCGCGCATCTTCCACGTCGCCTTCCCGGCCTTCACGGCCGCCCAGGCCAAGCCTGAGCTGTTGCGGCAGGGGTTTCTCAAGCTCACGAAGTACCTGCTGTTTCTCTCGCTGCCGGTCGCGCTGATTCTCTGGCTGGTGCCGCGGGAGCTGCTCTTCGCCTGTTACGGCCGGCGCTGGGTGAAAGCGGCGCAGATTCTCCAGGTGCTGGCCGCCGCCGGCGCGCTGGAGGCGCTGCGCGTCGGGGTGGAACCGGTCCTGCTGGGCAGCGGCCGCTCCCGCGCCGTCTTCTTCCTCAACGTGTTGCAGCTCGGGCTGCTGGCTATCGGGGCGTCGGCGACCGCGTTGGTGCTCAAGAGCACGGTCGGCGTGGCATGGGCGCTGGTGGCCTCGATCGGCGTGCCGTGCGCCATCGGGCTGTCCCTGGCCATGCGCCAGGCGGGCGTAGGTTTCGCGCAGCTGCTGCGCGCACTGCGCCCGGTCGCAATCGGCCTGCTGGCCATGGGCAGCGTCGTGCTGCTGGTGCACTGGCTGCGCCCCGGGCTGCGCGTGGGGCTCGGGGAACTGGTGAGCGTGCGCGGGGCGTGGCTCATCGGTGCCTCCTGCCTTGGGGCCGTGGTCTACCTCGTGAGCGTGGCGCGGCTGGACCCGTCGATGATCCGGGATCTGCTGCGGCTCGCCGGCCTCGCCGGTCCGGAACTGTCGAGCTGGCCCCAGACGATTCTCTTCGTCGAGTCCGGTTCAGGCTACGGCGGCTCGGCCACCTGCCTGGCCAACCTCCTCCAATGGATCGACCGCGCGCGCTTCCGGCCCGTGGTGGCGCACTATGCCGATGGGGTCGGCATTGAGCGGATCCGGCGGCTCGGCGTGCCGACGCTGCGCCTGCGGCCGCATGGACGGCTCTGGCAGCTGGTACGGCTGATCCGCCGCGAGCGGGTCGCACTGGTGCACCACAACAACGACATCGATTCCGCCATGCCCACGATCGCCGCGGCCTTCCTCATGTGCACGCCCTGTGTCTGCAGTCTGCGCGCTGCGCGCGGCCTGACCAAGCGGGAGCGGATCTGGGTCCCGCTGGTGCAGCGGTTCGTTGCCGTCTCCGACGCGGTGCGGCAGGCCAATGTGCGCAGCGGCATCCCGCCCGCGCGCATCCAGACGGTCTTCGACGGCATTGACCTTGAGCACTACGCGCCGAACCGCAACGGTCCCGTGCCGACGGACCTCACCCTCGACCCGTCGCGCCTGACCGTCGGTATTGTGAGTCGCCTGCTGCCGGAGAAGGGCATCGCGGAGTTCCTGCAGGCTGCGCGGCGCATCACGGACGCCTTTCCCCACGTGCAATTCGTGATTGTGGGCGGCGATCCCAGCGCCGACGGCCGCCACTTCGCGACGTGGCGGGCGCTGGCCGACCGCCTGGCGCTGAACAATCATGTGATCTTCACCGGCTGGCGGGCGGACGTCGATGCGCTGACGCGCCGCTTCGACATTGCGGCCCAGGCGTCCAAATACTGGGAGGGGTGGGGCATGTCGCTGCTGGAGGCGATGGCCTGCGGCAAGCCCGTCGTTGGCACGCGCATCGGCGGGGTCTCCGAAGTGGTGGAGGATGGGATCAACGGGCTGCTCGTGGAGCCGGGAGACGTCGATGGCCTCACTCAGGCGCTCCTCGCGCTGCTGCGGGATCCGGCGCTGCGCAGGCGGATGGGAGCGGCCGGACGAGCCCGTGCCGAGCAGCGGTTTGACCAGCGCCGGCAGGTCTCGGAGGCCGAGCGGATCTACGCCGACATCCTTGAGGTGGCGGGATGAGCGCCATGGCCCTGCGCCGCAACGCGGTCGCCGCGCAGCCGCCGGCGCTCTCCCATGGGCTGCTGTTCGGGCTCGTCAGCCTGCTGTTACTCCTCGGCTACATCATGCACACCGAGACGCAGCTGCCGGGCCCGTTGATTGCCTTTGGCGGCATCGTCGGCCTCATGGCGCTCTTCCTGGTCAGCCTGCGCCGCTTGGACATCCCGCTCTACATCATGGTGATCTACCTGCCGTTCAGCAAGCAGCTGGCGGGCGACTTCGGCGGGCTGATCTCGGCGGTGAATCTGACGAACATGCTCTTCCTGGTCATCCTGATCAGCGCCTTCGCCAACCGCCTGCGCGAGGGCGGACTGCATTTTGAGCGGCACATCCTCCACGTGCCGATCTTCCTGTTGGTCGGCTGGGGGACGGTGACGTTTACCTACTGGTCCTTGCTGAGCCAGAACCAGTATTTCCTCAGGTTCCTTCCGGACTTCAAGCGGTGGATGGATCCGATCATGCTGTACCTCCTCTACTTCCACCTGGTGAAGGACCAGCGGCGGTGGAAAGCTGTCGTCGTGCTCGTGATGATCGGCGTGACACTCGTGGCGGGCTTGGCCGTCCACGACTACATGGGCGTCAAAGCGGGCACGAGCCTCGATAAGTCGCGCATCGGCGGCATCGCCGGCCAGCCCAACATCCTCGGCGCCTTCTTCGTCTACTACATGTTCCTGTTCGCCGGGTTCTGGCTGCAGCACCTGCGCCGAGGCCGCGCGTGGCTGCTGTGGCTGCCGTTTCTACTGTGCTTCCGGGGCATCATGGTGACGTTCTCGCGCGGCGCCTACCTCGCCTTCGCCCAGGGGGTGCTGGGTCTGACCTACTTCAAGAACAAGGCGCTCTTCGCGCTGGCGGTCGGCGCGATTGCGTTCTGCATCGTCAACCCTTCCGTCTTGCCCGAGGGCATCCGGTTTCGCGTCGAGTCCACGTTCAAGAGCAAGGCCGAGCTGACCAGCGTCTACGGCATCCGGCATCTGGAGGAGGAGGTCGACCGCAGCGCCGCGATCCGCCTTGAGATCTGGAAGGCGACCATCGAAATGATCAAGGACCATCCGTGGGCCGGCATCAGCTTCGGCCGGTTCCAGAACCACCTGCACCTCTACCTCGATCTCGGGAAGCAGATGGATGCGCACAACGCCTACCTGATCGTCGCGGCGGAGCAGGGCATCCCCGCGCTGGTACTGTTCATCCTGGTGCTGCTGGTTCTGTATCGGGTCACGGTCGTCGTCTATCGGCGCCACCCGGACCCGTTCATCCGGGCCACCGCCCTCGGCTTCCTCGGCGGGCTCTCCGGGCTGTTCATGGCGAACATGTGGGGCTCCCGGGTGAACACGACGGAGACCTCCGGCTACCTCTGGATCATGGCGGCACTCATGGCGCGGGCGTATCTGTGGGCGCGCGACCAGGCGCCGCAGCCGTCCCTGGCGCAGCGCACGGCAGGGCCACGCGCGCGGCTGTCGGTCGCTCGCAGCGAGCCGGCTGCCGTTGCCGGTGAGCCGCGCCGGCCCAGCGCTCGTCGAGCGGCGACCCTTGTCGCGCCGTCCGAGCCGGACCGTGCCGCCAACGACCGCCTGCGTGGCGCACCGCGGATCGGCGGCGCCAGTCGCCAGTGGCCGCAGAGGAAGCAGCGATGATCCCCTCCGCAGCCGGCACATGGCGGATGCGCACAGCCGCAACGGCGGTCAGCCTGTCGGTTGCGCTGCTCGGCTGCGAGGCGCTGCTGCGCCTGGTGCCGCTGCGCGGCCTGCCGCAGGCGCACGCCGAAGTGATCGGGGATCCGGGGCAGGAGGTGCATCCGGCCGGCCTGTACGTGCTCCACCCGACGGTCGGCTGGACGCTCACGCCTGGTTTCGACGGCCGCTTCCGCAAGGGGGAGTTTGATATCGCCGTATCGGCCAATGCGCAGGGTCTGCGCGCCGGACCCATCGGCCCCAAGCCGTCCGGGACGTACCGCGTCCTGGGGCTCGGCGACTCCTTCGCGTTCGGCTGGGGGGTCGAAGCACACGAGGCCTTTCTCGCGGTGCTGGAAGCGCGGCTCAACGCCTCGGCTGACGGCCGCACGTACGAGGTGATCAATGCCGGGGTTCCCGGCTTCGGGACCTACGAGGCGCTGCGTCTGCTTGAGGCGCATGGGCTGGCGTATGAGCCGGACCTGGTCGTCCTCGCATTCTATGAGGGCAATGACTTTCAGAACAATCGCGAGGCGCCGCGCCGACGTGTGATGACGCCGGAGGGGTACCTGAAGGACATGGCCGATCCGGCGCCGGCGCTTGCGCAGCACAGCCGGCTGGCGGCGCTGCTGCACAGTCAATGGCGGCGGCTACGGACCAAGCGCGGATTTGGCGCGGGCGTGCGCAAGACCATGACGTTGCTAGACGAGATGAAGACGCTGCTCGCGGCGCGGGGGATTCCCCTCGCGCTGGTCCTGGTCCCCGATCAGGACGCGAAGGTCTATGACCGCGCTCCGTTGCTGCGGTTCTACGACCGGCTCGTCGGTGGGATGGAGCTGCCGCAGGCCCGCCGGGAGTTGGAGACCTTCTGTGATCAACAGAAGATTTGGTTCTATCAACTGTCTGATCGCTTTGGCGGCGGCGAGGGCTCCACCGCCCTGCGGCTCAACGACACCCACTTCAACCCCGCAGGCCACCGCGCTGCCGCGGAAGAGATCCACCGATTCTTGGAGCTGGAGCTCCAAAGATGAGTCGCCTCGCGTGCATCATGAGCCAGTTTCCGCGCTACGACGAAGCGTTCATCCTCCGGGAGCTCGTGGAGCTCTCGAAGGGGCCGTCGGAGCTGCTGATCCTCTCGCTGCGGCCGTGCCGCGACCGGGTCATGCATGAGCAAGCCAAGTCCTTGCTGTCGAAGACGGTCTACGCGCCGTTTCTGTGGTCGCGGTACCTCTGGCGCAGCCACGGCTGGTTCCTGCGGCGCCGACCACGGGTCTACTGGGGTGCGCTCGGGTGGATTCTCAGCCGCCACGCGCGGCATCCCGTCATCCTCGTGAAGACGCTGGCGTTCTTCCCGAAGACCGTCCACTTCGCGAAGGTGGCACTCGAGCGCGAGGTGACGCATCTGCATGCGGGGTGGGCGACGTATCCCGCGGCCTGCGCGCTGCTCATGAGCCGCCTCACTGATATTCCGTACAGCCTCGCCGGGCATGCGCACGACCTCTACACGACGAATCCGACGCTGGCGGAGAAGATCCGCGGGGCGCGCTTCGTCGTGACGTGCACGGAGGAGAACAAGCGATACTTGGAGCAGCTCCTCAACGGTCATGCGGGGCGGGTCCTGCGACCGAGGCCGGGTACCCCCGCGGCTTCGTTTGGCGAAGCCAAACGTGCGGGGGTGGCCGACGGGAGTGCCGGGTGCCGTGAGGCGCCCGGCCCGCTGTGCGTCACCCGCCCCGCGGAACTTCCGACACCCCGCATTGTCGTCAGCTATCACGGCGTGGATCTGTCGCGGTTTGCGGCGGTGCCGAAATCGACCAGCGCGCTGTGCCGCCTGCTGGCGGTCGGCAGCCTGCTGCCGTGCAAAGGCTATGAGACGTTGATCGACAGCTGCCGGCTCCTCGCCGAGCGCGCCGTGCCGTTCCACTGCACGATCGCGGGGGGCGGCCCCCTGGAGGGGGCGCTGCGGCGGCTGATCGAGCGGCACGGGCTGCGCGGGCAGGTGGAGATCACCGGCTACGTCACGCAGGAGCGCGTCGCGTCGCTCTACCAGCACGCGCATCTGTTCGCGCTGCCGCTACGCTCCCAGATCCACTGGGGCATCCCGAACGTCCTCATCGAGGCGCTCGCCACGAAGACGCCCGTCATCTGCTGCGGTCTCCCGTCGATGCGCGAGCTGGTCGAGCACGGGACCAGCGGATGGATCATCCCTGAGAACGATCCGCCGGCGCTGGCCGACGCGGTCACCTCATTGTGGCGCGATCCCGTGTTGCGCGTCCGCTTGGGCGAGGCCGGCTATCGGCGCGTCGCGGAGCGCTTCGCGCTGGAGGTGACCGGGGCTCGGCTGCGGGCTGTCTTTGCGGAGTGGGTGGTGGGATGAAACACCTCCTCCGACGGACCCTGAGCGAGCTCTCGTACCACGCCCTGAGGCTGACCAACGGTACCCCGACGGGAGTCCGCATCCTGACGTACCACCGCGTCACGGACGCCCACCCGGCCGACCGGCTGTGCGTGCCGGTGGCGCGCTTCCGCGAGCAGATGGCGTATCTGAGCCGCGCCGGCTACCGCACGGTTGGCGTCGCGCAGATCGTTGACTGGGTCAGGGGCCGGGCGGAGCTGCCGCAGCAGGCGGTGGCGATCACCTTCGATGACGGCTTCGCAGACAACTTCCTGCATGCGTATCCGGCCCTGGCGCGCCACGGGTTTCGCGCCTGCTTCTTCATTCCGACCGCGTTCATTGCATCGGGCCAGACGAGCCCGCATCCGGCGCAGGACCAGCCGATGAGCTGGGGCCAGTTGGAGGAGCTGCTGCGCGACCACCAGGAGATCGGCGCGCACTCCGTGACGCATCGCAAGCTGGCGATGCTGCCGGACGGCGAGGCGGTGCGGGAGGTGCGCGAGAGCAAGGCGGTGCTCGAGACGCGGCTGAAGCGCTCCATTGAGCTGTTCTGCTATCCGGCGGGCAGCTACACCACCGCCGTGCGGCAGGCGGTCGTCGATGCCGGCTTTGTGGGAGCGTGCACGGTTGAGCCTGGCGCCAATCAGGCTGGAACCGACCCCTTCACGTTGAGGCGGACGGAAATCAGCGCGTCCGACTCCATCCGAGACTTTGAGAAGAAGCTGGCCGGCGCCTATGACTGGTTGCATGAGGCCGTTCAGGGCCTCACACGGTTCTCGCGCTCGCGCCAGTGCGCGAACGCGGTGGAGCCGCGATGAGCGAGACGCCGCACACGCCGTTACGGATCGGCTACGTGATCTGGTCGCTCGGCCTCGGCGGCGCCGAGCAGGTGGTCATCCGCCTCGCGGGGGACATGGCCCGGCGCGGTCACCGGGTCAGCATCTTTACGCTCAACGATCCCGGGACGTTCGCCGCGGCGGCGCAGGCGCATGGTGTCGAGGTGATCTCGGTCGCGAAACGCTCGCGCTACGACATCTCAGTCCTCTGGCGGCTGCGGCAGGCATTCCGCGCACGGCAGCTGGATGTCGTGCACACGCACCTGTGGGGCGCCAATGTCTGGGGCCGGATCGCCGCGCGCTGGGCCCGCGTGCCACGCCTCGTCGTGACGGAGCACAATGTGGATACCTGGAAGCGGCCGCACCACTTCGTGATCGACCGGTGTCTGGCCCCCTGGGCGAGCTCGCTGGTTGCGGTTTCGCACGAAGTGCGGATGTTCTACGAGCGACACGGTGTGGGTCGCGGCCGCTGGCAGGTGGTCTATAACGGCGTGGACGCGAGCACCTCGCCGGCTCGTCGACGGGGCGAGGCCTACGCCGCCATGGGGATCGAACGGGAGGAGCCGGTGGTGGGCTGGATCGGGCGGCTGGTGCCGGCGAAGGCGCCGGAGGTGCTGCTGGATGCGGTCGAGCGGGCCGTCAAGGCCATGCCGTCGCTCAAGGTGTTGGTCATCGGCGACGGGCCTCTGCGCGCGCGCATCGAGGCAGAGGTTGCGCGCCGAGGATTGCAGCGAACCGTACAGCTCACCGGCCTGCGGCGAGACGTGCCGGAGCTGCTCGCCGGCATGGACGCGCTGGTCTTCTCCTCGGAGCGCGAAGGCTTGTCGATGGCGATGTTGGAGGCGATGGCCGCCGGGGTGCCGGTGATCGCGACACGGGTTGGGGGCACGCCGGAGCTGATCGAGGACGGCGTGAGCGGCCTCCTGGCTGAGCCCGGGCGGCCGCAGGAGTTGGCGGACCGCCTCGTGGAACTGCTCACGCACCCGGAGCGGGCCGCGGCGATGTGCACTACCGCCCGCACCCGCGTCGAACACGCCTTCTCCCTCACTCGCATGGTGGAGGCTCATGACGCGTTGTATCGCGGGCAACGTCCAATCACGGTGGCGTGCGTCATCGATCATCTCGATGCAGGCGGGGCGCAGCGGCAACTCGTCGAGCTCGTGCGCCACCTGCCGCGCGAGCGATTCGCAGCGAGCGTGATCTCGCTCTCGACGGATCGGATCGAGCTGGTGGAGGCGCTGCGCCGCGACGGGGTGCCCGTCGTCACCATCCCGCAAGCTGGCACATGGTCCTGGCGCTGCTTTGGCCGGTTGGTGCGCCACCTGCGTCGCCTCCAGCCGGACATTGTCTATACCTGGCTCTTCACCGCCGATCTCTATGGACGACTGGCGGCCCGGCTGGTGCGCGTGCCCGTCGTGATCAGCGCGGTGCGCAGCGTGGAGCCGGACAAGCCGCGGCGGTATGTGGCCGTCGACCGCCTGCTGGCCAAGATCACCGATGCCTTCACCGTGAACGCCCGGGCGATCGCAGACGTGCTGGCGAGGCGTGAGCGCATAGCCCGATCCAAGATTCACTTCGTTCCGAACGGCGTCGACCTGAGCACCTTCGACCCGGCACGCGCAAACGGCGCCCTCCGGCGCCGCCTCCAGATCGCGTCCGAGGCGCCAGTCATCGGCATCGTGGGCCGGCTGGTGCCGGTCAAGGACCACGCGACGTTCCTGCAGGCGGCGGTGCGCGTGGCGCGCGAGCAACCGCAGGCGCGGTTCCTCCTCGTAGGCCGAGGGCCGCTGCGGCAGGAGATGGAGCAGCTTGCGATTGCGCTGGGTCTGGGGTCCCGAGTCCACGTGCTGGATGCCGAAGCGCGGATGCCGGAGGTGTTCGCCTCGCTGGATATCGCGGTGGTGAGCTCGCGCTACGAAGGGTGCTCCAACGTGATCCTCGAAGCGATGGCGATGGGCAAGCCGGTGGTCGCCACCGCGGTGGGCGGCACCCCTGAATTCGTGGCGCCAGGTGAAACGGGTCTGTTGGTGCCGCCGCAGGACCCGGAGCGTTTGGGCGATGCGCTGCTGGCACTCGTGCAAGACCGCGCGCGTGCCGAGCGTATGGGCCAAGCCGGTCGAGCGGTCATTGAGGCCCGCTTCAGCGTGCAGCGCATGGCAGAGGAAACCGCCGCCGTGTTTGCCACTCTGCTTGAGCGACGGCGGCTGCGCTGCAACCCGGGGCGGGTTCGATGAGGCGGTACGTGCAATCCTGCCTGTTGATCGTCGTCGGCCTAGCGATCGGCTACTGGCTCGCGGCGCCTCGCGGCGGCCGTGTGATCCAGGTGGTGAAGCGAGCCAAGGCGGCGGTGCAGGCGCACGTGCCCCAGCCCGCCCCGGCGAAGGCGGAGCTCTGGCTGGGCGATTTCGAGTCGGAAGAAGAGCTGACGACACAGTGGCAGGCGCGGGACGCTTCGGTCGAGCGTTCGGAGGAGCACGCCACGCACGGACGCTTTGCGGCGAAGGTGACGCTCACGGAGGCGCAGTCGCCGGCGCTGATCCTGAGCGACGGCCTCGCCGGCGCGCGGCGCGACTGGCGCCCGTACGGGTCGCTGCGCTTCGATCTGTACAACCCGCAGGGCTCCCCGCAGCGCCTCATCCTGCAGATCAAGGACGCAGACGACCGGCGGTTCAAGAAAGAGCTGCAGCTTGAGGGCAAGGCGCAGCAGGTCGTCCGGATCGACTTGGGCGAAGTCGGCGGACAGGTGCACCTCGCGCGCATCCGGCAGGTCAGCCTCTTCCAGTGGGAGCCGAAGGCGGCCCACACGTTCTTTGTCGACGCGGTGCGTCTGGCGCCGCCCGGGACGGAGTCGGCGGCAGCGGCTGTGTCGACGTCGCAGCTGCGTGATGCCGCCGTGAGCCCGAACCGCCTCGCCGGCCTGCACTTCGCCAAGCACCGCGCCAAGTGGCAGGGCATCGATGCGACGACGGGCCAGCCGGTGGTGCGGGTGCCGCTGACGCTGGCCACGCCACCGCAGCCGCTCTCGGTGGGTTTCCCGATCAGCGGTGGGGTGCCGTTTCCGCTGGGACAGCTCGCCCCGGGAGCGGGCGTGCGCCTGCGGGATGACGCGGGCGTGGTCTGGCCGGTGCAGACGCGGGTACTCGCAACATGGGAGGACGGCAGCGTGAAGTGGCTGGATGTGGTGACGGCGGTGCCGCCAATGGCAACGCAGCGCGCCCTGTGGCTGGAGTACGGGCCGCCGGTCAGCGCGAGTGGCCCCAGCGCCTCTCGCGTCATCGTGGAGGACGGCGCCGACGCGGTGACCGTCACCACGGGTCCGCTGCGCTTTGCGGTGGGCAAGCGCCGCTTCCGGCTGTTTGAATCTGCGGCGGTTGACCGCGACGGCGATGGCGCCTTCAGCGAGGCGGAACGGCTCGCGGGCGCCGGGGATCTGGTCATCACGCACCAGGGGCGGACGTTTCGCAGCTCGGCCGACACGAAGAGCTACACGCTGACGGTGGAGGAATCCGGCCCGCTGCGTGCGACGCTCAAGGCCGACGGGTGGTTTCGCGATGAGCGGGGCAACGGCTTCTGTCGGTTCACCGTGCGGCTGCAGGCTTTCGCCGGCCTGCCGCAGGTGCGCGTCTACCACACGTTCATCTATACCGGCTATCCGGCGAATCGCATCCACCATGAGTACAAGGGCATTGAGCTGCCGGATAACGAAACGATTGAGGCGATCCGCCTGGAATGGCCGGTCACGGTCATCGCGGGTGCCACAGCGATGAGCGCCGACGACCAGGGGGCATTCTCCGCGCCGGTCGATACGCGGCTGACGATCGCTCAGCACGCGCACGACGGACTGCGGGTGCTCAAGGGTGCCACGGCCTTGCGCGAGGCCAGGCGCAGCGAAGGATGGCTGCTGGTCCAGGATGCCAGAGCCGGTGTCCTTGTCGGCATCCGGGATGCGTGGCAGCAGTTCCCGAAGGAGCTCGCCGTCGATCCGGCAACCGGACGTCTCTCAGTGGACCTCTGGCCCGTGTCGGCCGGCCCGTTGAGCTTGGAGACCAGCCAAGCGGCCTTCGGACCCGACGACGTGGCCCGGGGCAGCGCCTTTGGCCTCGCAAAGACCCACGAGCTGATAGTGGGGTTCCTGGGTGTGCCGGTGGACCAGCAGACGGCGCGGTCGCTCGCCTCGCTCTGGAACGAGCCGTGGCTGGTGGTCGGCGAGCCGGGGTGGCTGCAGGCCACCAACGCCTTGGGGGAGATCGGGCCATCCACCTGGACGCGGTTCAAGGACGTCGAGAGCCTGCTCAACGGGCTCTTCGCATGGGGCGAGCGGCAGCCGCGGCGGTTCGGCTGGTACGGCATGCTCGATTACGGCGACACCCGCCTGTGGTACCGCAAGGAAGCCTACGACAAGTCCTACGACGATTGGGGCTGGCATCCGGAGGGACGCTGGGGCTGGCATAACTGCGAGGACGTCGGCACGCACACGGCCGCGCTCATCGGCTTCCTGCGCACGCACGATTCCCGCTACTTTCGGTTCGGCGAGGCCAAGGCGCGCCACGTGATGGACGTCGATACGGTGCATCACAACACGGTGGCCAACGACCCGCGGCTGGCCAAGACGATCCCCGACACCTTTGCGCAGGTCGGCTCCATGCACCGACACAGCACCGACCACTGGAGTGGGCGCAACGAAGAGGCGACCCACACGCACGTCCTGGGCCTGCTCCTCTACTACTACATGACCGGGTACGACCGGGCGCGGGACGTCGCCAACGAAGTCGGGGCGTTCCTGTTGAAGGACCCCGTGACCTACACGAAGCATCCGGACATCGCACCCCTGCGCGGCATCGCGAACGTCATCTGGGGCGACGTCCTGCTCTACCAGGCGACCTGGGATACGCGCTACCGCGCCGCCGCCGACCGGTGGGTCGCCATCGTGCTCGACGGCCAGCGCAAAGACGGCACGTGGCTGGAGACGTACAACCCCCGCGACGGGCGCTGGGAAGGCGCGGTGAAGGGCAATTACATCACGCTGCACGTGCTGCCCGCGCTCATCGCCTACCACCGGTTGACCGGCAACGAGCGGGTGGCGCAGGCCATTCTGCGCGGCACCAAGGCGATGTTCGAGCGCGAGGGCTACCTGCAATCCTTCGACGCGGCGGCCTACAGTTACCTGCTCACCGGCGAGGAGTGGTACCTCACGCAGGCGCAGGAGCGGCTCGAGCGAGTCATGGCAGCGCAGCAGCGCTCGGATGACCCGCTGCGCAACGGCATGATCTACGACAAGATCATCTACGACCGGGTGTCGGCCTCGCTCTACACGGTGCCGCTGCTCCTCGGGGCGGTGGGGGGCACCCATTTTCCGGAGATGCGCCACACGCTCGGCGTCAGCGAACCGCCACCCGTCACGGGACCGGTGCGCGCAGCGCCTGCCGCCGCCCGCGGCGAGTCCGAAGCACCCTATGAGGTCCTGGTGCTCCACTCGGCGGAGAAGGTGCTGCCGGAGCGCGGCCTGTCGAGCCGCGCCCACGCCAATCCCGCGGCCTTCAGCCTCGCCCGCAACGAGCACGAGGCCGTCCAGCTCGTGCTGCGCAGCGACCGGCCGCTGGCCGGCGTCACGCTGGAAACGCGCGACCTCATCCAGCCTGGCACCGACGCGCGCATTCCGCGCGAGGCGGTCACGTGGTCGCCGGTCGGGTTCGTCAAGACGAAAAAGCCGGGGTACGCCGTGGCGCATGTGGGGTGGTGGCCGGATCCCCTGCCGGGCCCGCAGCCGGTGGATGTGGCGTCGGGTTGGCCGCAGCCCTTCTGGGTGAGCGTCTACGCCGCACCGCAGACGCCCCCCGGCGAGTACCGGGGCATCCTGGTGATCCGCGCGACCGATGCGCCGCCGACGACGGTGGAGGTGCGCGTGACGGTATGGGACTTCGAATTGCCGGCCACCCCGACGCTCACGAGCGCCTTCGACGTCTATCCGAACCGGATCGCCAGCGCCTACAGCACGTTTTTCCCAGACTGGTGGAGCCGGTGGCAGGCACGCCCGACGGAGCTGCTGCGGCGCTTCCATGACGACCTGCTGCGTTTTCGGCTCTCGCCGATCCTCAATGCCGACCTGGAGGACGAGCCGACGCGCGCGTGGCTGACCCAGGCGCGGACGCAGTTGTCCGGGTTCGCCGTGGGCCGGCACGGGGGCAGTTTCGACAACGACTGGCCCAAAGAGCCGCAGGCGCTGGCCCAGCTTGAAGAGGTCTACCGCGGCTATGCCGACGTCCTGCGCGAGACCGATCTGCTGGATGCGCATTACATCTACACCTACGATGAGCCGGCACCTGGCTTGCCCCATGTGGCCCAGGTGGCGCGCATGATCCGCCGGGCCGATCCCGCGCTGAAGAACCTCGTCGTGCTCCACGGCGCGCCAGATGTCGAACGCCTCGCCGGCTGGCTCGAACCGGTCGACATCATTTGCCTGCGCAACGTGACGTTCGACGAGGCCGCGGCCCGTCGGCTGCGCCAGCTGGGCAAGGCGCTGTGGCTGTACGTCTCAGGGCCCGTGCCGCCGTATCCGACGCTGGTCATCGACTACCCGGCGATGGCGTACCGGATCCTGCCGTGGATGTGCTGGAAGTACGGGCTCAGCGGGCTGCTGTACTGGAGCGTCAACTACTGGACCACCAACCCGTACGAGGAGCCGATGAACACGCCCTGGGCGCAGAACGGCAACGGGTCGCTCTACTACCCCGGGCCCGACGGGCCGGTGCCGTCAATCAGGCTGGCCGTTCTTCGGGACGGGATGGAGGACTACGAGTATCTGCACCGGCTGCGGGAGCTGGTGACGCGCGTGCGGCAGCGGACCGCGCAACCCGACGCGGCGGGCGCGCACGCGCTCCTCGCGCAGGCCGAGCGGCTGCTGGCCATCGACCCGTCGCTCGTGGCGTCCATGCGCGAGTACACGGGCGATCCAGACGTCCTCAGCGCGCGGCGGTCGGCCATCGCGACGGCCATCGAGCAGCTCCAAGACCATTTGACAACAGGGAGGTAACGACCATGGCAAGCCAGAGGGAACGGGAGCGCGTCTCCATGACCGATCCGACGTCGCAGAAGGTCCATCGGGCGACCAGCCGGCCCTGGCTGGACCGGTGGATGGCGATCCTGCGCACCGTCGGCAACGTGCAGGCGTGGATCCTGCTCACGCTCTTCTACGTGCTCATCATCACGCCCTTCGGGCTGATCTACCGATGCGTGGCCAATCCCCTGCGGCTGCGCTGGCGCCGGGCGAACTGGCAACCGTTGGCGCGGCAGTATGACCGCATGGGCCAAGCCCTGGAGCAGTCCTGATGAACATCCTCGGCATCTCCTGTTTCTATCATGACGCCGCGGCCGCCATTGTCCGGGATGGCGTGCTGCTCGCTGCAGCCGAGGAGGAGCGGTTCAGCCGCAAGAAGCACGATTTTGGTTTCCCGCACCTGGCCATCGCGTTCTGCCTGGAGAAGGCGGGGATCAGCGCGAAGGACCTGGACTACGTGATCTTCTACGAGAAGCCGTTCCTGAAGTTCGAGCGCATCTTTCTCACCCAGCTGCAGGGCTTCCCGGGCACGCTCGACACGTTCCGCCGGTCCATGACGAACTGGCTGCTCGACAAGCTCTGGGTGAAGCAGACGATCATGAGCGAGCTGGATGTGCCGTTGGAGAAGGTGCTCTTCAGCCAGCACCACCTCTCGCATGCGGCCAGCGCGTTCTTCTGCTCGCCATTCAAGGAGGCGGCGGTGCTGACCGTCGACGGGGTCGGCGAGTGGACGACGACCATGCTCTCGCACGGGACGGCGAGCTGGGAGGAGCCGGGGCGCAACGAGCTGAAGCTGCTCAGCGAGATCCGCTTCCCGCACTCGCTGGGGCTGCTCTACTCGGTGTTCACCGCGTTTCTCGGCTTTGAGGTGAACGAGGGCGAGTACAAGGTGATGGGCATGGCGCCCTACGGCACGCCCCGGTTCGTCGACAAGGTGTGGAAGGTCATCCACCAGGACCGGGACGGCAGCTTCTGGCTGGACATGGACTACTTCTCGTACCACTACTCAGCAAAGCAGGCCTATAGCCGGAAGTTCCTGAAGCTCTTCGGCGAGCCGCGCGACCGCAAGGCGCCGTTTGTCACGCATGAGGCGTGGACGCGCGATGCGACGACGCGCGAGTCGGATGTGCGCTCGAGCCAGCACTACGCCGACCTGGGGGCCAGCATCCAGAAGGTGACCGAGGAGGTCATGCTGGGCCTCGCGCGCCGGGCGCACGAGCTCACGGGATCTTCGCGGCTGTGCCTGGCGGGCGGTGTCGCGCTGAACAGCGTGGCGAACGGCCGCATCCTCAAGGAAACGCCGTTCAAGGAGGTGTTCATCCAGCCGGCGGCCGGCGACTCCGGCGGCGCGGTGGGTGCCGCCCTGTACGCCTACCACGTGCTGCTCCAGAAGCCGCGCGCGTTCGTCATGGAGCACGCCTACTGGGGCCAGCGGTACGATGAGGCCCAGATCGCCGCGGCCGTGGACCGCGCGGGGCTGACCGCCCGGACGTTCGACACGGATGAGCGCCTCACGCGGTCCACGGCGCAGCTGCTGACCCAGGGCAAGGTCGTCGGCTGGTTCCAGGGGGCGTTTGAGTGGGGCCCGCGGGCGCTGGGCAACCGCAGCATCCTCGCCGATCCCCGGCGGGACGACATGAAAGCGATCGTGAACCACAAGATCAAGTTCCGCGAGCCGTTTCGGCCGTTTGCGCCGTCGATGCTGGATCGCGCCGTGCCGCAGTACATCGAGCTGTCCAACGGGCAATGCACCGACCCGGCGCGCTTCATGCTGATGGTCGCACCGATCCAGCAGGACAAGCGGGCGAAGATCCCCGCGGTGACGCATGTCGACGGCACGGGGCGGCTCCAGTCCGTCGAGCAACGGGTCAACCCGTTGTACTACCAGCTCATCGAGACGTTCGAGCAGGAAACGGGCGTGCCGGTCGTGTTGAACACGTCGTTCAACTTGAAGGGGGAACCGATCGTCAACACACCGGACCAGGCGATCTCCACGTTCCAGCGCAGCGAGATGGACGCGCTGGTGCTAGGACACCAGGTCCTCACGAAAGGATAAGGCGCATGGCGAAGTGGATGCGGTCCGTGAAGGGGTATGGCGGGATCGTGGGCGAGCTCTTCGGCTTTCTCTGGAAGCAGAAGCTGTGGTGGCTGATCCCGGCGCTGATCGTGCTGCTGGCGTTCGGGCTGCTGCTGATCTTCGCGCAGAGCACGCCGCTGGCGCCGTTTGTCTATACGCTCTTCTAAACCGGTACCAGGTACCGAAACGGTGAAGCGGTACCTGGTACCACGACGGGAGTTCGGATGCGCGTAGTGGCACTCACGTTTCATGAGGTCCTGCCGGACGGCGACGGCGGCAGCGCCGCCTCCGACCGCGATGCGTTCTACTGCATCAAAGCGAGCGAGTTTGAGGCGCTGCTCTCGGGCCTGCGGCGGCTGGGCTACCGCCCGGCCAGCTCGCGGAGTTTCCGGGACTGGCAGCAGGGCAGCGCAACCCTGCCGGAGCGCGCGGTGGTGCTCACGTTCGATGACGGCTACGCGAGCCATTTCGAGGTCATCGCGCCGCTGCTCGTCCGCCACCGCTTCGCGGGGACGTTCTTCATCACGACCGAGTTCATCGGCAAGCGGGGGTACATGACGTGGGACCAGCTGCGCCGGCTCGTCTTCCTGGGGATGGAGATCGGCTCGCACGGGGCCTCGCATCGGCCGTTGACGCGGCTCTCGCAGGAGGAGCTGGACCGGGAGCTGAGCGAGTCCAAGCGCGTGCTGGAGGAGCAGTTGGGCGTGCCGGTGCGGGCCCTGGCGGCCCCGGGCGGATTCTGGAACGGCAAGGTGGCCGCAGCCGCCAGGCGAGCCGGCTACGACGCGGTGTGGGTGTCGACCATCGGCACCAACGGTCGCGAGACGAATCCGGTCGCCATGCGCCGCGTGGTCGTGCGCCAGCCGTTCTCGGCGAACCGGATCGTCTCGATGGTGGAAGGATGGCAGCCGGCGTTCTGGTGGGCGGCGAATCAGCAGCTCGCGATCCGGACCCTCAAGCGGGTCCTGGGCGTCTACTGGTACGAGCGCCTCAAGCGCAGAGTAGTACCCAATGCATAATCAAATTTTAGATTTTTGATTTTGGATTTTAGATTGTACGGTCTATCAAAGCGAGAGCCTCCGATACGTCATGGATGAACAGGAGTTCAAGTCTAAGACCAAGCGAGTCGGCCTTGAAGCGATTCGATTGGTGGAACAACTGCCGAACAGCCGAACGGCAGACGTGCTCAGCAGGCAGTTGCTGCGTGCCGCTACGGCTGTTGGAGCAAACTATCGGGCGGCGTGCAGAGGGAAGTCCGGTGCGGACGTGATTGCCAAACTCAGTATTGTGGAAGAAGAAGCCGACGAAGTGCTCTACTGGCTCGAGGTATTAACTGAAGCAAACTGTGTCTCTCGAAGTTACGTGGCAGGGCTCATGGCTGATACAGATGAGGTGCTCGCGATGATCGTGGCGTCAATCAAGACCCTGCGAAACCGTAGCCTAGATGCCAAATCTGGTATTCGAGTCGTGCAATCCAAAATCCAAAATCCAAAATCCAAAATATGTTGATGACAACTCTCTTTTGGTTCTCGCTCGGCACGCTGGCCTACATCTATATCGGCTATCCGCTGCTCGTGTGGGTGCTCGCGAGGCTCTTCGGGCGGGACCCTGTGCGGCGGGAGACGACCCCGATGGTGTCACTGCTGATTCCGGCCTACAACGAGGAAGCCCATATCGAGGAGAAGCTGCGCAACAGCCTCAGTCTCGACTATCCGACGGATCGGTTGGAGATTCTCGTGGCCAGCGATGGATCGACCGACCGCACGAACGCCATCGTGAAGGCCTTTGCGGCCCAGGGGGTGCGGCTCATCGCGATGAGCCAGAACATCGGCAAGGCCTCGATGCTCAGCCGCGTCGTGCCGCTGTTGCGCGGCGAGATCGTCGTCTTCTCTGACGCCTCCAGCCAATTGGCGCGCGACGCGCTGCGCAAGCTCCTCCGGCCCTTTGCCGATCCGCGCGTGGGCTGCGTCTCCGGCCTCTATCGGCTCATCGGCGATGCGGTGGGCGACCTGCGCGCGCAGGGCGAGGGGCTGTACTGGCGCTACGAGACCTTCATCAAACGGCAGGAAAGCCGCCTTCACTCCATCCTCGGAGCCCATGGCGCGTTCTACGCGATCCGCAGGTCGTTGTTCCAGCACGTCGGCGAGACGGACATCAACGACGACTACCTGGTGCCGATGCGCATTGTCGCCTCAGGCGCCCGCGCGGTCTACGAACCGGCGGCGGTGGCCTGGGAGCGCGAGCTGGCCTCCGTCGAAGGCGAATTCGCCCGGCGCCGCCGCATCGCCGCCGGCAACTGCCAGCAGATTGCCGCGCTGCGGCACCTGCTGCATCCGCGCCGCGGCTGGATGGCGTTCTGCTTCTTTTCGCACAAGGTCCTGCGGACCGCAGCCCCGCTGTTGATGATCGCGCTGCTCATCTCGAGCCCGTGGCTGCCCGCCCCGTGGGCCGCGCTCGCCCTCGGGGCTCAGGCGCTCTTGTATGGCAGCGCGTGGATCGGCTATCTCTGCCAGCGATCCGGCCGACGCATCCCGTGGTTGTCCCCGCCGCTGTACTTCTGCCTGGGCAATCTCGCCATGCTCGCGGGACTGTGCAAGTATTGCTTCCGGCGCGGCGAGCTCGGCTGGGAGCGTTCGAGATGACGCCGTGATGCGCATCCTGATGCTGAACTATGATTGCCTGCTGGAGTATTGTTCATGCTGACGGCTGAGCACGCGCCGTTTTTTGTGGTGGGGTGTCCCCGATCGGGCACCACGCTGCTGCAGGTGCTGCTGGACGCGCACCCGCGGATCGCGATTCCCACGGAGGGCCATCTCTTCAGCCGCTTTGGCAGGATCTTTGGCCGGTATGGCGATCTGCGGCAGGAGCGGAACCTGCGCCTCTTCGTGAGCGACGTCCTGCACGACCAACGCATCGGCCTGTGGAAGCTGGACGTCTCCGTCCCGGAGTTTCTTCGCGGGCTCACGACGCCGTCCATCCGCGGGGTATTTGAGCGGGTCTATGAGCTCTACGCGCGGCGCGAGGGCAAGGCGCGGTGGGGGGACAAGAGTCCGGTGCATGCGCTGCACATCCGGGACATTAAGCAGGTGTTTCCGGAGGCGAAATTCATCCACCTGGTGCGGGACGGACGGGACGTCGCGGAGTCCACCAGGCGCATGCCGGTCGGGCCCAAGAGCATGATCGGGATTGCGCGGCGGTGGCGCCGATACGTTCTAGCGTTCCGCGAGGCGAAGGCGTGGCTGCCATCCGGGGACGCCCTGGAAGTTCAGTATGAGCAGCTGGTGCGCGATCCCGCGCAGGAGATGGCCCGCATCCTCGCGTTTCTGGGCGAGTCGCCGATGCCCCTCGGCCACGAGGTGCCCGAGACCCGCATGCGGCGGTATCTGGTGCAAGAGTCCTTCGCCAAGACGCTGCACCAATCGCTCGCCGGGAAGATTTCAGAGGGCAAGATCGGCGTTTTTCTGGGCGCACTCTCGCCCCGGGATCTCGAGCTCTTCGAAGCGGTCGCCGGGGACGTCTTGACGCTCTACGGGTATGGCCTGGTGACGTCAGGCACGGCGCGGATCCGGCCTCACGAGCGCGTGACGGGTTGGCTCCAAGACCATGTCCTGCGCTACCAGCGGAAATTCTTCGGCCGCTCAGCGACCATCAGGCGGCAGGGATGGGTGGAACTCGGGCGAGACCTCCAGTGGCGCACGAGGACCTTCATTCGTTCACTGAGGCATACGACGTAGACATTCATGCGCATCCTGATGCTGAACTATGATTGCCCGCCGCTCGGCGCGGGGGCCGGGCAGATGGCGCTTGGTCTCTCGAAGGCGCTCGTGCGGGTCGGCCATCACGTGGACTTCGTGACGATGGGATTCCGGCGCTTACCCTCGCACGAAGTGATCGAAGGTGTGCACGTCCACCGTGTAGCCTGCCTGCGGCGTCGGGCGCATCTGTGCACGATGTTCGAGGCCGCCACCTATGTGTTCTCGGCGCTGGCGGCGGTGCGGCGGCTGGCGCGCCAGCACCGCTACGATGTCGTCCACGCGCATTTCATCTTTCCCGGCGGGCTGGTCGCGTGGCTGGCGGCGCGATGGACCGGGGTGCCCTACCTTATTACCGCGCATGGCTCCGACGTGCCGGACTACAACCCGTATCGCCTGAAGTTCGCGCACCAGCTGCTCAAACCGCTGTGGCGCGCCGTGGTGCGCGGCGCGGCCATCGTGATCTGCCCGAGCCGCCGCCTGCGGGGGCTGGTGGGGCAGGCCGGTGCCACGGTGCCGGTTGAGATCATTCCCAACGGACTGGATGTCCCGAGCGAGGCCAAGGGCCGAGTCGAGGGACGGCTGCGCCGCATCCTCATCGTGGGCCGGATGGTGCAGTTGAAGGGCGTGCAGCACGTGCTGGCCGCGCTCAACGGCTCTTCCAAAGACTACGAGCTCCACGTCGTCGGGGATGGGCCGTACTTGTCGACCTTGCGCCAGCTGGCCGAGCCGTACGGCACGCGGGTGAAGTTTTGGGGATGGCTGGATGGGCGTTCGGCCCAATTCAAAGAACTTTTTGAAACCTCGAGTCTCTTCATCCTGCCGTCCGAGTCGGAGAACTTTCCCGTCGTCCTGCTCGAGGCGATGGCGGCGGGACTGCCGATCATTACCACGACCGGCACCGGCTGCGATGAGGTGGTGGGCAACGCGGCCATCCTGGTGCCTCCCACCGACGTCCCGGCGCTTCGGCAGGCGATGAAGCTGCTGGTCGAGAACGAGCCGCTGCGCCGTAAGATGGGCGAGGCGGGCAGGCGGCGGCTCGAGGAGCAGTTCAGCTGGCCCGTCGTGGCCCGCCGGTATGTTGACGTCTACCATCTTCCGATGGTCAGGCCGCTGGAATGACGACACCAGCCATCCACTTCATCGGCCTCGGCGCGGCGCGCTCCGGCACGACGTGGCTGGCGAACTGCCTCGCCGCCCATCCGGCGATCTGCCTGTCGGAGCCCAAAGAGGTCCACTATTTCAACCGCCGCTTTGCGGTGCGGCGGGGCATCGCCGATATCAACAACCCGAATGCCACCAAGCCGCTCTCGTGGTATCTGGGCCATTTCCAGCACGCGCAGCCGCACCAGCTCGCGGGCGAGTTCTCGACGGCGTATCTCTGCGACGTCGACGCGCCCCAACGGATTCGGGCGCAGTGTCCCGAGGCGAAGCTGCTGGTCTGCCTGCGCAACCCGATTGATAGGGCCTATTCGCATTACTGGTTCAACCGTGGCGTGTATGGCCGTGAACCACGCCCATTTGAGGAAGCGATCCGCGTCCAGCGCTTCTACATCGAGATGGGGTGCTACGCGGACCAGCTGGAGCGCTATCTCGAGTGGTGTGCCCGCGAGCAACTCCATGTCGTGCTCTTTGACGACATTCCCGATCATCCCGAAGAGGTCGTGCAGCGCACGCTGCGCTTTCTTGGAATTGATCGTCCTCTGCCGTCGGAGGTCATCCGCAGCCGATTCACGAACCCGGCACGGTTGGTGCGGTCGCAGGGACTCACGCGCTTCATGTCGTGGGGTGCGCGGGCGATGAGGGACCTGCAGCTCACACCGCTGTTGAACCGGCTGCGGCGGGTGGGCATCCATCGCGCGACCGCAACGATGAACTCCACCCCGTTTCGCTATCCCGAGATGGATCCGGCCACGCGGCAACACCTCCGCGCGATCTTTCACGAGAGCAACTCGCGGCTCGAAGCCCTGGTGGGCCGAGACCTCTCGCACTGGACATGATGCGATGAAGCGCTGGACGCTGTGGCTGCTCAAGGCAATGGTCACCGGTGGGCAGGACGCATGACGCGCACGAGCCGGCTCGTCGGGTGGTTGCTGAAAGCGGGCATCGCCGGGGGGCTGCTGTATCTCATTTTCCGCATTATCCCGTTGGCCGACGTGATGCGGTCGCTGCGCTCGGCCCGCATGCCCGAGGTGATCGGATCCATCGTGCTCTTCGGCATGGCGCGTGCGTTGAGCGGCTACCGGATGAAACGGCTCACCGATGCGCAGGGCATGGGCCTCTCCACGCTGCAGATCATGGAGATCGGCGCGGCCAGCTCGTTCTATGGGTTCGTGCTGCCGGGTTCGTTGTCGGGCGGGCTGATCCGCTGGTACCGGCTCGGCCGGCAGGGCAAGAAGCCGGCCGGGGCGATCGCCGCCATCGCGTTTGACCGGTGGGCGGATACGATCGCGCTGGCGGCAGTAGGGCTGGCCTGCTGGGCGCTCAGTGCGACCGCGCGGCCGCGTGCCCTCATCGGATGCATCTTGCTCGCCGCGACCATCAGCCTCACCGGCCTCTATGTCACGGTCTTTCAGCGGCGCGGCACGCGGGTGTTTCAGCCCTTCAGGCGGTTTCCGTGGTCGCTGATCCCCGGCGTCGTGCAGGAGAAGATCCGCCGGGTGCGCGATGCGGTGGCCCAGTATCACGCGCTGCCGCCTGCGGCATTGATCGCACTGCTGGCACTCTCCATAGCCGCCCAACTCATGGGGACGGCGTCCATGCTGTTGCTGGCACGTTCGCTGAACGTCTCGCTGCCGTTTGCGGACTTCGGCTGGATCCGGTCCTGCATGCTGCTGCTGGCCATGCTGCCTATCACGGTGGCCGGCCTGGGCGTCCGGGAAGGCAGTCTACTCGTGTTCCTCGCCCCGTATGGGGTAAGCGGCGCGCAGACGATGGCCCTGGCGGTGCTCAAGCTGGCGGTCTCGCTGGTCCTGGTGGGCGTTGGCGGATTGCTGGAATTGCGACGCCTGCTCTGGCCGAGGCCATCGGTTTCCAGGATCTCCGAGGCATGACGCGAATCGTCGTCATGGTGCTGAGCTTCAACAAGAAGGCGGACACCTTGGCCTGCCTTGAGAGCGTGCAGCGGCTGACGTTGCGCCCGACGGAAATCGTCGTCGTGGATAACGCCTCCGCGGACGGATCGGCTGAGGCCGTCGCCTCGGTATTTCCAGAGGCGCACCTGATCCGCAACGAAACGAATCTCGGCGCCGCGGGCGGGCGCAATGTGGGCTGGCGCGCCGTGATGTCGCGTACGCATCCGGAGTTCATCCTGTTTCTCGATGACGATGTCAGCGTGGATCCGCAGTGTCTGACACGGCTCATCGAGGCGTTGCGGCAGGATCCGCAGGCTGGTATCGCCTGCGGCAAGGGCTACACGCGGTTTCCGTCACGCACCATCATGTCGGCGGGCCTCATCGTCAACCGGTGGACCGGGGCCGTGTATGACCGCGGCACGGGCCGGGTAGACGATGGCCGCTATGACCGGCCCGGTTACGTCGCAGCCTGCGGCGGTTTCGCCTGGCTGGCGCGTTCCGAGGTGCTCGAGGCGCTTGAGGGGCTCGATGAACGCTTCAACCCGTACGGCTGGGAAGATGTGGACTTCTGCCTGCGCGCCGCCGCACGCGGCTGGCGCACGCGGTATGTCCCCGAGGCCATCGTCTATCACGGTGGCGGAAAAATCGGCCGTCAACCGGTGCCCGCCTATGAGCGGCGCAAAGTGCAGCACTACATCCAGCTGCTGTGGCGCCATACGACATGGCTCCAGCGGTTGACCTGCGCCATCTGTGTGCCGTGCCGCGCGCTGCTGGTCATGGGGCGGCTCGTCCGGCAGGGTCATGCCGCGGTGATCCCCGAGCACTGGCGCGGATTGCGCGATGGCTTGCACACGGCTCTCTCATCCGACAACGGCACAGGTGCGCGATGACGTATCCAGCAGAGCGGGGGAATCGCCAAGTCCTTGCGATCGGCTTGGAAGCCACCGAGCCGTCGCTCATCGAGCGCTGGACCCGCGAAGGACACCTGCCGACCTTCCGCGCGCTCATGCGGCGAGGGGTGTGGCGGCGCCTGCTCTCGGATACAGAAATTTCCAGCGGTGCGACCTGGGCTTCGCTCAACACCGGTACGAACCCGGGCAAGCACGGCATGGGCTTCTACCACCGGCAGCTTCGCTGCGGCACGTACCAGCTTCGCAAGAAGTACGCGAACGAAATCGGCCGAGAATCCTTTTGGGTGCAACTCAGCGATGCCGGCAAGCGCGTCGCGGTGCTCGATGTGCCGGACACGTTCGTGCTCGAGGACCTCAACGGCGTGCAGCTCGTCGGCTGGGGAGGGGAAGGACTCAACGCACCGCACTCCTCCTGGCCGCAGCCGCTGTTTCGCCAGCTCACCGCCCGCTTCGGCCGCCACCCACTCGATCGCTGGTACCAGGCAAGGCCCAAGACTTCCGAAGGCTGGCTCTCGCTGCGCGACAAGCTCCTGGCTGGCACGCGGACCCGCACCGCCATCGCACACGACGTGCACCGGCAGGAGCCGTGGGATCTGTTCCTCGTCGGATTCGCCGAGCCACACTGGGTGGGCCATTTCTTCTGGCATCTGATGGATCCGCGCCACCCGGATTATGACGAGCGTCTCGCCCGCTCGTGCGGCGATGCGATCCTGCGGCTCTATCAGGAACTGGATCGCGCCGTCGCGATGCTGATCCAGGGCGCGCCACAGGCCACGGTCCTGGTGTTCTCCAACACCGGTATGGGGCCGAACTTCAGCGGTCTGCACCTGGTGCCCGACATCCTGCAGCGGCTGGGCATGGCGCCGCAGCCGAGCCATGGCACTTCCCGCCTGCTGCCGGCCCAGCGGTGGGGGCCGTACGCGATCAAACGCATCGCAGGGACCGTGACACCCAAAGCGATCGAGCGGATGAAGAAGGTGCTGCCCGAGCGGCTCTGGGACTCCTGGACGCGCTGGGTCCTGGGCCTGGGGAATATCTGGCCGCACAGCCTGGCGTTCACCGTCCCTTCCGATTACTCCGGGGCGCTCCGCATCAACCTCAAGGGCCGCGAGCCGAACGGACTCGTGGAGCCTGGCGAGCCCTACCAGGCGCTCTGTGATGAGCTGGAGGCGGCATTTCTCGGGCTGGTCAACCCCGCCACGGGCAAACCGGCGGTGCGCGAGGTCGTCAAGGTCCGCGAGCGCTACCACGGCGACCACCTCGATGAGCTGCCGGATCTGCTGGTCCGCTGGACGAACGAGGCGCCGATCACGTCGCTGGCCTCGCCCCGCATCGGGACGGTCAGCGGGGTGTTGCCCGATGAGCGCACCGGCGCGCACCTGCCCTATGGGTTTCTCCTTGCGGCCGGGGATGGGATACGAGCGGATCGCGAGCTGGAGGCCGCCAACATCATGGACATCGCGCCGACTATCCTCCACTTACTCGGCAAGCGCCCGTCGCCGGATACGGATGGGCACGTGCTGGAGGACGTGTTTGATGAACCCGTCGGCGAGCCGGCGACCCGGATCGCCACATGAACCGTGATCGCCATGTTGTTTCGGTAGTCATTCCCACCATTGGGCGAGCCAGCCTGACGCAGTGTCAGGAGGCGCTGGCGAAGCAGACCAGGCCGCCGGATGAAGTCATTGTGGTCCACGATGTCGAGCGGCGGGGCCCGGCCTGGGCGCGCAATGAGGGCATCCGGCGCTCGCGCGGCGATCTGATCGCCTTCACCGATGATGACTGCATGCCGCCCGCGGAGTGGCTCGAGCAGCTCATTCACGCGGTGGATCGCTTCGACGCCGCCGGCGCCGGCGGGACCTTTATTGAAGCCGACCCGTTTCTCCGTGAGCTGCGCCAGCGGCGTGATCAGCGTCGGTGCCTGACGATCCCAGCGGCCATCCAGACCGACACCGCTGGTCTGGTCGGATCTGGCGGCAGCATCCTCTACCGGCGCGACTGGCTTGAGGCCTGCGCCCGGGAGGACGGCTATGTGTTCAACGAAACGTTCAGGATCGCGCAGGATTGGGAGCTCGCCCTGCGGTTGCGCCGCCGGGGTGCCGCGTTTGCGTTCATTCCCGCTCGAGTGAGACACCTGCGGTCTCTGGGCGCGCGGGGGTTCCTGCGGCAGCAATTCGGCCGCGGCGCTGGCATCGCCATGCTCTTTACCCAGCAGCAGGCAGGCGGTGTCCCGGTTGGAATGCATCGAAGTCTCCTGTGGGACGAGAGCGGTGGTGCCGCAAAACCCCGCTGGGCTCAGGCGGTGTGGCAGAAGCTGATCGGACCGTTTGATCGCGACAGCTTTAGCCGGGCGCGCTATTTTTGGCTCTTCTGGCTGGGCGAAAAATTTCAGGGCGTAGGATTTATGTGGGGGCTGCTGACGGTCCGATGAGCGACAGGCCGAGTTTTTCCATCGTGCTGGAGACGGAGAACCTGGCGAATGTGCCGTTCGGGGAGCTCTCGCGCTGCCTCGATCTGCTGGCGCGCCAGGAGGTCAGCCCGGCGCGCGCGAACGAGGTGCTGCTTATCAATAGCGGCGAGGTGCCCGCAGAGACGCTCAGCCACCTTGCCGCAACCTACCCGTGGCTGACCATCGTCCAGTCAGACGCGGGCACCGGATATTTCGAGGCGAAGATGGCGGGCGCTCGGCGCTCAACCGGCGACATCGTCGTGTTCTGCGATGCGGACTGCGCGTACCGGTCAGACTGGCTTCAACACATGCTCGAGCCCTTTGCGCGGCGTCCGGACATCGACGTGGTGGCGGGCGAAACGGCGCTGAAGGTGACCGGGCCCTACAGCCTCGCGATGATGCTCATCTGGAGCTTTCCCCCCTTGTCGCGCCGTCAGGAGCTGTATCCATCGGCGGATTACCTTGCCAACAACGTGGCATTCCGGCGCGCCGTCCTGCGACGCTGTCCGATTCCCTTGGGGCTTCCGGTGTACCGCGGAAACGGCGCGCTGCACGCGCGCCAGTTGCGGCGGATGGGCTACCGCATCTGGAGGCAGCCGAAGGCCCGCGCGACCCATCCGCTGCCGGGGCGGGGACCACGGCAATTCCTGTGGCGCTGGCTAGTCTATGGCCATGATCAGCTCATCTGGGAGCGGTTCGTGCCCCCTGCGGTCGGCCAGGTAGATGCCTGGCACACGCTGCGCCGAAGCCTGGTGGCGCTGCTGAAGCTCCTCTCGCTGGGTTCGTGGAAGCCGCTACGCCGACTCCCCGTTGCGCTGCGGGAGGATCCTCGGCGGCTGGCCTGGTTACCTGGGGCGGTGGGCGTCATTGCGTTGGCGACGACGTGCGCGCTGATTGGCTTTCTCATCGCGTGCGCCAGGCCCGGCTCGCTCGTTGAGCCAGGGGCGCGACGGCTTCGGGAGGTGCGCGAGGCGGTCGAGCCGGTTGAGGCGACGGCGGGATGAGCGCAATGGGTCACGTCCCAGGCCCTGATTTCCTCTGCATTGGCGCGCCGAGAGCTGGTACGACCTGGCTCTACCAGATGCTCAGAGCCCACCCGGGGATTTGGCTACCGCCCATCAAAGAACTGAAATACTTCGATCGGGACCTAACCGCAAGGACCTCCTGGCTCCAACGGCTCTCCGGCCCTGACGAGGGCAATCGCATCTGGCGGAGGCACTTGCGGGATAGGCTTGAAGAGACGGTCTTGGCTCCGTGGCTCTTTGGGAGTGGGGGGATGGTCGCGTGGTGGGTGAACGGACAGCGCCGGCTCGGGGATGGCCGATGGCAAGAGCGGTGGACCGAACTGCGGCGCAACCCTGGCGAAGTGCTGTCTCGCTTTCGGTGGGATCTACGGTATTTTCTGCAGGCTCCAAGCGATACCTGGTATGGCTCGCTCTTTCGGCCGGCCGGCGAGCGGATCACCGGCGACATCTCACCGTCGTATATGCGGCTTGATCCGGTGCGGGTGTCGCGGATCTACCGCCTGCTGCCAGAGGCCAAGCTCATCTTTCTGATGCGTCATCCGGTGGAACGTGTCTGGGCGTCAGTCCGGATGGCCTGGGGCCTTGGCAAGTTGCGCTGCTCCTTGGAAGACGAAGACGCCTTGCTGCGGTTTTCGCGCCGCGAAGCCACGGCGGCGCGTTCGAGATATTGCCAGGCGTTGAAGACCTGGGAGTCCTACTATCCGCCCCATCAATGGTTCATCGCGTTCTATGAAGAGCTCAGTGAGTGCCCTGAGGACCTGTTGCTTCGACTGTATCGCTTCCTTGGCGTTGAGGCTTCCGCACGGCACATCCCGACTCAGGTGCGGCAGAAAGTCCTGGCCGCCCCAGAACGTCTCATGCCCCGGGCCTACGCCGTTGAGATGACACGCGAGTATCACGACGAACTGCAGGAGCTTGCCAGACGCTTTGGCGGGTACGCCACCCGGTGGCTTGAGGCGGCTGAGGCGCTGCTGGCCCAACATGGGTGATGGGAAGAGACAGCTCATGAGCGTGAGGCGTATTTGCGTCTGGGGCACCTCGCTGAGGAAGCTCGCGGATGAGGCCCAGGTCATTGCGTTCATTCAGATCGTCAGTCGACGCTTCCCGGGCGCGCGGATCACCATGTTCTCCCAGTACGGTCCATTGCTGACGCAGCGTTTGGGTGAGGAGCGGTTGCGGGTCACGACCATCCGGACGGCGGACCTCCTCCGCGTCGTGCCGGCGCTGGCCCGCTGCAATCTGTTCGTGCTCGAGGGCGGGCCGTTCTACGAAGAGCTGTCGCAAGCGCTGCGCTGCTGGCTGCTCGTGGGCATCGCCAAGCTGTTCAGACGCCCGGTCATCGCGTACGCCGCGACAGCCTTCCATTTCAAGACGTGGTGGGGCCGCGCGCTCTACCGCACGCTGTTCAACTGCATGGAGAGCGTGACGGTTCGGGAGCCAATCGGCCAGGAGATCATCAAAGCGTTAGGGATCAAACGGGAGGTCGAGCTGTTCGCGGATCCCCGATTTGTGCTGGAGCCGGTCCCTCTGGCGCGCGTCCGTGCGATCCTGGTTTCGGAGGGCATCGACCCGGACCGGCCGCTGATCGGCATCACGACGCGCTACCTACATCCGGGGATCCCGGCGTGGGTCAAGCGCAGCCATGGCTACACCGATGCCGACGTGGAACGCGCTAACGACGTCATGGCCAAGGCGACGGTTCACCTGGGCGGGCTGGCGCAGCTGGTCCTGCTGCCCATGCACCCGACGCTCGAAGAGGACCGAGCGACCGCCGCGATCATCCGCAGCCACCTGCGGGACCCGTCACAACTGAACGTCCTCAGCCACCGCTACGGTGCGCTGGAAGCACTCGGGATCATCCGCCACTGCGAGCTGGTCTTCGCCAGCCGGGTGGGCTCGGCGGTGTTCGCGACGGTCACCGGCACGCCGCTGGTGGCCGTCGCATACGAACCCCGGATGCGGGATCACATGGAGCGCATCGGACTAGGTGCCTATGTCGTGGACTGGAACGCGATGCAGGCCGATGAGCTCATCAGGATGATTGACGGTGTGTGGATGTCGCGGCAGCGCGTGAAAACGGAGTTATCGGCGAGCATGGCGCGCGTTCGGCAGCTCGCCTGGCGGAATGCGGACGTGCTCGAGCGGTTTCTGGACGGGCACGCGCCGCAGGACGTGGTGACATGCGCATCTGCCTGATCGCCGTCGAGATCTTCGCCTGGGGCAAGTACGGCGGCTTCGGCAAGGCGACGCGCCTCATCGGCCGCGAGCTGGCCGCGCGCGGGCACGAGGTGTTCGCCGTGGTGCCGCGCCGACGAGGCCAGCGGCCGGTCGAACAGCTTGATGGGATCACGGTGCTGGGGTTTTCCCCCTGGGCCCCGTGGACCGCGAAACGGCTGTTCGCGGCGTGCAACGCCGACATCTATCATTCCTGCGAAGCCTCGTTCGGCACCTGGCTGGCGCAGGAGGCCATGCCGCACCGAAAGCACCTGATCACCTTCAGGGATCCGCGCGACTGGCGCGACTGGCGCATGGAATTTGCCTTGCCCTCGCTGAACAAGCTCCAAGTCCTCCACAACTTCCTCTATGAGAGTGGCCCGTTGGTGGCGCGGGCGGTGCGCCGCGCTGATGCGCTCTACGCCATCGCGCGGTACCTCCTTCCGAAAGTGCGCGCGATGTATGGGCTCAGCCGCGAGCCCGAATTTCTCCCGACCCCCGTGGCGGTCCCTGAGCAGGTGGAAAAAGCGTCGGCACCCACAGTCTGCTATGTCGCGCGGTTCGACCGGCGCAAGCGCCCGGAACTCTTCCTGGACCTGGCCCGGCAGTTTCCCGAGGCGCGGTTTATCGCCCTGGGCAAGTCACGGGATGCGAGCTACGATGCGTCCCTGCGGCGCCGCTACGCCGGCCTGCCCAATCTGCAGATGCTCGGCTTCGTCGACCAGTTCGCCAGCGATCTGCATTCGCGCGTTCTGGGGCAGAGCTGGATCATGGTCAACACGGCGACGCGGGAGGCGTTTCCGAACGCGTTCCTTGAAGCGGCCGCCCATCGGTGCGCGGTGTTGACCGGCGTCAATACCGACGGCATGGCGTCGCGCTATGGCCACCTGGCGTCTGACGACGACTTTGCGGCAGGCTTGCGGTGGTTGCTCGAGGCCGACCGGTGGCGGACGCAGGGGCAGGCCGGCTATGAGTACGTCAACGCCACGTTCGAGCGCAGTCGAGCCATCGATCGCCATCTGGAGGCCTATCAGGCCGTCTTGAACGGGCCGCACGCACGAAGAGAGGGCTGACATGCCGCAACAGAGACCACCACGCGTCTTGGTCATCGCCCTGGCCGAAGCCACGCTGGATCTGATCGTGCCCTGGGCGCAGGCGGGCACGCTGCCGACGTTCAAACGGCTGATGGAGGAGGGCTCATGGGGGCCGCTGCGCTCCCGCCTGCCGCTCATCACGCCCCAGATGTGGGGAACGATCGTCACCGGCAGAAATCCCGGCGAACACAGCGCGTTTGACTTCTGGCAGCGGGGCCCGAACGGGCGGTTTTGCGCGATTAACGGCTCGCAGCTCAAGGCGAAGCCTATCTGGCAGATCCTGGGGGAGCGGGGGCTGCGCTGCGGGGTGGTCAACGTGCCGTTTACCTATCCTCCACAGTCCATCAACGGCTTCATGATCTCGGGTGAAGATGCCCCTGGAGCGCACCGCTCGATCGCCTTACCTCCCGGCGTCTATGACGAGCTGGTCCGAACCTTCGGCCGCTATCGGCTCAAAGATATCTTTCCCGGCGGGCGGCAGAAAGAGGACTACCTGACGCTCATTGAAGAGGACGTGACCAAGCAGACCGATGTCCTCGAGTATTTGATCGCGCAAAAACCGTGGGAATTTGTCCTCGCGTTCTACAGCGCCACGGCCATCGCGCAGCACTATTTCTGGTCCGACATGGAATCGCCGGACGCCACGAACCCGTTTCGCGGCGTGATCGAGAACGCGTATCGATGCTTGGACGCCGCCATTGACCGGCTCATGAAGGCCGCGGGCCCCAACACAAGCATCTTTATCATCTCGGAGTGCGGCGCAGGCCGCCTCCAATCCGGCGTCTCCATCAACACGTGGCTGGAGCAGGAGGGCTTCCTCCATCGCAGGGTGCACGGCGCCAAGACGCGCGGCAGCCGGTCGACGGTCGCAGCCCTGCGTACGGCCATCCAGGGCCGTCTGCCGAAGCCGCTCCTCTTCTGGGTGAATCGATGCCTGGGTGGGGTCAAGGCCTGGGTGCAGTCGTATCTGGCCGATGAAGACATCGATTGGGCGCATACGCAAGTCTTCTCGCGAGGAAAGGAAGGGGATCTCTTCATCAATCTCAAGGGCCGCGATCCTCGTGGCATCGTCAGCCCGGGTGCTGAGTATGAAGCGGTCAGAGACCGCGTGATCGAGCGGCTCAGTCAACTGGTGGATCCTGCGACCGGCAAGCCAGCGGTGGATCGGGTCTACCGGCGCGAGGAGCTCTACGACGGTCCGTACGTGGCATGGGCCCCGGACCTCGTCATCGCCTGGCGTGACACCGCCTACCAGCCGACCGAGGACACCGAGGCGCATGACAGTGTTTTTGTGACGCGGATGCGGGAGCGCATGCACTGGCCGACCACGGGCAGCCACCGGGTCGACGGCATCTTCTTCGCCCACGGCCCGGGCATCCGCAGGGGACGACGGGTTGAGGGCATGGGGATCGCCGACTTGATGCCGACGTGGCTTGAGCTGTTGGGGCAGCCGGTGCCGTCAGGCGTCGAGGGACGCGTGATCAACGAGCTGGTTGAGCGCGGAATGGCGACATCCCGGAGCGCTTCAGCATGATGCAGTACAGACCATTCGGGAAGACCTCGCTCGTCGTGTCGGAGTTGGGGCTGGCCTGCCCGTCGATCGGGGGCGGGCTCTACCATCGCGACGACCATGAGTCGCTTCGGATGCTCCACCAGGCGCTGGATGGCGGCGTGACGTTCTACGACGTGTCGGATCATCACAGCCAGGGCCATGCGGAGGAGCTGCTCGGCCAAGCGTTTCGAGGTCGCCGGCGTCAGGTGGTCATCGCGACGAAGGGGGGCTACCTGTTCTCCCCCACGGGAACCCTGGCCATGCGCGCGCGGTTCCTGGCCAGGCCGCTGGGTGCGCTGCTGCGTCCCCTGCAGCGCACGCTGCATCGGATGAAGACCGCGCAAGTGCGGCACGATTTCTCGCCGGCGTACCTTCAGCGAGCTCTCGAAGCCAGCCTCAGGCGCCTGCAGACCGACTACATCGACCTCTACCAGCTCTACAAGCCATCGAAGGCCGCGGTCGAGGCGGGCGAGTTCATCCCGATGCTGGAGCAACTCAAGGCGCAGGGGAAAATCCGCTATTACGGGGTGGCCTGCGCCACGGTGAAGGAGACGATGCCGGCGCTGGAACATTCGGGCATCTCCTCGGTGCAGGTGGCCGTCAACCTGCTGGATCAGGACGCCATCCCGACCCTGATCCCTCGTGCCCAGCAGCAGCAGGTGGCCGTCGTGGCGCGCTATCCACGCGCCAGCGGCCTGCTCACGACGGCGGGGGAGGACCTGCTCGCCGACAACTCACGATTCTCGCAGGAGGAATACGCGGCGCGCCGCCGGCGCGCCCAGGCCTTCCAGTTCTTGGCGAACGAGCGCCGCACACTCGCGCAGGCCGCCCTCCAGTTTGTGCTGCAACTGCCGGGGATCGCCTCGGTGGTGCCGCGGGCCGTCACCCGCAGCGAACTCGCCGAGCACCTCGGGGCGCTGTCCGCCCCGCCGCTGACCGCTGAGGAACTGCGGCGGATTCACGCGATGAACGGATCGGCGGCGTTGCAGGTGGCGGGATGAAGTATCGGCAGTTTGGCGCCACCGACCTGCAGGTCTCCGAGATCGGCTTCGGCGGCCAGTCGCTGGGCGGCGGGCTCTATTATCACAACGACCGCGAGTCGATTGCCACGCTCCAGACGGCGCTGGATGCCGGGATCACGTTCTATGACACGGCGGACCACTACAGCGAAGGCCGCAGCGAGGAGCTCATCGGCCAGGCGTTTCGAGGCCGGCGGGATCGTGTGATCATCGCGACCAAGGCCGGCACCCGCTTCTCGCGCGCGGGGCGCGCGGCGCTGGCGCTGCGGCCGCTGCTGCGTCCGGTTGGCCGCTGGCTGCGCCCGTCCAAGATCTATCTACACCAGCTGCGCAGTACGCAGAAGCAGGGCGACTTCTCGCCGGCGTATCTGCGCCGGGCGCTTGAGGCCAGCTTGAAACGTCTGAAGACCGACTACGTGGACGTGTTGCAGCTGCACAAGCCGCCGTCGTCGCTGCTGGATGGCGGCGCATGGCACGAGACGATGGAGCGGTTCAAGGCCGAGGGGAAAATCCGATGCTACGGCGTCGCCTGCCACCATGGCCCCACGATGGTTGAGGACGCCCTGCGATGCCTTCGGCATCCCGGGATCGCCGCCATTCAGGTGGGCATGAACGTGGCGGACCAGCGGGCGGTGGCGCGCATCCTGCCGCTGGCGCAGGCGCGCGGTGTCGCGGTCCTCATTAGGAATCCCCGCGACCAGGGCCACCTGACCACCGCCGGCAGCGACATCATGGCGGAGACCTATTCGCAGTCGCCCCGCGAGGTCGCAGAGCGCATGGAGTGCGCGCGCCGATTTCACTTCCTCATCAGCAAGCGCCGCACGCTGGCCCAGGCCGCGCTGCGGTTTCTCCTGCAGCTTCCCGGGGTGACGACGGTCCTGCCGCGCCTGTTTCGCCGGCAGGACCTTGAGGAAGTCCTCGGGACGTTGGCCGCCGAACCGCTGACGCCCGAGGAGCTCGCACGCATCAGGTCGGTCGCGGAAGCTCTGCAACCGGCTGGAGTGCTCTGATGTCGCGCGTCTCAGCAGCGATATCAGATGCCGGAGCGGTCAAGTCCAGCGAGAGCCATCGGCTCGGCCTGTTGCTGGCGGCCACGATGCTGCTCTACGTGCCGTTCTTCAATGCATTCACCGTGCCGTATCCGGATTTCTTTTCCTACCACGAAACCGCCGAGGCGCTCACGCGGCTGACCTGGCCGGAGACGTTCAAGCGGATGCCGCTCTTTCCGCTCATCATCGGGGGCCTCGCGCGCCTGCTGCCCGGCCCTGATGCGATCCTCCACGCGGCGCAGCTGTGGAACCTGCTGCTAGCACCCGTGTGCCTCTGGCTGATCTTCCGGCTCGCGCGCCGGGTGGTGCGCGCGCCGGTTGCGGCCGCGGTGGCGGCGTTGTGCGCGGTGAACCCGGTCATGGTCTACAGCGTCACCCAGCCGCAGATCGAACTGACGATCCTGCTGACCGTGTTGCTGGTCATCGAGTGGGCCTGGCAGGGACGGGTCGGCTGGGCGTACGTGGCCGCAGCAGCAGCGAGCCTGACACGCCATGAGATCGCCGTGGTGATTCCGCTGCTGCTCCTGCATGACCGGCTGCGGCACGGCGCGCGCCTGCCTGCGCATCGGCTGCTGTGGCCGGCACTTGCCGCCAGCGGGTTTGTGGCGTGGTGCGCGGTGAGCCTCCTGCATGAGTCCGGAGGCGGCCCCTATGCGCGGGAGCTCCTCACGCGGCACGACGGCGGCTGGCGGGTTTTCCTAGCGGGAAGCCTGCGCGTCATGTGGGGTGTGCTGCCAGACTCGCTCTTGCGGGTCGTTGCAGTCCGCTGGGGCCTGTGGCTGCTGAGCGCCGGGCTGATCGGGACGGGTCTGGCACTGCTGGCGCGTCGCCACCGCGTGCGCAGCGCGATGCTGCTCGGATTCTTCATGGCCTACGGCGCGATCCACGCCATCTTCCCGTCGTTTCTGCCGCGCTACGTGCTGCCGGTGCTCTGGATCCTGTACCTGGCGTCGGCCGTTGCGGTTGACGCGATGTCGGCTGGCGGGGCTCGGTGGCTCGGCCGGGCGAAGCTGTTGCTGGTTGCGGCTGCGCTGATCGGCGGTGTTGCGTCCTCGATCCAGCTCATGCGCCGGCCTTCCGTCCTCACGAACCGCTCGACCTTCCGCCAGGTCGGGGAGTGGTACCGGGCGGCCGCGCGGCCGGGGGACAAGTTGGTCGTCACGCTGCCGCGGATCGTGCGGTACTACAGCGGCCTACCAGGGGAGTCGGTCGTGCCCTCCGGGTCGCTGGACGCGTCATCCGTGGAGGCTTTGCTCCAGGAGCTGCGCGAGAAGGGCGTGACGTACGTGGTCTGGGACAGCCTGTACGCCCATGGCCGGGGCTATGACGCCACGCGCCACAAGGCGCATCTGCTGACCATGCTCGTTGACCAGGCGCCATCGCAGTTGCAGTTCGTCCATCGGTTCCGCGAAGGATCCGAGCAAACAATCGTCTACCGGATTCGGTCAGGCGGGGCTCCGTGATGCCGCGCAGCGCCGTTGAGGCCTTCTGGTATCTCGCGCTGCTCATCGGGCTGTGGAGGGTGCGCCCAGTCCAGGCATACCTGCAGGCGATCCCGCGGCCTCACCGGCGCATCCTGGTCGCGCTCATCCTCTTGCTGTTCCTCGGCCAGCTCGTCAACAACCCGCGGCTGACGTTTCCGTTTACCTCGTGGGCGATGTACGGTCAGCGGGAGGATCCCGAGACGCTGGTCTTCTATCGCTATGAGGGCCTCGATGAGGCGCAGCGCGTCGTGCCCCTCAACCCGTTTCGCTTGTTGGCGCCGATGAGCCGGGCGGAGGTCGCCTCGAAGTTCAAGAATCTGGCCTTCGCCGCGCTGTCGCATCCGGACGAGCGCAGGCGCGCCGCCGCCCAGCAGCGTCTCTCAGCTTTGCTTGGCGCCGTCGGACGGATGCATAATGACCGGCATCCCGCCCAGCCCCTCAGTGCCGTGGTCCTCGTGCGATGCACCCTCGATCTTCGCGATGGCAGCCGCTCGGACATCCAACGCGAGCGCGTCTGGCGGACCGAGCTCACCGAGAGCGGCGCATGAGGAGACTGCTGCATGCCCAGGCGACGCCGGGTGTCTTGCGGTGGCTGACCGCCGGGGTGTTCGGGTTCTGGTGCGTGCGCGCGGCGTCATGGTCGGTGCAGCCGCTGACAGTCCTGCCCGAGTCGTTGTACGAGCCGGTCGGCTTCCTCAGTATCCTTCCGGACTTGGCGATCTCGGTCATGCTGACCCGCCCGTTCCTCCTCACGGTGCAATGGCTCACGGTGGTGACGGCCTGCTTGGCGGCCCTCAGCCGCGGCGGAGCGACATGCGCGCTGCTCGCTTGCGCGGGTGCTACGCTCCTCGAGGGGATCGTTCGGGGCTTCGGGGGGCACATCAGCCACCACGACCTCGTGCTGCTTTACGCGGCGTACGGTCTAGCACTCTTTCGAGTGGCCGACCGGTTTGTGCCATCGGGCGCGCAGCCGGACGCGACGCGCTCAGGCATTCCGGTCGTGGCGACGATCGCGTTGCTATGCGTCACCTACAGCTTCACCGGGATGTTCCGGCTGCTGCGCGGCGGGATGGAACTGTTCACCTCGGGCAGCCTGACGTTCTGGGCGCTGCGCAACTCGCACCAGTACATCGACCCGACGTGGGGCCTCGGCCGGTTCTTGCCGGAGCTGCCGCTCGTGAACGCGTTTCTCACGCTGGGCTACCCGATCGTGACGCTCTTTGAAGTGCTGGCGCCCGTGTGTCTGTGGTCGCGCCGGTTCCGCTACGTCTTCCTCGCGGTCATGGTGCCGTTTCATCTGTTGTCGTGGATGTTCCTGGAGATCTTCTTCTGGGAGAGCCTGCTGCTCTACGTGCTGTTCCTCGATTTGCCGCGATGGCGGCGGGTAGCCGCCCCAGCGGGGCCCCGAACGGTGGGGGCATGAACACCCGCGCGTTCGGGCGCACCGGCTGGTCGGTGGCGGAGCTCGGCATGGGCTGTGCGGGGGTGGGCCGCGGCCTCTACCGGAAGGACGACCGCGAGGCGCTGGCCACGCTCGATCGGGCGCTCGAGGCGGGGATCAATTTCTATGACACCTCGAGCAGCTACAGCGCAGGGGACAGCGAGCAGCTGCTTGGCCGAGCCTTCAAGGGCAGGCGAGACCGCGTGATCATTGCCAGCAAGGTCGGGATGCTCTATCCACCCTCCATCGCCTTCGCGCTGCGCTTCAAATATCTCCTGGCGCCTATCGAGACCTTCCTGCGGCCCGTGAGGCCCCTGCTCAATCGCACCAAGTATTCGCGCAAGCGCAACGACTTTTCCCCTCAGCATATTGAGCGCACGCTTCACGAAAGCCTCGCGCGCCTGCAGACCGACTACGTGGATCTCTACCAGCTGCATAATCCCCCGCCGGGAGATTTGCGTCGGGACGACCTGTGCAAGCCGCTGGAGCGGCTCAAAGCGCAGGGCACAATCCGAGCGTACGGCATCTCCTGCGCTCGGGCTGAGGATGCCTTGCTGGCGATGGAGCATCCGGGGATCGCTTGCGTGCAAGTGCCGATCAACCTGCTCGACCAGGAGGCGCTGCCGCAAGTGTTGCCGCTGGCGCAGGCGCGCGGCGTGGCGGTGATCGCGCGGGTGCCACTCGCGCAGGGGCTGCTGACCGACGCGGCTCACGAGACCAAAGCCGAGCAGATTGCCGTCGATTGCGGCGCAGTCCTTGAGCGAAAGCGGCGCGCCCAGGCGCTGCGCTTTCTCGCCACCGGAGGGCGCACCCTCCCGCAGGCGGCGCTGCAGTTCGTCCTGCAGCTTCCCGGCGTGTCGGTGGTGATCCCCGGCATGGCCACCCGGCGGCACCTGGAGGAGAATCTCCGGGCGCTCGACGCGCCCCCCCTGACTGCCGAGGAGCTTGAGCGGGTGGCAGCGATAACATGTTGCGCATCCTCCTCTTGAATTATGAGTTTCCGCCGATGGGCGGGGGCGCGGGCCACGCGAGCTTCGAGCTCGCGAAGCGGCTTGTCGCCAGAGGCTGCCACGTCGATGTGCTGACCTCCGGCATCGAGGGGCAGGCGACCGAGGAGTCCCTGCAGGGCGTTCGCGTCTATCGCGTGCGCAGCCTTCGGCGCAGCATTCAAGACTGCGGGTTTCGCGGGGCCTGGTCGTACGTGGCCGCGGCCCAGCCGGTGTGCCGCCGCCTGGTGCGCGGGCGCGCGTACGACGTGGTCCACTACTTCTTCGGCTTGCCGACCGGGGCGCTGGCCGTGTGCACGCCCGGCATCGGTCGCATCCCCAGCGTCGTCTCGCTGCGGGGATCCGATGTGCCGGGCTACGACGACACCAACCGCGCGCTCGCGCTGGCGCATCGCGTGCTGCGGCCCCTGACCCGCGCGATCTGGCAGCGAGCGGATGCAGTCGTGGCACTCAGCGCCTCGCTGCGCGAGCAGGCGCGGCGCACCATGCCGGAGTGTCCGATTGGCGTCATCCCCAACGGCATCGATCCGTCCTGCTTCCATCCGGCGCAGCGCAACGGGCATCCGGCGGCCGCGCGCGTGCAGCTGCTCACGGTCGCGCGTCTGGTGCGGCGCAAGGGGTTGGATGATTTGTTGCGCGCGCTGGCGATCCTGAAGGACGAGCCAATGCACCTGACGATCCAAGGCACCGGCGCCGATGAGCAAGAGCTGCAGCGGTTGGCCGTGAGCCTGGGCGTCCACGATCGCGTCACGTTCTCGGGGTTTCGCGTGCGGGAGCTCTTGCCGCCGGTCTATCAGGCGGCGGATCTCTTTGTCATGCCATCGCTGTCCGAGTCGTTCGGGCTCGCCGTGCTCGAGGCGATGGCCTGCGGCCTGCCGGTGATCGTCTCGCAGGTCGGCGGCATGGTTGAGTATATAGAGGAAGGGACCAATGGCCTGCTGGTGCCGCCCCGCGACCCGGCAGCACTCGCCCACGCCATCCGTCGGCTGGTCGCTGATGCGCCGCTGCGCCAGTCCATGGGCGCGCGCAACGCCCAGAAGATCCGCGCGTCCTATACCTGGGACCGGGTAGCGGACGCCTATTTGGAGACCTACCAGCGTGTCATCGCATGGCGGGCGAAGCCGGGAGGCCTGCATGCGCGCCGGTGAAGCCATGCGCTGCGCGGCGGCGCTGGCCAGCGCCCTGCGGTCGCAGTGGTCGATGACGGCCGCGCTGCGCGAGCGCCAGCGACGCGCGTTGATCGCCCAAGTACACCAGGCGGTTCGCCACGTCCCGTTCTATCGTGCGGCGTACGCCGCGCAGGGCATCATAGCGGATGCCCTCCAGCGCCTTGAGGATGTGGCCCGCTTGCCCATCCTCCGTCGCGCGCAGATCCGCGAGCAGCCGGACGCGTTCTTGAGCGAGCAGGGCGACCGGCGCGCCTGGCAGGAGTCGCACACATCCGGATCGATGGGGCGCCCGCTGATCACCTGGTTTGATCCGGACTGCTGGCGGCAGGTCAAGTACGCGCTCAAGGCACGATGGCTCATCAACGCGGGATTTCGACCGTGGCACCGGGTGGCGGTGGTCGATGACGTGCCGGCGGAGGAGCTGCCCGCGCACGCCACGCGGCTGCGTGTGACGGGCGAGCGGTGGTTCGGCGCTCGGCGGTATCTGTCGGTGTTTGAGGCGCCGGCCCGGCATCTGGAGGCCTACGCGGCGTTTCGGCCCCACTATATCTACTGTTTTCCCTCGTACTTCGCCGAGCTGGCCAACGTGTGGACCGAGGCGCTGCGCCGCCGTGTGCCGCTGCGCGCACTCATCACCAGCGGCGAGTCGATGTCACCGGCGCTGCGCCGCCGCGTAGGCGAGGTCTTCGGCGTGCCGGTGCTGGATGTCTATGGTGCGACCGAATTCAAGGACATCGCCTGGCAATGTGGCAACGCCGCGGAGTATCACGTCAACATGGAAAGCGTGCTGGTGGAGATCGTCGACGAAGAGGGGCGAGCCGTGCCTGACGGCACAACCGGAGAAATCGTGGTCACCTCGCTCACCAACCGCGCCATGCCGCTCATCCGCTACGCCACCGAGGATCGCGCGGCACGCCTGCCCGGAGCGTGCGCCTGCGGCCGCGGTCTTGAGCGGCTGAGCGCTGTTGAGGGTCGGATCGTCGACTACCTCCGGCTGCCCGGTGGCGATGTCGTGTCGCCCTACCAGCTCACCACCGGGTTGTCGACCCACCGCGATGTCCGGCACTTCAAGATCGTCCAGCGGGATGCCAAGACGTTGGAAGTCGCCATCGTACTCCGCAATGACGCGAACGGCGACACGCTGGATGCCGTCCGCGACGAGATTGAACGATGCGTGAAACGCCAGATGGCGGTGCGGGTGCGTCAGGTCGCGTCGATCCCGCGCGACGCCTCAGGCAAACACCGCGCCGTTGAACTGGCTCAGAGCGGATGATGCAGCTCCGTGGCCCCGCGATCGCGCTGCCGGCGTTCGATCCGCACCGATGCCACTTCTTCGCGCTGGGCCGCAACGCCATGTACGCGGCCTGCCGCCTGCTGGGGCTGCGGGCAGGCGATGAGGTCCTCACGCCGGCCTTCGATTGCCACGCCACGCTGCAGCCATTCCGGGCCATGGGGCTTCGGCTGCGTTTCTACCGGTCTGATCCGCTGAGTCTGGCGGCTGATGTGGAGGATCTGCGACGGCGGCTCACGCCACAGACGAAGCTCGTGCACGTCATTCACCACTTCGGTTTCCCGCAACCCTGGCCGCAGTTGCTCGCCCTGCGCGGCGAGACGGGCATTCCGATTCTCGAAGACAATGCCTACACGTTGCTCTCGCGGTTCGACGGCCAGCCGGCGGGGACGTTCGGGGACGTGGCGATCTTCTCGTTGCACAAGACGCTGCAGCTGCTGGAGGGGGGCATGCTACGGATCAACCGGCCCGACCTGCGCTGGGCGCCGCCGACCAGAGCCACCCGATGGGTCGGCCGGCCGGGGCGGCGCCAGGTGCTGAGCCTGCTGCACTGGCTGGGGTACGGGTCGCTGCCCCTGGCACTGCGCGAGCACCTGCGGCGCGCGCTGGGCGGGAAGGTCCTCCCGCCGCCGCTCTACGACGACGGACGGCCGGACATCCCGGCGTGTCCGGAGCGGGATGCCATCGAGCGCGCGTTTGGCACTGACTTCCTGCGGCCGATGTCCAGGCTGGCACTCAGGCAGCTGCACAGATTCTCGGTGCAGGATCTGCAAGAGATGGCCGCCTGCGCGCGCGAGCGCTACGCCGACGTGGTCGCTCGAGCGCGCGAGCTGCCCGAGGTGCGCGTGCTGTGGCCGACCCTGCCAGAGGGCATCGTGCCGTTCTCGGTTTGCCTGCTCCTTCGGTCGAGGCGCGATCGATGCCTGGAGGGGCTGCGCGAGCGCTTCAGGGTGATGGCGTGGCCGACCTTGCCGCAGGACGTCATCGACCGGCTCCCCGACTTTCCCGACGTGGAGCAGCTGGGTCGCCAGCTGCTGCAGATCGTCCTGCTGCCGGCACGCGTGCGCCAGCCCGCGTTCCGGCGGGAGCTTGACGCGCTGCTGCTGCAGCTGCGAGCGCTGATCGGACGGCACCCGGGACGGGCGCACGCGGCGCAGGGGGTCCTGGCGTGATGGCTCCTTCGACACTCCGGGTGCGGGTGCTGCGCAGCGTGACCGAGGTGGGTCCCGAGGTCTGGGACGCGCTCTGCGGCGACGACCCGGTCTTTTGCTACGGGTGGTTCCGTGCCCTAGAAGAGAGCGGGGTCGCGCAGGTGGAACCGCGGCACCTGATCCTCGAAGCGCACGGTCGGGTCGTCGGCATCCTGCCGTGCTTCATTCAGCGAGGCGATCCGTATTTCACGCTCCAGGAGCGGCTCTTCGGCCCGCTGGCCTCTCTGGCGCACGGGCTTGGCGTACGCGCGCTGCCCGCTCTGGTTGCCTCCTCGCCGGTCGGGCACAAGACGAGCTTGCTGTTGGCGCCAGGCGTCGACATTGGCGCGGCGATGCAGGTGTGTCTGCGAGCCATGGATGACCTCGTGCGGCAGGAGCGTTTGCGCGCCAGCGCCTGGCTCTTCGTGCCCGGGGAGGCTCCTCGTCTGGCCGACGCGCTGACGCGTGGAGGCTACCGGGCGTGTCTGCTGGCGGTGCAGGGCATCTGGCACAACCGCTTTGAGAGCTTTGAGGCCTACCTCAAGGGCTTCAAGGCGATCAGCAGGCACCACTACCGCAACATTCGCTACGAGCTCAACCGCCTGGCCCGCACCGGCGTGTCGCTTCGCGAGGAACCGCTGGGGGCCGTGCCGAGCGCAGAGTTAGCAGCGCTGCGGGCGGTCCACTACGGCCGCTACCACCCCGGGCGCGTCAGCCCGTTCTCTCCCGCGTTCTTTGCCGCCCTGGAGCGCCACCTGGGGCCCCGGGCCGCGGTGGATACCGCGTACAGAGACGGTGCGCTCGTCAACTACTCCCTCAGGCTCAAGGGCGCCGGGGGCTGGCAGATGGTCTTTGACGGGCACGCGGATCATCCGCACTCGCATGCCGACTTCCTCTACTTCAATCTCAGCTACTACCACCCGTTCCGGCTGGCCATCGAGCAAGGCGTGCCCCAAGTGGACTGTGGGCTGGGTGCCTCCGAGACCAAGGTCAGTCGCGGCTGCGAGCTCAAGGCGCGGTTCCTGTGGATCCGCGCGCACCGGCAGCCGCTGCGTCTGTGGCTGTCCCTGTGGCTGCCGCTCCTCGACCGGCACACCCGGCGCAAGTTCGCGCACCTTCCGCTGCCCCCGCTCGGGACGACCGGTGAGGTGGCGGAGCGTCCGGGCGCAGGCGCCCCCTGGTGGCGGCGCGTGCTGCGCGTGATGGCCGAACGGCACACCTTCGTGCTGGCTGCTGTGAAGACGGACTGGTTGGCCCCTGAACCGCCGCAGCCGACTGGCCTCGACCCCGTCATTGCGCCACGGCCTTCGGCCGTGGGCGGCATGGTGAAGCAGGAACAAGTGGGTGGACGGGATGTCGCCCCCATCGGGGCGGGCGTGCAGGTGCCACGGGCTCCCCGGCCCGCCTGGTACGACCGCCGGGGCGGGCTGCCCGTGGGGCTCCACATCCGGCCACTGCGGGAGGAGGAGCTCGCGCTGCTGCGTCCGACCGTGGAGCCCCACCTGTGGGCGCTGTTCGAGCGGTTCCGGCAGGCCGGGTATCGCTGCTACGGCGCCTGGGAGGATGGCACGCTGCTCGCCTACCAGTGGATCGTGGCGGGCCATCCGCACCTGAGCGAGTTCTTCGGCGAGATTCCCCTCCAGGCCGATGAGGCCTTCACCGGCTACATCTATGCGTGGCCATCGGCGAGGGGCCGCGGTGTTGCGCACGCGCTCACGCGTCGGATCATCGACGACTTGGCCGCGGAGGGCATCCGCGTAGTCTATGCAGGAATCGCCAATCGGAACCTAGCCTCGCTCAAGAGCCTTGCCCGCTTCGGGATGGTGCCAGTGTGCCTTCGGCGCTACTGGCGGATTGGTCCGTTCGTGTGGCGCCGGTCGCTGACCCTTCGGCCCCGCCACGCCATCGTTGAGCTCTTTGTGCGCGAGCGCCAGCAGGCGGGGCTGCCTGCGCAGATGCCTGCGCATGGGCCGCAGGACCCGCGGTGGCGGCGCAACCCCGCCATTGCGCCACGGCCTTCGGCCGTGGGCGGCACGGTGGAGCAGGAACATTCGGGTGGGCGGGATGTCGCCCCCATCGGGGCGGGCGTGCAGGTGCCACGGGCTGTGCCCGTGGGGCTCCACGGCTCGCATGAGGCCTCGCAGGGTAGCGCGCCCTCCGAGCCCGTGTGGCGGCAGGCGCTGGCCATCTGGCGTGACCATGGGCCGCGCCGGCTGGCCTTGTTGGCTCTGCGGCGGCTCGTGCATCTGGTCTGGGAGTCGGAACAGACCCTCGAGGTCCGCATGCCCATCGACGGGATGGGCCAAGTGCGCCTTCCGCGGCGCGTGACCGCCCCGCACGTCCGCCGGCTTGGCTCCGGAGAGCTGGAGCACCTCGCACCGGTCACGTCCGCGGCGATGTATCGCCGCTTCGAGGCCTTCTGGCGCCAAGGGTTTCGCTGCTACGTGGCGACGGTCAACGGCCGCGTCGTCGGCTACAACTGGTATACCGACCGGCCCTACCACAGCGCGCTGACCCGGATGACCTTCGATGTGCCACCGGGTGAGGTGTTCCTCGTGTACTCGCACACGCTGCGCCCCTGGCGCGGGAAGGGGATCGACGTGGCGCTGAAACTGACCGCCCTCGCCGAGTTTCGGTGGGAGGGGGTGCGGGCGTTGCGCTCGACCATCGATCTGAGCAACCGGGCCTCATGGCGCAACGTGAAGCGCTGGGGGGCCGAACCGGTCCGGGCCTACCGCTACCGTCGGCTCTTGGGATGGCGGCGCATCGAAGGTCCCCTGGAGCCCAATGAGATCCTGAACGGCGGGAGGAAACCATGCTGACCTGTGAGGCCAAGACGGCGGCCCAGAGAGCGTTCGATCTGCCCACCGTGCTCGCCACAGAGCGCGAGCTGATGAACAGCTTTGCGCAGCACTACCGGAACAGCTCCTTCTCCAACTCCTATTTCTACCGCGAAGAACGCAAGCGGTTCATGGGCTGGGTGCTCACGACGCTGCGAGAGAACGGGCGCGATCCGGCGGCGCTCTCGTTCCTCAATCCGGGCGTGGGCGTGGGCGACCTACTGGAGCCGCTGGCCGCGGCGGGGGCTACGCGCCTGACCGGGCTGGATATCGCCGAGGAAATGGTCACCGCCGCGCAGCGGCGCGTGCCGTCGGCCCGGCTGATCCTCGGCTCCATCGAGCATCACGACTTGGGGTCGGAACAGTTCGATGTGATTCTGACCTCCTTCACGCTGCACCACATGTACGACCCACGGGCCTTCTTCACCCTGGTGGATCGGCATCTCGCACCCGGCGGGTGGTTCTTCATCCTCGACTACAACGCGGCCGGATGGGAGAACGCCCGCTGGACCAAGCCGGTCATCCATGCGCTGTCAGCGCCTCTGCGACGGCTGATCAAGTGGAAGAACCGGCGCGTCTTGGCCCAACAGCCGTCGATACAATTTGCCTGCAACCCGGCGCACCGGCTGCTGCGTTACGACCAGATCCGGGCGGCAATGCCTTCACCGGCGGCCTACCGCCTGCGCCGGCACACCCGGGGGGCGCTGTTGCCGGCCTTCAATTATGCGCTGTGTGAGGAGTCACCCGTAGACCGGGCACTCTATCGTGTGCTCGATGCGGTTGACCGGCTGGCCGAGCCCTTCGGCGCCGGCAACCTCCAATGGATCGCCGGCCAGCGGAGGACTGAAGAGCGGTGATGAGCCTGAAGTCCCGTCTTGCTCCGATCGCCGAGGAGCTCTTCGGCATCGATGTGCGCTCCCTGGCCCTGTTTCGCATGGGTGCCGCGTTGGCGATCCTCGTCGATCTGCTCATCCGGGCGACGGACCTCACGGCGCACTATACCGACACGGGGGCCTTGCCGCGCGCGGCGCTGCGGGAACTTCAGCCGGGCGTTGCGTGGTTCGTGGCCCATGTGCTGAGCGGCTCGCCGGTGTGGCAGGGGCTGCTCTTTCTCCTCGCCGCCGGCTTCGCCGTCCTGTTGCTCATCGGCTACCGAACGCGCCTTGCGACGTGCGCGTCATGGCTGCTGCTCGCCTCCGTGCAGCAACGCGCCCCCTTCGTGATGAACGGTGGCGACAACGTCCTTCGCCTCATGCTCTTCTGGAGCCTGTTCGTGCCCTTAGGGGCCTGCTGGTCGCTTGACCGCGCGCGGCAGGCTCCGACGGTGCGGCATCCGCAACGTCTGCTCTCGGCGGGAACCGTGGCCTTACTGTCCCAGGTGGTGTTCGTCTATGTGTTTGCCGGGCTCCTGAAATCCTCCGATGCGGCATGGCAACACGGCACTGCGCTCTTCCATGCGCTCCACGTTGACAAGATGGTGACTCGGTTCGGCCAGGTGCTGGGGTCGTTGCCGCCAGATGTGCTGACCCTGGCGACTCGCGCGGTGCACTGGGTCGAACTCGTGGGCCCTGCCGCGCTGTTCGTCCCAGTGGCGACGGGACCGCTGCGCACCGCCGCGGTCGTGGTCTTTGCGCTGCTGCAGCTGTCGTTCGGTTTGTCGCTTGAGCTGGGGCTCTTTCCCTGGATCTGCACGGTGGCACTGGCGCCGTTTCTCCCGACGTGGTTCTGGGAGCAACTCAACAGCCGCTTGAGAACCAGGGCGTACGCGCAACCCAAGGCTGTCGACAGCGGTGAGGTGCCTAAGCATCGGATCTCCTCACGAGCGTCATGGTCGGCCCGTCGCCTCGGTCCCGTCAGGCCGTCGTGGATCGGCGGCACCTGCGTGGCGCTTCTGTTGGGATACACCGCGCTCTGGAATCTCGGGACGCTCGAAGGCTCCGACGTGCGACTGCCCAAGCAAGCCCGGTGGCTCGGCCGCATGCTCTGGATCAATCAGCACTGGGGGATGTTCACGGAGATGCTGGAGAAAGATGACACCTGGTTGGTGATCCCGGGGCGCCTGGCCGATGGAACGGAAGTCGATCTGGCGACGGACGGCGGAGCCGTCACGTGGAGGAAACCGCCGCTGGTGTCGGCCCGGATCAAGAACGCGCGGTGGGCCGCGTATGAGAAGCATCTGTGGCTGAAGCGCGCGACCCGGCTTCCTCACGACTTCGCGCGGCATCTCTGCCGCCGCTGGAATGCGCGCCATCCACGCCCACGCCATCTTGAGCAGCTCGAGATTGTTGCCCTCGTTGACAAGAGCCCGGCGCGGCCCGGTGCCGTCGAGTTGGAGCGGGTGCCGATTGTCACCCACTCCTGCGGGGGGGCGGGCGATGCCCGGCAGATCGCCAGCCGGCGGATCGAGGCCTCGACTCCATGACCCTCCACGCGAGGCCGGCTGCGAGCGGTGCCCCATCGGTCGATCGCGCGGCGTCCTGGTGGATGCGCGCCAGCCTGCGCTACCCGGCGCTCAGCGCGCTCTTGACCTACTCGAGCGCCGTGTACGCGAGCCAAGGCCTTGCGCTGCTGCGCGGGCTTCTCGTCGCCAGCCTGCTCGGCCCGGCTGGCTTCGGCCTGTGGAGGGTCATCAAGCTGATTTTGACCTACGCCGCGCATCTGCCGTTTGGCATTGTCCAGGCGATGCGCCTTGAGCTTCCCCGGGCGATCGGCGCGGGGCGCGCAGGCGAGGCCGCGCGGATCGCCCAGACGGCCGTTGGGGCGACACAGATGATCGGGCTGGCGGTGATCGCGATCTGCGCGCTCGCGGTGTTGGGTGGGACGGTCTGGGTGCCGCGGTTTCCCGCGTGGCTAACACTCTTCGTCGGCCTGCTCATTGCAGCCCAGCTCCTCCAAGAGGCGATCAACGCCAAGCTCCAGGCGGAGGAGCACGTCACGCGCCTCGGCGCGCACCTCATGGCGTTCTCGGCGTTGGCGCTCATCGGGATGGTGCTGGGAGCCACCTGGGCGGGCCTTGCCGGGGCGCTGGCGGGGCTGCTCGCGGCCTACGTGGCACCGCTGATCTGGCTGGCATGGCGCGGAGCCTTTCCAGCGTTCGCGCTTCCGGATCGCGCGACACTGCGATTGCTTGTGCACCGTGGCGCGCCCATCTGGGTGGCGTGGCTTCCGGTGCAGGTACTCGGAGACATCGACCAGTGGCTCATTGCGCTGGTGTTGGGAACCCAGGCGCTCGGGCACTACGGCATTGCGGTCTTCTTCGGCAGCCTGCTTATCTTCTTGCCGTATCTGCTGCGCGGGGTGTATCAGCCGTTCCTCATGCGGCAACTGGGTGCTACGCACGATCCCAAGGCGCTGCGCCCCTATGCCGTCAAGTCCGTCTGGCTCATGGGATATGCTGCGCCCCTGGCGATTGCGGCGGCGTTCTTCGCGGTGGATCCGGTCGTCCGGCTCGCACTGCCGGCGTACGCCCCGGGGCTTGCGGCGGCCAAGGTGTATTTCCTGGGCTCCTTCTGGAACATGACCGCCTCCATGACCTTCATGGTCTGCCTGGCGCTGGGCCGCAAGCGCGAATGGTTCATCAATACGCTCCTCGCCATCGCGGCGCACGTGGTCGTGACCGCGCTCGTGCTGCGCGCCGGCTGGGGGTTGGTGGGTGCCGCAGCGAGCATGGGGCTGATCTTTGCCGGCTATGCCCTCGCACAGGTGCGTCTCATGCTCCGCTTCTTCGAAGCTGACGGCGGCGCCTGGCGCAGCCTGATGGGCTGGCTGCTGATCGCCTTCGGGGCGTGCGCGGGCGTGTGCTGGGGCGTGGAGGCGGCGTTGCCGCTTCCCGGCGATGGTGCTGGGCTTGTCATGGTGGCGATCGGACGGGCGGTTCTCGGGATCGCCTTGCTGGCCGCCCTGTACCGTTGGGCAGACCGCCGGCTGAAATTCTCCGAGATCCTGGCTGCGCAGGCAGGCCGTGGCATCAGCAGCCCCGTCGAGGCCTTTGAACCGGTGTCGTAACTCGCTGACATGATCACTGAGAACCGTGCTCCGTCACATGCGTATCGTGGGCTCATGGCCTTCTCCATGATGGCGACCCTCCTGCTGCCTCTCGGCCTGCTCAGTGCGGGGCACCTGGATCACGGCGGCATCGTCCGCCTGCGGAATTTCCTCGGGTATGGCCACTTCGCCCTGGCGTACATCTTCACGTGGCGATTGGTGCGCCGCCAGCTCGGCGGCCGGCGTGCGGCACTGGGATATGTCGGCGTGTTCCTGGCCGTTGTCGCCCTCTACGCGGCGGCGCAGCGCTGGTGGCTTGCCGAGTCGATCGACGGCCTCTTCATCATGGTGATCTTCATGTCGCACCACTTCTCCAATGAGGTGCTCTTCCGCCAACAGACCCGCAACGGCTACCAGCCGTTCCCCTGGACCCTTCGGCGCATCCTCTGGGTGGCGCTTGCGGTGTGGCTCGTGCTCGTCGATCGGTTCGCGACCCCGGACCATCCGTGGCATGGGGCGTTTGCTCCGCTGCTGGCTGGATGGGTGGCGGGGTGGTTGTGCTACGGGTGGCGCTATCTGTTTGGCATCGCGGCACCTCCGTCCTCCCGTCTGGGCTGGGCCATCCTTGGAACGGCGGTGCTGTACTGGACGACGCAGCCGCCGCGCGAGCCGTTCTTTGCCGTCCAGCACAAATTCGCCTGGATCGTCATCTATCACTACGTGATCTGGTACGTGTTCTACGCGAGGAAGCTGTCGGCCCGCACCGGCGCGTGGATGGCGACGCGGCCCCTCCCGCGTTCGCCGTCAGAGGCGTGGGCGTTCGCCACGACCGTTCCGATCGGTTTCTTGGCGCTCGTTGCGATCGGCAACCTCGTCATTTTCGGCATCTACCTCGCCGTGGATCCGGTTGCGGTCTGGTTGGTCGAGACCACCGAGCTCGATTTCTTCCGGATCAATACCTTCGCCCACCTCATCTTCGGCCTGGGGCTGCCGCGGACGCAACCGTCTGTCGCGATGCGCCGCCCCTCCCCAGGGGGGCTGCCCCAATTCGCCTAATGCGTGCAATAACGGATCTGTTCCAACTAATCTGGCCGATTACCGGAGGCTATCGACTGTTTCTGCCGTACGTGTTGGACCGCACGTGGCCCGTCATGCGGCGCGCGGCTTGGCTGCACCGTCGGGTGATCATGCGCAAGACCCGCGTCGTCACCGTGGTCGGCTCGGTGGGCAAGACGACGACGAAGCGCCTGGTCGACGCGGCGCTGGGCGAGGGGGTCAGCCGGCACACCGCGGGCAACTACGGCGCCAGCCTCGCCCTCAACGTCCTCTACTCCCGTCCCTGGGACACCGCCGCGGTGTTCGAGGTGGGGATCGCCGGACCGGGACGCATGGCCGGCTACGCACGGATGCTGCGCCCGCACATCGTCGTGGTCACCGCGGTCAAGAGCGACCACAACCGTTCGTTGCCCACCCTGGAGCATACGCGCGAGGAGAAAGTGAAAATGGTCAGAGCGCTGGCGCCTGGTGGGCTGGCGGTTCTCAATGGCGATGACCCGCACGTGCGCTGGATGGCGACGCAGACGCGGGCGCGCGTGGTGACGTTTGGATTCGAGCCGCAGAACGAGGTCCGCGCCTCGGACGTGCAGGTGGAGTGGCCCCAGGGCACGCGCTTCACGCTGCATGCGCAGGGGCAGGAGCGCGAGGTGCGCACCCGCCTGATCGGAGGCCACCTGGTCTATCCGGTGCTGGCGGCGGTGGCCGTCGGGCTGGCCGAAGGGGTCAGCCTCGATGAGCTCATCCGTCGTGCAGAGCAGGTCGCACCAACACCACAGCGGCTGGAGCTGATTCGACTCGACAGCGGGGCGATGATCCTCAGTGACGAGTTCAAGGGGTCGCTGGAGAGCTTCCATGCCGCGCTCGAGACCCTGGCGCAGATTCCGGCCAAGCGGCGGATCGCCGTCTTGGGGCCGATCCATGAACCGCAGGGCTCCGACGGCGACGTCTATAGGACGTTAGGCCGTCACGCGGCCCGCGCCGCCGATCGCATCATCTTCATTGGTCACACGAAATCATTTAAGGCGCTGCGGGCGGAGGCGGTCCGGTCGGGGATGATGCGCGAATCGATCATGCGCGTCGGAGAGGGTGTGGGGGAAGCGATCCGCGTGCTCCGGCAGGAGGTGCGGGATGGGGACGTCGTCTTGCTGAAAGGCGCAGCCACCCAGCGACTGGAGCGCATCCGTCTGGCGCTGCAAGGCACGACGGTCAGATGCCCGGCCACGGAGTGCAAAGTCCGGTCGTTCACCTGCGAGACGTGTCCGCTGCGCGACCAGCCCGAGACGGTGCTGGAGAACACGTACGTCAGGCTCTTGGTGAAGCACACGCCAGGCCATGGGGCCCGGCACCCGCAAGGATCATCGAGCCAACGAGGAGTCGAGCGCGCATGTGCGGCCTCGTAGGGCTCTGGGAGCGGGAGGGGGTCGAGCCGCGCGTGTTGCTAGCGATGACGCGGTCGCTCGCTCATCGTGGGCCGGACGATGAAGCGCTAGCCTTTCTTGATCCGCAGGCCCAGACCCTGCGGCCTGTGGAGGAGTTCCTGGCGAGCTCCCAACGCTCGCCGTTCGGAATGGGGTTTCGGCGCTTGAGCATTCTGGACCTGTCGGTCAACGGCCGCCAGCCGATGCGCAGCGCGGACGGCCGGTTCGCCATCACGTTCAACGGGGAGATCTACAACTTCCAGGAACTGCGCGAGGAGCTGCTCCGCGGCGGGCATCGGTTCGTCAGTCGCACCGACACCGAGGTGATCCTGGTGCTCTACGAGCGGCTGGGCCCGGCGATGCTGGAGCGCCTCAACGGCATGTTCGCCATCGCGATCATGGATGCCAAGACGCAGGAGCTGTTCCTGGCGCGCGATCGCCTGGGCATCAAGCCGCTCTACTACCACGTGAGCGATGGACGCTTCTGGTACGCGAGCGAACCCAAGGCCTTCCTGTGCCATCCGGCGTTCCGGCGCGAGCTCGACACCTCACGGCTGGATGAGTACTTGCTCTTTCGCTACGTTGCGGATCCAGAGACACTCTTGCGCGGCGTCAAGGCCGTTGAGCCCGGCACCTACCTCATCGTGCGGGACGGCGAGACGACCATCCACACGTACTGGCGGATCCCGCCCTCTCAGCCGGATGGGCAGACGCCAGAGCACGCCGCGCGCGCGCTCGACGAGCTCATGCGCAGCAGCGTGCGCTACCAGCTCATCAGCGATGTGCCGGTCGGTTGCCAGCTGTCGGGAGGCGTCGACTCATCGTTGATTTCCGGTTGGGCCAGCGACCAACACCGTGGCCACCTCGACGCGATCTCGGTCATCCTGCCAGGGTCCTCGCTGAACGAAGAACCCTTTATGGACTCCGTGAGTCGCCGCTTGAACCTCACCGTGCACAAAGTGGCGTTGGGGCCGGAGGATGTGCTGGCCCACCTGGAGCGCGCAACGTGGCACTACGATTCCCCCCTGATGCATGCCAGCGACATCGGCCTGCTTCGATTATCCGCTGAGGCGAAGCGCCACGTGACCGTCCTGCTCAGCGGGGACGGGTCCGATGAGCTCTTTGGCGGCTATGCGCGGTATGCGATTGCGGCACGGCTGATCCGCTCGGGTGGTGCGCTGCAGCGGCTGTTGCTCAGGGCGCGCCGGCCGCATCTGGCCGCCTCGCGCGACCTCGTGGAGGTGCTCATCGGCCTCTCGTCGCTTGGGGGGCGGGCGCAGCTTCAGGCGTACTATCCGCGCTTTTCGCTGGCCCGCGCCCTGGACACGCGGCGGCGGATCTGGGAGCACCTCACCGATACAGATCCGCTGGAGCGGCTGCTGACGTACGAACAGCGGACGTATCTGGTTGAAGGCCTGAGGCGCCAGGATCGCATGACGATGGCGCGGGGCATTGAGACGCGCGTTCCGTTTCTCGACCACCGGGTGGCCGAATTTGCGAAGCGACTCCCAACGCCGCTGAAGGTTCGGCCGCTGTGGCTGCCGGGGCCGCGCCATGCGGCCCGGCGCACCAAGTGGATCCTCAAGCAGCTTGCGGCCGACCGATTCGGATCACAGATCGCGTACCGAGCCAAGGAGGGGTTTCGGCTGCCCATGCAGGAGTGGTACCGACGCGGATATTTCGCGCCTGTCATTGAAGAGTGCCGCCGAACGCTTGCGCGCTCCGGTCTCTTTGAGATGCCCGTCGTGGATGCGATCTTTCAAGAGGCTCAGGCCTGCAGCGGTCCAGTCGTCGCGCAGGCCTGGACCCTGACCGCCCTGGGACTGTGGCTGCGGATCTTCCTTGAGGCGCCGGTGCCGTCTGAAGCGCCTGCTCGACCGCTGCGCCACGCGGACCTCCACCGCCTGTCGGTTGTCTCGCCATGAGGAGCCCGACGGTGATGGGGCTGCGGGCATCCCACGTCGCGTTGACCGCCGGTGTCTGGCTACTCGCAGTCGGCCTGGGGTTGGCCCTTCACATCCGCGAGCAGGGCTGGCGCGGCATGCCGCAAATCGCGCTCGAGGTCGTGTGCTACCTCGCGGCGTTGTGGCTGCTGTGGTCTGCGCGCCCCGTCCGCGCGTATATGCGCGGGCTGCCAACGCCTCATCGGCGGCTGTTCCAGAGCTTCTTCCTCATCCTGCTCATCGGCCAGCTCGCCCATGCGTCACGGACGACGTTTCCGTTTCCCACGTGGGCCATGTACGGGCAGGCCGAGCATCCGGAGGCGCTGGTGTTCTACCGATGTGAGGGCACGACATCGGACCACCGCACCGTGACGGTGGATGTCGAGGGGCTCCTGGCTCCCCTGACCAGCATGGGCGTGACGACGAAGCTCAAGGCGCTGGCGAAAGCAGCACTGTCCCATCCCAACGACGCGAAGCGGCAGGCACGTCAGCGCGATCTTGCCGAGCTGCTGCGGGCCGTCGGCGCCCTCCACAATCGCGCGCATCCGCAGCGCCCGATTCGTCGGGTTGAGCTGGTGCGTTGCACGCTCAATCTGCGCGATCGGGCTGCCTCAGGGCTGCGTCGGGAGCCGGTCTGGCAGGTCGACCTCGATGCTGGGGGCGTCTCATGAAGCTGCTCCACGAGGAGGCTTCGGCGAGGAGGCTGGAGCTCGTCACGGTCCTTGTCTTCGGGCTCTGGTTCATCAAACTCTTGCCGGATCCGCTGGCGCGATTGGCGCTGTTGCCTTCGGCGCTGTTCGAGCCGGTTGGGTTCCTCGCCCTGGTCCCGTCGGCCGTGCAGCCCGTCCTGTTGAGCGGGCCCTTCCTGTGGTTCCTGAAGATCGCGACCGGACTGTCTATTGCGCTGGTGCTTGGGAACCGCGCGAGGACGCCGGCCGCCCTGGTCGCCTGTGCCTGCATCACGCTCCATCTGGGCATCGCGCGAGGGTTTGCCGGCAACATCGGCCACCAGGACCTCCCGCTGCTCTACGCGGCGTACTGGCTTGCGCTCTGTCGCCTTGCAGAGTGGATCGCGGCTCGCGCCCGGCCGGCAGGAGCATCCGGCGGATGCGCTCAGCCGCTTCGCCCTGAGGTCCCGATCATCGGGACCCTGGCCGCGCTCTGCCTCACCTACACCTTTGTCGGGATCTTCCGGCTCGTGTACGGGGGGCTGGAGGCGTTTGCCCCAGAGAGCCTCACGTTCTGGGCGCTGAGGAATTCCTTCCATGTGCTCCACCCGACGTGGGGCCTGGGCAAGCTGCTGCCTGAGTACCCGGCCCTGACGCTTCTGCTGACCGCAGGGTTTCCGATCGTGACCGCCTTCGAGATCTGCGCGCCGCTCTGCCTGTTCTCGCGGCGGTTCCGTCAGCTCTTCCTGCTCGTCATGGTGCTGTTTCACTTCGTCTCATGGCTGCTGTTGGACATCTTCTTCTGGGAGAACTTAGCGCTCCTTCTCCTCTTGGTGGGGCGGTCCTCCGACGCGGCGGTGGGGCAGGCGAAGACGCAGAGCGTGATCGTGGTCGCTGAGCGCGGAGGGGTCAGGCCCGCATGAGGCGGCTCGCGCGGTGGATCGCCACGGGCTGCGGGCTGGGCTACGCGCCGATCGCTTCAGGCACGGTGGCGAGCGCCGCGGCGGCAGTCGCGTGGTATCTCCTGCCGCTGGACGGGCGCGCTCAATGGGCGCTCGCGCTCTTGGTGGCCTGCATGGGATGGTGGGCGGCCGAGCAGGTGGCGAAGCAGACGGGTGACCCCGATCCCTCGATGGTCGTCATTGATGAAGTCGCTGGCATGTGGCTGGCATTGGCCGGCCTGCCGAAGACCGCGCCGGTCGTCTTCGCGGCGTTTCTGCTCTTTCGCGTGCTGGACATCGGCAAGTTTCCTCCGATGAAACAGCTGGAGCGGCTGCCAGGCGGCTTCGGCATCATGATGGACGACGTGGCGGCAGGCGCCATCGCCCGCCTCCTTCTGGGTGTTGTCCTGTCAGCGCTGTAAGATCCGACACTCTGTCGTGTGATCTAGACGTTAGAATTCCCCCTCCATCGACCACTGTTGTTATCCTATTTGTCTGCGGCATTAAATATGCATAACTCTATTGATATAAGCATGATATGAATATCAAGAATATGGACGCTCTGATCTGACTTGGCATGGTCCCTGCTTCTTAGACAAGTGGTAGGACAGATTCTATACACAGACTAACGTCTAGGTGAATGAGAAATGAGTGTGCTGGTGGCACGGCTGTTGACATTGCGACAGGACTTGGCTGTAGAGGTTCAACGATTCATCCTGCTGTGGCGCTACCAGCATCATGTGCCTCCGTTCACGCTCTGGTGGAGGTTGATTCTCAAGCGGCTCGTCGACATGGCCGGATCGGCGGCGGGGCTGGTGGTCAGCGCTCCCGTGATGGCGGTGGCCGCCGCGGCCATCAAGCTGGATTCCGGGGGCCCGGTGTTCTACAAGCAGCAGCGCCTGGGTCATTTCGGAGAGCCGTTTACCATCTACAAGTTTCGGACCATGGTGGTCGATGCGGAGGCTGCCGGTCCGCAGTGGGCGGCAGGGCGCAGCGATCCTCGCCTGACCCGTGTCGGCCGGATCTTGCGGCGCACGCATCTGGACGAGCTGCCGCAGCTCTTCAACGTGTTGAAGGGGGAGATGAGTTTGATCGGACCGCGGCCTGAGCGCTCCTGCTTCGTCGATGAGCTCAACCAGGTCATCCCCAGCTATGACACCCGATTGCTGATCAAGCCGGGCATGACGGGACTGGCCCAGGTCCACTACCGCTATGACACCACGATTTCGGATGTGCGCCGGAAAGTGCGCTTCGACCGCCTGTACATCAAGCGGATGTGCCTGACGCTCGATGCCAAGATCCTTGTTTGGACTGTGCTCGTGGTGGTGACGGGGCGCGGGATCCGTTGAACCGGTAATGTCATCATGAATCCGAAAAGGAGGGCTTGGTGCATGACAGCTCGAAACGGATGGCTTGTGGCGTTGGTCCTCTCGGCCCAGTTCCTGGCTGCTGGGTGTGAGGGAGGCGGTGGGTCAGGGATCTTGGGGAGCCTCTTCGGCGGCGGCTCCTCCTCGACGGATGACGTGCTCGATGCGCTGGGGGCAGGCGGCTCAGGGGGGTCAGGCGGCTCCGGTGACGAGAGCGGGGCTGGGACGACCCTCGCGTCTCTGACGTCGGACCTCGGTGCGACGGGCAGCGACGGATCAGGATCAGGGTCAGGATCAGGCGGGGGCAGTAGTTCACCCGGCGCCGTCCACATGCCGGAACCCGGCAGCCTCGCGCTCTTTGGTGGCGGGTTGGCGGGGCTCGCGGTCTTGCGCCGCCGCCGACGGGCTCGCAAGTCCTCCTCGTAAGTTCGTGCACTCGTCTTCAGCGGATGCCTGGCGTGGCGGTGGCATTGCGGCAGACTGCTGAGTTGTTCCGCACACAGCGAAAGCTGTGGCTGCCCTTCGTGCTGGTTGCCTTCCTTGAGACGTTCTTCATCGGCCTGGTATGGCTTGCGCCACACGCGCCCTTCTCAGCCCTTCTCGCTCCGCCGCTTCGCTATGCGTTTGGCGCCAAGGCGCTGCACTATCCGTGGCACCTGTTCGTGGTGTACCGTGCCATGCAGCCCGCCCATCTGGCCGCGACCGCGCTCATCGGCGCGTTCATGACGGGCATCGCCTGCGTGATGGTGCGCCAAACGCACGACCATCAGCCGCTCTCGTTGCGCACCGCCCTGATCAGCAACCAGGTCCGGTACGGGCGGGTGACGCTGCTCTGGCTTATCAGCTGGGCGTTGGCCGAGGGGGCGGCGAACGCCGTGGCGCGCGCGCCGCTGGACGCCACGTGGGCCCTGTGGCTCATGATCAGCATCAGCCTGCTGCTGCAGCTGGTGCTGGGCTATGCGATTCCCGCCGCGGTGTTTAACGGGTCGACGTGGCGGCGAGCACTCCTCGAGAGCGTCCGGGAGACGTGGCGCCACCCGGTGACGACCACCCTGGTGGCCCTGCTTCCGATCGCGATGCTCATGGCGTACGCGGCCTTCGCGTCGCCGTCTCGCGTGGCTCGCTGGATGATGGACACGGCTCCGGAGATCGTCCTGCTGTTCGTGATCGGCCGGTTGCTGATCTGGACGGTCGCTGACGCGCTGTTGACGGTGGGGCTTGCGCATCTCTGGTGGATCCACCGGCTTCCTGCGTCGGTTGGACAGGCCACCGGAATCCGCATGGCCGCCGCCTCCAAGATCGCCGGAGCGTGTGCCGTCACGCTGGCGCTGGCTCTCACGGGATGTGGTGTGGAGTATCAGGGCGAGCGGCTGCTCTGGAACGCGCGGCGGCTGGACCAGGCCACTGCAGCAGCGGCGGCGAGTGCCACCCCTGAACAGATGACAACGGTCGTCGCGGCGTACGAGCGGGTCATCCGCTCGACGCCGGGGACGAGCTGGGCCGCCAAAGCCCAATTGGCTCTCGGCATGCTGCATCAGCGTCAACAGGACTATCCGAGGGCCACGGCGGCGTACGAGCGCGTCCTTCAAGAGTACGATGCGTACAAAGCGGTCTGCGCCGAAGCGCTGGTCGCCAGCGGCCAGATCCATGAATCGGAGCAGCAGTGGGAGGCGGCGGCGGAGGCCTACCGGCACGTGGCCGCTCGGTATCCGTGGACGAGCGCTGGGCTGGGATCGCCGCTGCGTCTCGCGCAGATGGCTGAGCGGCGCCAAGAGCCGGACCACGCGGCGGACGCGTACGCGCGCGCCATTGACACGTACCTTCAGCTGATCGAGAAGGCGCCGACTCCTGGCGTAGCCAGCAGGCTCAAGGGGTATCTCGCGCTGGCCTATCAGAAGCGCGGCGACTGGGAGCATGCGGTGGAGGTGCTTGAGGAGCTTGCGAAGCCGTCATCAGGGGCGAACCGTCCGGTGGCGCTGATGGCCCTCGGGACGATTCATGAAACCAAGCTCCACGATCGGCACAAGGCGGACGTCATGTACACGCAGTTGATCGAGGAGTTCCCGGAACACCCGCTGGGTCACATGGCGAAGAGTCGCCGCGAGCGGCTCTCGGCGCCGACAATCAGCGGTGGCCCAGTCAGATGATAGGGATCTCTTGCGCGCGCCCCTGGCTGGTTGTGGGAATACCGTTCGTGGCGGCGTTTGTGCTCCTCTTTTGGCCGACGTTCGCCTGGATGGCGGAACGGTTCGACGCGCACGACTCCTTCTATTCCCATGGCTGGCTCATCCCGGTGGCCAGCGGCTGGCTGATCTGGCAGCGCCGTGACCGCCTGCAGCGCCTCATGCCGCAGGCCAGCTTCGCCGGGCTGTGGCTGCTGGTGCCGTCGGTGGCCCTCCACGTCATCGCCACGTGGTGGCGGTTGGGGTTCGTCTCGGGCTTTGCCATGGTCGGGGCGGTCTGGGGGCTCGTCTGGACCGTGTGGGGACGACAGGTCCTCCACGCGGTACGGTTTCCCTTGCTCTTCCTGCTGTTCATGGTGCCGCTGCCCGGCGTGCTGCTGATCGCGACCAGCTTCAAGATGAAGCTCATGGCCGCCTCGTGGTCCGCGCAGCTGCTGAACCTCATTGGCTTCCACGTCGTCCAGGCCGGATCGACCCTCCACGTGCCCGGTGCCACGTCGGTGATCATCGATGACACATGCAGCGGGCTGCGTTCGCTCATCAGCCTCATCGCGCTGTCAAGCTGGTGGACAGCGTTGT
>Ga0247727_10001129_pt1 | contig 65032 bp, 53 predicted proteins | sample WisWelCaveWW1625_FD_202498 | JGI IMG/M metagenome (GOLD analysis project Ga0247727, IMG submission 202498) | Biofilm microbial communities from Wishing Well Cave, Virginia, United States - WW16-25 | ecosystem: Environmental > Aquatic > Deep subsurface > Groundwater > Cave microbial mat | place... | reverse complement strand
CGGCGTGCGTGCGCGCGTGCGCTTGGGCTTGGGGGTTGGTGGAAGACTGGTTTTTTTCTTGGTGCGTTTTTTCATACCTCACTTTATATCACAGGTTATTCGGATAGGCACTTAGTCAACTGGAAACGGCTCGAACGGTTCACCCCCACACGCGTGGGGAATACTACTTAGGTAGGTTGCGTTTAACGGCAGGTAACGGTTCACCCCCACACGCGTGGGGAATACGTTGTCGGGCGGAAAATGAATGTCGAGGTAGTACGGTTCACCCCCACACGCGTGGGGAATACGACACTTTCCCAAAGAGTATCTCTTAATTTTTCGGTTCACCCCCACACGCGTGGGGAATACTAGAAGTAGAACTGTTCTAGAATGTGACGGCACGGTTCACCCCCACACGCGTGGGGAATACGTCTCATAAATCCACGGCGCTAACCCCCGCCGCGGTTCACCCCCACACGCGTGGGGAATACGACCAATCGCCGCATGATTCAATTTTGTCAAAACGGTTCACCCCCACACGCGTGGGGAATACTTTGACGCAAAACAAACTCAAATCGCTAACCTCGGTTCACCCCCACACGCGTGGGGAATACGTATGGGCAGGAAAAGGATGCGCCGTATTTGGCGGTTCACCCCCACACGCGTGGGGAATACACGGACGATGACAAGGTTTTTTATATTGACCTCGGTTCACCCCCACACGCGTGGGGAATACGTACGGCGGCAAAATCAACCCGCGCAAATGCTCGGTTCACCCCCACACGCGTGGGGAATACGCCGCCACCAACGCCGCGCGTTCCATAGACCGCGGTTCACCCCCACACGCGTGGGGAATACGTCCTCGAAAAAAACGGACAGGTCATCTTGGTCGGTTCACCCCCACACGCGTGGGGAATACTTTTTTGCCCGCGCTCTTGATGCGCGGATGTTCGGTTCACCCCCACACGCGTGGGGAATACGTATTCCTCACGCGCGGCTTGTTCCTCGTGCGCGGTTCACCCCCACACGCGTGGGGAATACGCACGAGCGCTTGGAGCGGGAACGCGCGTTCGGGGTTCACCCCCACACGCGTGGGGAATACGACTTTATTTGAATTGGCTATTGGCTCATCGCTTGGTTCACCCCCACACGCGTGGGGAATACCCTTCCGATCAAGTTTTTTTTGAAGGATTTTTGTTTTCACTTGGCGGTTCGTTGGGCGGGATGCGGATGAGTTGCACGCCTTCCCAGTCCACGATTTCCCGTTTCGTCGTCCCGTGCGCGCGCATTTTGAACCTTTGTTCCGTGTTGGTTGACCAAATTTGAATCACGCCGCCGCCTTTGTTCAGCCGCTTGCAGCATTTTTCCCACAAGCGGTCTCGCACCATCCCCGACACATGCCCAACAAAAACTCCCGCGTGCGGTTCAATCAACCAGCGCGTCAATTCCCCGCGCAGCGACACGGGCACCGTTTCAAGAATCATCACCATCATCGGCAACCTCCTCCGTCTCAAAATCCCACAACGGTTCGGGGCGCGCCATGTCCGCGTCTGCCTCTGCCCCTTTTTCCAAATCCACTGCCGTAATGCCCAACAGCTGATCAATGTCGGGCAAGATGCGGTCCAACAATTTTTTCTCGCGGAACATTTCGCGGCACTGTTGACGCACGCGCGTTTCCAATTTTTCCGTAGATTCCGCCGTCGCTTTGAACGCCATCGGGATCGTCATTTCCACCTTGTACAAATCCGCAATGTCATACACAAACGACAACTGTTTGCCCGTATGAATAAAACCCAGCCCCGGCGAATACCCGCCCGAAACAATTGCCGCATGACACACCCCATTCAAACACGCGTTCGCCGCCGACAACGCGCGATTGATCGGATCCCCCGCGTTCCAATTTTGACGATCATAGCGCCGCCCATTCCATTTCACCCCGTACAATTTACTCGCCTCCGCATACGCTTTCCGCACGCGCACGCCCTCGAACCCACGAATCTGTTCCAATGACAATTCGGGATGCAGCTGTTCGCCAAACCGATAACGATACATTCGCAAGACCACCTGCATCCGTTTGAATGGATCGCTCACCAATTCCGCCTGCTTGAGCAAATGATACGCCTTGCGCGTCTCGCCCATCCCCTGCGCGTAACAGCGCACGCCTTGCTCGCCCGTCCACAGCATCAACGCGCCACTCTCGCCCAACACCTTGACTGCCGCGTGCGTGATGCTTGTGCCCGGTCCCAACATCAACACGGTCAAATTGGTGGAAGGCACCAGCGTGCGTCCGCCCTGCGCGTCAAAACATTCCACCGCGTTCTGCGCGCGCTCCACCGTCGCGTGTTCCACATACAAATAACTCAAACTGTCGCGCACTTTGGGTAATTCGTGTAGGTCTTGCATGGTTGTTACGAGACCCCAAGTGTTTTTCGACGCGGTTGCAAATCGAGCTGCGCAGCGCGGTGCGATGACATACATCGCCAAACACTTGGGGTCTGGAATCACGCCCGCGCCAACGACAACAATCCAAACCCAAACGCCTTGCCGCTGCCAATCCCGCGCGCCACCGTTTCCGCCGCCTTGTTTGGATCCTCCACTTGCAGCACCCCGTCAAACTGCGCGCTCAACAGTTTGAGATCGTGCGCGCCCGCCGCGTGATGAATCGCTTCCGTGTTTTTGAAAAATTCCTCACCGCCCACCATTGCGCGCACCAACTTGAAACCGCCCGCGAGCGACTTGCGTTTTTCGTCGCCTTGCACTTTGACGCGCAGCCATTCCAATTGTTCCGCCGCGTTCACAATCCCGATCCGTTTGCCGTCACTCTTGCGCCGTTTCGTCGGATTCGCGCGCAAACGAAATGCTACCCTTTGTCCGCGCGCCAAATGCAACTCGAACGATTTCTGTTCCACCGCGCGTAACAAGTACGCATGTCCGCGCGCGTCGCGTTTATTTTCCAACGCGCTCCAATCGGGCGCGCCGTGAGATTGAACGAGCACGCGAACCGCGTGTTCATCTCCGTTTGCTTCCACGCGAAACAAAACGCCCGCCGCCTCATCCGCATCGCGTTCGACATGAAACGCGCCGCGCGTAAATCCATTCGACAACGTGCGATGCATTTCGTACGGACGCGCAAGTTCGGAACGGACTTGGGCGTTGCGCGGGTTGAGTGTGAGTTGAGAGAGATACATGATCACTCCTCCTTGATCAATTCAACTTGAAGCGGATTTTCTTTTTTCTGTTCGCGCGCATACCGTGGTTCGAATAAACGGTACGCGCGCGAGACCAATTGATCGCGCCGCCGCACGCCTTCACCCGCGTTACACTCGATCACCAGACGCGGATATTTCACTGTCGCGTCGACGCGTTCGCCTTCCAGAAAACGCGCGGGATGCTTTTCCAGTGCGTCCTCGATGCTCGTATAATCGCCCACCCCATCGAACGGCGGACGCGTTGGCACACAACTTTTGCGTCCCAGAAAAAAAGGAAACACGGGAAATTGAAGCGCGTGCGCGAGCTGCGCGATGGTTTGATCATCCGCTTGCACCGCCGCGAGAAACGACGCATCGCACAAATAGTAACGCCATGTCGGTTCCGTGTGCGGCTTGCCCCCGCTCAATTTCGGTTCCCCTTTTGCTGTCAGCAATTGCGGTTCCGCATATCCGCCGCCAACCGTGTGATAATCGCGCAGCGGCGCGAGTGTGCCAACCAGATCGCCGCGCACGCCGATTCGCACGCGGCGTGACAACGCGCCGATGCGTTCATCATCGCCCCAACCCAACGCGCACGCCAACAATCCAACGATGCCGCTTTTTGTCGGTTCGGGCGCAGTGCGGCGTTCGGACCATTGACTATTTTCGCCCCACGACTGTAACGGACTTTCGAGGCGCATGAACAATGTATTTGCCATGATGTAACTCCCCTGAAAATGTACGACAAATTTGTAATTTGTCGTCCCTTGCCTAAGCGCTCGGCAATTGGCTTTCCAGCCACTTGCACAAGTCGTCGAGCGAGGATTGTCCTTGCGCCGTTGCGAACGTCTGCCCGTTCACCGCGAGAAACGCGCTGGCGGGCGCAAGGTTGTACGCGCGATTCAATTTCGTTGCGTATGTGTCCAACGCTTGAATCGAATTGTCCATCAGTGTTTCATCGCTCTGTCCGCGTACCGGTTTCAAAAACGCGTTCGCGTAACTGATGGGCAAATTCCGTTCGGACACTTGCACCAAAACAAAATCGGGCAGATTGAACGCGGCGAACGAATTTTGTTTGCCCGTCGGTTGCGCCGTCGCCGCTGCTTGCAGCAATGCCGCCAGCGCTTGCCGCGCCACTGCTTTATCGTCACCCAAATTTTTCAGCAGCCCTTCCCAATGCGCGTTAACGTACTTGTAGTACGTGCAGCTGTTGAACTCGATATCGCCAATCATGTCCGCGCCCGGTTCACTATCGGGTTTCAAATCATCCATCGCCGTGTAATAATCAAATTCCTGTTTCAGCGCGTTCGTCGAAAGCGCGTGCGCGACTTGGACCGACGCGTGTATATCTCGGAACGCTTGCGATGTGGTCATGCGCCCAAACATCGCAATATCAATCGAGCGCGGCAAATGTTCGCCCATCTCTCTTGTAATATCCGCGATTTTTGCTTTCTCCCATTGTTTCGCGCCGAGCTTGATGTATACCTCCAACAATTTTTCGGCGAGCGGACGCACTTCATTTTTGCGGTCAATGAAAATCAGTTGCGCCGTTTCGCCGATCACCTCTGCGCCCATTTCGGCATCTTCGTTCCCTTCCTCATTCTCTTCGGCTTCTGCCGCTTCCACGCGCTTTTTGGATTCGCGCCCAATTTCAGGCACACGCGCCACAATCGCGTTCAACGCCGTCGCGTCCGCGCCGAGCGCTTTTAATTCCTCTTGAATCAACAGCGGCAATTGTTTTGTGCGTTCACCCAGCGCGCCGCTTTTTTCAAATTCGTCCTTGAACGTTTGCGACTTGCGAATACTGCGCTTCAAGCATTGACTCGAAATGCGCCCTCGCAACACGCCGCCAAAAACCGCGTCTTTGGGTGAACCCGTATCATCGCGATTGAGGTTCGACGGTTGATAGTTTTGCAAAATGTGAAATTGAATCAACATGGTAGTTGCTCCTTGAGATTGACACAGAATATCACAAATCTATGTTTCGGACGCAGATTGTCGCGGATAAACGCGGATTTCTAAATTGTTTTTGGATTGTTCCGCGTTCATCCGCGTTTATCCGCGTCCAAATCTGTGATGTAATGTGTCACGTTTGATTTGTGGTTTCTTGGTCTGTCACTTGGGGCAGCGCGAAATATTTGCGCGCCCATTCTTTTTGAGTCGTGCGATACGAACTGTTCCATTTCAATACATCGGTCAAAAGCAATTCCCAATTCACGCGCACGCGGTTCGATTTCAAAAACTTGATCGCTTGCCGTAAACGAAAACGCAATTGCGCGGCATCGGCATCCAGCAAAATCTCGACGCGCCGATCTACACCCTTGAAATTTTTCGGATCGCGCGCGCGGCGCAAGGACGCGCCCAAATTTTCGCCGCCGCCGCTTTCCGCCAGCGGATACAATGTGGCGACGAGAAAATACATTTCCTCATTCACGCCGTACAACCCTTGAATGACTCGATAAAACAAGCCCATGCTCGACGCCTCCGCCAGCGTTTTGCCCGCATCGCGTTTGAATTTCGCGCGTTCGCCCGCGTCCAGTTTGCCGAGCCGCGCGATAAATGTTGTGATGCGTGTGTCTAGTTCGCGTTCACTCATCGCTGCCTCCTTGTTTGAATCTCGCCTTTAATTTTCCCAACTCGCGCGCGCATTTTTGTTTGCCCTGCACGATGTGCTTCAAAGTGTAGCCGTCGTCGCCTGTTTCATCGGCGGCTCGGTCAAAATTCTTCTGCGCCGCGCGCGTCGTCGTCTCGAACCACGCGTCAAGCATTTGCTGCTGCGTGGCGCGCGCGCCCAAATCCAAAACGAACTGCCGAAACGCGCCCGCCAGCTCTGACCAGTAATCCGCTTCGAGTTGTTCGCGCAAACGTTTATACCGTTCGGGGCTTTTGGCATCGCGCTTGAACGTTTCCGCAAAGACGCGTTTGATCACGCTCGCACATTCTGTCGCGAACGACAACCCTTGCTCCGTCCACTCTGCGCCATCAGGGTCTTGGAGCAGCGCGGGCGGCACATCGAAACCAAAATCCATCCACTCGAAAAATTTCATCTTGCCATCCGTTTGCAGCGCGACGCAGCGGAAGGGATACGTCAACGTTTGTTGCTGCGATTCCAGTTGCGCGAGTTGGCTGATAAACAGCGGACGGATCGTTTGCTTTTTTTCTTGGCGCTGCATAAACAAGCCCGTGAACTCGCGCCACGCCGCCTTGCCGCGCATTGGACGCAGCGGCGTTTCTTTTTCACGCACCTTTTTCGGTTTCGCTTTCGTTTTTCGTTTTGAACTTTCTTTTGGTGGCGGCGGCAGTTTGTACGCCACAAATGGATCGTACCAGACAGGCGCATCCGCGCGCACACTCTCGCCCATCTTGAAAACCATTGTTCGCACCCCCCATTCACTCTTTTCCCCCGAACGCGCGCAGACCGCATTGAGCCGTTCAGGATGCAAACGTACTTTGCGCGCGGGAAACGTCAAGCCGTGCAAGTACCCCACGCGCGCGAGTTGATGATGTTGGGTTGGACTCACGCCCGCTTTGGCTTTTTCGCTTTGCTGCACAATGACGGGCGCATCACGCCGCCACCACACGCGATCTTGTTTTTGTTCAAGATACTGATCGTCCAAAATGTTTTGTGCGATCAAGGAACGCGCCAGCGTTTCAAACAACGTTGCGCCGCCGGGCAAAACATAGATCGGCGGCACACCATTGATCGAAGGCATCAAACCAGGTCCGCCCGACGAAACAAATGGCGGCAGCGCCACCAGTCCTGCCGCGACGGTTGCAGGCGAATACACCTGCTCTTGTTCCGTGCTGTGACGATAATGGGTCACCAACGTCCCCGATGGCGTTTCCGAAAAAAGACGCGCCACTGTCGTCACTTCCTTGAGTTCCTCTTTCGTTTTCGGAAACAGCGGCAAATCCGCGCTTTGCAAAAACGGTTTGTCCGCTGCAAACAGATCAAACCGTTCCGCGTACCGTTTGCCAAATTGCTCCAGCTTGTCCGTAGGAAATTTTCCAATTTCCCACAACTGTTCCAACTGCGCTTTGCTGCGCGGCGCTAACGCGTCTTGCAAAATCGCCGTCAGCAAACGATGCATCCCCACGACGACGAGCGGCGACGCGTCATAAATCGCCACAAACGCGTGCGCGTTCACGAGCGCGTCATGGATGCTGTAGCGGTTCACGCCGCCCTCGCGCGCTTCCAGCGGAATCCATTGCGCGTGCCACAAATTAAAGGATGGAATTTCACTCTTGGCTTGTCTCATCCGTTTTGCCCTCCTTTTCGATCACGAGACCCAATTTCGCGTCGAGTGTAACACGCAAAATTTTATTGCCCACTTGAAATCGCGCCTCGCGGTTGCTCAACCACAAAGGATAGTACGCTTTGAGTAACGCTGATTTTTTGAAAAGGTCTGTTGCATTCTCTCCTTCCGCGCGTAGAGCCGCCATCAAATCGCGATTGCTAATCCGCAAATTGCGGCGCAATAATTTCCGCTGCATTTCCAATGGCGCTTCGTGCCGCACACTAATTTTTTCGTTCGTCCCTTCCAACACCGCCCATTCGCCCTCCCGTTCAATTGGAATCACATTCAACGTCTCTTCCCCCAAACGCGTTTGCGCGACGATAAAATCCGCGCGGTTCTCATCTTCCTCGTACAAAATCCGCGTCGCCGCCGCAATTTCCGCGAACGAATCTTCCGCGTCGGGCGCGGGCAACAATCGCTTTTTCGCTTCCCCCTCCGCGCGTTGTTGTTCTCCAACTAAATCAAGCCACGCGTCATAAAACGGACTCGCTTCCGCTGGCGCGTCCTCCGCATACACCGCTTCAATCAACGCGCGATAATCGTGCGGCAAAAAAATCTGCGCGCGTCCCGCGAGCACATGATGCGTTTGCAGCATCATGTATTCCGCATAAATCGTCTTGTCTGTCCCGCGTTTCAATTTCCCTTCTCCGTCCAATTCAAAATTGACATAGAGGCGCGGCGCGTCATGCGCGGCGGGACGCGTGCGCGCATGGCGATGCAATCTCCCCGCGCGCTGCAACAGCAGATCAATCGGCGCGAGGTCCGAAACCATCACGTCAAAATCGAGATCGAGACTCTGCTCCAAAACTTGCGTGCCAACCACAATCGCGCGCGGCGGACGTTTTTTGTCGCGTCCATACCTGTTGCTCAATTCCAATTCGCGCGTCTGCCGTTCATCCAATGGAAACTGCGAATGTAACAGATCGAGTTCCACATCGCGCGGCGCGAGCGCTAACAGTTCTGCAAAAATTTTTTGCGCGCGCTTCACCGTGTTCGTCATCCAACACACACAGCCCCCAGCGGCAATCGCCCGCACCAACCATTCCGCTTTCGCGCGCGCGTCTTGATCGCCAAAATGCAATTCGCCCAACTCGATTACGCGATTCGGCTGCCACACTTTAGTACTCGTTTGAAAAATTTCGTTCGCGCCCACAGTGATCAGATTCGGATACGCTTGCGCTTGTTCCTCTGTCAAATCGAAATCAATTTCCGACGCCAACCCTTTCCGATACTCCGCCATCAATTGCTTGCGCCGCGCAATCGGCAATGTCGCGGAAAGCAAAATCACAGAGGTATTCATTGTTCCCAGCCAACGCAGCAAGCGCGCGATAATCGTCGTCATGTACGTATCGTACGCATGAACTTCATCCACGACAATCACCTTGCCCGCCAAGCCCATCATGCGCAGCGCGGCATGATTCACATTCAACGCTGCCAGTTCCGCTTGATCAATCGTGCCGACACCAAAGGGCGCGAGCAGCGCGCGTTTTTTGGAATTGAACCACTCTATACTCGCGCGCGCTTGACTCTCGTTCGCGGCACCATTATCCAGCGGTTCACGAAACGCCAACGGCATCTCGGCGCGCAATTCCGATTCCACCAAAAACGCTTGCCCATGCACAAGTTTGACCGACGATGCAAGCCCCAATCGTTTCGCCAGATGCGTTTCCAGACGCCCAAACATCTGATTACTCGTCGCCATTGTGGGCAGCGCGTAATACATTTCATCCGTGCCGTTCAAATGCCCAATCCGCCGCGCCAACGCCAACGCCGCTTCCGTTTTGCCTTCCCCTGTCGGCGCTTCGATGATCGTCAGCGTCGCGCCGCGCAAAACTTTATTCCCAATTTCATTGATCGCCAATTGCAGCGGGCGCAGCGTTCCCAAATCCGCAAAAAGCGTTTCCACCCGCGTAGGCGCATCACTCACGCGCGGCGCAAGCACACCCGCTTCGCGCACCACGCGTGCCGCGCGCGCGCGGCTCTCTACGAGATAATTCTCCAAATCCATTTCGGGCATCGGCGAAAAATAACGCGCATCCGAGCCCAGCCAATCGCAGAAAATCGTAAAGCCCGTCAATGCCATGATCGCTTTCGAGAGATGCGGTGGTGGCACAAGCTGTGTGAACGCGGTTTGCAAAACTTGTTCGCGCAAGATCGCGTCCGCCGCTTGGCGCAAAGTTTCCCATTCACTCGCTTCTTGTTTCAACCGATTACGCACGCGTTTCAAAATGTCCGGATCCACGAATTGCCCATGATGCCCGCCCAACGCCTCGCCAAACGTTTTGCACAACACTCGCAGTGGAACGCCCATTGCGGATGCCAATGTTTCCGCCACATACACTTGACTGATCGTCGCGTGATACATGTCGCTATCTTGATGCCATCCCGCAAACGAAAATTTTTCTTGCTCCAGCCGCGCCTTTTGCGGCGCGTTCAACGCCTGGAACGCCATCGAAATTTTTCCAATATCATGCAGCGCGACAATGTACGGAATCCAATTCACAAGCGCATCCGCTTCCGCATGAAACGCGTCCGCCAACACATTGCGCCAGCGCGCGTTCGTGGGACTCGTCAAAAGCGCTCGCGCCACATGCCCCACATCCAACATGTGAAACACCGCAGGATGAAATTCCTCAACCGTCTTGCCCGTCTTGCCCCAACAGCGCAAGACACGCACGCGCGGTGTATTATTTTCGCTCGAATCAATCCCATATCGCCGCGCCATTCGCTTCACCTCCTTCACAATCGCTGCGCGCAATTCTTTTGGCTCCAACACGATCACATCACTTCCCCACCCGCGCACCCACGGCACCATCTCTTGCCATTCCCCAATCGGCGCGCGCCATTCGCAGCCCCCATCGGGCAAATCGTCCACCGTTTCCAAACGATGCCATACCGTTTCCTTGACGCGGCGCGTCGCTGTGCCAGCCGCGAAATGCAAGACGACAGGTTGCGGTTCGCCTTCCCCGCGCCATACGCCCCAGGTGTAACGCAAGAGATCGTCCTCGTTGAACGATTCGGGAATCGAAAACGGTTCGTCCGTCAATTCCGCGTGTTCGATGCGTTCGATCTTGAACGGCGCAATGTCATTGTGAACTTGGCTAAAGCCGATCACGTACACGCTGTCGCTCCACACCGACGGTTCGATCAAGTACGGACTCACCAAAAAATTCCAGGGGCGCGTCGCGTGCAATGCCAAATACGTCAGCCGCACTTTTTTCTGTTCCACCCAACTGCGCGCCACCGTTTCCATGATCGCCACGCGTTCGGGCTGCGCCTTTTGCGCCAACACCGCGTTCGCCGCGCGCACCAAACGTTCCGTCATGGGCTGCCGCAGGGTCACCGCGAGTTTTTCCAGCGCGTTCGCCACATGCGCCTGCGCGATGCGCGTTTGATTCGACGCGCGCCGCGCGGCAAGATACAACGCCAACGCCTCGTGCAAATTCACGCGGATCGCGGAAAGATATTTGTTGCGATTGATCTTCCAGCGCCCATGTTCGATTTCTTGAAATTCAATTTCCGTTTCGAGCAAGTGGCGATCTTTGAAAACCACCGTGCGATCCACGCCCAGTTGTTTCGCCATCTCCATATCCGTCCAGCCGCGATCCACGTACAACCGTTCCATCTCACGCAAACGTTCCGCGCGCGTCAGTCCTCGACTCATTTCATCCTCCCTGTAAGGCGATTTGTTGCGAACACCGTTCGCGCAATCGCCTTACTATATCAAACAATCGCGCCAAAAATGGAAACACTTGGCGCGAGTTGTTGCAAAAAATTTATTCTGCCAGATAAAGGCGTCCGCGCTCATCCTCGTACAAACGCACGCGCGATTCTTCCAACACCGCCAAATCTTTGTGAACGGTTGCGCGCGTGACTTGGAGAGCCCGCGCCAATTCCGCTTGCGAAATTCCTGGCGCGTGCGCCACCAAATCCACGAGCTCGACGAGGCGTTCCTGCTTTTCCTTTTTGCTGCCAAACATGACGAACCTCCTGTTGCAAATGTGGCTGCAACATAGAACCGTCATGTTGCCAGTACGACAACAACGCGCCTGCAATCTCAAAAAAAAACCGCTTGATGTTTCCATCAAACGGTCTTGCGGGAGTCAATCCCTTCGCCATACTTAATCTTCCTCTGCGCCCTCCGCGACAATATCCTGTTCTTCGGGTTTGCGATCCAGCATCTGCATCTGCCGCGCCACGACTTGGGTGCGATACTGCGTTTCGCCCTTGTCGTCGGTCCAGCGATCGGTCTGCAAGCGCCCCGAGATGTACACCAAGCGTCCCTTGGTGAGATATTGCTGACACACCTCGCCAAGCTTTTCCCACGCATTGACAAGGAACCAGTCTGGTTCGGACGCGCCGCGACGATTCACGGCGACAGTAAAGTGGCACATTTTTTTGCCAGTGGCGGTAAAGCGCGTTTCGGGATCGCGTCCGAGGTGCCCGATGAGTTCCACGTGATTGAGAGCAGGCATGATGACCTCCTGAGTTTAGTGGTTTTGAACTTTCTGACAATGGAAATACTGTAGCACGCGCGGCGCGTGAATGTCAATGCCCGCGCGTCACAAACTTTGCGTGTCCGTCACATCAATTTTGGATCTACCGAGACTCACAAATCGTCGTGCGTCCCAAAATTCTTTTCCCCCGCCTCAATCCGCACCTGCAAACGATTCTCAGATGGGGGCAGCGGACAACTCCATCTTATCGGATCGAACACACAGTACGGATTGTACGCCGCGTTAAAATCCACCAACAGCTTGTTCGTCCCAAGCGTTTCGGGTTCCAGATACCGCCCCGCGCCATACGTCTCTTGCGGCGCAGTCGCATCAATAAAAGGCACAAAGTATTCGCCCATATTGTCAGCTGATTCGTACACTTGCAGCGTTGTTTCCACACTATTGATCGGAAAACGAATCTGCCCCACCTTGAAATAATCGCGCACCTCCTCTTTGCTCGTTTGCATCTGAACGGGTTCGGGATTCGCGTATCGTTCCATCTCCAACAAAAATCGCAGCGCGTCATTTTCGGGAAAATAGTTCAGCCCCGTAAAATTTTTCTTCTGCGCCGCGCTCAACGGCGATTGAGGATGCGCTTTGAAAAACTCATCCTTGCGCTTGCGAAATTCGTCGAGGTCTGACATGGCTGCTCCTTGATGAAGAGAGGGAGAGCTGGAGTGATGGGGTGATGGAGAGATAGAGTGCGCTCATTTCTCTCTATCTCTCCCTCTCTCTATCTCTCCCTCACAATTCAACTCACCCAATCTTGAAACCGATAATACAACGCCGCGAACGGCAAGAACCAAGGATTGCCCCGATACAACGGCATCGTCGGAAAATTCATACCTTCAAATGGATTGTGCCACGTTTGTCCCGCGATGCGATTCGCAAGCTGTTGTCCGAGATAAGTAGCGAGCGCGACACCGTGACCCGCGTAGCCCATCGCATAATACACGCCGTCCATTTGCCCCGCGTGCGGATAAAGATCGAACGTGAAACCGAGCGTGCCGCCCCACGCGTACGCGGTGGGAAATTTTTCAACGTCTGGAAAAATGTCCAACATCCCTTTGCGTAAAATGTCCGCGCTCTCCCGTACGGTATCTGGCGTGGCGGGAAAAAACGCCGCTCGTCCGCCAAACACGATGCGGTCATCGGGCGAACGCCGAAAATAGTACAGAAAATTTTTGGTATCAAAGATCATGCGATTATTCGGAATCAATTGCTGCGCGAGTTTCGCGTCGAGCGGCTCTGTCGCAATAATGTAACTGCCGATGGGAATGATCCGTTTTTGAAATTGCGGCGTGGCGCGCGTCGTGTACCCATTCGTCGCCGCAATCACATCCTTGCACGCAATCATTCCGCGCGCCGTTTTCACATTGAATCCATTCGCCGTTTTTTCAATTTCGTTCGCCGCCACCGTGTCATGCAAATCCGCGCCCGCGCGCTGTGCCGCCAGCGCCATCCCGCGCACATATTTTGCAGGATGCAAGCCCGCGCTGCGTTCATCCACCAAACCGCCGTGATAAAAATTCGTTCCCAATTCCTCGCGCATTTTTTCTTTACTCACTACACGCGTCGCATAATCAAAATCGCGTTCCAACAATTCATGCGTCGCTTTCAAATGTTCGAGATGCGCGGGTTTGTACGCCGCATCGAAATGTCCGCGCCGCGCGAAATCACAATCAATCTTTTCCTCTTGCACCATCGTCGCCACACATTCCAAGGCGGACAATGACGCGTTCCACAATTCGCGCGCCCGCGTCAAACCCATCGTCCGCGTAATTTCCCCAATCCCGTGCTTATGTCCCGTCAACACCATCCCGCCATTCCTCGAACTTGCGCCCCAGCCAAGCATCTCTTTCTCCAACACAGTGACGCGCGCCCCCAATTTCGCCAAACGCAGCGCGGCGGACAAGCCCGTATATCCACCGCCGATGACGACAACATCCGCGCGTTCGGGGAGCGGGCGATTCGCGAAGGATTCGAGTTCAGGCGCGGTGGCAGACCAAAGAGATTGTAGTTCCATTTTTCGATTATACTCGCGCTTGTTCAATTTTGCGCGTATCAAAAAATCCAAGCCCATGCGGACTTGGACTTTATGTTTTGCTTTTCTTTCGCGGCTTTCGCTATCTTCGCGTCTTTCGCGTTGGCTTTCGCGTTCTATTTCGCCCCTTTCGCCAATTTCGCGGGTTTCGTGTTAGGTTTCGTGTTTAGTTCCGGCGCTTCGGGCGCAATCTCCTCGCGCAGTTTCACGGGTGTTGCCCCTCTACTGCGTAATTGCATGTTCAACAATTCCACCAATACGGAAAAGCCCATTGCGAAATAAATGTACCCTTTCGGAATTTCCACATGGAACGCTTCGACGACGAGGGTGAAACCGATGAGCAAGAGAAAACTCAACGCCAGCATTTTGATCGTCGGATGCTCGTCCACGAATTTGCTAAGCGGACCCGCCACAAAAATCATTGCCACCGCTGCAACAATGACCGCCACGATCATGATCCAAATTTCATTCACCAAACCGACAGCGGTGATGACCGAGTCGAGCGAAAACACAACGTCAAGCAGCAAGATTTGAATAATGACGCTGTTGAACGAGGCAGGGATGCGCTTTGAGGTGTGACCTTCTTCGCCTTCCAATTTTTGGTGAATCTCTTGCACGCTCTTGACCAGCAAAAACAATCCGCCCCCCAACAAAATCAGATCGCGTCCCGACGGCTTGAAGGTCGCATTGAAAATCGGAAGCATGAACAGCGGCTCTTTTAAATTCACAATGAACGACAGCGACAACAAAAGCAAAATGCGCGTAATGACGGCAAGCGCAATGCCCGTTGTCCGCGCGCGCGCCTGTTGCGCTTTGGGCAATTTGCTCGCGAGAATCGAAATAAAAATTACATTGTCCACGCCCAACACGAGTTCGAGTGCGACAAGCGTGACAAGGGCGATGATGGTTTCGGGATTCAAGGTCATTTGGGAAAACTCCTCAATGAGAATTGGCGAGATTATAAGCAAGTGAGCGCGTATCGCAAATCCGCTTCACCCCTTGCCCCCTCTCCCGCAAATCCGCCTCACCCCCTGCCCCCTCTCCCAAAAATCGAAAAGATGATTTTCGGGAGAGGGAGAGGCTCACTTCCCTCTCCTGAATTTTGTTCGCGAACAAAATTTAGGAGAGGGGTTGGGGGTGAGGCACGCGTTTTCCACATTTGTCCACACTTTATACAAAGTTATGCACACTACAACATACGTTATTCGCGCGCCGCATACATCGCCGCGCATCCTGTTTTTTTATTGGACGCGGATCAACGCGGACAAACGCGGATTTTCAAACGCCGATTGATTTTTTCCGCGTTCCTCCGCGCCCATTCGCGTCCAATTCGATTTTATCCTGCGCCGCGTTCGCGCGTTCTCCACACCCTCGCACAACCTTGTACGCGTGTTGATAAAAACTTTAAGGAGCTCTCGCGCGCGTACTATGTTATAATCCGCGTTACCCACTCGCACATCTGTTTATTTCAATAAAATTTCCTTTCGCGTTTCCCTTTCGCGACTTTCGCGTTCCAAACGCCCTTCACCCGTCACCATGATTGATTTCGTCCACATCCACGTTCATTCCGAATACTCGCTCCTTGATGGGTTGTCGCGCACCAAAAGTGTTGCCGCGCGCGCGCAGGAATTGAACATGCCCGCCGTCGCCATCACCGATCACGGCACGATGTTTGCGGCGATTGAATTTCATGACGCGTGCAAAGAAAAAGGCGTCAAGCCGATTATTGGCGTCGAAAGTTACATTGCCCCGCGCACGATGGCGGATCGCGATGGCAAATTGGATCGCTCGAATTATCACCTCGTCTTGCTCGCCGAAAACGAAATTGGCTACAAAAATCTTTTGAAACTTTCCTCCACCGCACAATTGGAAGGGTTCTATCAAAAACCGCGCGTGGACAAAAAATATCTCGAAACTGTCGCGGAAGGTTTGATTGCGACGACGGGCTGCCTCGCCGCCGAAATTCCGCAACTCCTCGTGCAAGGCAAATCGCGACAAGCGCGCGAGTTGGTGGATTGGTACGCCAATGTTTTCAAGGATCGCTTTTACGTCGAACTCCAGGAACACAACATCCCCGAACTCACAAAAATCAATACCGAGTTGATTTCTATTGCGCGCGAATTTGATTTGAAACTGATCGCGACGAACGATGTGCATTACGTTGGCAAGGACGATTGGATCGCCCAAGATATTTTGTTGTGCGTGCAAACGAACGCGACGGTCAATCAAAGCGATCGCATGAAAATGGACGGGCGCGATTATTGGTTCAAGTCGCAAGAGGAAATGTTCGAGGTGTGGCGCGAAATTCCCGAAGCCCTCACCAACACACTCGAAATTGCGGAACGCTGCAACGTTGATCTTTCGTTCAAGGGCTATCACCTCCCAAAATTTCCCGTCCCAGACGGACACACCGCGCCCGCGTATTTGCGCGGCATTTGTGAAAACGGTTTTCGCCAACGCTATCCCAACGCGTCGCCCGCGCACATCGAGCGTTTGAATTACGAACTCGGCGTCATTACCTCGATGGGCTTTGATACCTACTTTCTCATCGTTTGGGATTTGACGCGGCACGCGCGCGAGCGCGGCATCTGGGCAAATGCGCGCGGTTCCGCGGCGGGTTCCATCGTCGCGTATTGTCTCGATATCACACATCTCGATCCCCTCGAACACAATCTCATCTTTGAACGTTTCCTCAATCCCGATCGCATTTCAATGCCCGACATTGATCTCGATTTTCCCGATGACGCGCGCCAAGAGATGATTGATTACACCGTCAACAAGTACGGCAAAGCGAACGTCGCGCAAATTATCACGTTCGGCAAAATGTTGGCGAAAGCGGCGATTCGCGATGTGGGGCGCGCGCTCGATTATCCGTTGAGCGAAACGGATCGCGTTGCCAAATTGATTCCAATTGGACCGAATCGCACGATTGAGGGTTCGCTCGAAGAAGTGCGCGAATTGCGCGAGTTGTACGAAAATTCCGATTACATTAAAAAACTGATTGACAATGCAAAATTGTTGGAAGGCGTCACGCGCAATGCCTCCACCCATGCAGCTGGCGTCGTCGTCACCGATAAACCCGTCATCGAATACACGCCGCTGCATCGCCCCACGCGCGGCGACGAAACAGGCACGCCCGTCACGCAATATCCGATGGGCGACATTGAACACATTGGCTTGTTGAAAATTGATTTTCTCGGACTCGCGCATTTGACGATTGTGCGCGTGGCGTGTGAATTGATCAACGCGCGGCACGGCACAAATTTTGATCTAAACACGATTCCTGTCGAGGATGATGAATCTTTCAAGTTGTTGTCGCGCGGCGATGTGGTTGGCGTGTTCCAAGTGGAAGGTGGAGGTTTGCGCCGCGTCTTGATGCAGATGCGCCCGCGACGTTTTGATCACATCGTCGCGGCGATTTCGCTCTATCGCCCAGGTCCGATGGATAATATTCCGTCGTACATTGCGCGTATGCACGGGCAAGAAAAAATCGAATATCGCCATCCCGCGCTCGAACCGATCTTGGGCGAAACATTTGGGATTTTGATTTATCAAGAACAGATCATTCGCGTCGCGCGCGACTTGTGCGGCTATAGCGGCGGCGAAGCGGACACGATTCGTAAAGCGGTGGGCAAGAAAAACAAGGAAGCGATTCTCAAACACCGCGAAAAATTTACGGCGGGCGCGGACAAGACAGGAATCATTTCTGCGGAAACCGCGCATCAAATTTTTGACGACATTGAATTTTTCGCACGGTACGGATTTAATAAGTCGCATGCTGCAGTGTACGGCGTTCTCACTTGTCAAACCGCGTATCTCAAAGCACATTACACGATTGAATACATGACCGCGCTTTTGTGCACCGACATTGGCAATACGGAAAAGGTCGCGCTGTTTGTTGCGGAGACGCGGCATTTGGGGATTCAAATTTTGCCGCCCGATGTGCGCTACAGCGGCATAAAATTTACGATTGAGGCGGACGCAGAAGGCGCGCCGCGTGGTATCCGCGCGGGTTTGTTGGCGATCAAAAATGTGGGTGAAGGTCCGCTGCAAGCGATCATTGAGGGACGCGGCGATGAACCTTTTACAACGCTCGATGATTTTTGCACGCGCGTTGATTTGAAACAAGTCAATCGCCGCGTCCTTGAATCGTTGATCAAAGCGGGCGCGTTCGACGCGTTCGGACATCGCGCGCAACTCTTGGAAGCGATTGATCAAATGTTGTCCATCAGCGCGTCGCATCACAACGCCAGCGCGGCGGGACAAATGAGCATGTTCGGCGGCTTGCTGGCAGCGGACACATTCGGCGAATTGCCAAAGGTGAAAGAGATTGACACCAAGACGCAGCTCGAGTGGGAAAAAGAATTGATGGGCGTCTATTTTTCGCCGCACCCGTTGTTGAAACTCACCGAAGGCGGCAAGAAACATGTCGGCGCGTTCGTCGGCGAAATTTCCCAAGAGAGCGATGGACAGCAAGTCACCATCGGCGGCATCATCAAAAGTATTCGCCAAATCGTCACCAAAAAAGGCGATCCGATGGCGTTCCTCCAAGTCGAAGACCCGCAAGGCGCAATCGAAGTCGTCGCCTTTCCGCGCGTGTTCAACGATTGCCGCGATGTGATTCACGACGACGCGCTCGTGTTGGTGCGCGGCAAGGTTCAAGTGCGCGAAGACAAGATCGCGATTCTCGCGGATTTGATATGGAATTATCCAATTGAAACGCCGAAACCCGAAGCCGTCGCGCAAGCGGATCGTCCCATCCCTGGAATTTTTTCCAACACGCCCATTATCGTTCCAACCCCCGCGCCACGTGTGAATGAATATGTTGAACGCGTCGTGGATGATTGGATGCCGCCCGCGGGGGATTGGGAGGAGGAAGAGAGCGGAGGGTGGAGCGGGGAGGGTGGAGAGAGGAGCGAGGAGCGTGGAGGGGGGAGCGTGGAGGGGGGAGCGATTGCGGAAGAATTTGCACAATCTATTTCCGTCACTGAACAAATCTCAACAAACGGAATTGCTGCGACACCTACGGTTGCAGAAACACAAAACGAAATGGTTGACGAAGAAGATTGGGTCAAACCCAGCGATGATGATTTTGCCGAAGAACCGATTGCCGAAAAAATTGAAACGCAAACGCTTACCCAACAACCAAGCGCGTCCCTTCAGGAAAAACCGATGACTGACATACCGATTATTGATTCACTGATTACTGCTCCACCAATTACTGTGGCACCCGCGCCTCTTCCCGAAAGCAAACTCGGCAGCGGCGTGGCGATTCCGAGCAAGAATAGCGGCAATGGAAACGCGCGTCCGCAAAATTCCGCGCCGCGCGAAAACAGCGCGCGCGAAAGCGCGGCGTCGTACATGACACAACGCAGCGGTGGCACGCGGCGCGTCCGCGTGCGTTTGCAGCGCACGAATGATGACGCGCTGGATACGCGACGCATGCGCCAAGTGGTGAAATTGTTACGCAGCGCGGAAGGACGCGATCGGTTTGCATTGATCGTGCCATCGCAAAAAAGTTGGGTGGAACTCGACTTTCCGAATTTTTACACCAACATTGATCAAGTCATGCCGACGCTCATGGAGAGTGTGAGCGATTGGGGTGTGGTGGAGGTGGGGTAGGTTGAAAAAAATTTCCGATGCGGGACGCATCGGAAATTTTTTTCAATCACGCTATAATCCTGCGCCATCATGCCGCGTTCACGCCTCTGGCTCATCCTCATTCCAATCGCGCTTATCCTCGTCGCCGCGCTCGCGTTAATTTTTCTTCCCGCGTCCTTGCAATCCCCCCGCGTCCTCCAAATCGAACCCGCGAACAACGCCACCGAAATTCTCCCCATCTCACCCATCACAATTACTTTTTCCGCGCCGATGAATCGTGACGCGACACAGGCGGCGATTCAATTTTCACCGCGCCTCGATGGACAATTCGCGTGGCGCGATGAGCAAACGCTCACCTTTACTCCGCGCGCACAGTTGCCCATTTCCACAACCCTCACGCTCAACATTTCGCAAGACGCGCGTTCGTGGTTACAGCGTCCTTTGCAAAATGAAATGGTTTCGCGTTTCACCACCCTCGCGCGTCCGTTCGTCGTCAACAGTAACCCCGCGCCCGACGCGCAATTTATTTACAATCCCGATCGCGTCATGCTCACCTTTAATCGCGCGATGGATCGCAACACGCTTGCCGAGAGTTTGCAGATTGAGCCGCCGTTGCAAAATTTTTCAGTGCAAGTAGAGGAACGGACAATGACGCTGTACGCATTTTTTGAACCGCGCACGCGCTATCAAATTACACTTCTCCCGTTCGCGCGCGATGCCAAATATGGCATTGAACTCGAACGCGAATATGTGTGGTCATTCACCACCGCGTCGCAATATCCCCATTTTTCGATCTTGAATCGTGAGCGCGTCCTGAAATTTTCAGCAAACGAACCGCTCAACATCCCAACTCAATTTACAAACGTCTCCCGCCTCGATGCTGCGCTGTATGCAATCACACAAAAAGAATTTGACGAACAAACCATCGCGCTCTTTGAAACTTGGTACGCGTTTCAACCCGCGTCCGCGCCAATCAAAACGCGGAGCGTGACGACGAACGCGCAACTCGATCAGTACGCGCAGCAAACACTCAAACTCGATGCTCTCGCGCGGGGCACGTACTATTTGAACATCACGACACCGGAAGGGGTGAGCGACGCGCAGTTGATTGTGGTGGAGTGATTTGTGAGAGGGAAGTTCGCGGCAAGGGGATAATAAAAACGGATAAGCGGATGGCATGCGCGCTATCCGCTTATCCGTTTATCCGCTACCTATCCGTTGGCAGCGTTCCTCCCACCACAAATTACTGCGGTTCCTGCTTCAACCCATTCGACGACACCCAATACAATTTATTGTTCACGCGCAGCATGTACAACACCGACGCATCCACTTGCACGCTTTGAATCACCTCGCCTTCTGTCACGCCCGCAAGTTCCGCGCAAAAGCCCAAGATCAAATTGCGCGGATATTGTCCCTCGCACGCAAAAATTTTATCGCTCACAAATTCGACGCGGCGTCCTGCAAAGGTAGTGTCATATTGGGGTTCGGGCGAGGGCGTGAGGGAAAGGTTGTCGTTCAAGGTCCAAAAATTCAGCGTGCCGCCTTGCGAGGCGAGATGCGAGAACGCGCCCTCTTGCGCGAGAATTTGAAAAGCGGCGTTCGTTTCGCCCGTGTACAAATAAAGCTGCTGGTTCAAACTCGGCGTGTTTTGATTCAACGCAAACACCTGCGAAAAGGGTTTGAGAAACACGGTGCCGGGCGCGGGCGGTGTTGGCGTGACGCTTGGGGACAATACGCCCAAACTATTTTGCACAATCACCAACGGGTTGCCCACGCGATCGACGCGCGTTTGCAGCGTGTACGAACATCCCGCCGCGTATTCCACTCTACCACTCACGAGCAAATTATTTTGCGCGTTCGGAACGAGTGGGATTTCGATTTCCACAGGTCGCGCAATCGAAAAATCGCCTTGCCGCGTAATCATCCCCGCTTCACTCGCAATCGTAATTTCGCGCCCGCGTCCGAGCGTAATGGAAATTTTTTGCGACAACAAATTCGTCGGCGACTGCACAGGATTCACCCACAACGGTTCGGGCGTCGCGGGAATCGGACAACCTGTGGTCGGGGATGGCGAGGGCGCGAGGGTGGGAGGAATGGTCGCGCTTGGAATGACAGTCGGTCGGTCGGTTGGTCGGTTGGTCGGCAGGACGGCGATTTGTGTTGGCGGTACGCGCGTCGGCGTGGGCGCGTTCAATACGCCGAATAAGGAAATCAGCAGCGGCAACGCGAGGATGAGAATAACAATGAGGGCAAGCGCGGCAAGGCGCGCGAATCGTTCAGGCATTTTTAGGATCTGTCATTTCGAGCGGGGCGAGAAATCTCGGTTTGGGCAGAGAGATTTCTCGCTCCGCTCGAAATGACAATCACTGATCACTGTCCACTGACCACTGACCCACTGACTACTTGAACGCCAACTGCGGCGTCACATCCGCCGTTTCTTCCACATCCAAACGCTGGATGATTTCTTTTTCGTCGGGCGTCACCAAAACTTTGAGCGTCGTATAAAAACCATCGGGCAAAACCAAAACGCAATAACCGCGCGGACGGCGGCGCGCGCCAATGATCAGATCAATCAACGCGGGTTCGTACCCTTTTTCGATCAACATCTCGCGGTCTTCGGGTCCCACTTGGAAATACGCGACGGCGCGAAATTTTTGCAGCGCAATGCCGAGATTGCTGCCCAATAGATCGCGTAACGTTTGTGTCGCCGCCGCGATCACAAGTTTGCGTTCCGCCCAATCTTTGAACGCTTCCGCGACGTATGTCGCTACCTGCTGCGCGTTGTCGGAAAGTTCGCGGTCTTTGGGCATGAGCCGATGCACTTCGTCAATGATCAATGCGGCAAGGGCGTTCGGATGACCTACATCCCCGCGGCTCGGCAGCCACTCTTCATAAAAAATTTTCATGAACGAAAGCAAACAGGGATCGTCCGCGAGCGCATACGGGCGTGTGCCTTTCACGGGTTGATACAACACCGCGCGCTCCGAAAATAACGCCGCGCGCGTTTTTTCCTCAAACCATTTCAAATCATCGCTCGGATGCAGCGTCACACCGCCGAGCGTTTCCATCGCCGCCATCATGCGCGTCGAGTATTTCAAATTGATCGCCACCGTTTTGTAATTCAACAATTGCAAACGCAGCAAGAACCAAATAATCAGCGTCGAAGATTTTCCCCCGCCCTGATCGCTCACCAATAAAACGGGTCCCGTGTCCGAACGAAAATCGGCGTACCGCAAACCTTCTTTGCCCGCCATCACACTGCGCCCCAACAAAATTCTGCCGCGCGCATCCGCGAGATGAATGTCGCTCCCTTCCTCGCGCGCCAATGTCGTCAACACTTGCGCTGTAAGCAGTCGCTGCGCGGGCGGACGCGGCGGCATCGTCAACCAATCCATCGCGCGAGCCAACACATTGTACGGAACGTTCGTCGCAACGTTCCGCACAATCGGCAGCCACGCCTCCATCGAATCATCCAATGCCCGATCCGTCAACGGCGTAAGATTCAACGCGGTGAGATACGATGCCGCGAAATTTTGATTCACCTGCGCTTCGCGTTCGTCCTTGCCCCACGTTACCAAATAGGTTTCGGTGTCAAACAGATATTCGAGCGAACGCTTGTCCTCCAACTTTTCCAATATTACCCGCATTTCCCGTGCTTTTCTAAAATTTCCCAACCCCGGCACGCGCGCCGCCAACAACTCACCGCGCAGCTGTGTCGCGCTCGTATCGCGCGGCAAGGGCGTAATCGTCACGCTCAACAAACCATCCGCCGCGCTCAATGCCCGCATCAACGCTTCGCGCGCTTGATGGAACGGCGTATTGACGCGCAGTACTTGTAAAACATTTTTTTGTTCGCGCGCTTGTGAAATGAGCTGTCCGCCAAATTGCAACTGTTCGGGAACATAACCGCGATATGCCACGCGCGGTAACGCGCCCGCGTCCATCAACGTCGCCTGCTGAATTTGTGCTAATAAACTTTCACCGCCAAAGATCATTCGCAGCAACGATTCTGCCGCGAATGCGCCCAACGGCGACAAACCCATATCCAACGCGTCGAGCCAATCACGCACGCGATCTTCCACATGCGTCGGATACACAATGCCCGTGATAATCACACGCGCGCGCCGCGCGCCGCTCGACGCAAGTTCTTGCAACGCGTTCAGATACTCTTGCGACACGCGCTCTGTGCCATCCGTGTCCGAGAGATCGAGTTGTCCCAAATGATAATCGGTGAGCCAAAACAATTTGATTGGCACCGCGCCATCTTCGTGCTGTGCGAGATACGCGAGAAATTTTGTGAGCGTGTCCGAGACATCTGCCGCCGCCAGCGCGGGTTTGTAGCCCGTGCGTCCGAGCGTGAGCAGCGACACTTTGACGGGCGTGCCATCGCGCGCGACAATTTCACCATCACTCTTTATATTTTGAATTGGCAAACGTCCTGCAACGGTTTCGAGATTTAATTTTCCGCCATTCGTTTCGCGCTGTGCGATAAGCCAAAATAAGATCGCGCTCAAACAAAAAAGGAGCGCGCCCATCATGCCCACGCGCCAATCCGCAAGCGCGAGCAACACGATGGCGACGAGCGACGCGGCAATGATGGCGAGGAGATAAAATTTTGCTTCGCGTTTTTGCGAGGGGAGGGTGAGAGGTTTGAAAAGCCATTCGTACAACGCGCGCAGACCGCCGACAACAGACTGCCAACGACGATAAAAACTAAAGAGTAAAAAGTAGAACGCGAGGGGACCAAAAAATTGGATGCCCGAAAAATTTCTCAAGCCCGTCCACGCGATCATCAAGCCGCCGAGCGTAAGCGCGAGCAATTCCAACCACGTCAAACCGACAGTGGTTGTGTAGTTGAGAAATGCCCAGAGGCGCGTGAGAAAGATCGCGCGGGGGGAAGGGGAAGAACGCATTTGTTATTTGTGACTCAATCGTTAAATATGATCTGCTTTCTCTTGCCGTCAAACGTGATCGAAAAACGATTCAAGACATTACGTCCCAGAATGTTTTCCCCCACATCGTCGCGACAATCAACAATCAGTGGTTATACGCCGACGTAGTAGTGTGATGCTCGCGGCATAGAGTGTCCAGGGTTCCCAGGATTCACCTATGCCAGTCACAAGAGCTTCTTCTGCTAGAAAGTCGCCTAAACCAAGACCAGCACACACATCTTCTTGCAAGACAGAAATATCGGCACCCGTGTCCAGAATAAAATTCACGCGAGTACGTTCTGTCATTTTTGGATTTGTTATCTCTATCGTCAACATTGGCATTGGCGGATCGTAGTCTGTGCTATAGCGCGCGGATTCTATCTGTCGGATTTTCTTGCGCGAAGCCGTTTCTTCGGTGCCCACCTTGTTGATGTAAAGGGGGCGCGGTCCGACGCGCTGATACGCCATTGCGAGCGCGTCATCTGCCGAATCACCTGCGGCAACAACCTTGCCATCCGCAATAGCAACCCACTGTTGCAAATGCGTTTTCAGCAATTCATCGCGCAACTGCCAATACGCTTCTTTTTCTTTTTGGAAGGTAAGCATGGCTGGAGACATTGCAGCTCCTTTCCTAATACTCTGTGAACTCGCGCCGCCGCAGCCCCTCCAGATCGAGGACGCCGCTTTTGGGATCGAGTTTGATTTCAAAGCGTTCCATCGTCAACGCGCCAATGATCGCATCCAGCTTGTAACCATCGGCAACGCCTAACCCATCCACAGGCACAACGTCCGTGAAAAAATCCAGCCCCTCGATTTTGCCGTCAATTAATCGCAATTCACGAATCGCAATGTCTTGACCGCCCAAAACAACGTGCACCGGCTTTTTCACTGTCTTGCCTGGCGCGTTTGCGACAAGTGCAGATCGCACATACGTGTACGTCGCCCCAGTGTCGAACAACGCCACTGCGGACTGTCCTTCAATTTCAATCGTCTTGATAATTCTGCCCATGTTGTTCCTCCTACTACTCAAACAAGGTGAAATTGCGGGGTGATGAGATGCCACGCACTTTCGGAAGTGCGTGGCATCTCATCACCCGCCCCGCAATTCGCTTATCCGCGCCTTGCGATGCAAATTGCGCGTAATCACATTTCTGGAAATGGGCGCTTGCAAAATCAATTCACACGCGCGCGCGTAGGAATCCCACACGCGCTTGTCTTGATTCAACGCGCGCACCAACTCCCACGGTTTCGCCGTCACAAAACCAAGCGGCACATATCGGAGCGTCGAGGGAATCGGTAAATAGCCCAGGCCGCGCATTTTCAAATCGCGTTCGACGATCAGATACGCGCACTTGGGCGGTGAAGCAATTGCAGCAAGCCACATGTTGCCGATCGTCAAACTCGCGCAATTCGCGTGAACGCCAAACCACGCGTCGTTCGGATACAATTTCATGGGCGCAGCAAACGATTTTTCAAAAAATAAAATAAATTCGTCGCTCAACTTTTTTGCGCCACGTTTCTCAATCCACGCGCGCGTGTGCGCTTGCCATTTCAGACCCATCGCGCGATGCTCGCTTCCAGTTCTTGCGGCGTATAAAAATGCCGCGCGTACCGCGACGAGTGTTTGCGCGCGAGATAGTCGGGCGCGAGTTTGAGGTGCGGCATGGCTTCCCGGTACACTTTCGCGTATGCTTTATCCTCGCCTACATTGTCGCGCACAATTTCAAACGCGGGGATGTTTAAGAATTCACTGACCACAGGGACCAGAATTTGATTAAAGTCCTCCAACCGCATCACCAACAAACGAATATTGTCCTTTGCATACACCGCATAGCCGCGCTCTTTTGGAAACGGCGTCGCATACACATCAATCCCAAATAAATTTTTGACTTGGAGATCAAACCACTCGCCGGGGGTTTCGTCAATAACATGCGCCATGAAATATTCGGCGACGGTTTGGGGGAAGGTGGGATCGGTTTCTTGACGCGTTTCAAAATCACGAAAGTACGCGTCGAGCGCGTGAAAGTACACCGAGATTTCATGCGGCACGGGCGCGCGCACCATGCTGATCAAATTCCAATGTTTGTTCGGATGTTGCTGCATGTCCGCCCAAACTTTTTTCGCCACGCGCAGCATCGGATACGCCTGCCGATGCGGATAAAATTCCTTGACCCATTTTTCGACGCGCGTCGTGTTGTTCAAAAAATGCAAATGATAAATTGGCACATCGAGATGCAGCGCGTCAAGCGACGCGTACACCGTGCGCGAACCGACTTTGCCCATTTGATAAATGAGAATGGGATCGGACACGCCGTATTTTTTAGGAACGCGCGCGTCTTTGGCGCGGTCGCGCCAATCCTCGATCAACCCTTGCGGCAAGAGGCGATGCACACCCGCGTTCCAAAACATCCATCTGCCAACCCACTGCGGCAGTGTGGCGATGCCGTCGCGCGCGAGGCGTTCTTGAACGCGCAGCCATTTCGATGTCATTTCACGTTTCCAACTGCCATTTGCACGCGCCTGCGCTCAACTCCAACGCGCGATCGTTTCCGCGATTTCTTGCGGCGTATAAAAATGTTGCGCGAACCGCGTCGAAAGCATTTGTTCCAGCCACGCGCGCGGAAACTTTTGTTCCTTGAATTTTCGGTACAATTCCGCATACGCTTTGTTCGCGCCCACATTTTCGCGTTTCAATTCAAAATTGGAAAGGTTCAGAAATTCTTGCATCGCGGGCTGCAGCGCTGCAGCAAGATTTTCGTAGCGGAGGACGAGCAGCCGCGCGCGCGCGTTTTCATAAATTTGATAGTGCCGCGCGTGCGAAAAAGGGACGGCATACACGTCAATGCCAAAGACCTCTTTAATCTGCTCATCAAACCAATCTCGCCCAAACGATTGCACCGCAGTAATTTCATTGACAAACCGCGCATACAATTCTTCCACTGCGATTTCGCCGCGCCGCGCGCGTTCTTCAAACTCGGGCACCACGTCATCCAGATGTTCAAAATAGGCAGAAAGCCCGCGCTCCACGGGATTGCGAATCGGCGAAAGAACAATCCATTGCGCGTTGGGGCGCTGCAAAAATTGTGCGCGGATTTTTTCAGAGCGCGCCAGTTCGGGCAAAAACGCGTCTCGGAACGTGGTCTGCATCGCTTGCACGCGAATTTCTTCCAAACGATTCAAATAATGCACATGATAAATCGGGACATCGAGATCCAACGCGCGCAGGGAAGCATACAGCGACATTGAGGCATTTTTGCCTTTTTGATACACCAAGATCGGCTGTTGAATCCCATATTTTTTGTGCGGGCGATAGCGGCGATAGCTCGCGTGAACCCAAGCCCAACCGAATCGTTGCCCGAGTCGCGCGATGCCGCCTTGCCAATAGACCCACTCATAGAGCCGCGCGGAAAATTTGCTCAAGCGCGTTCGCTGGAGTTTGTTGTGTTGTGTGGTTGTGTCTGTCTGTGCCATTTCCAAAAGGATGCCTCCGAGAAAAGAGTTGTATTTATTCTTCCATCATCCGTTTGCGCGCTTGATCAATTTCTTGGGCGCGCGTCGCTTCGGCGGACGAGGGTAAATTTACAGCTGCATAGTCGGTTGCGTCCGCAGGTGTCATGTCGCTCCACATTCGTCCCGCTGCATCGCGCACCATCACAAACGGGATGTTGAAAAATTTCCACGACAGCGCGACGAGTAACAAGCCCGCAGGTAAAACGATCCAGGTATAACTCGCCAAACCTTGTGATGCGGCGAGTGCAAGGACGATCAGAAGCAGCGCGATTTTGGTGACGAGATCGAACCACGCTTCAAAAAATCCCGCGAGGACGCGTCCCGCCGCGCGTGGGCGCGTGCCTTCAAGCAAAACAGAAAACGGAATCACCAACACACTCAACAAGCGCAGTAGAATCAACGCGATGCCGCGATAGACCAATTCACCCAGCACGATCAAAAACAAAAGGATCGAGACAAACAATGCGAGCAAGGAAAGCAAGCCGCCGTTGTTTTGCAAATTCGACAACACGCGCCCGATCTGATCGAGTAGCGTCGCGCGCATGAAAAAATTTTCATCGCCCCCGCCGCTCAACGCAATCGCCACCGCGCGTCCCAAATCACTCATGCCGCGCATGATCACTGCGAACGCGGCGAGAAAAATCATGACCGCGATGACCAACCCCACGTACAAGATTGGATTTGGAATCGCGCGTTCTTTATAGATATTGTACGCCAGCATGATTACATACGCGAGCGCGTACAACGGCGTCAAGGCGAGGAGCGTGGACGCGACGCGCGCCATGAATTGATTGATCCCCAAATTCGGATCGGCGAAATCCAAAAAGAAAATGCCCGCACCCTCTTGACTCAACAAATCCGTCGCGCCCTGTTTCGTCTGTTGAAACAGTTGATCAGGATTCGGCGTCACCTTGCCCTGCGCGAGATCGCTGAGCATTTGCGCGATGGCATACACTTTATCCAATTCCGATGTGACCGGAACGGGCGGCGGTGGCGTCGGGTCTTGCGCGTACGCGACAAGATGACTGCCCAGCGCCAGCAACAGCGCGCACGCCAACGCACCAAGCCATTGGGTTCGTAAAAGTATAACTTTCCGATTGCGCGCTCTGGATTTGCAATCCAGCGCCCTACCTGCGTGGATTGCAAATCCACGCGCGCGGGAAGTTGTTTCTTTACGAACGCATTGTGCATTAGCCATTTTCATCCCTCATCCCTCATCCTTCATCCCTCATCCCTCATCCTTCATCCCTCATCCCTCATCCTTCATCCCTCATCCCTCATCCTTCATCCCTCATCCCTCATCCCTCATCCTTCATCCCTCATCCCTCATCCTTCATCCCTCATCCCTCATCCTTCATCCCTCATCCCTCATCCTTCATCCCTCATCCTTCATCCTTCATCCTTTACTTTCCCAACAGCCAATTAAAAAACGATTGCGCCGCGCCGGGTGCGGACGATTCCGCCGCGGCGCGTCCCGCCAACAAAAATTGGAACGCAAAGCCCGCGAACAGCGCAACGCCAACGCAAATAATCAAAATGCGTACCGTGTTTTTCACTTGGCGGCGTCCTTCGACGCTTTCCGTAAAGGTGTCACCCTGCACGAAAAAGATCCACGCGAGGCGAAAGATAAAGTAAAACGCCAACAGCGTGAAAAAGAGAAACACCAACGAGAGCGGCGCGGTAAAATTGCCCGCCAACAGTTCTTGAATGATACCCGGCATTTCAGATCCTCCCTTAAAAGTACGACCGTTCGCCCGCGCAGCTGGATTTGCAATCCAGCTGTGGCGGCGGCGCAACGGTATTATATACGGAAAAAATACGCGCCAAGTTTCTCGCAAAGGGCAAAAAAACGCGGGCGACGAATTGCTCGCCGCCCGCGTCGTTTCTTGCTTGTTGGAGTGTGTTAAAAACAGGATCAGCTACTGATTCACCCGGAACATGGACCAATCGCTGCGCTTGCAGCCCCCGCCGTTACAAGCGATGCCGCGCCAATAGTAATCATGATCCACCGGCAGGGGCTCGGTGGTGTATTGCGAGACCGGCAGGTTTTTGGCGCTGAGAAAGTTCGGCTTGGCGGTCGAATTTTGACGTACCACCACTTTGTAATTTACCGCGCAGTTCACGTCCGTCCAATCGAGCAGCACTGTCGGCTTTTTCAGATTCTTGCCATCGGGGGGTGAGAGCGTGAGCGGCTGGTTGGGCAGAACGCCGCATGTCGCCACAATCGCAGTGGTTACCGTGTCAACATTGTTTGCAAGATTCGTGTCCGCCACGTCCGAAGTGACCTGCGCGTCATTGAACAACAGCGTGTCCCCCAACGTATCCGAACGAACCTGTCCAAAGACGGCAATGCTCGCGCCCGTTGCCGGCTGGAGGTTGCCGAGATTACACACGAACGGACGAAGTGGATCGCCCTCCACGCCTGCTTCGCAGCTGCCCTGACTAGGTGTTAGCGTCAACAGTTTGAATTGGGCGTGCAGGTAATCCGAAACCTGAACGTTCGTGGCGATCGAAGGTCCGGTGTTGCTGATGACAAGTGTGTAGCTGATTTCTTCGCCCGCGCCCGCGTCAGTCGGCGCGGTCTTGGTCAGCGTCAAATCCGCGGCAGGCGTCACAGTAAGCGTATCCTCTGCAAAGTTGTTGTTGAGATTCGGATCATAGGTATCCGATGAGACGCGCGTTGTGTTTGTCACGTCAACAGCCCCATTCGCCACCAGACGAAAACTCGCGCGCAAGCGCCCTTGCGAAGATGGCGACAAGGGCTCCAGAAAGTCCGTTGAGAAGGTCCCAATGTCGGAGCCGAATTGCGTACTCACGAGATCCCCTGTCGTACAAGTGAATTGCGTGATTAGGCCGCCGCCTTGCGACACGCTGAACGCACAGGATTGCACACTGACAGCGCCACTACTCAAAAGCGTGTCGCTGATGACGACATGATTCGCAATGTCCGGACCGAGATTGTCCACAAAGATCGTATAGGTAAAGATCTCTCCCGCCTGCACAACGTTATGCGGCTCGCTGTACTTGACGAGGCGCAAGTCCGCACCGCTGTTTTGGTAAATTCCAAACTCGCCGATGCCAAAGCCCCCCCCGCAGCTTGGACAACTGACGGTAATACTCGAAAGGTCTGCCCCTGACACTGGGGCATAAAAACCAAAATACTTGGCGCCATTCGGGTTGATGGTGGAAACCGGATAAGAACTCGTGCCATCATTTGCGGTCGCCGTAATGTCATGCGCTACACCGTCGAACGGTTGTGCATAAAAATAAAATGCGCGCGTGTTGGGCGGCATGGAAAGCGTTACAGAGGTCCCGAGGTTATCGTACACATCGCCCGTGTAACCATGGCCCCAAACGTATGTGCCACCGGCTAAGAGATGAATCAACGAGGTACTGAATTGAACCGCGCCGCCCAGGGGTGAATTAACCCCGAGCACACCCGTGTTCACTGCGCGCGGATCCGCGGGAAAGACCGTCATGGAATAAACACCCAACGAACTGGGCGGCGCGGCGGTGCCGGGACTTCCATCAAACAAGATTCCGTTGGCGGTCGCGGCTTCGGGCGCGCGGGGTTTGGGCGCGCTGCTGCTTGATTTTGTCGGCGCATCGTATTGCACAACCCCGCTCAACGCGTCCTTCAGATTGAGGTCTAATTTTTTCGCGCAGCGCGTCGCATATTTCATGTACACCTTGCGCGCCTTGTTAAATTTTTCGTACTCGGTTGGCGCAAGCGCTTGAATCCATCCGCCGCGCGCCTGATCGAGTTCCGCGCGCAGCGCATCGAATTTCTCCGCGCTGCACGGCTCTTTGCGCGTGACGACGACGGGCGCCGCTTGCGTGTCCTTGCGCTCATCCGCCGCATAAACGGGCGCGGGCGACATGGGCGCGAGGGGTTGCAGCAGGACAAGGAGGAACAAGCATAGCAGGGTGATTGGTAGAGTATGACTCTTGAACATCTCTCGACTCCTTTGAGCATGTGCGACAAATTTGAAATTTGTCGCACGGTTGTGTTGTGTTTTGTATTGCCAATGGCAAAGAAAAATGGCGAACCGCGCAGGGAAGGGGTGTCAGAAAAACGCGCGTGCCACGTGGGACGATGTAAGCAGGTAAATTATACGGCGATGAATAAATAAATACAAGGGGGGTGCGCGTCGCGGATTGAGTTCAGCGATTGCAAATCGCCGTCTCAAAAAAGTTCAAATCGCGCGGCGATTCCCAATGCAGCGCATTTTGTCCTTTTTCAGCCGTGAAATTCCATTTCATGCGAGCTGCGATGTATTCATCGCCGCAATTTCAAATGCGATTGCCCTAATCCGCGCGTATTGTCCACGCTCTAAATCGGATTTATAATTGCTTGCATTATGAATCCCCTCTCGCTCTATGTTCAAGCACAACAAAAAATCCTCGCTCAACTTGAGATTGAAACCTTCACCACAATTTTAGAAATTCTCGAACGCGCGCGTCTTGAACGCCGCCACATTTTTGTTTTTGGCAACGGTGGCAGCGCCAGCACCGCATCGCACTTTGCGGCGGACTTGTCCAAAAATACCGTGCGCTCCCACCTGCCGCGTTTTCAAGTAACGTGCTTGAATGACAACATGGCAATTTTTTCCGCGTACGCGAATGATGAGGGGTACGAGTGTGTGTTTGTGGAACCGCTTCTTTCGCTCTCTGCACCCGGCGATGTCGTACTCGCCATCAGCGCGAGCGGCAATTCGCCCAATGTGCTGCGCGCGATGCAAGTGGCGAACGAGCGCGGGTTGGTCACACTTGGCTTGACGGGCATGGCGGGTGGCAAATTGAAACACCTCGCACAGCATTGCATCGTCGTCCCGTCCGACTCGTACGAACATATCGAAGATATTCATTTGATGTTGTGTCACGCGCTCGTCGCAACGATCAAACAAAAATATCCCGAATTGAATCCGTGACGTGAAACGATCATTCTGGAAGGCGAAAAAATCATTCTTAGGACTTACGCAAGGTTGTCATTCTGAGCGGTTTTGCGAAGAATCTCCGGCGCGAAAATCGAGATTCTTCAGTCCCTTCAGAATGACATGTGTAAGTCCTAATTCTAATAGACAACTCAAATAAAAGTCAGACGATTCAAAAACCCGTTTTCTTGGGCGCGACGAATTCGCCAGTATCTTGCAATCGAGAAAACGGGTTTTTGAAATTTGATCAGACGAACTCTATTTGAGGGCTCTATAAGCGGAGCGAAGAATCTGGTTCTTGGAAGAGTGAGATTCTTCGCTCGATATATGTCATCGCCCCGCTCAGAATGACAATTTGGATCATGATCCTCACGTTTGATTTCGGCGGCACGAAACTTTCATGTGCGACCTTTGTTCAAGACGAACAGGGCGCATATCAGCTGGACGCGTTAGAACGGCGCGCGTCATCCGCTCATGCGAACGCGGCGTATGATTACGAGACCATGCTCAAGCTGGCGCGACATCTTGCTCGCGGGCATGTGCCGCAAGCGATTGGCGTGAGTTTTGGCGGACCCGTCCGCGCGAGTGATGGCGTTGTGATTCTTTCGCATCATGTTGAGGGTTGGGAAAATTTTCCGCTGCGCGCGCAATTGGAAAATGAATTTCAAGCGCGCGTCTTGGTTGACAACGACGCGAATGTGGCGGGCTTGGGCGAAGTGCGTTTTGGCGCGGGGCAGAATTGCGCGAGTGTATTTTATCTCACGGTCAGTACAGGCATCGGTGGCGGTTGGATTTTGAATGGCGAAATTCATCGCGGCGCGCAGGAACTCGCGGGGGAAATTGGACACATGGTGATTGAGCCCAATGGTCCGCCGTGTGTGTGTGGGCGACGCGGCTGCCTGGAACAATTCGCGTCGGGGCCGGCAATTGCGCGTATGGCGCGCAAACGTTTACAGCAAGAACGCGAACGCGGAGAATTTTTGCGCGCGCGCGTCGCAAACGATTTGTCGAGAATTACGGCGCGTGATGTTAATGATGCCGCGCTGCAAGGAGATGTGGTCGCGCAGCAAGTGATGGACGACGCGGCGCGCGCGTTGGGTTTTGCAATCGGCAGCGCGGAGGTGTTGATGAATCCGCAACGTGTGATCATTGGCGGCGGCGTGAGCAAAGCCGGCGCGCACTATTTTGAAAATGTGCGCGCGGCCGCGCGCGCGAATGTGATGCCTGAATTGCGCGCACATCTTGATATTGTACCTGCCAAATTGGGCGATGATGCGCCATTGTGGGGCGCGCTGGCGTTGGTGTCGTAAGGGTGTGTGTCAAAAAATCTGAAGCACACCCGTGTCGTAGAGGGCGAGAACAAGCCATTGCCTTTCCGTTAGAATATACAAAATTCGTTTCACCCCAAGGAGGTGTGTATGAATCGTTGGCTCATTGTCGGTTGCACGGTGGCGATACTTGTGTTGGCGTTGGTGTCGTCGGGATTGAGTACACAGCCCGCGCATGCCGCGCCCCTTGCCCCGCAAGTTCTCACCATGACGCGGTATGATACGTCCGCGCCCTTGGTTGATATGATCGGGAAAACGGTTGCGCCAAATTTGGGGGCATCCAGAAATCTGCGAAGTCCGAGTCTCCTTTTCAAGAATGTATCATCCGAAGAACCGGATGTGGATGCCATCGTGCAGAGTTATCACAAACGTAGTGAAAAGAAAAATTTTCAGATCCCTTCGCCCATTGACGGTTGGAATGGAATTAATGCGCTGACCTCCTCATGCAATTGTGTGCCACCCGACACAAACGGCGATGTGGGCATGAATCATTACGTGCAAGCGGTCAACACGGCGATTCAAGTGTGGGACAAGAACGGCACATCACTGTATGGACCCGTGCCCGGCAATACGATCTTTTTTGGATTCGGTGGCAAGTGTGAAGATACTAACGATGGCGATCCGATTATTCTGTACGATCATCTCGCGCAGCGTTGGCTCTATTCGCAATTCGCAAATGTTTTTACCAATGGACCGTATTATCAATGTTTCGCCGTTTCCACTGCCGATGATCCAACCGGTTCTTGGTATCGCTACGAACTCTTGTATCCGGGCGGCACCATCTTGAACGATTATGCCAAACTCGGCGTGTGGCACGATGGCTACTATATGACGGTGAATGAATTTACGACGCCAAGCTTCGGATGGAGCGGCACGGGCGCCTTTGCGTTGGAACGCGATAAAATGTTGTTGGGGCAAAGCGCGCAAGCAGTATATTTTGATCTGGGTCCAACCGATTGGGGCGGCATGTTGCCTTCGGATTTAGACGGACCTGCGCCCGCGGCTGGCACGCCCAATTACTTTGTCGAAATTCAAGACCGCAAATGGGACCCTGCCAACATCCCACAAGATCAAATGGCGGTTTGGGCGTTCGATGTGGATTGGACAACGCCCGCCAATTCCACGTTCACGAATGTGGCGAATCTCCCGGTCTCCAAGTTCAATGGGATTTTGTGCAACTTTGACGCGTGCGTGCCGCAAAAAGGCACTATTCAAAAATTGGACACGCTCGGCGACCGCACCATGCACCGCGCGCAGTACCGCGATTTTGGCAGCTATGCCACCATCGTGACGAATCACACAGTCAATGTGGGCAGTCAACGCGCGGGCGTGCGCTGGTACGAATTGCGAATCACCGGCGGTGTGCCCTCGATTTATCAGCAAAGCAGTTACGCGCCCGGGGAGGAGCATCGTTGGATGGGCAGTGCGGCGATGGATCAGGACGGCAATCTCGCGGTGGGCTTTAGCCGTTCCTCCAGCACCGAACATCCGCGCGTGATGTATGCGGGGCGGTTGGCAACCGATCCGTTGAATGTGCTGGCGCAAGGCGAAGCCAAGATGAAAAGGGGCAAAGGTTCGCAAACGGGCGCGAATCGGTGGGGCGACTATAGTATGCTCGCCGTGGATCCCGCGGACGGCTGCACGTTCTGGTTCACGACGGAATACTACAAGACCACGTCCGGTTTTAATTGGCGAACGTGGATCGGCAAGTTCAAGTTTGCCGAGTGCAGTTGATGAAAAAACAGGTGAGCGCGAATGCTCACCTGTTTTTTGTTCGCCAAAAGTTTAATCCCGTTTTAATCGCGCTATGCAAAAATGAAAACAATAGAGGTGGGGGTCATGCGCGTTTTACTTGTTGAAGATGAAGAACGGATTGCGGGATTTATCCGCAAGGGCTTGACCGAAGAATTGTACACGGTGGATGTCGCGCGCGACGGCGGCGAGGCCTTGGATTTCGCGGCGAGCGCGGACTATGATTTGTACATTCTCGATGTGCGCTTGCCCGTGCGCGATGGATTCGCCGTGTGCCGCGAACTGCGTTTGCGCGGCGATCAAACACCGGTGTTGATGTTGACCGCGCGCGATACAGTGGATGATCGCGTGCAGGGTCTCGACGCGGGCGCGGATGATTATTTGGTCAAACCGTTCGCGTTCAAGGAATTGTTGGCGCGGCTGCGCGCGCTGGCGCGGCGTCCCCCGCACGTTACCAGTTCCACGCTCACCATCGCCAATCTCACTCTCGACACCCAACGCCATGAGGCGCGTCGTGATACCCAACTGATCGAACTCTCGGCGCGCGAATATCGCTTACTCGAATTTTTGATGCGCCATCGCGGGCAGGTATTGACGCGCACACAGATCGCGGAACAGGTCTGGGGTCTCGATTTCGACGCGCAGTCGAATGTGGTGGATGTGTACATTCGTTATCTGCGCCGCAAGATTGACGATGATTTTGAGCCGCAAGTGATTCAAACCGTGCGCGGCGTGGGGTACAAATTAGAGGCGTGAGATGTTCCGAAAAGATGCCACGCACTTTCGGAAGTGCGTGGCATCTTTTCAGGTATGAAATGTTCAAAACCATTCGCGCGCGTTTGACCTTGTGGTATGTGGCGTTGTTAGCTTTGATTCTCGTCGGCTTTGGCGCGGCGTTGTATTTCACGCTGGCGCGCGCGTTGGATCAACAAACCGATGACACCCTCGCGCTAGCCGCGCAACAACTCGCCGATGGGGTGAACACCGAAGTTCAGCCCCTCGCGTTTGTGATTGGTGGAGGCGGACCGAACGATGTGAATACGGTGCGTGCGCGCGGCGATTTGGTACGGCTCATAGATGCCGAAGGACGCGCGCTGGATTCAAGTGACAGTTCGAGCGCGCTGCTCCTCGCGGCGACCACGCTGAAGCAAGCGCGGCGCGGCAGTACCCATTTTGAAACGGTTGTCGTACATGGTGAGTCGTATCGGCTCCACACCATTCCGCTTACAGAGAACGAGCAATTTCTTGGTGTGCTGCAAATCGCCAAGCCGTTAGCGGAAATCGAGCGGACACTGCGGCAATTGCTCCTCGCGTTGGCAGTGATTGTGCCGCTTACCCTTGTCGTTGCCACATTCAGCGGAATCTGGTTTGCGCGCCGCGCGCTCGCGCCGATGGATCAGATCACGCGCGCGGCGCAGCGCATCCGCGCGCAAGATTTGAATGAGCGTCTGAATTTGGAATTGCCTGATGATGAAGTGGGGCGGCTCGCCCGCACGTTCGATGAAATGCTCGCGCGCTTGCACGAACAATTTGAACGCGAACGCGAATTTACCGCGAACGCGTCGCACGAACTTCGCACGCCGTTAACGATCATGCGCGGGGAAATTGATGTAACGCGTGCGCGTCCCCGCGCGGCGCACGAGTACGAGCGCGCATTGGATGATCTCGGCGTTGAAGTGGATCGCTTGACACAGCTCACACAAGATTTATTGACCCTCGCGCGCGCGGACGCGGGCGCATTGCCGATCCGTTTTGAAACGATCCCCGCGCGCCAAATTCTTGATGCTGTCGTCAATGAATTGCAACCACTTGCCGACGCGAAAAAAATTGTGATCGAAACGCGCACGGAGGACTCACTACGCGTGCGTTGCGATCCCGAACGCTTGCATCAAGTTTTGATCAATGTCGGAGAGAACGCGTTGAAATTTTCGCGCGCGGGCGACCGCGTAATTTTGAGCGCGGCGCGCAATGGCAGCCATGTCGCGTTCCTTGTGCAAGACTCGGGCGTTGGCATTGCCCCCGATCACCTCGCCCACATTTTTGATCGTTTTTATCGCGTCGATCACGCAGGCGCGCACGGCACGGGTTTGGGATTAGCGATTGCAAACGCGTTGACGCGCGCGCAAGGGGGAACGATTGAGGTGACGAGCCAAGTGGGAGAAGGTACGCGCGTAATGGTGATGCTGCCGCTTGGAGGGAGTAGCGAATGAGATGCCACGCACTTTCGAAAGTGCGTGGCATCTCATTCGCCACGATTAAAGAATTATAATCGAAACCCCGCGTCAACTTTAATTTCAGTGGACTATTCTTCGTTTGCTTCACCAAGAGGACTCGCATGTCATTTCGAGCCGCGCTTGCGAGAAATCTCGCGCTGGAAAACCGAGATTTCGGCTATGGTTACATTGCATCTCGCCTCGAAATGACAACAAAGTAAAGTCCTACAAATTCAACGGAGGAAAAATCCATGAACACTCTCTTACGCGTGTGCGTTTTCGCCCTTTTCGGATCCGCCGCGCTCATCTTGACAATGCAACCCAAGACGGGTCTCACCTTCAACACGATGAGTTCGATACAACCGCGCGCCGAGCGCGCCGCGTTCGTCGCCACCCAAGTCCCGCTGCCAACACCCGCCCCGGTCAAAATTGACCCCGCGAATTTTGTCAAAGTGATTGACAATCCGTACCTGCCCCTCATTCCCGGCACAACGCGCGTGTACGAGACCAAGACGAAAGAAGGGCTCGAACGCGATCAGGTTTCTGTCATGAACGAAACCAAAATCGTCATGGGTGTCACGACGACAGTTGTGTATGATGTCGTGTCCCTTGATGGCAAGGTGATCGAGGCGACTTATGATTGGTTCGCCCAAGACAAGCAGGGGAATGTGTGGTACTTTGGCGAGGCGGTGGATAATTATAAAGATGGGGTGTTGGTGAATCACGCGGGCGCATGGGAAGGCGGCGTGGACGGCGCAATCCCCGGCATTCTCATGTATGCTAAACCCACCGATCACATCGGGGAAACATATCGCCAGGAATTTTACGCGGGCGAAGCCGAAGACATGGCGCAAGTTTTGAGTGTGACAGGAAACGCGACGGTGACAAACGGTTCCTACGAAAATCTTGTGGTCATCAAAGAATGGACGCCGCTTGAACCCGGAATCACTGCACACAAGTACTATGCAAAGGGCATCGGTTTCGTTTTGGGCGCAAAAGTTGAGGGCGGTTCGGATCGGACCGAACTTGTCAACGTCACGACACCCGTTATAGGTGAACGCTTACCGCAGCCGACGAGCGGTTTCCCACCGGGCATCGCGCCCGAAAGCGCGCGCGTGGACATTGCCAAACCGAGCTTTTCCAAACCCGGTGAAATCAACAATCCGCTTTTACCGATCACTAAAGTCGAGCAGCTGATTCAGGTGGGTTACAAAGAAGGCAAGCCGCATCGCACCGAGTTCACGCTTTTGCCCGGCAGCCAAACAATCGCGTGGAACGGCGAAAAAACCGAGACGCGCGTGCTTCAATTCGTCGCGTATTTGGACGGACGTATCTTGGAAACCGCGCTCGATTTTCTCGCCCAAGCGGACGGCGGCGCGGTGTGGTATTTTGGCGAAGCTGTTGCCAACTATGAAAATGGCGTGATCGTGGATCACGCTGGCACGTGGCTTGCGGGCAAGGATGGTCCGCCTGCGATGATCATGCCGGCGAATCCGCGACCGGGCAATGTCTATCGCGTGGAAAATATCCCAGGCAATGTTTTTGAAGAAGTGACCGTGCAAGCGATCAATCAAACACTCGAAGGTCCGCGCGGTCTGATCAAGGGCGTGATGTTTGTGCAACAGGTTGGGATGGACGGCAAGACAACAGTCAAAGCATTTGCTCCGGGTTATGGCGAGTTTCTCGCGCACACCGAAAATGCCGCCGTCGCTGTGCCAACCGATACGCTCACGAAACCCTTGTCCGCCGAACTAAAGACCATGTTGAAAAGCGCGGACGAAATTTTTAACGCCGCTTCCGCAGAGAAATGGGACACGCTCACCGCGTCGCTCGACACGCTGACGACAGCGTGGGAAGCGCATCAAGCGGCAGTTGATCTAGGCAGTTTGTTCCCACTGCTTGACGAACAAATGAATCACGCCTTGAACGCGCTGACGCAAGCAATCGAAAAAGAGGACGCGGCAGAAACGCGCGACGCGGCTTTCAATGTCGCTATCGCCACACTCGATCTACAAATGCCGTACCGCCCGCGCGCGGAAATTGATCTCGCGCGGTTCCAGCTCTGGACACAACGCGTAATCACCGACAGCGCCGCCAATGACGCGGGCGCGGTGGCGGGCGACGCGACGGTGCTGCAATTGATCTGGGATCGCGTGGGACACACGGTTGAGGCGAGCAAAGCAAAGAGTATCGCGACTCAACTTGCGGCGCTGCGCGCAGCGGCGGATAAAAAAGATTTGCGCGCGGCGCCAGAGCAAGCGGGCGCGCTGGAGAAAATACTTGTCAAGTAAGAAAATGCCACGCACAAATTTGTGCGTGGCATTTTTTTATTTCACCCCTTATCCAAATCCGCCCAATCCTCATCCGTCCAATCGTCAAAACTTCCCCGATCATCTTTTTCTTCAAATTTACGATCCGCGCGCGTCGCAGGATTTTCGGAATTTTTCGCGGGCGCGTTCGAGGGGCGAATGATGCCGCTATTCGATGAAGGCGCGGTGGGTGGTAGGGAACGAACGCCGTTTCGTTCCCCTTGCGGCGGCGGGGTCAAGACCTGACGCCCTTGCGTGGGCAAGCCCTCCTCCGCGCTCACGTATCCTTTTTCCACCAAGAGTTCCATCAAACGCGCCGCGCGTGAATAACCGATGCGAAGTTTGCGCTGCAATAATGAGACGGACGCGCGCTCATTGTCTTGACAAATTTGGATCGCTTGATCGAGCAATTCATCCTCTTCCGATTTTTTCGGTTCCGCTTTTAGATCGTTCCACAAACCGCCTTGCACCAATGATCCTGTCGCAGGCGGATACATGATCGTAGAGGGCGATACGCGCGCTTGCGGCGCGTTGGAAATGGTTGTGACGGTTGGTGTTGACGGCGGCGCGGGTTCGATAAATCCTTTCCAGTACGTCACCAATTTTTCCAATTCGCGATCGGAAACAAAACAGCCCTGCAAGCGCGACAATTTCGAGGAATCGCTCGCCATGTACAACATGTCGCCGCGCCCCAATAATTTTTCCGCGCCCGGTGTGTCCAACACCACGCGCGAATCCACTTGACTTGTCACGGCGAACGAAATGCGCGAGGGAAAATTTGCTTTGATGAGACCCGTCACAACATCCACCGACGGACGCTGCGTGGCAAGGACGAGATGAATCCCTGTCGCGCGCGCCATTTGTGCGAGACGCGTGACCGTGTGTTCCACTTCATCGGGCGAAGTCAACATCATGTCCGCGAGTTCGTCCACCACCAAAATCAAGTACGGCAATTTCGCGCCGTGTCGTTTTTCTTCCGACAGCGTGTTGAACATTTCGATATTGCGCGCGCCCGCTTGAGAAAATTTGCGATAGCGTTCGTCCATCTCTTGCACGGTGCGGTTCAACGCGGCGACAGCTAAATCCATTTCGACGACGACGGGCGCGAGCAAATGCGGGATGCCGTTAAAAGAAGAAAGTTCGACGCGTTTCGGATCCACCATCACGAATTGCAAATCGTCCGGCGTGTTGGTCATGATCATGCACGTAATCAGCGCGTTGATCGCAACCGATTTACCCGAACCCGTCGCGCCCGCGACCAACAGATGCGGCATCCTCGATAAATCCGCGCAGATCGGCTGCCCCGAAACATCCTGCCCCAACGCGAACGCCAGCGGTGATTTCGCGCGCGTGCGCTGAAATTCTTCCGACTCCATCACGCCGCGCAAACTGACGCGCGAAATTTGTGAATTGGGCACTTCGATGCCGACAATGTTTTTGCCCGGCACAGGCGCTTCTACCCGAATGGGCGCAGCGGCGAGCGCGAGTTCCAAATCATGTTGCAGCGCGCGGATGCGATTCACCTTGACTTTGGTTTGGCGCATCGAACCGTCAGGTGATTTTTGCTGTGTGAATCCCGGTTCAACGCCGAATTGTGTAATTGTCGGTCCTTGATTCACCTCAATGACTTTAGCTGGGACGCCAAAATGCGCGAGCGTTTCTTCGATCTGTTTGACTTTGGTGCGAATTTCGTTCGGGGTAATTTCTTGTTCGATGGATTCTTCGAGAATGTCCGGCACGCGCGGCAAGCGCCACGCGCGATGCATTACGGGCTGCGCGGGCGCGCCCCCCCCCACAATCCGCGCAGCTACAGAAGGACGCACGGGCGGCGGTTCCTCTTGAAAATTTTCATCCATCCCAAAATCGGCGGGCAAGCGCGGGACGTTACTTGTTGTGCGTGCTTGGTAATTTGTTTTTTCGCGCGGCGGCGCAGTGATCATTTCTTGCGGCACGCGTTCGCGCCCATTGCGCGTAACAGGAAGGTTTGAACCGCGCTTTGGCAAACGCGGTTGAAGATTCGACCAAAAATTGTTCAAGGCGTTGACAATTTGCGGCAGCGAAATGTTCAAGAGCAAAATCAATCCGATAGCGAACAACACGAACAGCACCAAAATCGCGCCCGCGAGTCCGAGTCCGCCAACGAGGAGATCGTACAACGCGTGACCGATCAGCCCGCCGCCCTGTCCCGCCTGTGCTGTGGCGATGGAGGTGGGCGCGACTTGTACGAACGCGACGCCGACGATTTGCAAAAAACTTTCGAGGACGAAAAAGAGAATGACGAGCGCGAGCGGACGTTCCCAGCCAATATCGGGCCGCATGTCGAGCGAGTCGAGCATCAACCACGCGCCCAAGCCCAAGAAAAAGAAGGGCGCGAGATAACGTCCCCAGCCAAACAAAATCGAAAGGACGCGCGTCCAGCCATCCAACAAACTCCCATTCGTTGGATTGATCGCGCCGAGAAAGGTGAGGGCGGCGATGACGATGAGCGCGAGAGCAGCGAGTTGTTCTTGCTGTGCGGGGGAAAGCGAAAATCCTTGCGGCGGCGTTTTGCGCGGCGAAGCGGCGCGGGGACGAGAGGCGCGCGGCGGTTTCGCGGAAGAGGGATTTGCTTGTGCCACCGATGATGCTCCGGAACAATTAGAACATCTGTATTATATGAGTTCTACGGGGGGTGTCAATCAATTTTTGATTGCAGATTTATGATTTCAGATTTAACGCACCAGAACCTGTCCCAAAGAAACAAAATCGCCCATTTCATTTCCCTTTGGATCATACAGCGACAAACGCTCGTTGTTCTGAATGTCATACATTGCCAAAATCAATTCGTACGTTCCGCGCGGCGCGTTTTTGGGGATGGGGATGCCCTGATAATCCGCGAATGGTTTGCCGTCTTCGGGCAGACGCGCGGGATAAAAATTATCCGTCTGCGCGATGACGCGATTTTCCGCGCCGACGAGTTGGATTGTAAATTTCCACGCTTCGGGTACGGGATTCAGATTCAACGCGCGCAAATTTAGACGCAATGGCAAAATTTCGCCGCGTGAAATTTCGCGCGCAAACAATTCCACCGATTGCGCTTGGATCCATTTTTCAAACGCCACGTCAATCGTGCGCGTTTCGATGGGCGCGCGTCCCACATCCGCGCGCTGATAAATCACCAGCGGACGATTGCTATAAAATCCTTTGACGCGAATTTCATGCGCGTTGCGATACGCGTCCTTGAACCACACCTCGTCGGGCAGCCACACATCGGGCGGAATCGCGATCACGTACTCTGCCGCGCGTCGCCGCACGCCGTCCGCGAATTTTTGTGCGCGCAAATACGGCACGCGCATCGGATCCACCAGCCCTACAAAATCATATGTGCGATGTTGATCGAAATAGCCAATGACACCGACTTCGAGCGCGTCCACCTTGGCGTCCGCGTCCGCATTGCGCGCAATCCATTCCGCCGCGCGTTCGTACGCTTCCACTTTGGGCGAAGGTTTCAACATGCCCGCGTCCACAGCCGCGCGTAATTGCAGCGCGAGCATTAAAAGAGTGAGGAGAGCTGCAAAAATTTGAAACCCGTTTTCTGTACGAAAACGGGTTTCAAATTTTTGCGCGCATATTTGAACCCCAACGCCCGTGAACAAACAGAGCGCGGGAAACAATGGCGCGACATACCACGCATAAAACGCGACACCGAGCAAAGAGTACGCGACAAGATGCGCGATTGCCCACGCGCCCACAAGCAAAAGCATCGAACGTTTTTGAATCGCCCATGTAACGCCGATGATGGCAAATGCAAACTGCGACGCGAGCCACACAATATTTTCAACCACCCATTTTCCAAAACCGATGGCAAACGGATCCCACAAGCCGCTTTGCGCTTGCGCGATTTTGGCGGCGAGGGTAAAGGGGAATGGGGAACCGAAATAAAGTGTTGAAAAGAGGAGGTAGGGAAACAGGAGAGACAGGTAGGCAAGAAAAGGGCGCGAATGGCGGATGGCGGATGGCGTATCGCGTATCGCCAATCGCCAATCGCCAATCGCGGCGCGATGAGTGTAGAGGTAATGTGCGGCAAGGATCGCAGTGAGGACGATTCCATCATTGCGCGTCAACGTGAGCAGCGCGAGTAAAACAAAGGCGAAGGTGACGCGCTGCGTGAGATAGAAAAAAAGCGCGCCCGTCGCCAACGCGAGATAAAAATTTGTTTCTAGTCCGAACGTGAGCAATAACGCGGGTGATGTTAAGAGCAACAGCCCGGCAATCATTCCCCCCGCGCGAAAATTAAAGTGCGCGGCAATGCGATATACAAAATACGCGCCTACGCCAAGCGCAATCACGCTCAACCAAAAACCAAGCGCGGGAATGTCGCGGTAGAAAAATCCCAACAGCGCGAGAACCATCGCATACAACGGCGTCGTTGTGCTCAACACGCGTTCGCCCGCGTTAAACACAAACCCATTTCCATTCAATAAATTGTGCGCGTAGCGGTAGGTGATGAACGGATCATCAATGACGAGAGGGTAGCGAAAAATCGCGCCGATGAGGAGGGCGAGGAGGAGGAACGCGAGAGGAGGGAGGAGGGAGGTGCGGGGAGCGGGGAGGGGGGAGGGGGAAGGGTGATCCATTTGGCGGCTTGTGGATTGCAGATGGCAGATTGCGGATTGCAGATTGCGAATGGCGAATGGCGAATCGCGTAGGAAGCGTTCTCTAACGCGGGCGGGGGGCTACCGTTGATGCGGTCTAACGCTGACGGGATGTCCCCAAAATTTTTTCGTACAATTCCACATGCGCGTCCGCGATTTTATCCCACGTAAAAAATTGCGCGGTCTCACGCGCGCCCTGTTGCAATCGCGCGCGCAATTCGGGCGACGATGCAATGCGCTTCACCGCCGCGACAATCGCGGGCGGGTTGTCGGGAGGAACGAGCAGGACGTTTTCACCATCGCGCAGCGCGGGCAATTGTCCGTCGGGAGCTTGCCCTGAGGAACGAAGGGGCGTCCGTCGTCTGTCGTCTGTTGTCTGTCGTCTGTGGTCTGTCGTCACAATCGCCATCCCATGCGCCAACGCTGCCATAAACGTACCGCGCCGAAAGGATGCGCCATCCCGGTACGGGAGTACGCAAATGTCGGACGCGAATAAATGCGCGCTGATTTGTGCTTGTGGCATAAAGTCCGTCCAAATCACGCGCCGCTCAAGTCTCGATTCTCGAATCTCGTTTTTCACCTTTTCCAAATACGCCACATTCGTCGCATCGCTCCCCCCCGTTTGTCCGCCGAGCATCAACAGTTTCGCGTTGGGAATTTCCGCGAGCGCGCGAATGAGGGTTTCACCGCCTTTGCTGTCGTTCAAGAATCCGAAATAGCACAGGAGAATTTCGTCAGGTTGTACGCCGAGTTGGGCGCGTCGCGCGTCGCGGAGATTCTTCGCTCCGCTGTCCGCAGCGGACTCGCTCAGAATGACAGGGGAAGGGTTGATGTTGCTCCCGATGGGGATGAGATCGAGTTGGGTCAGATTGCAAGCAGCAAGTCGCGCGTAATCTTGTTCGTTCGTGGCGATCACGGCATCGCTTGTACGCGCGAGTTGGAACGTGACCCAATCGCGTATGCGTCCTGCTTTGGGAAAAAGATACATCGGACGAAGATCGTGAAACGTCACAACACCCCTCACCCCCCAGCCCCCTCTCCCAAGGGGAGAGGGGGGGAGGAGACGTGGGGCAAAGTTGATCATGGGATGCATGCCGAACGCGCCCGTTTGATATTGGATGTGGAAAACGTCGGCGTTTGTTTCTACGATGGCGCGGCGAATTTGCGAGAGGGCTGACCAGTTCCACTTGTCAATGAGGCAGAGAATTTGAAGTGATGAGGGATGAGGGATGAGGGATGAGTTTTCGGTTGCGGTGGTTAGGACAGAAACATCAACGCCGCGTTGTGCGAGCGAGAGGGCGATCTCGTTCGTGCAATCGCCGACGCCGCCTTGCATAGGGGGAAATTCACCGGTGATAAAGAGGACGCGCACAGAACTACCAAATGGTTTTGACTTGAGACGCTCGAATTTTTTCGTCGCGTGTGATAAGCGGTAAATCCAAAGCCAAAGCGATGGCATACATTAAAATTCACGTTCTCCAAAATTACCCCACATCTCACGCCACGCCGCTGCAATATCCTCTTCCGTAATTGTAAAACCGCGCCATAAACCATAAAGCGAACGGAGTGGCTTTACGGGTTGCGTAGGCAGCGCCTCGGCAACTTGGGGCGCAATGCGCTCAATTAACCGCACCTTGTCGCGCGCAGAAAGTTGCTCTGCTAAATTCAAAACTTGGTCCAAGGTAATCTGTTTCATAACTCACCTCATGAGATATTGTAGCATGATTTATCCTGCCGTGACGCCGCGTTGGGTAACGGAAACTCCCCCGTGATAAAGAGGACGCGCATCGTTAGCGTCCAAGCCGACGCGTTTCGTACGCGTCGCGAATCATTCCCAAAAAGTACTGCCCTTTGGAACTCGCGTTCATCAAACCTTCATACACTTCAAGCGGCACATCCTCGTACTGATACGTACGTCCGCTGTTAAACACGATTTCCAAAATGCGTTTTTCGGGATCATAGCCAACGGCGTGAATCATGGAGGATTCGACAGTTTCGAGTTTCATCGCTGGTTTCCTTTCTTGGGTTAGTCGTCAAGATGTTTCCAAAGTTCATCATCGTCCAAATCCAATTCTGGAGCGCGCGTTTGATTGGTTTGGGCGGAATCAAAAATGGAGGGTTGATAAATTCCTTTGCCCGCTTGCGGATGAATTTTGCGCGGCATGAATTTTCCAGGTTCCTCGATGCCGCCCAGATGGTTCACGTTGTCGCTGACGGTTGGCGCGCAGTACGTTTCCAATTCTTCGCGAATCTGCTGCGACGAAAAGCGCAGCGTGCGCCAGCCGTAGGTTTCCAAATCATTGTCGCGGCGATTGTCGAGGCGACTCTTGGTCGCGTCAATGTGCCAGCGATCCCCATCGGTTTCAACGTCAATGTTTCCTTTCGCGCAGTAAATGGCAAAATCTAACGCGTAATTTTGTTCCCCCGCGTGCACATAATCTTGACGCTCGGCGTGAATCCCCAAACGTTTCATCGCCGCCCACAATTTATCTTCCAATGGACTCTCGTCGTACAAATCATTGATTTCCACCGCGTTCGTAAATTTTTCCATCGTCGTCGGAATGAAAACAATGCGCCGCAAACGCCGACTCACAATCGGACGCAGCAAGCGTTCCAGCGGCGCGAGCGAAATTTTGTAATAACGCCGTTCCGCTTTTTCATTCGCCGCTTCTTCGGGAAACAATTCGCGCCGCGTCACCATCGAAATTTTTTCGACATGCGCGTAATAATGCACCGCATACCCTTCCGCGCCGAACGCTTTGGTTTGATACAACGCCAGCCATTTGGGCGGCCAGCGTCGTTTCAAAAATTTCTCCACATGCTCGACGGGGATGCGATACCAATGCTGCTCGCGCGCATACGTCAAATCGAGCGGACGCGGCACGATGGCGACGAGGACTTCGCCGCGTTTTTGTTTTTCAACGGGCTTGCGTTTTTTGTGTTTTTCCATCGCCCCATTCACCCAACATAATTACGCACAAAATCATAATAGCCCCGCCGCCCCAATTCCTTGTTCCACATTTCGATGGAACGTCGAATCCGTTTGAGACACGCCACAATTTCATCTACCGTTTTATTTTCAAATTCGGCGTCAAAGGGCAGATTGTTCTCATCCAACAATTGTTCGCGCCCCAAACGCCATTCGCACATTGCTTGGACGGTGTTGAAGATTTCTTGATGCAGCGGCGTGAGTTTCAAGACGGGCAGGGGCTTGCTGCGCGCTTCGGCTTGATACACACGAATCAAGCCATTTACCGCTTCATGCGCGTCCCAATCGGTCATTTCAGGATGCGCCGCATACAATTGCACGAGGGCAAATTCGATGTTTTGCAAAACGTCCTCGTATTTTTTTTCAAATGTTTCGGACACGGGGCACCTCGCGGATGGCGAATGGCGTATTCGTTTCCTATTCGTTGTCACCAAGATTTCCAATTTCCAATCTCTATTTTAACTCACTTGCTAATACTTTTCGATACGCTTTCACTCGCGCCTTCCTCAACTCCCGTTTATGTCCCATCACATATTTCGCGCCTTCCTCCAACATCTGAAACGCGAACATCCCTAACAAAAAATAACGTAACAGCTCGCCTTGCAGTACACTGTGATGTTTTTTGAAATAGCGCACTTTGCTGGAATGAAAATAAATGTCGCGCTGCGCGAGAACTTGTTCCGATGATTTTGCTTCGTGATGCAATACCCGCGCCTGAGGAAAATAGACGACGCGCCAGCCAGCATCTTGCGCGCGTTTGCACCAATCCAATTCTTCCGAGTACATGAAAAAACGTTCGTCGAGTCCCCCGATCTGTTCGTACACCGCGCGCCGTAAAAACATCGCCGCGCCGACGATCCAATCTACATCTTGAACTGCATTGTCATCTGTATTCTGGAATCTGTAATCTGCAATCGGTTTGCTGTGTGGAAACCATTGTTCGAGTTTCGTGGATTCAAACAACGCGGTGGAAAATTTTGGAAAGCGGCGGCGCGAAGATTGAATCGAATCATCCGCGTATTTTAGTTGCGGACCGACGATGCCCACGCGCGCGTTTTCGGGCGCGTCCATGTATTCGACCAACGTGCGCGTCGCGCCGCGTTCCAGTTCCGTATCGGGATTGAGGAAAAATATGTAGTGACCGCTCGCCGCAGCGGTCAATCCCTGATTGTTGGCGCGCGTGAATCCCACATTTTCCGTATTCGCAATCACGCGCACGTTTGGAAATTCGTCGCGGAGCATTTCCACCGTGCTATCGTGTGACGCGTTGTCCACCACGATAATCTCAAATTCAAATTCCGCCGCGTCCGCGAGAATGGATTGCAGCGCGCGTTTCAACAATTCGCGCACGTTCCACGAAACAATGATAAAAGAAATATTGAGCATCGCTAATCGCAAATAGCATATCGCAAATCGCCAAAAAACAAAAAGCCGCCAACACATTCGTGTGCCAGCGGCTCTTGACGTTTCACGTTTGACGCTTGACGATACGCGATACGCTATCCGCCATCTGCTATTTCTTCCGTTCCACCACATACTCTGCCAACTCTGCCAACGCTTGACGATATTTGCTTTTCGGCAGCGCGTCCAATTCGCGCACCGCTTCTTGTGCCAATTCTTGGGCTTTATCGCGCGCGTTTTGCATTTCGGGTGACGCGCCGATTTCTTGAATCACCTCTTCCAGTTGTTCAGGCGTGTGTCCATTTTTCACCGCCACCGATTCAATGACCGGATGCCCGGGATGTTTTTCATAATACAGGAGCGCGGGCAGCGTAATCACCCCTTGCCGCAAATCGTTGCCGACGGGTTTGCCCACATCGCTTTGCGTGCCGACAAAATCCAATACATCGTCAATGATTTGAAACGCCGTGCCGAGTTTGCGCCCGTACATGCCCAACGCGTCCACATGCTTTTGCGGCGCATTGCCCAATGTCGCGGCGGAACGCATCGCGCCTTCAAAGAGCGACGCGGTTTTTGCATAAATGCGGTTGTAATATTCGTCGCGATTCGTCGAGGACGCGGAACCCATGTAATCTTGTTTGATTTCGCCTTCGACGATCACCATGACCGTATCCGCGAAAATTCCCAAAACTTTGGTGTTGCCCACGTCCGCCGCGATCTTGGCTGCCTTTGCCCAAACATAGTCGCCCGCGAGGACGGTAGATTTGCTGTCCCACTTGCTGTTGATCGTTGACGCACCGCGCCGCGTATGCGCCGCGTCAATCAAATCATCGTGGATCAATGTGGCAAGATGCAGCAGTTCCACCGAGACCGCGAGTTTTTTCAAATGGTCATCGTCTTGCGGATACATGCGCCCCGCAAGCAAGGTCACAGCGGGACGCATGCGTTTGCCGCCGCTTTCGATGATGGATTCGATCACAAGCGCCAACGGTCCAAATTCGGCGCGCGCCGCGTCACGGAGTTGCCCTTCCACTTGATGCAAGTCCGTTTCAATCGGTTTCAAAATTTCTTTGAGTTCCATAATCACCTCTACCTTCGCGACAAAGACCACAAGCGCCTATGGAGACGTTTCACGCCTGACGTTTCACGTTTCACGCGTTACGACAGACCAAATAATGCTTGCGCGTTTTTTGTTGTCTGCATCGCAACCTGATCCATATTCAGACCTTTCCATTCGGCAATCCGTTCTGCCACTAACTTTACGTGCGCGGGTTCGTTGCGTTTCCCACGATACGGATGGGGCGTGAGATAGGGCGCATCGGTTTCAATCAAAATTTTTTCAAGCGGTATCGCGCGAATCAGATCGGGCGCGTCTTTGTTGTTTTTGAATGTGATCGGTCCGCCGGACGAAACAAAAAAGCCCAAATCAAATGCTTCACGCGCCATCTCGATGCTTCCCGAAAACGCGTGGAGGACACCGCGTATCGCGTATGGCGTATCGCGTATGGCAAATTCTTTTAATGTTCCCAAAATTTTTTCGTGCGCGTCCCGATCATGAATCGCCACCGGCAAATTCAATTCCGCCGCGAGCTCCAACTGTTTTTCAAAAAAAGTTTGCTGCAAATCCGCCGTCGTCTTGTCCCAATAATAATCTAACCCAATTTCACCAATCGCCACAACTTTATCGTGCGCCGCCAATTCGCGAATAATTTTCAAATCCTTTAGCGACGCGTCACGCACACTTTCAGGGTGAATCCCAATCGCCGCGTACACGCCCTCAAATTTTTCCGCCAACTCTATCACCGCGCGGCTTGATGCCACATCCGTTGCGAGCGTCAACATCCGCGTCACACCCGCATCCAACGCGCGTTGAATCACGACCTCGCGATCCGCGTCGAACTGTTCCGCTGTTAAATGGCAATGCGAATCAAAGAACACAGTTGTCAATGATCAGTGATCAGTGGTCAGTCTGATTACTGACTACTGATTGCTGCCTACTTTAACCCCGCCAACCTCAACCCATCCTGCAAAATCTCTTGCACTCGATCCCCGTATGTCGTCTCGGTATAAACGCGAATGATCGGTTCCGTTCCCGAAAAGCGGATCAGCATCCAGCCGCCGTCCTCCATCTCGTACCGAAAGCCATCGAGCGTGTTGATATTTTTTACTTGCAAGCCCGCGATGCTCAATGGTTTTTCATTCGCGATTTTCGCGCGCACCTCTGTATTGCGTTCGGGCGGAAACGGCGTGTCAATGCGATCGTAATAATGCGCGCCGACGATGCCGAATAAATGATCGATCAATTGCGTTGGTGTCTTGTTCAACTTTACCATCAAGTCGAGCAAAAAGAGCGAACACAAAATCCCATCGCGTTCGGGCATGTGTCCGCGCACCGCAAAGCCGCCGGATTCTTCGCCGCCGATCATCGCGTCCACTTCAAGCATTTTCGGCGCAATAAATTTGAATCCAACGCCCGTGTCGTACACCGGAACGTCGTAAATTTTTCCCAACTTGTCCAACATGCTCGTCGTCGAAATTGTTTTGACAATCGGTCCGCGCCAGCCGCGCAACTCCAAAAGATAGTACGCCAGCAGCGCAAACACTTCGAGTTGATTGATAAAACGTCCGTTCTCGGCGACGAATCCAACGCGATCCGCGTCCCCGTCGGTGAGGCAGCCCGCATCTGCTTTTAACGCAGGCACCGTTTCTTGCAAGCGCGCGGTGTTGGGCGGAATCGGTTCGGGGCGTTTCATGTCGGGAAAAATCGGATTGCGTCCACTGTGAATTTCCGTCACCGTCGTGGCGCCGCCCTCCAAAATTTTTTGCAGCCACCCGCTGCCCACGCCCCACATCGGATCATGCACCACCTTCAGCCCCGCATTTTTCAACGGCGCAACATCAAGCATATCGGGCAAGTGCGCGAGATACGCCGCACTCGCATCAAACTTTTTCACAAGCCCTGACGTCAGCGCATCGTTCAACGATTTACGATTCACGTTTGACGCAGATTCTGGAATCGCCGCCTCAATTTCGAGCAACACCTTCGGATCCACCGCGCCGCCAAATTCACTGCGAACTTTGAAACCATTGTCCGTGCCGGGATTGTGCGATGCGGTGATATTGATCGCGCCCGCGGTTTTATTCGCTAACACCGCGTAAGAAATCACAGGCGTCGGCGTTCCTGTTTCTGTCAACAATACAGGAATCCCCTGCGCTGCCAACACTTCTGCCACCGCCGCCGCGAAATGTTCCGAATCAAAGCGATTGTCGTAGCCGATGACCATGCCGCGCTCGCGCGCCCCGTGTTTCAAAAAATAGTGTGCCGTCCCAAACGCCGCGCGCCGCACATTGTCAAACGTATAATCTTCCGCAATCACGCCGCGCCAACCGTCTGTGCCAAATTTGATCGGGTGTGCCATAAGTGAGTAGATGGTTGAAGGTTGAAGGTTGAAGATTGAAGGTTCGGCATAAAATAACGTTCAACCTTTAACCTTCGACAGGTGAACTGTTTCAGAGATTGTGCGCCTTCTTCAACGCCGCCAAATCTGCTTCCACCATAATCTGGATCATTTCTTGAAAATTCACTGTCGGTTCCCATTTCAATTTTGCGCGCGCTTTACTGGCATCGCCCAACAAATGATCCACTTCGGCGGGGCGCAGATCGTGCGGATTGTTTTCGACGACAAAGCGTTTGTAATCCAAATCCACGCACTCGAACGCAATCTCACACAACTCGCGCACCGAATGTTCTTTGCCCGTCGCAATCACATAATCGTCGGGCTTGTCTTGCTGGAGCATCAACCATTGCGCGCGTACATAATCGGGCGCATAACCCCAATCGCGTTTCGCTTCAAGATTGCCCATTTTCAATTCTTTCGCCAACCCCAACGCAATTTTCGCCGCGCCATACGTGACTTTGTGGGTCACAAATTCCAAACCGCGTCGTGGACCTTCGTGATTGAACAAGATGCCCGAACACGCAAACAAATTGTACGACTCGCGATAATTCACCGTGATCCAATGTCCATACACTTTGGCAACCCCGTAAGGCGAACGCGGATAGAACGGCGTCTTTTCCGTTTGCGGAACTTGCTGCACCTTGCCGAACATTTCGCTACTCGACGCCTGATAAAAACGAATCGTCGGATCCACGATCCGAATTGCATCCAAGATGCGCGTCACACCCAGCGCGGTAATTTCGCCTGTCAGCACAGGTTGTTTAAAGGATGTTGGCACAAAACTTTGCGCCGCGAGATTGTACACTTCGCTCGGACGAAATTCACGCAGCACATCAATCAATGAAACTTCATCCAGCAAATCCGCTTGTGCGATCGTAATCTTGTCTTGAATATGCGCGATGCGTTCAAAGTTGATTGTGCTCGTGCGCCGCACTAGACCAATTACGTCATAACCTTGTTCCAACAAAAAATCCGCGAGATGCGAACCATCCATTCCCGTGATGCCAGAAATTGCTACAACCTTCTTTGCCATTCATTACTCCGTGAAAATTTGAATTGCTTTGCGATACGCGATTCGCGATACGCGCTCGCCTATCTCCCATCTGCCATCCGCGCCCGCCAATACTCCAACGTATCCCCCAACGTCTGCTCAAACGCAACTTCCGTTTCCCATCCCGTCGCGCGTTTGAATTTGGTCGCATCGCAAAAACTGATCGGCGTGTCCGACGGTCTCATGCGCTCGGGATCATATTCGATCTCGAACGGCACGCGCGCCAGCAGTTGATACGTTGCGACGAGTTCTTTAATCGCGCGCGGTTTCCCCGAACCGATATTGTACACTTCGCCCGCGATCCCGCGTTCCAATGCAAGCACATAGCCGCGCACCATGTCGCGCACATCGGTAAAATCGCGCTGCGCGTCGAGATTGCCCACACACAATTTTTCATCGCGCACGCCCGCTTCCATCTCTGCCACTTGCTTGGCAAAATTCGCCGCGACGAAACGTTCGTTTTGACGCGGACCGATGTGATTGAACGGGCGCACGCGCACAATATGCAATTGATGACTGATAAAGTATTGCAAGCCCAAATAGTCTTGCGCGATTTTGCTCACCCCATACGGCGAATCGGGACGCAGCGGCGTGTCCTCATTCAACGGCAAATCGGCGGGCGTGACGCGTCCATATTCTTCTTGCGACGCGACGATCAAAATGCGCGCGCGCGAATGATTTTGCGCGGCGGCGTGCAAGAGATTGGTTTGCGCGCGGATATTGTTTTCGAGCGTCGCCCACGGGTCTTGCCATGAAATTGGCACGAACGCTTGCGCGGCGAGGTGGTAGATGCGGTCAGGGGAAACTTTTGAAACGAGGTTGGCAGTAAAGCGCGGATCGGTGAGATCGCCGCGGAGGAGTTTGATTTGCGCGTCAGCGGCGCGCGGCGGATCACTGCTTTGCGAAACGCCCCACAATTCCAAATCGCTTTGCGTCTGTTTCTGCGCCAGCAAAAAATCGGCGAGAAAACTGCCCGCAAAACCACTCACGCCCGTAATCAAAACGCGCACGCCGTTCTCTCAAGGGACAGGTGACGGGTGACGGGGCAACCCCGACACGTCACCTTTCTTCTGTCAAAACACAACTTACAACGCGCTGAAATGGTTGTACGTTGCGTGCCGGGATTCGGCTACGAAAGCCAAAATCCCGTGAAAAATATCACTTTTGACATTATACCACGCGCGGGTTTCATTTGCAATATCTTTCACAAATGAAAATTCCGCCCAGAAAATAGGCGGAATCTCAGCACTTGCCACAGAGCCGTTACGGTTCCTTTGCTGCATCCAAAATTCTCAAAAATTGTTCAGGCGTCACAATTTGGATGCCCTCAAACTCGCCCAACACCAACAGATCGCGATCACCTGTGACGATGTAATCTCCATTATCGTTTCCTGCGCTCACGCCGAATGGTCATCACCTCTTCCAGCACATCTTGATACACTTGATCTTCATCCAGATGCGCGCTCGCTTCGTTCATCTCATCCAGAAACGCGCCAATATCGTTTGCCCCTTGCATCTGTTTCGCGCCATTGCCCACACGCGGCGGCTTTTTCACTTGCTCCGGATAGAGCCGTTGAAAATCGCTGATCGAAATCATCGCCGCGACGGGCAGCCCCGCGCGTTCGATAATTTGCGGTTCCGCGTTTTCAACCACGCGCTTGAGCATCGCGCCAAAATTATTTTTCGCGTCGTTGACTTGGACGATACGGGCTTGAGGTTGTTTGCGAGACATATACGCGTCCTTTCCTTTGTCGGCGTTGCTACACATCCATCAACGCGCTTTTGGATTCTATGCTTTAGCAGGTTCCTGACTCGACCAAGACACCGACCAAGTCTCGAGTCCACTACCTTATTCATTTCAACTCTCCGCCTTTTTTTACGCGGTTGCAAGTTCGCGCGCAGGTAACATCACTTGATCAATCTGCAAATTCATCGCGGCGAGACGCGGCACAATATCGCCGTACCCGCGTTCCAAAAATGGAATCCCCGTCACCAATGTTTCCCCCGGCGCGATCGCGGCGGCGATCACATACGCGAGTCCCGCGCGCAGATCGGGAATCGTAATTTCGTCCGCGTCGTGAAACGGTGTCGAACCCATAATGATCGCGCTGTGTTCGTGACCCCGATCGAGATAGCGGCACGGCACACTGCCAAGGCAATGCGTGGTGAGCTGCGTTTTCGCGCCAAGTTTATTCAACGCGGTCAAATAGCCGAACCGTTTTTCGTACACCGTTTCGTGAATCACCGAAATCCCATCCGCTTGTGTGAGCAGCACCGCGAACGGCTGCTGCCAATCCGTCGAAAAGCCCGGGTACACATCCGTTTCGATCATTGTCGGACGAATCGCGCCGCGCCGAAAAAAACGAATACTGTCTGCGCCCATGAGTTCAATGCCGCCGCCGACGAGTTGATAGTACGATAAAAAATTTCCGAGAATCTCCGGGCGAATGCCGTGAACGGTAATATCGCCGTTCGACGCGCACGCGAGACACGCCCACGACGCGGCTTCGATGCGATCTCCCAGAATCGGCATGTTCGTCCCATTCAACGCGCGCACGCCGTCAATGCGAATCTCGCGATTCGGTGTCGTAAAAATAATCGCGCCCATCGAACGCAGCATCGTGATCAATTCAAAAATTTCAGGTTCCATCGCCGCGTTCGTAATCACCGTGCGTCCTTCGGCAAGAACGCCGAGATACAAGCACGTCTCTGTCGCGCCTACACTCGGATACGGCAATGCGATGCGTGCGCCGCGCAAGTTGCCGTACCGCCGCGCGACAAAACCATCGTCCGTTTCTTCGATGATGCCGCCGAACGCGCGAATCGCTTCGAGATGAAAGTCCACGCCGCGCGTTCCAATTTTGCAGCCGCCGAGAACGGGCACAAACACTTCTTGCCAATGATGCAGTAACGCGCCGAGCAGCAAAATCGGAATCCGATTGCTGCCCGAATGCGGCGTCGGCACATGTGACGAGCGCATGACGGAGGGATCAATGATCATGGTCTCACCGCGCCATTCCACAGCTACACCAACCGATTCCAACATTTCGCGCGTAATGTCCGTGTCACCAATCGGTGGCACATTCGCCAACGTCGTCGTTTTTTCCGAGAGCAAGGCAGCTACCATCGCTTTCGTCGCAAAATTTTTCGCGCCCAACGTTTTGATTTCCCCGCGCACGGGATGTCCGCCGCGAATACGATATGCTAAAGGATTGTTCATTCATCGCTCCATAGGAAAGTTACGCGATTGATTATACATCGTTCCGCATAAGACCTGACACAGTACATCACAGATCTGCGATCCATCGCGCGGCACCCATCGAATAGAATTCGACGTCTCAATATAGCGTTCAAAAAAACAACGCAAAAAGGCGAACATTGTTGGGCGCGCCTTGTTTTTTCCCAATCTTTGTTTCAGCTCGCGAACATTGTTCGCAACGAATTACAATTCGATGAGCGTCGGCAAATTGTAATCCACTGTGTCAGGTTTTCGTCGCGTTCGTTTTGGGCGCACCATGCGCGATATTCCACGCGCACGCGATTCGTGACGCGAATGGTTTGGAAACCTGTCAGGTCTTTTTGCGCGCGCCATTGCAATTCCCCATTCGCCCGCGTATAATCTCTCCGCCTTCATCCTTCATCCTTCATCCTTTTCTTATGCCCACTCCCTTTGACCTTTATCTCGCTAAAATCGAACAGGATTTGCGCGGCGGCAAAGCGACGGAACATACGTATCGTTCCACGCTGGAAACGCTGCTCGAAACGCTCGCGCCCAATATCATCGCGTCGAATGATCCCAAACACATTTCGGCGGGCGCGCCTGATTTTCACATTGCGCGCGGGCAGGTGCCGCTGGGATATATTGAGACCAAAGATGTTGGCAAAAATTTGGATGAGATCGAGCAAAGCGATCAACTGAAACGCTATCGGCAATCGCTCAACAATCTGATTCTCACCGACTATCTCGAATTTCGCTGGTATGTGGAAGGCAAACATCGTCTCACGACGCGCGCCGCGACGTTTGGCAAAAACAAAAAACTAGTCGTGGATGCCGCAGGGGTCGCGGCGACGCAAGCATTGTTCCAACAATTTTACGCGACGCAAACGCCGACGGTGGGAATCCCCAAAGAACTCGCGCAGCGCATGGCAAACCTCACACGCTTTGTGCGCGGGCAAATTCTCAATACCCTTGCTCAAGAATCCGACACCGATGTTTTTCACAAACACCTCGCGGCATTCCGCGAATTGCTCATCCCTGCGCTCACGCCGCAAGAATTTGCCGACATTTACGCACAAACGATGGCGTATGGTTTGTTTGCCGCGCGGGTGAATTTGCCCGCGCCCAAAACATTCACCCGCGCCGAAGCAGCGCAATTTTTGCCGCGCGCAAATCCCTTTCTGCGAAAACTGTTTCAGGATGTGGGCGAAGAACTCGACGGCACGGCGGTGGCGGATGCGCTCGATGATCTCGCGGAACTTTTGAACCGCGCGGACATGCACGCCATTTTGGAAGATTTTGGCAAACGCACGCAAACGCAAGACCCTGTCGTGCATTTTTACGAAACATTTCTCGCGGAATACGATCCGAAATTGCGCGAGACGCGCGGGGTGTATTACACGCCTGAACCGGTCGTGCAATTCATCGTTAATTCGGTGGATGAAATTTTGCAAACGCGATTTCAACGCGCGCTGGGGCTCGCCGATCCGAACGCGCTGATTCTCGATCCCGCGACGGGCACCGCGACGTTTTTGTATTTCGTTATTCGCCGCGTCCATGAAATTCAAATGGCGCGCGGGCAAGCGGGCGCGTGGGAAAATTACGTGCATGAAAAATTATTGCCGCGTCTGTTTGGGTTTGAATTGTTGATGGCGCCGTACTCGATCGCGCATCTCAAATTGGGTTTGCTGCTGGACGAACTCGGCTACACCTTTCACCCCAAAGAGCGTCTTGGCGTTTTTCTCACCAACACGCTCGAAGAAGCGGTCACGCACGCGGAAACGCTCGGCTTGGCGGGGTATCTTTCGGACGAGGGAAACGAAGCGGCAAAGATCAAGAATCAAGAAAAGATTATGGTCGTTCTCGGCAATCCGCCGTATTCGGGACATTCGGCCAACAAAGGCGATTGGATTTCGGGACTCGTCCGCGCCTATTATTTCGTGGACGGCGAACCGTTGGGCGAAAAAAATCCCAAATGGCTGCAAGACGACTATGTAAAATTTCTACGCTTTGCCCAATGGCGCATCCAACGGACCGGTCACGGCATCGTCGCCATGATCACGAATCACGGCTATCTCGACAATCCAACCTTTCGTGGCATGCGACAAAATCTTTTGCAAACGTTCGATGAAATTTTTGTTTTGGATTTGCACGGCAACGCGAAAAAACGCGAGGTTGCGCCCGACGGCGGCAAAGATGAAAATGTGTTTGACATTCAACAAGGCGTCGCCATTTTATTAGGCATCAAAGCCCCCTCGCCCAATTTGGGAGAGGGACGGGGTGAGGGCACCGCGCGCGTCTTTCACGCGGACTTGTGGGGCAAACGCAAAGCGAAATACGAAACGCTGGGGCGCGAGACAGTTGGGACGATTCAGTGGCAAAAGTTACAAGCGTCGTCACCGTCATATCTTTTTATTCCGCTCAATGAAGATTTGAAATCCGAGTACGAACAGGGGTGGCGACTGAATGAGGCAATGCCAATTAACTCTGTTGGAATTGTTACAGGGCAAGATGCAAACACGATTGCATTTACTAAAAATGAAGCACAAGCGTTAGCGATCAAACTGAAATTAAAGTCAAGTGTTGCGATGCCGATTCTTTATAGACCTTTTGATATTCGATATATTGTTTATGATTCAAAAGTTGTGACGAGAAATCGGCTTGATGTGATGCGTCATCTCATATCCGCAGAGAATCTTGGAATTGTGTACATGCGCCAAGTCGCGTTGCAAGATGAATACACACATTTTGGCGTCACACAGTACTTGATTGATAACCGATCTTTTTACAGCAACAAGGGCATTATGAGTGTTGCGCCCCTCTACCTCTACACCACGCCCGCGCAAACCGCCGGCACGCTGTTCGCGCAAACGGAAACGACGCGCGCGGCGAACCTTTCGCCCCAATTCACGAACGCGTTCGCCGAAAAACTCCAACTCGAATATCTTGCCGACGGCAAAGGCGATTTGAAAAAAACATTTGGACCGCAAGATATTTTTCATTACATCTATGCCCTCTTTCATGCGCCCGCGTACCGCGCGCGCTATGCCGAATTTCTCAAAATAGATTTTCCGCGCGTGCCCCTCACAGCGGATCGAAAATTATTTGCCGCGCTCGCCGCGTTGGGCGCGAAACTCGTTGACCTTCATCTCTTGCGCGCGCCTGAACTGGATGCGTACATCAGCACGTTTCCGATTGCGGGAACGAATTTGGTCGAGCGCGTCACCTACGCGAACGAACGCGTCAACTTTAATGCCGCACAATACTTTGGCAATGTGCCGGAACGCGTCTGGAATTTTCATGTCGGCGGGTATCAGGTGGCGGAAAAATGGTTAAAAGACCGCAAAGGGCGCACCTTGTCAGGCGACGACATTTCGCATTATCAACGCGTGTTGGTCGCGTTGCAGGAAACAATCAAAGTGATGGAAAAAATGGATGCGCTGCTGCCCGAATTTCCGTTTGCGTTATAATACCCCTATCCCGTTTCTCTGGAGTCTCCCATGTCCCAATCCAATTTTTTCGCCAGCATCTCCAATTTTTTCAGATCGCTTTTCGGTCCGCCCCCCCCGCCTCCGCCGCCAAAACCGAGCGAGCCCGCAAAACCGATCATCACAGCTGAACCCCTCACGCCGCTTGCCCCGCGCGTGTTGGTAATTGTGTACGATCCCATTGTGGACGCGATGAAAAATTTGCGGCTTGTGGAATGGGGCAGAAAGAATCGCGGGTGGAGTAACGTGGACGAGTTGATTGCGGGCTACATCGCGGACGTGGATGAATGTTCGGGCGGGCTTGTGAAATACAACGTCGTGCAGCGGATTGATGTGGACGGCTTTCCGCTCAAATTGAGTGGCAAACGTTTTACCGCGCTCGAATACTTGGATTTGTACACCGTCAACCAAAGCAAATACAAAGAACCGGACGATCGTTTTGATTACAAGGATTTGATCAAGGAATTTAATCTGACGACGCGTGTCAACAATCGAGAAATTGATGAAGTGTGGGTCTTGGCGTATCCGTTTTCGGGAACGTACGAATCTGTCATGTGCGGCACAAACGCGTTTTGGTGCAACGGTCCCGCCATCGAAAATACACCGGGGCGGCGATTTGTCGTCATGGGTTTTTCGTACGAACGCGGCATCGGCGAAATGGAAGAAGATTTGGGGCATCGCATGGAATCGTTGATGGCGAAAATGTACAACGCCCAAGATTTTCTCGGCTGGACGTACGCCTTCAAAAACAATCCGAACCAATTCAACGCAGTGAAATATGCCGAAACGAATTTGTTTGGAAAATTTTTATTGCACGACAAAATCGCGCCGCTCAACGCGCAATGCGGCAACGTCCATTACGCGCCCAACAGCGATCAAGATTACGATTGGGGCAACGCGCGCCACGTCATGACCGCCGCCGACGATTGGCTGAATTTTCCAAATTTGCAAAGCGCACAGAAATTGCAAAATACATCGTCTTGGGGCAACGGCGACATTCGCGGACATCATCGCTGGTGGTTTTCAAGATTTCCCAGAGTCGCGGGACGATGGAATGGGATTCGCATGAATTGGTGGAGTTATATTTGTGATGTGACGAATCCCGAATTTGACGGGAAGGGTTGAGCCGGATCAAAGAAACGGAGACACCATTGTGGCAAAAATAATTTCCATCCATTCTTTTCGCGGCGGCACCGGCAAATCAAATACTACCGCCAACCTCGCAGCTGTACTCGCCGCGCACGGACAGCGCGTCGGCGTGATTGACACCGATATTCAATCGCCGGGCATACACATTTTGTTTGGTTTGAGCGGCGATGAAATTTCTTTGGCGCTCAATGATTTTTTGTGGCACGGGCGCGAGATTAAAGATGTCGCGCTCGATGTGACGGAAAAACAAAACGCCGCGCTCCCCGGCAAAATTTTTCTCATTCCCTCCAGCACCAAGCCCGGCGAAATTACGCGCGTCTTGCGTGAAGGATACGACGCGCAGCGCCTCACGCGCGGCTTGCGTCAACTCGTGGATGAACTCCAACTCGACACGCTCATCATTGATACGCATCCGGGGCTCAATGAAGAAACACTTTTATCCCTCGTCATTTCGCACACGCTCATTATCGTCATGCGTCCCGATCAACAAGATTACGAAGGCACGGGCATCACCGTCCAAGTCGCAAAAGAATTGCAAGTGCCGCGTCTCTTGCTCGTCGTCAACAACACGCCCGCGACGCTAGACCTCGCGGTAGTGAAAAATAAAGTGGAACAGGCGTATGGCTGCACCGTTGCAGCTGTGTTGCCCCATACCGATGAAATGATGTCACTCGCCAGTGCGGGTATTTTTTCATTGCGCTATCCCGATCATCCCCTCACCGCGTTGTATAAACAGATCGCCGCGCAACTCGCTGTGTGATTCGTGTTGCGGTGTCATTCTGAGCGGAGCGAAGAATCTCTGCCTGCCAAAAAGAGATTCTTCGCTCCGCTCAGAATGACAAGCGATCGTTGCCGATGTCCTCCCCCACCTTTAGCGTTCTCGACCTCCTCGACCTTGCGCCCGCCGAACGCGAACTCTTTCTCGAAATCGCGCGCAACGGTCCTCTCACACGCGACGCGCTCGCAACCGCCACCGCGCGCGCGTCGGACGAAATCGCGCTCACACTCGAACAGCTCGCCGCAAAAAAACGCATCCGCCGTTTGCCCGATGAGCGCTACGATGTCGTCATGGGCAAAACGAAACCGCATACGACGCTCCCCGCGCAAATGTGGCCCGCGCTGCTCGCGCCGCAGCGACTTTATACGGAACAAGAAATCGCGATTCTAAAAATTGCGATCCCGATGCTGCAATTCGTTCGCCAAACGTTGAGCAGTTTCGCCGATCACGGACCGCATCATGCCTTGCGCGTAAAAACATTTGCAACGCAGCTCGGCTATATGTTGGGTTTGACCGACACCGAACGGCGTTTCCTTCGCACCGCCGCGCTCTTTCACGACATTGGCAATGTGATCGAACGTGAACGCCATCATCAGATCAGCCAAGAGACGGTCGAAAAATTGGCGGCGGTGGGCGATTTGCCTTTCACCCCGGAAGAAGTCGCATTGGTGGGTTTGCTCTGTCGCTGGCATCGCAAAGAGTACGATCCCGAACGCGTGGATACGATTCGCGGCGAGAGCATCCGCACAGGCATGGCAGCTTCGATCTTGCGCGTCGCGGACGCGATGGACATTGACAGCCGCCGTCAGGATTACGACGCGCAATATCGGGACGCGATGGAATTTTTCTTTCCCGACAAACGCGAATACTTTACTTCGCTCGAAGAAATTTACGGCGTGCGCGTGGTGTGTGACACGATGGTGAACATTCAAGTTTTTACGCGCGGCGTCGTCCACAACAACATCCAAATTCAACAGCTCTATAATGATCTCGGCAAAACGCCGCTGGCGTGGACGGTGCAAGAAATCAGCATCCCTGCCCCCGAAATCAAAAACGCGACGACACGACGCGCGCTCATCGCGTTTCCATTCGATCCGCACAGCATTGTCATGACCGCGCTCTCGCGCGCACAATTGGAACGCGCGGGTTATGCCGTCGAACTCTTGTGTTATCCCGATACGCCTGACGGCGCGAGTTGGTTGTGGCACAGCGCGTTGCCTGAAATCGAAACGGAAGGCATCGCGCAACTCGTTGTCATTGGTGACCGCCCCGATCCAAACAGCACGCCGCAACTCTTGAACACGCTGGAACGTTGGCAAGCGCATGGCGCGCGCATCAACATCTTGAATCGTCACGAAGCAAATTGGACGCGGATTCCCGAATTGCGCGCGCGGGGTGTCGCTGTCACACTCGGCACCGATTGGGCGTACTTTTGGGGCGCGCAATTCACGCGCGCGGAATTTGAATGGGCAAACCTCGCCGCGCTCACCACGCGCGATCCGACAATGGCATCCTCGCACATTTCCGCCGACACCACGCGCGTGGTGCAAGGTTTGTTGGGCGCGGTGTTGGACGCGGAACAACGCGGCGGGCGCGACACAGCAGAATGGCTCGCGCTTGCCGAACCCCTTTTAGATCGTATCGCCGCCAATGACCGCGCGTATTTTTCCGCGCGCGCCGATGAATTTATCCAACGCTATACCACCACCACACACGCCCCGCGCATCGAAGGACGCGTCCTCATTTTTGACGATGCGCCCAGCGTGATGCCGCAAGCATTTTATTGGATCATGGAAGCGGAAATGGAAAAACAAGGTCTCATGTTTGAACGCGAGCTGCGTTTGATTGTGCCGTATGCGATAACGATTCACGCGGTTGGCGAACAGATCGAACTCGTCGCGATGAATCATTGGCGCGCCAATCATGTTCCGCCGATTCGCCTCCTCTATCCCGACATTCAACCCCAGCCGCAAGGCACCGAGAGCGTGGTGAATGTGCGACTGACGCGCGGGCAGGCGGAGTTGGTAGTAGAAAAGTTGGTGGAGGCGTGTAACCTTTAGAAGTTGGAAGTTAGAAGTTGGATGTAGAGACGGTTTCGGTGAAACGTCTCGTGGAAGTTGGAAGTTGGAAATTGGATGTTGGATTTTAGACTTTAGTCCAATGGCATTAAGTTAAGCCGTGAGCCGCTTGCGATATAACAGATACCGCACGCGGCGCGAATCCTTTAACTTTCGCCGTGGGACGCGCCGCCTAGGACGTTGGCGCGTGGGATTGGTCTGCAACA